>Ga0058704_10001075_pt1 | contig 13042 bp, 14 predicted proteins | sample AgamicMgSfe_FD_71363 | JGI IMG/M metagenome (GOLD analysis project Ga0058704, IMG submission 71363) | Agave microbial communities from Guanajuato, Mexico - Mg.Sf.e | ecosystem: Host-associated > Plants > Phyllosphere > Phylloplane/Leaf | place: Guanajuato, Mexico | collected 2012-05-30
CCCTCCGCGCACGCAGCTGGCCTGGACGAGATTGAGAGCTCTTTCTTGGGCCCGCCCGCTTCACGAGACATCTCGCGCGAAATCTCATTCGCCGAGCAACCAGCGGCGAGTGCGGCGATGCCAGTGGCGGACATGGTGTCGGAGGACGCAGAGATGACTGAGCTTCAGGAAGAGCCTGTGCAACCTAATGCGGTTGCTGTGGAGGAAGCGGCGATACCAGAAGAGCATGCCTTTTCTCAGACAAGCGCTCCAGTTCCAGCTCCGGAATATATTGACGAATTCTCTACGTTGATGAACGACATGGACGCGATGTGCGCCGAAATCACGGAAGAACCACAATCAGAGCAGCTGACAGTGGACTCCGCCGAGATGTCCGTAAGCGAGGAAATTGACCTCACTGAAGTCGACCTTGTCGCGTACAAGGACGCTAGCGCCGAAAAGCTCCAAGCATCGAGCAATGGAGCGCTAACAATCTCGGACCTGCCGTCACCTACTCACCGTATTGACGCCGCGGCCAAGAGGCTGCATTCACATACTAATGCGCTGACGATCCAGCAGACCGTCGCGTCTCCGCTGCAGGACCCGAACCTCCTTCAACTGGAGCACAGCAGTGTGATTGAGCAAGACCCACGGCGGCGCGAGTCGCCACCAAAACCGCGTCCTACGCCCACATTGCTGCCATCGCTGGCGCGACACATCGCTCGCCTATCAGACAGCACCCTTCAAGCACCACCCAAAAATGGCAAACTCTCGCTCATGGCTGAGATGCGAGACGAGGAGGATAATGATACCCCAATGACTAAAGTCCGGCCCTTGGACTTCAGTAAGTCTGCAAATGCGCTGCTGGCTGATGACATGCAGTCAGGACTAACCCTCGAAGCCCCTGGTGATCACCCGCGTAGCAGCACCCATGATTTTCTCATGCGCTCAGTGGACGCCGATGAAGGCACAGCAAGCGTAGGAGCTACTATCGAAACCGAGCCTGCCACACAAGAAGTTCCAGCGAAAGAGGGCGAAGATGACACGCACGCGGCTGACCAAGATGGATGTGCTGACGCAACAGCTAACGACGTCGACGACCAGTCCAAATCTGTTTCGCCAATGCTGCAGCAGCAAGTCCATCAGACCGCGTCAATGCAACTCGAGATCGATCTGGCAGCCAAGCACGAACGAGACCTAGCCGATGATGGCGGAAGCTCTCCTACTGACCCAAAAGTGGCTGACGATATCGGCGGTACATACCTTACTGTCAACAGAGCAGCACATAGCAAAGGACATACGCTAGAAGTCACATCGCCTCCACCACGGGCTGTTCAAAAGCACAGACGTAAGAGCTCGTCGCCCGACGTACTCCAATACCCGCCAACCAAAAGGCTCAAAAGAGAGTGTTCCGTGCAACCATCCGCGCATACGGATACGGACACCGACGTAGAAGAGCATATAGATGCTCAGCCACAGCACAAATCCGGTCACAAGAAGCCAGCCAAGCTGACAGTGGCGATACCGCTCGAGAAAGACTCAGAGCCAGCAACTCCCATAGGTGCTGGCAACTCATCATCTCCGCTTGTTGACCTAACTGAGGCAGCGAGCAGTCCTGATGATGAGAATGCAACACAATGCGAGCCAGCTACGAACACGGCCGGCAGTTCGAAGAAGAAGCCAGCAGCAAGGCGTCAGACCCATCGAGTGAGCAGCAGGGAGTACGCGAGCATTGTCAGCAGCGGTGTGAGCAAGCGTACCCCGAATCCAAGTCCGCGCAAGACAAGACATCAAAGGCAGGAAGCGGAAGATGCAGGACCTAACGCAAGCGCGGCCGTTCAGAGAAGAAGACAGGGCAAGTGAGCCTCGAGACCTGGAAATGAGCTTTCAGAACTAGCTGTGTGGATAGAGAATGTGTAGATTACAGCTTGAGAATCCTGATATTGGACTCTATCTGAACGATGGGAATGAGATCAGGGAAAGCGGCTCAAGCATCTACTGCTCAAGCTATTCGCGGCTTTGCTTCAAAAGGCGTTTCGCATTAGCTACGAGCATCATGGCTCAGCCTTCCACGAAGCTCCAGAGATGTACACTATTCGCTAGTGCCAGTATGGCAGCAACCGTACCAACATCATCCAGTGTATGTCGTCTTGGCCTCAAGACGTCAAACACTTCGCTTCTGTTGCAATATATCATGGTCGCCAACAGCATTGCCGAGCGTAGAAGCCAGTCGAAGGCCTCCAACAGGGCAGGCAGGCCAAACGCTATCCGCTCTGCAAAGAAAAGCTTGATGGTTATGCTACGGTAGACGGCGCTGTCATCGCAATGCCGGCTTACGAAGCCGTCAAGCTCCGAACCGCCAGATGGTCGACTGGCTGTAGTGTCATGACTTGCAATCGCAATATTGCTGTCGCTGGGGTAGCTGACGGCAGCAGGCGGACACCGCAAGCGCCGAAGACAAGTCCATCGCATCTGCTCGATTGGGCCCTGCCGCGCAGGTCGCTTCCGTCCGTGCTGTTGTTCGTGAATCGCAGCCAACAAAACAGGCAGCAACTCAAGATGCTCAATGCGCGCTGTGCGGTTCCTCTCATCGCTAATCAAACACTCCCGCTCAAAGGCTTCCTGCGCATGCGTGTAGTGCACAAAGCGGCTGTAGAACGCTGGCGAGTTGACTTTGATGGTGAGCGTCCGCTTGTGGTCTTCCTCGTACGTGAACTGTGGCGAGTATAGGACGACTTCCGTGTTCTCGCTATGTGCTGGCTCGTAGATGACACGCAGAGGCTTCAAAGCTTCACTCACGGCATTGGTGAGGAAAGCGCGGAAGAAGGCTTCCAGCTTCTCCTCGTCATTGGTACATGTCCGGCCAATGTTGGTGTCCATCACCTCTGGCCTTAACCATACATGCAGTTTCCGCTTGAAGAAGAGCTTGAATGCTTCCCAGACGATGCGAGGAAAAGTTGCAAAGCCCACCCAGCACCAGACGGCGACGAATCTCGCAGTCTCCCATGATGAGATCTGAGCCGGATCTTTCGGCTTGCCTTCCGAGAAGACCCGGGCAACGACTTTAGGATGATCCTTGGATGAGCGCAAGATGATGGTATTGTCGATGCGAACTTGCCCAGTCTCCTCGTACGTTTTCAGCGGGTCCGTAGCGCGGAGGGAGTAAGACCCTTTCCGACTACTGAATGGCGATACGTGGAAGTCCTTCTGCCATGTGTCCGAAAACACCATCTGCTTCCCGTCTCCCTCATTGATGTTCTCCGTCGACTCATCACTGTCAACGCCAGAATCGACCTTGACTGTCTCGCCTCGGAGAAGGTAAATGCGCCGCTCGCCGAATGTGTTGTTAACTTCCAAGATCATGTACTTGAGCCTCGTTTCGGAGTCGTACAGATACCAGAAAGAGACAGGGTTAAAGCTGTAGCCCAAGAAGCGCGGCGCAGTGACCAAGTAAGCGAACGCATAGTCTCGATCAGTTACGCCGCGAGTGTGCAGATACCTCTTAAGCTTCTCCGCAAGGCTCAGATTAGCGCTACTGCGAGTTAAATAGTCGACAGAATCAACGGCAAACCAGCCAGGGTGTGGACAATCAACAGAGAGCACGTTGCTGATACGTCCTTGAATGCCCACTGGTACGCCGACTAAAAGGTAGGAGTACGAGAAGGCATGCTTGCGGGGAAAGAGACGAGAATGTGTCGTCTTGCTGGTGAGCAGCAAAGGTGGCAGTACCTGGTCCTCAATGCGCTGCTCATGTGATGATTCGGTCCGTGACTCTTTGGACTTAAGTTCTCTATCGCGGAAGACAATGCCGCCTGCAGAGATTCCGCATAGGCCCATCAGTGCGAAGATCTTCAAATGCATCTGGTTAATCGGGTCGTCCACTAGCCGTAGCAGGTCGTCAGTCGAAGGAACTTGCCATGCTCCGACCCAGTAGCTGTAAACGAAGTGCAGCGAGAGCAAGAGGGCAAGGTCTTGGATCCAACCTGAATTCTTGCTGAACGCTCGCAGGAGCCATGCTGGCTGAAACAGCAAGATTCTAGCCGGGAAAGTCATTTGCGGCGGCGTGAAAATGCTCCAAGTGAGTGCCGAAGAAGCCCATATCAAGATCAAGATCGTCCGTTTCGGCACATTACTGTTGCTGCTCTCGGCAGCGGGCATCGAGCCGCTAGCGGATGCGGTGGCGCGCATTCCAGGTCCAATCTTTCGGTACTCTGAGACACACTCGAGCGTCGGTCAGTGGTAGAGGTGGAAGACATACATTACCTCTGTGTGCTGAAGAAAATGTATCTACCGGCGTGGCGGGACTATGGAAGGTAAATAGCTGACAGCGTTTTCTTGGTGCTATGGGTCCGGAGGTTTCGGCAAATTTGCGCCTCCGCCACCATCCGTGCTGAACTTTGTGCCTGACGACTCTGACCTCACCTCACCATACATCAACCTTGGGTATCCGGACGGGTCTATTGAGTTTGTTCTCAAGAAGGCCAGCCACATAGTGTACTTCCCAAGCATCCATGTATGCATCTCGTTACACTCATCTACTGCCGCACACGATGTACTCACTCACCTACCTTCCCAGTTTCGCTGGCGACGTCGACAACACCTTGCCTTGCAATACGGACTAGCCCTCGATGGTTGCTCTTCGTCGAGATGTTGTTTGCTACTGGAGACAGGAGAATGTCTTACTTAGATTCTGGGTTTTCATGAGACATACAGCGCGCATGTCGCACTTCAACTTGGGCGATGCTGCTGAAACAGCGCCTAGATGCATGGTTTGTAGCCACATTCATTTGTCTGTTTGCAACTCTCAGTCTTCTATCTCCTACACTATCTCTGTTACCACCGCCTCCTGCTAATCGCAAGAACCGACATTCATCATCTTCTCAACAACATGGCCAGCTTCGAGACTCCAAGCGCATAATTCCTCTGGACCCCATCTTCCATTCTCGTCATGATCGCCGCTCTAATCAGCTACACATACCGCTGTCTCACGGGCAAAAAGCTGTCCGTGGAGGCACGGGTACGTATTGTCAAAAGCCTCGCTTGGTATACCGAAGCAGCGCACATCGGTATAGCCATCTCAGGACTCTGGAACATCATAACAATCTTCCGCTATGCTCTCAGTATCAGCTTGAAACTTGGTCACACCTCGCTGCAGACCGCGACTACTGCTTGCATTGCTATGGCCGGTGTCTTCTATCTTCATACTCTCGCTATTACGGCTATTGACTGTGTCGACGCTTTTTGCCACCCCAACCACGCCCGCTCTCAGTATGACCTCAAGCCGTTTATGGTCCTGCGGGCCGCTCTCACATTGAACATTCACAACAGTGGGCAGCGGGAGAGATCTCATATACCAGGATCTCCACCGCCACACAACGGCGATCGCGACAAGAAGCCGTGGCGCCAGTCCTATCCAACCTCAACAGGACTTCCGCAGTCTAGTACAGATGCTTCCGAGCAGAAGGTCTGGGTCTACGAAGAAGCTCCTCTTCCACCGACGCCACCAGGATATCGCAATCGAAACCTCGAAGACCCATCTCTCCAGCCTCGACAACAGTCCCAGAGTCCATGATGCGTGCTAAGGTCATCAAACGTCCAGACCCCACCTCTCCAGCCTCAACAACAGTCCCGGAAACCATGATGCGTGGCGAAATCCTTGAACGTCCGACAAGTGCCCACACTTCCGGCAACTCCGTACCTCGCTCAAGATCAGCGCCTCCGAAGCCTGCCACAGACGATGGAGTATCTCCAACGCCAGGCAGAAACAGAGAAGCATCACCGTCTACCATCCAAGCGAGCGACCGCGAGCCATCAACGAAGACGCCTTCCACCGATGTCCCGACTCCGAAGCCTGCGGTCCAGAGCTCGATGCTGCCATCGCCGCCCATAACCAAGGCGGAGAATCAGGTAATGAGTAAAGTGAAGAATATCGAAACGAAGTCCCAAATGAAGTCCGCACGTCAAGCCGCTTCGTCTCCAGAAGCGACGGACTAGGGAGACGTACGAGCTTCTTGCGGCGAGTGTAGACGGCGATGTTGGGCGTTTGGGAGTCGGACAGCTTCTGCTGAGCGTATTATCATGCATTGCCAGGTTTCCTAAGCAAGCGTTTGGCAGGACGATAGCGGTGCCGGCAGAGGGTATGCGCTCCGATCAAAAGCGCACATCTTGTGCATGTTCTGGCGATGACTTTACCACTGTATCATAGAGACTCCTGCACATTGCTTTCGCGTCGGCCAACTGTATATTGATTGGTTACTTCTGCGCCACACCGTATATTCCCGTTCTGCGTGAGTCGATATAGAATTGCCAAACGCTCTGCTGCAGCGGAAATCCAGCTCAGCCCCTCCCGTATCCGTATGAGCATATCCTTCAAGGCTCGTGCGTTGTCCACTTGAGGGTCCTGGCAACGGACCATGCCAATTGACACTGACTGCAATTTAAAACCAGCAGCGACGAAGCTTCGCACTCCGGCAGGTCACAATCCACGTATCGTGACAACCACGGAGATGGTAAGTACAGGCAGCAGACTCCAGCGATTGTTATACTGTGTTTGTCCATACTGGGAAAATTGAAAGCGCTGGCCGACGGTACTCTCAGCCTTCCTTTTCGGAGACATTTATCGACTGGCGTCTCGCACGTAGCCCAGCACCTGGGAACGGAGCGAGGAAAACCATGGCGTGCAAACGGAATGCTCCAAGCTCACCACCCGCTAGCTTGGTGAGCCGAGCCGACCACAGTTGACCAATCCTTCTCGAAGTGGAACGGTAGTAGTCGAAAACACTGCTACGGCCCGGGAACCATTTCACGGCAGGCGAGATGCGCAAAAGCAATGTGACACCGTGGCTTAGAGCCGATTGCGAAGCGTTCATCCTTAATTCGAGTCGCCACCCCAATCATCCACATCTCTTCCAGCACCCCTCGAGATGGCATTCCACACGCTCACGCCACCCTGTATAGCATTAACCGCAGCATCGACATTGCGATTCCCCGTCTCTGGCATTCTCCCACCACCTCCTCTCCTGTTAGAGCTCTGCACATCGAGCGGAAAGTCTGTAGCGTCACCACTATACTTTTCGAACACCAAGCTCCTGATCATATTGGCATGCCTATCCAACCACGCCTGCTCCGTCGTACTCGCGTACCGCTTCACCACACCACCTCTACCATCGCTGGCTTGCCAGGAGAAGCACCAGTTCACGGTATAGACCGCCCAGCGCTTAGTCATGAAGAAGAGGATCGGCCAGGTGATGAGCCAGAGGAAGGTGAAGTAGAAGAGATACCGTACCCAGCTAATACGCCAGCGGTTGATGATGTGAGGGTTATAGATATCCACGTGCTTCTCTGAGATCGGGAAAGAGATGTCGATATGGCCACGGTAGCTGGTCGAGCGTACCAAGCGTTCGAGCTGATTGCGAAGGAGCTCTTGATCAATACCGGGAACATCTCGCGTGACGCGGAAGATCTTGAGCTTGGCCTTCGAGTCGCAATACTCCTTGCACCAGTGCATCAACTCCGGTCGCGGATCGTTGCCGACTTCGATGTCTTGCTTGTAGCCTTTCGCTCTCATCTTGCGCCAGCCTCCTCGATGTACGCGATCGCTGTTCGCTGCGATGCGTGGCCGCCAACCTCCTTCCTCGACTACTAGCTCCTCGTCCACGCCGGGTGTCGCAGCAGGTAGCCATGCAGACAACCTCAGCAGGATGTCAAAGTCCGTGATCCTTTCCGTCTCTTTCTTGTTGTTGTTCCTGTACGTCGTCTGGGTGTGGTAGCCTGTCAGGCGGACTGCGGGCTTTGGAGGAACGAGGCGTAGGTAGGTGGTGAGATAGTTGTACAGCTGTTCGGGACCGTCAAGCCGCTCGTCCATGCGGATTGTCGTCTCGTTAGTAGTGATTGCCTTGTTCTGGCGCCAACCGTTCACCGGTTGTTGAAGAGATGCATACTCGTCTTGAGGCGGCTGTTCGTTCGATGGGATGGTCAGGTGATCTGAAGACGCAGCCGCTTCGCTATCGGCATACGATGGCAGCTCTGGCACGTCGTCATACTCGTAGTCGTCTCGAGTCGTGTGCATCGACACATCGTCTGCATCATCCCGGTATTGCTGCGCCGGTGCAGCAATGTCCTTGGTGGGGGTTGGCTTACCCATCGCGTTGCCTGTGGTCGAGAGAATGTGGTGTGAAGGAAAGGCAGAGATGTGAGGGTGGGAGTGAGATGGCTCGAGAAGAGGTGGGAAGTAAGCCTCGCCTTCATCAATGCTGCTTGGTATGGGAGCGGCGCAGCGGACTAGGCACCAAGCATCCCCTGATTCGTCTCACTCAAGCGCCACCAACTCGTTATTCCACTATACCTTGTATGAGCAGACGCCGTGCTTTCAGCCGCATGCAATGTACGCGCCAGTACTGCCTTCAACACAGAAGTGCTCCTTGTGCTGGAGGCATGCAGACTGTGTACCTATGTAAGGATCCGGGGTCGATTACTTGGCAACGCTAGCCCCAAATGGCAGCAGCGCTTTCTTGCATATGTGGCGAAAATGGGTCATTGTATGGTAAGCACACAGCTATGAATCCAGGGCATGATATGCATCATAAAAGGGAGAAATGACTCCGTGTACAATCTTCGCTTACCCATCTGCGAGAGCGAAGCCTATCGAGACGTGGCCGACGCACACTAACGACGTTGATTTATACTAAAGCATGACTGTTCTCTGTTGCCACCAAGACGATCGATAAGAGTGCGGCAGCGTGTGTACATATATCCCAGTCGATGGTACTGGCTGGTCCTCTACCATCTACGCTATATCGACGTAGTCGATCTTGCTCGAGCGTTGAGTAGCCTGGCAGCTGGTACCGATCATACCCGCCTTCAGGAAGCACTGACAACAATCAAATTTTCAGCGCCAAATCGGCCGAGCACCCCTGTATCGTAACAGTTGGCTATACTTCTCCCTCTTTGGCATCTTGCTCCACATGACAGATGGTGCTTCTACACCTGTGCTGATCCCACAGGCCGATATCCAATAGCGGTGTCGACGGAAGTAGCAGCTTGACCGGAGGAAGTAGCATGTCTTCGGCTGGGAACGTCGCCGAGGGCAAAACGATCTATAACATCGGTGAAGTATTTCGAGCCGCGTGAGCTGGTCTTCAGCTCTGAGGCGAAAGCCTTGTTTGACGTCGCTGCGATGTAAATCGTGCCCATTGACGACATGATTGAATTAGCGGACGTTATCTCAAATGGACAAGCCGTGATAAGTCCTCGCAGCTGACCAACTCCAACAGATGAGGGCTTTGATCTGCGGCGTATACCTACCGATCTCCCGTGAGAGACGATCAAAGCATGATCTGTGGCGAGCATGTGCTGAATGGTACGAATAGTAAATGATCAGGCCAATGGGAAGGCTGGGTGGAAAGCTTTGAGGTGCTCAAGAGCTCTTGGTGCGTGCTTTGCAAGAAGTGGCCATGTTTGAAGACCACGCCGTGTCCTAATCGTATGAACACCCTCACAAAAAGCAAGTAGAGCGAGAAAGAGAAAGACGTGGATGGAGGTGGCGTTGAACCTACCGTAAGAGCACAGCACCTGCGTAGCACTACCGCAGAGTCGCGATAAGCAATGAGACCCCAAACACGATATGTGGGCCTTGTGTCCTTCCACAGTTTTGCACCACTTGCTCAGAGCGAGAGCATAGCGCCCTGAGTTGCAGATGACACTGGCATTTTGACGAGCCAATTTGAGAGCATAAGCCAGGGGCGAGCTCGGTGCGGTCCAAGAGTTGCGGGATCGCAGTCTCCGGCCAAGCAGGCCGGTGTCCATTGTTCATGATCACCATCTTTCCATCGGTATCCTTGAACCACAAGCGGCGCGCTGGCCGTACATGTCTCGAGCTTTCTTAGAATGCTAATGTCCTCTCAACTGTGGGCGGCTTCGCTCTTCATCTTCACGCGACCATGCGCCAGAGACGCCTTTGTGAATATGATACCCTCTCGGCGGGCAGGCAGATTGGCATGCCTTATGCATCGCATACGATATCTCCGGCAGCGATGCTGCAAGCGTGGTTGCAAACTAAAAGGACTGTATCTCACACACAGTAGCATAAAGCCTCGATGCCAGTCTTTGCGGTCGCGAGAAGGTAGAAAGGTAGAGATCAAAGCTAGCATCGTATTGTATCGTAACGGATCAAGCACAAAAAGCAACCCGTCTTGGTACAGATTAGTCGTCCGGCTTCCCGGCCTCCGTCGCCACCGCAGACCTTTAGCAAAATGTTATGTGCGAGTCCCTGTGTGTAAGGCTTGAATGTCACAGCGTGCCTGGAATTGTCAGAGACGCGAAGATGGAAAGTCGAAAGTCTGGGGGCGGCGGCTTCCCTCTTCAGGACTCCCGGAGGTCGCCATGCATGTGCTTCAGCTTCGATCTTCCTCGACGTGCATCTTTCAGCGACAGTACTCTCCAAGATATCATGTCCAGGTCAACGCCTCTTCTTGCTCTATCGCCAGCAGAAGCAGTACTATACCTTCAACGACTCGCTTTCTCCGCCAAGGCCGGAAAGCCTGGACGACATGATGAGAATGAGGACGGTAACAAGCACTCAATGGCGAGTAGTGGCCTGGCCTGGGAGTTCCATATCAACCAAGCATTTTTTGGCTACCTAGCAGCTAAGTAGCACTGACCGCCTATGTGGGCAGTCCAAGCACGTCGCTACCCGAAGCGCTCATGATCTCCGCTCGCTCAACCTCGCATCGAACTTCTGCAGCGGCATCCACCGCAGTCCATGCCATGCCCATGTAGAAGGCTTCGGCTGTGAAGCACAGCTCATATTCAGCCCCTATCGGCAAATGCCTACCAGCCACCACCGGCCGAAGCTGCAGCAGTCTCGCCACCACCCCACGCATCGCCGCCGCCATTCGTCGTAGCGGGTGCAGCATCGCCACCGTCCTCCCAATCTGCACCGCTGCCACCGCCCGTAGAGGCACCAGCACCATCCTCGTCACCCTCGACCTCCTTTAGTGGCTGCTTGCAGCGCACGACGGTGTGGCCTTTCTCGCCACAGTTCTTGCACTCAACGCGCGAGTAGTCCCTAGGCTTTGGACACTCACGACCAGTATGGCCTTGGGCATCACAGTTGCGGCAAATGATGACGCGCTCGTTGGTGCAGTCCTTGGCCCTGTGACCTTCCTGCTGACAGTTACGGCAGATCTCTGGCGCGCGGTCAGGGCAGTCGCGAGAGAAGTGACCCACTAAAGCATGTCAGTATGTGGTCGAGCAGTAAGAATGTGAGAGCGACGTACTGGTTCCGCAGTTCTTGCACTCCACGTTCTCCGGGTTTGGTGGCTCGGGGCACTCCTTCGCGATGTGGCCCTCCTGCCCGCAGTTCTTGCAACCGCGCTTGCCAGTCTTGCGCGGCTCCGTGCAGTCGCGAGCGCGGTGGCCCTTATTGTTGCAGTTCGCACACATGATGACCGTCTTCTCCTTCTCGACCTTGTCTTCGGTGCACATACGGCTGCTGTGACCCAGCTCTGTTACACAGTCAGCAGGTGCTCAGTCATAGCTGAGACGAGCGACTCACGGTCACAGTTCGAACACTTCGGCACCAACCTGTCCATCGGCAAACCAGCCTTTGCAAGGCGAGTCGTGTTGTCCTCCGGACTCTCTGGCCAGCCCTCGGCGAACTTGGCCCGACGAGGCTTGGCGGAGAACTGGATGCTGACAACATACTCCTGGTCCTGCTGGCCTTGCAGGTTGACGATAGTATGGGTGTCTGAGACCTCTTGCTGCTTCGCGATGAGGTGGGTGTTCATCTCCGCGTCGCGGAATACTTGCTCTAGCTCCTCGAAGGTGACTTCTGGGAAGGCCTTGGCGTAGGTAAGGATGGCCTGAAGCAGTGTCAGCGATCAATCAAAGCAGGTCAACATGCTGGTCAGTCTGACCTTCTTGATGTCGTCGACGTCCTTCTCCTTGTCTGCCTGCTCCATTACCTTCCAAGCATCCTCGGCGGACATCTCGGTGATGCCGAGAGCAGCGAAATTGGCAAACATGCGGTTCACGCTGCAGTCCGAGGCAACGTGACCTGAAGGTATTAGCAATGGCGCGACGATGTACTGTAGAAGGGCAATGAGACTCACCTTCCTGCTTGCATATCTTACATGTCTCCGGCGGCTTGTCGGGACAGTCTGCAGCGCGGTGGCCGGACTGCTGGCAGATGCGACAAGCTCCGGTGAACTCACGCTCGAGGCGAGGGTTGGTACACTCGGACTTGTTGTGGCCGATTTCGCCACAGTTGTAGCACTCCCCAGAGTTCTCCTTCCTTGGCTCTGGGCAGTCACGCGCGAAATGGCCGTCGGCACCGCAGCTAGCTATGATCAGCACGTGATCGAAGGTCAATGAAGGCAATGGAACGACTTACTTGCGGCATCCACCGTCAGCCGGCGCATCACCGTTGGCGTGCTTAGAAATGTTATCACCAGCGAGTCCACCCTCGAAGCTGCCATCTCCATCAGCAGCACCAGCAGTATCAGCCTGCCAACTGTCGCCCTCAGCCTGAGCTGGCGTGTCATCCCAACCGGCCATCTTGTCGGACTGTTGGAGTGGAAGGTGCTTGTTGATGTTAACGTCACGTCTGAGAAAGACGGCGGACTGGCTGCCCAACTGAAGTCAGTACGCGGTGATGTCAGTTTAAGTGAGCGGGTGCGGGAGTGGGAAGAGTGGGAAGAGTAATGGTGGCTAAACGGAAGCTCTGCAAAGCCTGCGTGTGCTGCTCAGCTAGCTCGGGCGCCTTGCTGACGGTGAAGGATGTGGTGCTGCTGTTGCGTGCATGAGTGAGTGATGGAGAGCGTGACGTACCTGGATAAAGCTCGCTGGTATCAGAAAGCTCTACGTGGACGGAAGCTGAACGAGAAAGCTCGGCTGAGGGTCGACAAAAGCAAGTTGTCTAAAAAGTGGCTGTTCGTTTTGAAGAGAAGCAGAAGATGGTGGAGGCTTTTGAACTGTGGGCGGCTCGTGCGTTGCTCAGATCGGCGGCAGCTCCGTTAGCGCGCCTTCCGCTTGAAGCAGGAGCGACCCGTTGAACTTGACACAG
>Ga0058704_10001079_pt1 | contig 13007 bp, 7 predicted proteins | sample AgamicMgSfe_FD_71363 | JGI IMG/M metagenome (GOLD analysis project Ga0058704, IMG submission 71363) | Agave microbial communities from Guanajuato, Mexico - Mg.Sf.e | ecosystem: Host-associated > Plants > Phyllosphere > Phylloplane/Leaf | place: Guanajuato, Mexico | collected 2012-05-30
GCCAACAAACATCACCAGGCACGTGAGGCGCACTTGTGCTCTTCCATCCCACATCCTGCTCATGCTCTGACATATCACACTCCTTCGCCAACATTCCTCGACCTCATCAACAAATTGCCGCGCTCGTGAGATGCGTAAGTCCGCTTCCCCCAACCTTCACATCACCGACAAGCCGCGCATCCTGCAGTCCCCTCGCCAAGGTACCATGGTACGCCGAGATCCACTGTGGCACGGTTAGCTTGGACGGATGCCTGGCATGCATGCGCATCACCTATCTGATATCACTACGACTATTCCCCCCCCCTGCTTGTCGCCTGCCTCCCTCTCCTGTCATCTACCATCAACATATCGCCTCAGAGTTGGGCCGCTGCACGCCGATGGGAAAAGCTTCTGACATCTTCCGAACAGACCGTTACCGTTCCCAAGCGCATCAACACGCTGGACGGTCCTACTCGGCATTCATCGACAACCGGAACCCTGAAGGCCCCATCCTACCCCTTCACAATTCCAACACCACACCGCCCACCGAAACTGGCGGGCTGAGCGAGAAAGACGGACGCGCTGCGGCCGTTGGACCCACCAATGGCGGGCAGCTCGATGGCGTCCAGAGGAATGGAGGGCGCAATGTCGCCGGAGGAGGTGGAGACCGTGGACATCGTCCGGAGGCATCCAACCAGAACGACACTGAGGACTCAATATACCAGACAGCACCTCCTCCAACTCCACCTCCGCATAAGTCCGAAGATGCGGGCGCTGGAAATTCCTCCTTAGAGGGCACCGGAGGCGACCGCGAGAAGCCTGCGCTGGGCGCTCGCATGGTTGCTGGCATCGAACGTTTCGGCATACATACCAAGGATGCCCTCTTCCACAGCTGGGTCAACGTCTTGCTCGTCTTCGTCCCGATCGGTATCGCCGTAGAGGCCGTTGGCCTAAACTCCACCATCGTCTTTGCAATGAACGCAGTGGCCATCGTGCCTCTCGCCGGTCTCCTCAGTCACGCGACCGAGAGCGTCGCTAGCCGTATGGGTGATACACTCGGCGCGCTACTCAACGTGTCCTTTGGCAACGCCGTGGAACTGATCATCTTCATCATTGCGCTTGTGAAGAACGAGATTCGCATCGTGCAGGCCTCCTTGCTCGGCTCCATCTTGGCCAACCTGCTGCTGATCCTGGGTATGGCCTTCTTATTCGGCGGATTGCGCTTTCGAGAGCAAATCTACAATAGCACGGTCACGCAAATGAGCGCCTGCCTGCTGAGCTTGAGTGTTATGAGTCTTCTACTCCCGGTATGTCTCGCGATTCTGCACGATGATCCCGACGAAACGTACTGATTAGCTTTCTAGACGGCATTTCATGCTTCCTTCAATGACAGCAACACGGCGCAGGCAGACGCTCGAGTATTGAGCGTCAGCCGCGGCACGAGCGTGATTCTACTGCTGGTTTACGTTCTCTATCTGCTTTTCCAGTTGAAATCTCATGCCTATATGTACGAGAGTACGCCGCAGGAGATCATCGACGAAGAGTCTCGCCCCGGTGTTCTGGCAGACATCATGAACTCTTCCTCTTCTTCGGACGACTCCAGCTCGACCGACAGCACCGACTCCGACACTTCCGGCTCCATCATTACCACGGGCAAGAAACTTCGCAAGAGGATGTTCAAGAATCGCCGCCGCCGTAAGTCGAGCGCCAGCGTCAGCAGCACCACTACATCGTCGGTAGTGCAGTCTGCGGTGAGCTCGCCGTCAACCAACGAACGTCAGAATAGTTACTGGGAGAGCCAAGGTTCTGCCAGCCATCAAGTTCCACGTCGGGAGTCGGCTCTCGGCGCAATCGCTAGTGGAGACGAGGCCGACGCGGACAACGAGGATGGACAGCACGGCATCGGTCCTCGCATTCGTGACTTTGTCAATACCGCCGACACTACCTTGCCAACGGCTGAAGATTCCAAGTCTCCCGAGCGCCGCAAATCCCTGAAGAAGCACAAGAGACACCACAAGAAGCACCGCCGCCACCATGACGAGGAGAAGGCGGCTGTTGGAGGCCAAGACGGAGCAACAAACCACGCCGCGAAAACTCAACCTTCCAATGGAGAGCCCAAAGTAGGCTTCGCTGACGATCTCGAAACCGTGCATGACGTGGACCCAGGTCAAACCACGACCACGGATCAATCGTCTGGAAAGCTTCCGTTTAACATGCGCCAGCTTTCCTCGCGTGTCGCCTATCGACCCGCCCTCCCTAAGATGCTATCCAATACCGTCTTCACCATGCCAGCTCCGGCACCCGAACCCATCAAGCGTCCCCCCCAGTCGATCCGGTCGCGGTCGACAGGAACCGGCCTCCGTCGCACGAGCTCGCTACCTGACCGTCTGAATCGCCAGGCCTCAACTCCAGCACCGACGCCGACCGTGAGTCGCACGGATCCCTTACCGCCCTTCCAACACCAGCGCTCGCAGATCCGCAAGGTCAAGTCCCGGGACGCCGTATCCGACAAGAGCGACGACGAAGAACCGATCATGTCCCGCACCGCCGCCGTCGTTCTCCTACTCGTCTCCACGGCCCTGGTCGCCGTCTGCGCTGAATTCATGGTCGACGCCATCCCCGACATGCTCGAGTCCTCGCCCAACATCAGCCAAGCCTTCATCGGGCTCATCATCCTCCCCATCGTCGGCAACGCGGCCGAGCACGTGACGGCCGTCACGGTCGCGACTAAGAACAAAATGGACCTGGCCATCGGCGTCGCCGTCGGCTCGAGCATCCAGATCGCCCTCTTCGTCACGCCGCTCGTCGTCTTGCTCGGCTGGATCCTGCACCGGGACATGAGCCTGTACTTCAACTTGTTCGAGACCATCAGCCTGTTCGTCACGGCTTTTGTCGTCAACTTTCTGGTCTTGGACGGGAGGAGTAATTACCTTGAAGGGAGTCTGTTGATCGCGGCGTACATTATCATCGCCGTCGGCGCGTTTTACTACCCTGCCGAGAATGCACAGAGTGCGGTTGGTGGTGGCACCAGCGCTTAGTGGGACGTGGAGAATATACAGTTGCACTCGGTGGACGGCTTGTCCTGTGGATGGGCGAAGTGCTTCAATACGGGCGATGGCCGTCGGAGGAACAGGACAGATGTGAGGAATTTTTGGGAGAAATTATGGCTTATATGGGTTGAGTTGCACATGAGTAGACAGCTCCCCTTTCCTTTCTTTACGAAATGGTACACATTGAAATACACCTTCCTTCCATTCACCCGGATTTCGAATCCACGCAGATGGGTATATTGTTCGAAAACAGCCGGCACCTTATCGTGCTTCCACAAAGGCTATTGACCTCTCCCTTCAAGTGCAGCCATGCGCTCTGCTAACGAGAGCATCGCTGCAGACGGAGGATCTTGCCCACGCTTCGGGTTGTCACCCTTGCCACCTGCATCCTCCCGCTCTCCGCCCTTTTCCTTCTTCACCTCCCGACCCCAACTCCCTGATCTCCCACTGCTGCTGCCTCTCCCCTTGAACGACCCATCCACCGCGTCCGCCTTCTTAGCCTGCTCTTGCGCCGCAGACGGAAGACTCTGCACCCGCCTAAACGTCACACTCGCATCCTTCCACTCCCCACTCTTCTCCGCCTCCCCACTCTTCTCCGCCTCCCCATCCCGACCCGGACCTCCCTCATTTCCCTTGAAAGGGTTCGGCACCCGGGACGGCTCATCGATCGCCTCGGGCCGCTTCGCATACATCGCCTCCAGCTCCATCAACTCGGGCATCAACCGCTTCGCGATGAACTCCGTCCGCGCCTTCCCCGCCGCCTCCTCCGCCCGCAGCTCCTCCAGCTTCTCCAGCGCCTCCTCCCGGCTCATCCCGGCGATCTCCCGCTCCCATTCCGTCCAGGGACTCTCGACCTCCACGGAAGAAGAAGCCAGACTCTCGTGCTTCAGGTCCTCGAGGTTCGTCTTCAGTCGCTTGGCTTTGGCGGCCACGTTCTCGCCCGCTTTGGACAGGGCGTTCAGGCTCGGGGTGCGCGAGTGGTGGTTGGTGATGTAGGCCGGGATGGTCGGGTCGCGGGCGCGGGGGGAGATTTGTGTGGAGGCGATGAGGGCGGGGAGTTCTTGCGCCTGTGAATCGAGGGCGCCGAGGAGTCGGCCGGTATCTTTGAGGCGGGCATGGTGTTCGTCGCGGAGGAAGTGCAGCTGTTTTTGGTACTCGTGCTCGTCTTCGGGGGTGCGGACGACGGAGTAGGTGCGGGTTATGGCTAGTCTGTGAAGGCTGTTGATGTGCCGGCGTAGGCGGAAGAGCGTCTTGTTTGACATAGTATCGTTGGGAGTGGAGAGGAATGAATTGAGCGTTGGCAGGAGGTAGGCGAGTGTTTTGTAGCTGCCTCACCTTATTCGAGTATGTATTTGTGTAGACCGAGTGGTGCCTCCTAGTTTTACACGAGCTCCAACCGCTACGAGCCCAGTTGCAGCCTTGCACCTTTGCAGGCCTGCGCGCTGAAAAGGCTGGCTCAACGTTGAGTTTTATGGTAACAAACTCAACCGTCGCTTCACTCTTCGCCAATGTAAGACATGTTTGTCTGCATGTGTCTGGAGCAGTGGAAGGTGTTGGTTGATATATAGCACTGGAGGCGGCCGGGACATCCTCGGAAGTTCGCATAAGCCAGAAATCTTGGCGGTGGTGGGCTGCGGCAACATTTCGCACGTCGTGAAGAAGAATGACATTACGAGCGGTTTTGCAGGATCCGCACCCCAACAACAAAACGCACCTGACGACTGCTCATCAAACAACGAAACGGTTTACGGATAGCTATACTGAGACACTGCCGCCATGTCCCGTTTCTTCCACGGGAGCGACAGCTCCAGCGAGAGCTCTTCCGACGAGGAGGAGTTGTACGGCGAGGAGGAGAGTGCGCAACCCAAGGCCGTAGACGAGTCGTCCGAGTCGGAATCTGAGGAGGAAGAGGAGGAGGACGAGGATTCCAGCAGCGACGATGAAGGTGGAAAGACTGGCGCAAGCAGATTCTTGCGCGAGGCCTCGGATGAATCAGAAGACGAGGACGAGGACAAAGTCACCGTGGTGAAATCAGCCAAGGACAAGCGCTTTGATGAGCTGGAAGGGACCATCAGGTTAATTGAGAACGCCGAAAAGATCAGCGACTGGAATGCTATCAACGAGCAGTACGACCGCATGAACAGACAACTACCAACGTTGCAACGAGACTTGGACGGCAAGCCGCCGAAGATGTACATCAGGACGGTCGCCGAGCTTGAGACGCTTGTCACGGAAGCGTTTGAGAAGCAAAAGGTTACCCCGAAAAAGATGAACCCCATCGCACAGCGAGGCCTCAATGCTATCCGGCAGAAGATCAGGAAGAACAACAAAGACTATGCTGCAGACATCGAGAGCTTCCGCAACAACGCCGACGAGTTCATGAAAGAAGATGTGGTAGAAGAGACGGCGCCCGCGCCGAAGAAGCCAAAGAAGAAGCTGCTCGACGCCAGCGAGAACACGATCGATGCCGATGACGATGGTTTCACAATGGTGGGAGCTGGCGGCAAGGCCATGGTGTACACCCCAGAGAGCATCCTCAAGCACCTGCGAGCCGTCGTTGAATCGAGAGGAAGGAAGAACACAGACCGCTTGGAGCAAATCCGCATCATGGAGAAGCTGCTTGATGTCGCGGTATCAGAATACCAACGCATCCGTGTCCTTCTCACGCTCATCGCCACTCGCTTCGACCTGACTTCGGGAACCGGCTCGCAAATGTCGCAAGAGCAATGGAAGCTAGCACAACAAGAAATCGCGCAGCTCCTGAGTATTTTGGACGCAACCCGCGAGATTGTGGTTGTCGAAGGCGCAGAGGAATGGGAGGATGACGACAAGCAGCCTTCGGTCAGCCCTGGAGAACTCTTCAAGATCCCTGGCAGCGTCGTTTCGTTCGTGGAGCGCTTAGACGACGAGCTTACCCGAGTGCTTCAGCACGTTGACCCACATACTGCCGAATATGTTGAGCGCTTGCAAGACGAGGGAGCGCTTTACGAGGACATTGTCCGCGCGATGCTTTACGCCGAGCGCCTCCGAGCCGAACCAAAGGTCGATGGATCTCAAGAAAATGTCAACCGTGTCGTCATGCGCCGTCTCGAGCATGTCTACTTCAAGCCCGCCCAGGTCGTCACAATCCTCGAAGAAAATGTGTGGAAGAGCATCCCATCATCGCTTGATTCGAAGATCACCCCACGCACGCAGGGCAACGACGTTACCAGCATTGTCCAGACTCTGGCCGGATACCTCTTCAAGCACGCCGAAGGTATTATCCGCGCTCGCGCTATGCTGTGCCAAATCTATTACCTCGCACTGCACGACCACTACTACCAATCCCGCGACATGATGCTCATGTCCCACCTGCAAGAGACCATCGGCAGCTTCGACGTCAACACTCAAATCCTCTACAATCGCACCCTCACCCAAGTAGGCCTCTGCGCCTTCCGTGCCGGTCTCGTCTACGAATGCCAAACCGCGCTGCAAGACATCTGTGGTAGCCAGCGTCAGAAAGAGCTGCTTGCCCAAGGTCTACAAATCCAGCGCTACTCTCAGATCACACCCGAGCAGGAGCGCCTGGAGCGTCAACGCCAACTACCCTTCCACATGCACATCAACCTCGAGCTTCTCGAATGCGTTTACCTCACGTGCTCAATGCTCCTTGAGATCCCCACACTCGCACAAGCAGGCTCCGCGCCCGACTTGAAGAAGCGCGTCATCTCCAAGTCTTACCGGCGCATGCTGGAGTACCACGAGCGCCAGATCTTCACCGGTCCACCGGAGAACACTCGCGATCACGTTATGCAGGCTTCGAAGGCACTGGCAGCGGGCGAGTGGCAGAAGGCAGCGGAGTTCATCACGAGCATCAAGATCTGGGACTTACTGCCCAAGAGCGCCGAGATCAAGCAGATGCTTGAGCAGCAGATACAGGAGGAAGGCTTGAGAACCTACCTCTTCACCTACGCTCCCTTCTACGATACCCTTGCCGTGGACAAGCTGGCTGGAATGTTCGATCTCCCGCAACCCAAGGTCACGAGCCTGGTGAGCAAGATGATCCACCACGAGGAGCTGGCGGCAGCGCTCGACCAGATCAACAGCGCCATCATCTTCCGCAAGGGTGTCGAGCTCAGCCGTCTGCAGAGCTTGTCGCTCACGCTCGCGGATAAGGCGCAAGGTCTCATCGAGTCGAACGAGCGTGTACTGGAGCAGCGCACGCAGGGCACGGCGAACGCTTTCGAGAGACAGGGTGGACAGCGCGGCGGACGGGGCGGTCGTGGCGGCGCCCGAGGTGGACGCGGACGCGGTGGTGGCGGCTCGCTTGGCGGTCGGGGTGGCGGGCATGGGTTCACGGGCGGTGCGCTGGGTAATGCTATCAGGGCGCAGTGAGGTGTCGAAAGGTCTTGCGACGCATGCGAGCTGATGGAGTTTATGGATTGGTCGCGCTATGGACTTTTTGCCTTGTTGATCGAGTATGATCACGGAAAGTACGAGCAGTTCTGCAGTGCTAAATCATGGAAATAGAACTCGTCATCTGCCTCTTTCATCAAGCTCCGTGATTAGACGCCTTGTGAACGGCACAGGTCCGCCGTGACGACGCCAATCGTTTGCTCAAAGTATCGTTTCGGCCCACGAGCCGGCTTTAACGGTCCATGTGCAGAGTCAAGGTTAGCAGCCGAGGTGGCCATATGAGCCCCATTGAAGCGTGGATGGAACAAGCCAGTACACTGTAGGACTTCGAGGTTGACGAGATGGTTCATGAAGCTGATACAACAGAGGTCAAACTCTACAATGCCGAGTAACCGCGGGTGAATAAGATTATATTCAGTTCCTCATCGACAACATATCACTTCTCCCCATCAACATCCGAAACAGCCGTCCCACTCTGCGCCACGTCCTGCGCCGCAGACGTCGCCGCGCCACTCCCGGCCTTATCCGTTTTCGTCTCTTCATTCCGTTTCTTCGCCGCCAGTTGCCAAGCAGGTATCTGCGCTCTTCCACCTAGAGCTCTTCCGCCGTACGGAGATGACGTGGCCGAACGATCGGACAGGATGTTGGAGACTGCTTTCCCGTCTTGTGACGTACCGTTTGCGTGAGGCGCGCCGTTGGCGTCGGCCGTGGTGTTCCCTGACGGGGTGGAAGAGGAAGTGCCGTTGACACCGCCACCGCTCGTGGGTTGCGGCGGCGGCTGCTGAGAGCCGTACGGCGGATTCGCCCCTCTCAGTCCTGCCCCTTGCTGTGGCTGCTGCTGCTGGGCCCCCAATGGTGGACCGGCCATCCGATTCGCAACCAACGTCTTCAAACTCTTCATCTCACCTCCCAAGTCCCTCAACCGCGCGTCCATGCTCTCCCTCTCCCTTTCCATGGCGCGCGGGATCGCCTCCTTGAGCTCATCAATCTCCTTCGCCATCCTCCTGCCCTCCCTCTCACGTGCCTCGTTCGCGTCCTTCATCCGACCCAACACGCCTTCCACCTCGCTCAATGCGCGATCCAGCCGCGTCGAGCGCTGTTGTTCCGAGTCCTTGAGCTCCTGCGTATCGGTCGCGAGTTGATCGAGGAGCGCGAAGGCCTTGTCGAAGGAGGCGTCGATAGCCTCTTTATCTTGGGTGAGTTGAGGCGGAGTAGGCGGGGAAATCAAGGGAGCGACGTAGCGGGCAGCCGTCCAGTAGAGGGCGTAGCCTACTCCTCCCACGACCGTGGCCATGATGAACCAGTCTCGCCAGTCCCGGCGGGGCAGGTCTGGAGGAGGTTGTTGGGGCCAGTAGGCGGGTTGTTGTTGGTAGGAGGATGCATATTGTTGTTGGGGAACAGGTGAGCGATACTGCTGGGTAGTAGTAGGGCTTGCGGCTTGGGAAGAGGTTGATTGACCGACACGGGCGAGTGAAACGTCGATCTCTTCCTGAGTGAGATTCTTGGAGCGGAGGAAGGCGAGGCGCTGCTCGAGAGGTGCGGTGGCGACGGAGGGATCTTGAAGGACTGGGGCATGGTGTCAGTAGTGCGTAGCTCCTTACATGTGACGGCTGGAGCTACCACTTACATGTAACGGCACCCTCAATGAGGTCCTCGCGGACCATCTTGCTGGAGCGGTCTCAATTCGGTGGCCAAGAATGGCGTAAACTCAGATGACTGCGATGCGCGCGACCGTGGAAGTGATATCGAGAGACTTCCGAGGCTTCGACAACATTACCTTGAACAACTATGGTATAGAGCGTCAGTGGAGGAGGATGCCGATGGACCGAGGCTCGGATCTGGGAAGATCGGTAGCGGGACGAGCCGTGCGGGATAAGCCTCGCTGGGCCAACAGGGTTGTTTGTGTACGGGCGTCACGCGTCTCCCTTTACTCACACCTCACACCAACAAATGTCTACATGAACGCGCAGAGTCACATCACTTTCGCGTTCAACGACCCGAGGATCGCTCCGAGTACATTAGCATCGTTCACGCAACGCGCACTTAGGTACCATAATGTCGCAAGAACAGGGTCTGTTCTCGGTACGCCGGCCACGAGAGGTCAGTCGCATCGCATCGCAGTGTATCTTAAACCACTTGTCGCATACGGATATTGACAGTGAATATGTTATACAGACCCTCGGCGCCGTCTCGCACAATGTCTCCGCCATACCGATGCCCGCCTCGGCCATGAAGCGCTCCACCTCCCAGTCCAACCTCCAGGCGCCTCACACGACGAGCCACGTGCGCACAACCTCGGGCTCGCGCATGTCGCTTTTCCACCGCTCCTCCTCCGGCGGTAATCTGGCAGACATGGGCTTCTCTACCGTACAAAGACCGAGCACCGCAAATTTCTTCAACAGTACTGGCGGACGAAAAAGCTATGCGCCCGTTTCGAGCACACCCGCACATCCTATACAATTCCAGGAGAGTACCCAGCGACGGAGCAGCGTGTACAGCGCGCGACCGTCCGCCGGCTTCGGGCCCACCAATGGTCACCAGTCCTTCTTCGCGACCGCGCCTCCGCTCAATGGCATCCCTACCGACCCCCGCCGTTTGAAAGACGCCAGCACGCGCGCCATGATGAGCCAAGAACTCATGGAGTTCCTCACTCAGCGGAATTTCGAGATGGACATGAAGTACTCCCTTTCGCCCAAAGCCATGAGTTCACCGACAATGAAGGACTTCGACATGATGTTCAAGTTCCTTTATCACTGTATCGACCCGGCGTATCGATTCCAGAAGAGCATGGACAACGAGGTCCCGCCATTACTCAAGCAAATGCGATATCCGTTCGAGAGGAGCATCACCAAATCGCAGCTTGCGGCAGTGGGCGGGAATAATTGGTATATCTTTCTTGGACTTCTGCATTGGATGATGAACTTGGCAAAGATGATGGAACAATACTCGACGGGAGTGTACGATGAAGCTTCTGTCGAAGCCGGGTATGATGTGATGGCAGATCGAATCACCTTCCAATTCCTGTCGGACGCCTACAAGGAGTGGCTGTCGATCGAAGACGAGGACGAGAACGATGGCGATGAAGAGGCGAAGCAGCGCATCCAGCCGCATATCGACGCCATGGCGGCCAGGTTCGAGCAGGCGAACCAGGCGAACCTCGAACAGGTCAGGGCGCTGGAAGCGGAATCGAAAGCGCTGCAAGATCAGATCGACGAGTTGTCGAAGTCGGCACCCAAATTGGCGAAACTCGACGAGACGATCAAGGTCCTGGAGGAAGACCGCGTCAAATTCGAGCATTACAACGCCTCGATGGGGGCGAAAGTGGAAAAGTACGAGCATCGTGCAGGTCTTCTCGAAGAGGAGATCCAGAACCGCGAGCAGGAAATCCAGGCGGCGAAGGAGGAGCGTGATCAACTGCAACAGAGAGTGGATGACCAGGGCCTGAGCGTGCAGGATATCGACCGCATGAACACAGAGCGCGAGCGTCTACAGAAAGGCGTGGAGGCCACTTGCACACGGCTAGAGGAGTCCAAGGACAGGACGTCGAAGAAAGAAGTCGAGACAGGCACAAAACTGGACGAGCTCGAGTCCGCGGTGCAACGATACAACAGCTTGGGCTACCAGATTGGCATCATCCCTTCGTCGGACACCAACACCGTCTACGAAATCCACCTCACCGCCAACGAAGGCCCCAAGTTCTCCGCCTCCCAACCCAACGCGTCCACCTCCGCCCCGTCCAACGACCGCCTCCTCTTCGACACCCACACGGGCTACCAACCGCTCCACCTGACCTCCGACCTCAAACTCGTCAAATCCTCCCTGTCGGCCCTGCGCAAGGAGATCTCGGAACGGCGGACGACGGCGCTGGAGGAGGACATGGGGAAAGTGGACATGCTGGACAAGACGCGCGAGGCGCTGGACGACAAATACGCGGAGATCGAGACGCTGGGCCACCGCACGCGCGCCGCGCAGGAGGAGTTCGACAAGACGCGGGAGATTGTGGGGGCGCAGAACATGGCGAGCGATGCGCAGATTGAGCGGATGGAGAAGGAGTTGAGTCGGATGCGGGCGGGGGTGCGGGAGAGCGTGCAGTTGATGGAGCAGAGGGAGATGGAGGTGAATTTGGAGTATGTCCCTTCTTCCCTACCAGTGGTATTGCTCTCCCGGTCGCTCCTTGCTAATGGAGATTGTAGGTACGAACAACTCTCCCTTCGATCCTCGGCGTTGCGAGAGGAGCTGCATACGGAGCTGGAGCGGATGTTGAATGAGATTATCAAGTTCAAGATCCACGTGCAGGCGAGTTTGGAGGGGTATGAAGAGTTCGTCGCGGGGGAGGTGGAGAGGGAGTGGAGTGAGCGAGAGGAGCGGGAGCAGGAGACGGAGGCTGGGGAGAGGAGTGAGGGGGGCGAAGAGGGTGGACGGGAAGAGGGTGGTAGTGATGAGGAGGAAGAGGGGACAGAGGTGGAGATGGAGTTGGAGGAGTGAAGGATCACTTTTCTTACAGTCCGATTGAGCGATTGATCGGTCGACCGGCCGGCGAACTGAACAGGATGCGTTTGGCGGTTACTCTTGCATGTGATCTTTCCGCCTGCGCACCTTATGGCGTTCGTGGTGTCGGCTTTCGCCTGCGTAGGTTTTGATATCCTGGAGGGCCCTCGGGGATAGCTTGAGCGCATGATATGTCGAGATGGAATGTCACGGGCAAGGTAACGATCATGATTTGTTTGAGGTGCAAGTCGTATTATAGCAAGTACCAACTGTCTAACACTGCTTCGTGGATGATCTGGACCTTTATTAGCAAGAGAGTGCAAGGACACTCATAGCGTTCATCCTCACCGATGCATCATCAAATGTTTCCCAATCTACGACTGTTCTCTCTTGGTGGGACGAGTTCGTAGTCCATCACATCATACGAGGAAGATCCGCGACCGATAAAACGATTACTGTACTGCAGGTACTATCATATACTTATTGATTACAGTAGGACAATCGCTGTATATGACCGCTTCCCATAATAATAACGAGTTCTCGCTACATTTTCTATACCACGTCAAGGATGAAGTCTGATGCCCGCTCGCGTGGCGGGGTTCCAAGGGTTGGGCATCACTTCGCATGAATGATGAACGCTTGTCGTGTTTCTCCGAGTGGTGGCGGGGTGCGAAATGAACAGACCATGCATTGATGTGTGGCGGGAAAAGAAGAAAAAACAAAGAGGCGTGGCGAACGGGGTGGTGAAACGTCGCTCTTCACAGGCAGAAATTGATGAACGAACTTGCACAGAACAGATCATTCGACAAGCGATGGCTTAAGAGGAGTTGACGTCGAGGCGCGAACACGATGCTGCAGCGATACGACATGTGTCTGCGCGAGAAGGAACCTCTACTTTAGTAAAGATAGCATGAACCTACATAAAGGTGAAGAACTGGTACAGTAGATGTCCGCCGCCGCCGAACCAAACACCGGCCGCAGTCGCGTGCGCGCTCCACGACCGAGCAAGCGGTTGATTTTGTGTGAAGATGGTAATTATCCCCAATCCTTCACAACAACCACCCCATTGAAGTCAAACTAACAAGTATTAAAAAA
>Ga0058704_10001081_pt1 | contig 12983 bp, 11 predicted proteins | sample AgamicMgSfe_FD_71363 | JGI IMG/M metagenome (GOLD analysis project Ga0058704, IMG submission 71363) | Agave microbial communities from Guanajuato, Mexico - Mg.Sf.e | ecosystem: Host-associated > Plants > Phyllosphere > Phylloplane/Leaf | place: Guanajuato, Mexico | collected 2012-05-30
CCACGCTTAACATCGTGCGAGCGGTCATGTCGGGAGAACTTTGCATATCGCATCGTCATGAGCTCGAAGAACATGGCAAACACGGACATGAGGCATATCGCTTCCACCCAATCGTACTGCGTAATGAGTCCCGTCAGGCAAAGATCGGTGAGCGCTTCGTTGGCCGGGGCGAGGAGGTGGATGAATGCCGTGGCGACGATGACGCCGCTGCCGAAATATCTCGCCGTGAAGAATACCCGCGGACGTACTCAGGCACCTTGATGGCCTGCTGCTGCGTATACCGAGAACAGCGCTCCGAATAGGGAGCCCGCGAGAAGGACGAAGACGGCTGATATCCGGATGCTTAAGCGGCCGTCGTAGTCGTTTGCAGTCTCGCAGTCTGACATCTTCCGGTCGGGAGATGACATGAGGCCCTCGGGTTGTCGATTGTTATAGGGAGGAAAAAGACAGAGAGAAAAACATGGAAGTCGAGACGCGAAGAGCGAAAATCAAGGAACAGGAAATCATCAAGGTGTTCTGCGCGAAGTTGAGATTGAAAACAAATAGTCCAGGCACTTTCGAGAAGCCCCCGGTTCGACAGACGGTTCAGGCATCCGGTGAAAAGGACAGTGGAGACGTGAAATAGGATTACGCAACAAGTCCATCGACGGCCTAGGTTGTCCCATTAGCCTTAGCCTTGTCGTCCTCTTCGACAGTCCGGGTCTTCAGCTGCAACGCGTGGATCCCCCCCTCAGCGGCCATTTCGTCCTTGAGGAGGGTGTAGACCATGCGATGTCGCGCCGGCTGCATCTTGGACTTGAACGCGTCCGAGGTGATGTATACTCTGCCCATATACATCATCAGTCAGTCAGTCCATGAGGGCATCTCTGAGACAGGAAGTTGGATTTTGGAGCCGAACCGGAAATGCGTTTCCCGAGAGGTGCTGCCTTGCATCGCTTTGTGGTGGGCGTGGAGATGCGAGTCGTTGAAGATCTCGAGGGAGGTCGGGGTGAATGTATCTGTGATCTGGGACCGTCTCCGGAGGTTATTCCCACTGTTCGACGTTGCCGGATCAACAGGGCCTACCTTCTTCCTCATCGCGTCTTCCATCGGGGTTTGCGAACTCGCCATATTGGAGATGCTGGAATGCGGCCTCCGCAATGCGGTCTGTAGACCACGTCGGAGCATCTGGGGACGAACGTGATGTCTTCGGAATGTGTTTAGATACGCGGTACGAGAGACTCACTTCGAGTATACGCGCGAAATCGCCGTACCTTCCTACTTAGGCAAGTGAGGTGGGTTGACCAAGCGCATCGCTTCTCGCACTCAAGCACTGCGCCGACAACAATGGTAGAACTCTGCGCGATTCGCGATGTCGCCCATCCGCCGCTACCTCCGGATCACCAAGTACTCCGTCCTGGAAGTGCGCATCTACCCCGACAAACCCTCCGACGCCCCCTGGTTGCTCTCCTCCCGCGACAACGTCCTGCAGCGCGTCATCGACGAGGTCCGGCCGACAGTGCTCCCGAAGCTGCGCGAAGAGAACGAGAACGCGAAGAAGAAGGGCGGGAAGAAGAAGAGGGGGATCAAGGATGTCGCGAGTCAAGGTACGTCGGACACCGTCTCAGACACCAACATCTACTGTGTTATTGTCAATCTGACGAGAACCTTTGCCGCACCGTCAGAGGACTTTGAAGTCACCATCTTCCTGACCGAACTCTCTACACGCCACTCCCTCCTCACGAAACAGAAGCAATTCGGCGCGAAGCCGAAACTCACGTCGACAAGCAATAAATTGACCGGCTGGCTAAACAACAGCGAGAACCCGATCCACGTCGAGGACGAAGACAACCCACCACGAATACTGCAAGAGGAAGAAGACGATGCGCCGGCGCTTCACGATATCCCCGAGGCCACTGAAGGAAGCGGCAAGCGCAAGGCGGAGGGTGCAGTCGATGAGGAGAACGAGCCCCTGTTCGTCAGCTCAGACGACGAGAGCTCCTTCCAAACGCAACGGGAGCAGGCGCCGAAACGTCGCAGGCGAGGACCCGACGCACCCGTACGGGCCGAAGACCACGACGACGACGGGGGGGAGACTGACGACGATAAGAAGAAGCTCGCGGTGAATACGTCGTACGACGGCTTCAGCATCTACGGCCGCATCCTGTGTCTGCTGGTGAAACGCAAGGGTGGGAGGAGGGGTGCGCCGAGCGGCGCCGCGCCCGTGGGTGGGAGTGAGATGATGGAGCAATGGGTCAGTACGCAGGCGGCGCAGGAGACGGGGTTGGATGAGGATGACGAGGGCTGAGACCGGAGGAGAAGGCGATACGTACCTTTCTCCCGAGGGAAGTCCGCTCAACCCGCCACGTGGCTGTTTGAGCCGGACGCACCGAGGTATACACAGGAGGTTTCATGCTTATGCAAGGGCTGGATGGTTCACTTGCGCCGAGGACGATACCTCGTCGTTGCACCCGAGAAGGCTCCAAACGGGAAATCGAAACCCGAAGATGCCATGGCAGACGGCTTCGAGTTCCCGAGCTACAAGAGAGATGGGATCGGAAACGCCGCGCGCGTTTGGTCTTGTGTATCCACCGGAGATCTGTCGTTGCGCGGGAAAGGCGTGAGGGGGATCGGAGAAAGGCGACGTCGGCGCCGATTCGCACGCGCTTGCCTGCTGGCCACGTCGATTGCATGCACAGGCATGTGCGGATATGTCGTGGCGAGAGATGCGCCAAAGATACACACGCATGCATAAAACCGCGGTATGGTAGGAGAGCAGCAGTGCGAAACAATGGAAGCAGAACCATGCACCGTCACCGCGAGACCAAACGCCTGATGAGGGCACGTGCTGACACCGACCTCACGCACCAACTTCTCCTGACGATGAAGCGCCTAATCATAAACTTCCGAGAAGCAGCCTCGGCATGGAGGATGAAGATTGTTTATCAAGCTGTAGCAGAAAGTCACAGAAACTTCCTCTTCGCAACATGAAACGTCCCCGTCGCGTGATGGTGTAGATTTGCCGCCGTTCTGAGCCGCAACGAAGAAGCAAAAGATGATAGTGTGACAGTGCAGCGCTTTCGCGCACCGCCCCAACCGAGTGTCGGTTGTGTGAGATCTGTAACGGCTGAAGAAGGAATGATCTTGGAAGGGTATCTGGATTGAATTTGACTGTGTGATATTCCCAGTACACGGAGAGAAGCGATCGAAGGGCAGGGCTTCGAGAAGGAAATCCGTCCCGCCCGAAGAACCTTGGAAGCGCTGCCTCGCCGCTCGTGCGTGGCGGGTGGCTTGCCGCGGAGTCCATTCGAAGAAGGCTGACACCTACTACAGTACCCACCCACACTGATCGCAGACGTAGTGAAGAGTTCGTAATCAGAGCCTGCAACACACACGCCTCGAGCACAACGCGCCATGGTCATCATCAGTATATAACTCTCCTTGCCAGGCTGCAGTGCTTTTTCCTCGCATGATCGAGATTGCGGAGAACGCGGCATGACCATTTCCTGTACATAGTCATGGCAAAGAAAAATGTAGTTCATCGTCCGTGAGTCCAACCCCCGTCGGCCACGGAGCACTACTGCAGCCCGAGTCGGCACGATCGTGTGATCGTTCACCGTGAGTCGTGACACAGCCGGTGGCGGTGAGGACGGGAGAGAACGCATGTCGCCGGTCAAGATACGGGTGTGCTTGTCCTCTGTGCCCTCCACCGGACCCACGGTGTCCACACCGGCGGGTGGAAAAAAAAAGAAAAGAACGCCACACCGATGGCACGCTATCGAGGATGTTTGACAGGTCATGTGGAGCTTCTTGATCTTGATCTTCCGTTGCCGAGTGGTATCGGTCCGTTGTCCGTTGTCCGCGAAACCTGCGAAGCTGCGAACAGGACTCGGAAAGAGAGAAGCTATCGAGAGTAATAACTCGGTTTTTCGAAAGCAGGCTTGTCGGCACGGTATGGAGGTAGGCGAGATAAGTATAGATGAGGCTTTTCACCATTCACACAGCTGATGGACGGATGAACACATCAAGCCGCGGGTATGTAGGAGGGTGACGCAGCGGTATGTCAACAAAAGGGGGGGAAAAGGGGGAAAGGAGACAGAGTCGGAGGAAGGTTTGGTAGACCGACCTCCTAGTGGTGACACGGTGAGGGGAGCCACGTGTGAGAGCGCGCTATGAAAGGGAGAAAGTCTCATGATACGAACAGTTATACCTACATGTATGTAGAAACTGATGAAACGGGTATGGTCTCCATTGATGATGATGGTGATTGACCGCGGTCATCCATCGCCCCTTGATGAATGAAGTAGAGTCGTGGCCTTGTGGACATGTCGTGATCATGTCGGGGAAATGAATGATGATCAAAATGACGGAAATGTCGCGCGAAGATGAACGGCAGGGCTAGCCCTTGTCGGCAATCATGATCCATCTACAGTCTAGGTAGAGATATATACACAGGTATAGTGATGATCAGATGACCTACCTTCCCCTTCCTTCATCTTTCTCCCGTTCCTTCTAGCGCCTTTCCCCTCGGTTCTCACTGCATATACATGTATGTAAGCGAGATTCGATTGATGATGATGGGATGATGATGAGGAGAGGGCATGGACCTCTCAATTTGCCACTTCCACATAGTGACATGGATAATGGGTGACGTGCCGACATGCGGCTCTGCTCTGCTCTGCCCACATGCATGCCAACCTAGAAATGAGCCCGGGCGCTTCTGCATGGAGGGCGAAACGGTGCGGCGGCGTCTTCGGTGGGTTTCATTTGTGTCAAATGCGATGAGTCTTGGAGTCTTGACGTGGTCTCTGGGGGAGTTACAACGTAATCATGGTCGTGTCATCGTCTGATGAATTGCACACGGGCTTCATCATGTTCCGCGGGTGAGGCAAGCGACCATCAATCCATGTCATGTTGTGTTTGATGGTGATCACATGTGCCAACATCCCTCCCTACCTTCCTAATGGAGACGGGCCCGGGGTTTTTTCTACACACCTGCATGTAATCTATCATCTGTGAGTCTGTGACCTGTCACATGTGCATATGGCATGTGCATTTTCCAAGGCAAACATCAAACCTTCAAAATCCTTTCCCTCGTATTCATCATCACAACCGGATGCTGACGGAAAAGGAAAGATGAATAGCATTTCGAGTACGGCTGCCGACGAAACGCCCGTGTCCATCTCCTCGTGTCGTTTGTTCGCATGCTTTCCCACGTGGTTTGTTGACTTTCCACCGAAAAAAATGTTATCGGATCACCGATTCATCAATCACAGTATCGTCCACGCTTGCCGAGGCTAGGTACGGTGTGGTGGACTGGATATCGTCTAGCGAAAACGGCTGGCGCAACTTTACGATCGTAGCAGAGCATCATTATCATTGTTGGATGATGATGATGACGGGAAGTAGGTACATAGATCATAGATCTTGACCTGAATGGTGCTATTACAGCCCTCATGTATAGACTATAGTCTGTTGTGCTAATAAATAAGCACTCCACCCCCTTTACATGGTAACCCGGAAGATTAGACCTTCACCGTTTCCTTACTGCTGACCTCAAACACGTGTACCTTAATAACCCGACTCTCCTTCTCTCTCCCCTGTGCTTCCACTTCCTTTCCCAAACCAGCCTGATCCCCTGTCTTGTAGGCTGTGACTCCTGTGCCTCCTGTCATGGCGGTCCCGGCGCTTGGATGGATCCAGGCAGGACTAGGGTCACGGGAGTGAGAGGAAGGAAGCAAGGAGAGAAGCGCCAAAGAAGGATCGAGGACACGGACACACCGCCGCCGTTCCATCCGTCAACGGCCACGGGCCTCCTTGGGGTTCCTGTTCCTGTTCCTGTTTCCTCTACTACTGCACTGTACCTCGGATAGCCCACCACACACTAGTGGCGCGGCCGCGAAGTTTGACACCAGAATCTCGGCGATCACATTTCATCTCATCAAGGTGCCGCAGGCGGTTATGATTATTACTGTAGACTGTAGTATGTCCAAGGATGTGCGCAGCAATACCTATCTACATACCTACCTTAGGTAGCCAACCTGCGACGCGGAAATGACACACACTACTCACCCGTTCGCATGCGTGCGTTGTTCGGTGTCATATCATATGTCATGTCATGTCCTGTCATGTCATCCCCTTCCTTCCTCCCCCTCTCCCCCGGGGGTGACGAAGGGGCCCGCCCTCCTGTAACGATAGTATGATTAGAGATATAATAACGTCCTGCCCCTTCTGTGCTCACCGTTCCCCATCGTTCATCCACCACGACTACCATCCACTCCTTTAATCACCAAACACTTTTGCCCACGCTCATCAACGACCGCAACGACATTACCCAAATCCAACCGAACGCGACCAACGTCTTCTCCCATTCGCTTCGGAGGTCACAACAGCCAAGCCTATCACACCGCCAGCCACTCGACCTCATCCTCCTCCGACATACTCCTTCCAACGCCCAACTCAACTCACAATGCCTGTCGCAAGCTTTCCCCCTTGCCCCGGCCCACCGCCAACCCGTCCACTCCCTCCTATTCCGGGCAAATGAGAGAGAGAGAGAGAGAGAGAGAGAGAGAAAGAATGGCTTTCATCCTACCATGCAACATACACCCACTACATGCCTTTTCGCCTATTTTACAATGTCGACTGTACACGCTTCTTATAGCGACATACACACAACACTCCCGCGTTTCACTGTCTGTGACAGAAACCGGACGTTCCAGCATCATCAGTCAGCCTGCACACACAGTCGGGTTTTATCGACTAATGCTCGACAACTTTCAAACTACCCCCCCGCCCCTTTACTTTCCGGCGTGGATGGCCTTGACTTCTTCGGTCGACACTACCAGCGAAGCACGCATTCATTCATTCATACATGCATGCAAGCTAGGCCGAGCTCACCTAACATCCCGTTCGAGTGAGCGGGCAAGCGGATTCCGTCAGGTGGTCAGCAAAACACGATTGGACATCTTTGATCCCCGCATCCCTGCGCCCCTGGCCGATGCACACCCGACATTCGCATCGGGCTCCTGGCGCTGGCTCGCGGACGTGAGAGAGAGAGAGAGTATCACGAAACCAACTCCCTCTCCTCCCTCGCCACCCACATCGCCCTTCCACCTCCATCCGTGAGTGGATGCCGCTGGTCGGCATCCCATATCTGGAAGCAGGTTTTCGCATGCCATCGCCAGGCCGGATTTTTGCGGAAAACCATTCGACCTTTTGCACGACATCGGATCCAATAATACCGCGAATCCTTGACCCACCACCACCACCACCACCATCACCGGCTTCTGGGACCATTTCCATCCCGCATTTGCATCTGTCAGCGTTTCTTTCCATCTGCAACATCGAACCGGGAAAGGAAAGGGAAGGGGGGGGGGTTACATGGATCATCATGCATTGGCGTTGGGTTCGAAGGATTTAGGGTCCACTGTGCTACGGAACGGGGGATAATGTTTCGAAGCATTCCACTATCCTTGTTTTTATCGTGTATGTGTATATATATACCCTCCCCGTCTCACGGCTGCTGCAAAAAGGGGGGGATTGCGTGCCTGTTTGGGGGTCCTTTTTCTTTTCTTTGCTTTCGGGGATGGGGATTAGTAGGATGGGGGGTTTTGGTACCAATCCATTGTACGATTGAAGATCGGGATGACTCTCACTGTACTGTCTTGAGCTTCTGATTGTTGGGCTTTCTCTCGAATGCCAGTCGTGCTTGCGTGAAGATGATCATGAACAACAAGATGAACTGTACTGACCGGGCCCGCACATAGGTAGGAGAATCCGGGAAACGAACAAAAGGAGGATGAGACGAGGCGAGGTCTTACCGGCGCATAACTTTGCCTGTTGCAACTCTCGCACTACTAGTTATACACCAGATGTCACAAAATCAGTCGTCGGTACTTACATATATACCTTGGATGTTTTAAACATTATCGTTTGAGTGTCACAATTGATGGAGGCGCGATCTCCACGTGGAGAAGCGTCGCCTAGAATTAGCCCGCCACTTCGAACGAGTCGAGCTACATGCACCATCTCATCGCATGACAGGCCTCACACCTCTCCGTATACTGTACCAATCTTCACCTCGTCACTCGTCCTTCCTCCCCCGTCACTCCTTGGCTTCGCTGCTCCATCTATGTCTGCCTCCTCGACTCCATCCGGATAACCTCCCTCCCCTCTTGCCTGCGACAGACCTCTGAGCATGTGGCGGGCAGCCTACGCGGCGTCCCTGGTGGCGCTCTCGTCTCTCACCTCCACAGCGACCGCCAGCCGACAGACACACCAGTACTACACGACCAACGATGAGCTGCTATGGCAGGATCCCCTCTCGCTTTACGACAAGCGGCCCGAAGACTGTCCGCCCTGCTTCAACTGCAACCTCGACGACTTCGTGTGCTTGCAGTATGCGAACTGTACAAAGAGCAGCGGCAAGTGCTCGTGCCCACCCGGGTTCGGTGGCGAGGATTGCGGCGAACCCACGTGTGGCTCGTTGGCGCAAGGCAAGGATCGCATGCCGAGGCAGGGCGAGCGGTGCGAGTGTGACGAAGGGTGGGAAGGGATCAACTGTAATGTCTGCAAGACCGATGCCGCCTGTGGGCCCTTGGTGCCGGCAGGCCAGGAAGAGGATGCCGTGTGTTATCGCGAGGGTCTCGTCGTGAACGAAAACTTCCAGATGTGCGACATTACGAACCGCAAGATCCTGGACCAGTTGAAAGAGCAGAAGCCGCAGGCGACTTTCAGCTGCAACGCGGAACGAGCAGAGTGCAACTTCCAGTTCTGGGTCGATCAGAGGGAGAGCTTCTACTGCTCGCTGGACGGCTGTGAGTGGAAGGCTGAGGCGACGGACACGAAGAACACGACGAGCTACCGGTGCGAGAATGCGCATTGCAAGTGCATTCCCGGACGCTTGCTGTGCGGTTCGGAGAACAGTATCGACATCAGCGATTTCCTCGACCAAGAGATCAAGGGTCCGGCGACGTTCAGCTCCCTGAGGACGGAAGGTGGGTCGAGGGAAGACGGGAGCAAGTTCTCCGAGCCTGCGATGAACGGTCTGATCTCGAGCGTCTTTGGTGATGAGAGCATCACCCTGCGCTGCAACAGCGGAGAGTGCTTGTACAAGACCGAAGTCCCCGGCTACGAGCGACCGATCAAGAAGATTAACACGCCGTTGATCGCCGGCGTGATTGCAGGGTGCGCGCTCTTCGTCGTGGCAGTGATCTTGCTGGTCTTCTTCCTGAGTCGACGCAGCGCACGTCGTTACGGACCCATCCATCTGGGCGACGATGAGGAAGAGGAGAACGCGAAGCTGATGGCCGATCACAAACCGGCGGCGTTGTACTTTGAGAACGTGTCCTACCACCTCAAGGGCAAGCAGATCCTGTCCGGCGTCACTGGCTCAGTGCACCCGGGCGAGCTCCTGGCGATCATGGGTGCTTCGGGGGCTGGCAAGACATCGTTCCTCGACATCGTCGCACGCAAGAACAAGCGCGGTCTCGTCAACGGAGACTTTTGGCTTAACGGGGAAAAGGTGACGGACGACGAGTTTCGAAGCGTGATCGGGTTCGTGGACCAGGACGATACCATGTTGCCCACGTTGACCGTGCACGAGACCATCATGGATTCGGCTCTACTACGCTTACCGCGTGAGATGAGTGTAGCGGCGAAGGCGCAGAAGGTGGAGGACGTCGAGAGACAGCTGGGTATCTATCACATCCGGCATCAGATCATCGGCTCGGAAGAAGGCAATGGTCGTGGTATATCTGGCGGGGAGAAGCGCAGAGTGGGCATTGCGTGCGAGCTGGTCACGAGCCCGAGTATTCTATTCCTGGATGAGCCGACGTCGGGACTGGACGCGTACAACGCGTTCAACGTCGTCGAGTGCTTGGTGACGCTCGTCAAGACCTACAATCGGACGGTCGTCTTTACCATCCACCAGCCCCGTTCGAACATCGTGGCGCTGTTCGATCAGCTCATCCTCCTGGCAGAAGGCCGCACCGTGTACAGCGGACCGTTTGAGAAATGCCAAGGCTATTTCGATAGCATCGGATATCCGTGCCCGCCGGGGTTCAACATCGCCGACTATCTGGTCGACTTGACCATGCATGCCACCGCTCCGCCCGATGCAGAACATGAAGAAATACCTTTCGACAGGACGGATGGGGACGGCCGGATGACAAGGACGAGCTCGACGATGGCTGTCAAGAGCATACCCAGCATCAGCAACGTCAGTCTCGAGAATTCCGTCGGCTCTGGTGGCGAGGGTCAAGTTCGGCCGAAGGATAAGCGGAAGACGAGCATCAGGCAGCAACAAGAGAGACAGCTGTACACGCGGAAGAACACCCTCGAAAACGTTCCGCCGCCTGCGAGCGTAAGGAGCGAAGGCGATAGCGTGCTGGACCGGGATGTGGATGATCGCGCACAGTGGGTGAAGTTGTCGAAGACGCACGGGCAGGCTCCCCCGCCGGTATTGGATGACTCGCACAACTTCGCCTCAGACGCGGCCGGGGGCGTTGGCACGAGTCTGGACGTCCTAACCGGCGCATACACCGATTCGGAAGTGTTCGCCCACCTCCGTGAGGACATCCACGACGCCGTCACCGATGCCGCCGACGGTCACGGCCATGCCCCGGGCGCGCCGAACGGCACGAGCAGCGGCAAGGTCAAGGGCTACCACAAACCCTCCATCATCACGCAATTCGGGATCCTGGCCCGGCGCACCTGGCGCAACGTCTACCGGAACCCGATGCTCATGCTCACGCACTACGCCATCGCCCTCCTGCTCGCCGTCTTCATCGGCTTCCTCTTCTACGGCCTCACGGACGACCTGGCCGGCTTCCAGAACCGCCTGGGCTTCTTCTTCTTCCTGCTCGCCCTCTTCGGCTTCAGCACCCTCACCTCCCTCACCGTCTTCGCCCCCGAACGCCTGCTCTTCGTCCGCGAGCGCGCCAAGGGCTACTACAACCCCTTCGCCTACTACCTGTCCAAAGTCGTCTTCGACATCGTCCCCTTGCGCCTCATCCCGCCCCTCATCATGGGCTGCATCGTCTACCCCATGACCGGCCTGATCCCGGCCCCGGCCGAGTTCTTCAAGTTTCTCCTGTTCATCGCGCTGTTCAACCTCGCCGCCGCGGCCATTTGCTTGTTCATCGGCATCTGCGTGCGGAACCAGGGCGTGGCGAACCTGTTGGGCGTGCTCGTCATGTTGTTCAGCCTGCTGTTCGGAGGCTTCTTGTTAAATCACGACACGATCCCCAAGCCCGTGCAGTGGCTGCAGTTGGTACGTCCACTTACCATCATGATACGATTGAATGCGAGTGATGTGTTTGGCTGACTATATATGGCGTTCTAGCTCTCGATCTTCCATTACGGGTTCGAAGGTCTGCTGGTCAACGAGGCTCGCTACCTGTCGCTCGTGGACAAGCAGTATGGCTTGGACATTGAAGTCCCCGGCTCGGCGATCCTGTCGTCGTTCGGCTTCAACACGCTGGCGCTTTGGAATGATGCCATCGGACTCGCCGTGTTTTGCGGCGCCTTCCTTGTCCTTGGCTACCTCGCGTTGCATTTCCTGCTTGTGGAGAAGAGGTGATGCTATGTGCTCGTATGGTATGCATTGATCAAGCTGCTGTAGCTACATTGCATGTACATGTCATCGATCTACCAATTTCTTACTCCCCATCCACAGGTAACCAATTCCCCCCCTGACCGCCCGACTGCTCCTTATCATCGTCCCGCACGATGTAAACCCACCAGTGATACACCCCCGTCAGCGCCCCTCCCACCGTATTCCCCAGCACAATCGGCAGCAAACCCTTCCACACAAACATCCACCCCGTCATCCGCGTGCCCCCCAACAACAACCCCGTGCACCCGAGGTACATGTACTCGACCGTGTGCGGGAACTTAGCCGCCGTGCTGATGAAGAACGGGACGTGCAAGCCCAGCGCCTTGGAGATCCCGTCTTTGTTCTGCGAGCCCAGCAACATGGCCACCGTCACCAGCAACCCGCACCCCACGGCCCGCAGGAAAATCACATGCCACGGCACATCCGTGATCTCCTCGTCCACCTGTTGCACAATCCGGCTGCGCCAGGGCTCCTCGGTGAGCGTCTCGGTCAGGTAGGATTGGACGCCGGCCCAGAACAGCGCGCCGAGGAAATTCCCGACCAGCGAACCGAGGATCGCGCGCGCGTAATGGGACACTCTGCCTTGACGTGTCAGGGCCGTCATGCTGAGCCACATCGGATATCCCGTGAAGAGCTCGGCGCCGACGAGGTAGACGACGACGAGGCCGAGGGGGAACGTGAGGCCCTGGAGCAAGCGGGGCAGGGCCGGGTTGGCGTCGCCGAGGGCGGGGAAGCCCGTGGCGAGGAGGAGGGAGAGGGTGCCGCCGGCGGAGATAAGGATGCCGCCGTAGAGGTTCTTGAGCAGGATGAGGTCGGGGGATTCGGTGAGGTGGTGTTCGCCGGTCGAGAGGGTTTCGTGGGCGGTCGAGGTGGGGGAGAGGCCGCCGGCGGAAGGGTGGCTGTCGGAGAGGTAGGCGTAGGATGTCATGGTGGTGGGTTGTGTACGATGAGGTGGAGTGTGTTGTTGGACCGATCTCTGTGACGACTCGCTGTTCTTACATGACATTTAGTGGTACATGGATCTTGTAGCGATTGAAGTTGGAGCGGGATGACGTTGAACACTTCAGCATGATGAGGTGTACACTTCAATGTTCTAATCAACGGCACGGGCTCAGGATGACATGTGAAACTTCTAATCCATCTGACGCGCAATTGGCTACCGGGAGACGGGAGCTAGCAGAAGTGCATCTCAGATAGGAAGCTGCACAGTCACGTGCTGACAGGTGCGCCCCCCTTGCGTGCGCCATCTCGCATAAGCTATATGCCTCTGTAGTTTTATCTCGAAGCTGAACACCCTATAGTTGAACGAGATGCGGTGACTCGAAGACAACGCGGTCACGATGGTAGACTGATGAATCGAAGGTGTCATGATCGTTCGCCCGGGCGA
>Ga0058704_10001082_pt1 | contig 12967 bp, 11 predicted proteins | sample AgamicMgSfe_FD_71363 | JGI IMG/M metagenome (GOLD analysis project Ga0058704, IMG submission 71363) | Agave microbial communities from Guanajuato, Mexico - Mg.Sf.e | ecosystem: Host-associated > Plants > Phyllosphere > Phylloplane/Leaf | place: Guanajuato, Mexico | collected 2012-05-30
CCACTCACAGATTTGGTATAGAATGGGCCGACCAGTGTCGTTCAGCGCAGCTTTCATCGTTTCGTATCGATTCTCCGGAGAAGAAGTCGGAGCATAGTCTGCATCTGGGTAGCCATGATCAGCAGAAGAGTAGCAGTTGTCGTATTTCAGTAGATCTGCACCCCACGAGGAAAACGTGTCTGCGTCGGTCATTTCATGGTAGAGACTGCCAGTCTGATTCGAGTTTGAAGGTGTTGCACACATTTGAACTCCGGCATCCGAGTAGACACCAAAACCAAGACCGAGGCTGTGGATGTATTGTCCAGTCGCAGGAAAGCCATCCGGGAAGAGAGTGGTATTCCAAGTGAGGGCACCATCTGCTGTTCGATCCGGTGTAGTCCAGCCGCAGTCCGTGGTGACATAGTGATAGCCTAGATCAGCTAGACCAAAGTCGGCCAGAGCTTTGGCATTGGATCGGATAATGCTTTGATTGGGCTGACAGGAATAATGATTATAGCTGTTCCATCCCATTGGAGGCGTTTTTGCTAACCCGTTGTCGAGACGTTTCTGCAAAAAACCTTGGGCTGGAGGACCGTGGAGTAGCACGAAGGCAACAAAGACAGACAGATTGGTGTACATCTTTGAAAACGGAAATTTACCGACAAGACAAAAATAGGAAACGCAAATTCACGACTCTGATCGCAAGCTTATATGCTCTTGCCGTCGCGGACTTAGCCTGATTGTTGCGTTGCACCACCTGCAAACTCGTATTGGAAGAAGGGGGTTTGCTTTAGGTGTGCAGTTCGAGTGTAACATCAGAGAGTGTGATCGACATTGACTCCGGCGGGTGATGCAAGGTTTCCATGCATTCTGTATGTAGGTCGTCCAAAAAGACATTGACATACCGAACCTACCCCGCAATGTCCCCCGCTCTTGAGTGATCACGAATGGTCGCGGAACGGATTGTTCTAAATGGGCGGCCATAGACATATTGGACTATGTGACTTGTAAGCGCTTCGGAATCAACGGTGTCGTAGACCGAAGACGCTGACATGAACGACATCATCGGTGCTTTCCTTTTCTGAATCTCATGCCATCTGCAGCATCGGCTCCAACAGCATTCTGCTTCTTGCCATCGATCACCCAGGTATTGACAATTTCTTTTGCCTCTTTTCTCCGCTGTTCCTCAGTCTTGGCTCCCTTGATCCTGCGGATGTATCCCATGTAGATGGCCACCTCGGCAGCGGCAATCAAGACACTACAGCCCATACTTAACGCCAATCTCGCAGGCGTAGCCCAATACCGTGCAGCCATCCATATCGTGACACTGCTGGCAATGATCGTTACCAGAACGTTTATGATGAGTGTGATTTGTCGGTTTACGTCCTCGTACGTGACATCGTCTTCCTCATTCGAAACCGGAGATTTGGTGACTGCCGCTGCGCCGTATGTCAAAGCTCCAGGGAATTTCTGCGCAAATGTCTCAACTGGCGGAGGTGGATTGACCATTCGATCGTATGCTCTTCTTTCCTCTTCCTCTCTCAGTCTCGCCATCAATGCCACATACTGTGGAGACTTGGTCGCCTTTGGAGTAGGAGGTGGAACGTAGACTCGTGAGCCTCGCAGAAGGTGATCCAGATCGTGATGATGGCCATCGGATACCCTCGAGACAAGATCATTTCCTTTCAGGGTCTTCGAGATTGAGATGATTTGGGTGTGCGATATTGGCGCGCCAACTTCTGGCGCTGAGACGAATGGTTCATCGTCCGTCAGACATTGTGGTAGTGGAGGAAGCAAGCTGCACTTCTCGATTGCAGACTTGATCGCGGGTGTGATTGTCAGCAATACCATTCCATTGACCGCTTGGTGTGATGGAAGGTCAAATTGAAGATGAAATGGAACAGATCTGGTTCACGAACAACTTAGATCTGCTGCGTGTCGGCCAGATTGCCGATGTACGTATCGCGACGGCGGGCCGTATCACTTCAGAAATGCGCATATCATCGGAGAAAAGTCGAGAGCCTCATCACTGGGAGCTTCAGTGACGTTGTAATTCCGGTAATAAGTTTATCTTCCGCTCTCTGTCGCTGCAATCACCGGTCTACATCTCTAGGTGCTGTATGGTCTCTGGGTTGAGCTCACGCTCCTTACGTTGTCAATGTCCTTTTCTCGAGCTCGAGCGTCATCGCTCGCTACATCTTTAGCCACACATCGACCTCGGATACAGCCAAAATGTCCTGGATGTTCACAGCCACTCATATCAGGTCTCCGGTCGTCATCAAGGATACCAGGTCAGCATGTGTCGAGTGTTCGGAATCAGTCCTCGGTAGCAGCAGCTGTACAGGCGGCCAAGACATTCTTCAACAATGAGAATGTGCCACCACCACCCATGGGCATTGACCCCTTGAAGAGTGTAGCAAAAGAGTTGAGCTTTTTGGCTGGAAACATGAAGGCTTTATTAGGATCGGGTCATCCTATGCTTGACACGATGGCCAAATATTATACACAATCCGAGGGCAAATACGTGCGACCAATGTTGGTCCTTCTCATGTCAAGAGCCACGGCGACCATGCCAAAATCTACAAGACATACGTATGACACTTCCAAAGAAGGCGTCAACACTTCTTTTGCACCAGCTTCGGTGCTTGCCGACAACAACCCAACCTCTCAACTCACATCGTCCGTCCATGACACAACTTCGGACCCTTCTGTTCTTCCTTCACAACGGCGGCTCGCCGAAATCACAGAGCTCATTCATACCGCTTCTCTCCTCCACGATGACGTGATCGACCACTCGGAAGCGCGGCGGTCAATGCCTTCGGCCAACATTGCATTTGGCAACAAGATGGCGGTTTTGGCGGGAGACTTCCTACTCGGACGCGCATCTGTCGCACTTGCGAGGCTACGCGATCCAGAGGTGACTGAGCTTCTCGCAACAGTGATTGCAAATCTGATTGAAGGAGAATTCATGCAATTGCGCAACACTGCGTTGGACGAGAAGAACCCACAATGGAGCGAAGAGACAGTGACATATTATCTCCAAAAGACATACCTCAAATCTGCTTCTCTGATCAGCAAGTCTTGTAGGGCGGCAGCTCTGCTCGGCGAACAGACCCCGGAAGTCGTCGAAGCCGCGTATCAGTACGGCAAGAACCTCGGTATGGCGTTTCAACTCGTGGACGACATGTTGGATTACACGATTGATGAAGCAGAGTTGGGCAAGCCTGCGGGAGCTGATCTGGAGCTCGGCCTTGCGACTGCGCCTTTGTTGTTCGCATGGAAAGACAATGCTGAGCTCGGCACTTTGGTAGGCAGGAAGTTCGCGGAAGATGGAGATGTGTCAAAGGTGAGACCGTTTGTTTGCTTATTGAGCGTTCAGACATTGACATTTCTCAGGCTCGCGACCTTGTTCTCAGCAGCGACGGTCTTGCGCAGACCAGGGCAATGGCACAGGACTACGTCGACAAGGCAAAATCGGCCATCGCGGCGTTCCCAGAAAGCGAGGCGAAGCAAGGACTGCTGGAGATGTGTACAAAAGTAATGACCAGGAGGAAGTAAAAGTATTTACGGATACCCAACCCGGTGTGGCCATAGCCGGCTCTTGTAAGAACAGGAATATACACTCGACAAATTATACACTATGCAAATTCGGCATGCATCTCAGCGGTCAGTCTCGCTACCAAGCTTTGCCCAGAGGCTTGATATTTGCTTGACTCGACGGTTGATGCAGCCCAAGCTTTCAGCCACCCGCTACCAGTGACATCAGCTGGTGAGTTGTATCATTTCATTTTGAGATGAACGAACGCCAAAATACTTCGTAGAGAGACGACAACATCTCCTGCTCGCGTGCATTGTTCATCGGCATTTGCTTGGGAGAATCGATATCCGACGCTATCTCTTCGGCCCGATAATCATGCTTGGCCGGGCATTGAGCCCCCGGATCTTCCCCGATCGTCTACAGATGTTTCCCCTTCTGTTTCTCCCCGCCGAGCTCCGCTACCCGCCTTTTGTTGAAAGTGGGGATCTCCATGCAAGTCACACGCGAATATGTATGGTATCCGTCGGAATTCACCCGGTGACTGATCGCTAGGTGATTGTAGTCTTGTTATTTAACACAGGTGATCTCCCCAACTCGCGTGTCCGTTTCTTACTCTCGTGCCTTCTCACTACTTTACCCATACTCCTTCCTTCCTTCCTCTCCTGCTCTTCTATCTACGACACCCGGCACCATTTTCTGACGTTTAACGATGGGTCTCTTCGGCAGGTCTGAGCCTGTCTCCGAGCCTGCGCCAACTGCCATCGACTTGGCTGCCGAGGACAAGGAGAAGGATGCTGGCGCGTACCTTGAGCACGCTGGTACTGCTACCACCGATGTTAATGCTCACTCTCATTACATCGACCCTGCCATGGAGCGTCGCGTCGTTCGCAAGATCGATATGCGATTGATACCTCTAGTTACTGCTATGTGTAAGTCAATTTCCACTACATGCCCGAGACTGTACAATGCTAATCAACGCAGATCTGCTTTCCTTCCTCGACAGATCCAACATTGGCAATGCTAAGATTGCCGGCATGTCAAAAGATCTGAAGCTCAAGGGCAATCAGTATGAAAACCTCCTTACTGTCTTCTATGTCAGTTACATCGTCTTCGAGTTTCAGATCATGGGATGGAAGCGATTCAAGCCTCACTACTTTGGAGCATATGCCTGCTTCGGATGGGGAGTTATTGCAACATGTCAGGCTGCTACAAACACCTACGGAGGTGAGATCGCGCTCCGATTCCTGCTCGGATTGTTCGAGGCTGCGTTTGGTCCTGGAATGTGAGTTTTCGCAAATCGAACGAGTCTTGAGATGTACTGATGACGTGGTAGTCCATACCTTCTCAGCTTCTTCTACCTCAGGCACGAGGTCGGAAAGCGCATGGGTATCTTCCTGTCTGCAGCCCCTCTGGCAACTTGCTTCGCTGGTGCTCTCGCATATGGAATCACCTCTGGTCACCCAGCGCTCGCCAACTGGAGACTGCTGTTCCTCGTCGAAGGCTTGCCTACCGTCTGCATGGCCGCTGTCGTGTTCTTCTTCCTGCCAGACTCGCCACACCAGGCCAAGTTCTTGACCGAGGACGAGGTTCGCATCGCCGTTGCACGAGGTGTCCGCCAAGTCGGCACTACGGAACGTGTAGGACACATCAACATGAAAGATGTGCTGGTCACATTCCTCGACATCAAGCCTTGGTTCACTGCATTGATGTACTTCTCATGCAATGTAAGTTGCAGTTTCCCTCACAACCTTGCTTTTTACTAACAATTTCAGGTTGCTTTCTCCTCACTCCCCGTCTTTCTCCCTACTATTCTTCAAGAGATGGGCTTCAGCAGCGTTACTGCCCAAGGTCTCTCAGCGCCACCATACTTTGTCTCCTTCCTGCTTACCATTGCGACATCGTTCCTCGCCGACAAGACTCAGCAACGTGGACTCGTCATCATGGGTTGTGCCATCGTCGGAGGTATTGGTTACGTCATGCTCGCAGTCACAACTGGTGTCGGACCTCGCTATGCCGGTGTCTATCTCGCAGCCGCTGGTATCTTCCCAGCCATCGCCAACATCCTTCCATGGGTTACCAACAACCAGGGCAACGACACTCGTCGTGGTGTTGGTATCGTCATGCTCAACGCAATCGGCCAGTGTGGACCTTTGCTCGGGACTAACCTCTATCCAACATCTGAGGGACCATACTACGTCAAGGGTCAGAGCGTCGCCGCTGCATTCATGTTCTTGGTTGCGATCCTTGCATTCGCTCTTAGGTGTATCCTGGTCTGGGAGAACAAGAAGCTCGATAAGCAATATGGTACACTGGAGGAGCAAAGAGCTCGTCTGGCGACTGCGGAGGGCTCGGAGAAGGATGCTGTCGAGGCAAGCGCTGGTGTCGAGAACTACGGTCCTATGTATAGGTACATTTTGTAAAAAATTGGAGGAACGACATGCTTTGAGTCAACAAGATGATAGCAATGCGCTTGTAGTATGATTTATGATTAAAAATTATTTTTATCTTGTCGGTGAAGCAGTAATTGCTGCAGTGAGGTTTTATGTTCAGGAAGAACCTGGTTCTATTACTGTTTCCAAGAGTGTGAGAACAGCCATAGCCAAACTTCTGTTGTCAGGTAGGTTTCTGGTTCTGCACTTTTGTCGCAATACCAGGAGTCCAGACATAGTGATTTCTTTTTTGAGGTCGGCAAGAACAGCCATATCCATTTGAAATAAAAGGCATGTGCGCTTTCTTCAGTACTCACAAGCTCTATAATTTCTATTAATCCAACCTTCTCCAACCAGAAACTTGGTTTCAATCGGTTCTGTGGTGTAGTTGGTTATCACTTCTGTCTAACAACCGTGCAAACGGATATGTCACACAGGCGGTCCCCGGTTCGAGCCCGGGCGGAATCATTCCGTCGAAAGACCATTCTTTTGCATCTTAGTTGCCCGTGGCCGTGATGCACTTTGAACAGCAAGCAACGACGAGAGATGCATATGAACTTTTGCATTTTGGATTTGACAGAAACAATGTTTGCGTGTTCCAATGCGCTCAAAACGCGGCCGCAAATGTGGTAAGTGAACAGGCCAATAGCGAGCAGTGTCAATTTTTTTTCGAGAAGTCATACCATAATCGAAGACACGTCCTCAAATGCAGTAATTGATGCTCATATTTGGCACGATAATATGGCCTCAGAAAGGAGGACAACAAGTCCCGCAAACACATTCCATCATCCTTATACTCCTTATCCTATACAATTAACGTTGATGCAAGCGATCTACGACTGCATCGAGGGTAATCAAGTTGGCATTTTTGAATCACCCACGGGCACGGGCAAGTCTTTGTCTCTTCTTTGCAGCTCATTGTCATGGCTGCGTGACCACAAGCGAAACATTTTCAGCGATCAAACAGGTACATAGTGATTCATTGGTCCGAACATGTGCGACTCTCCTAATTCTCACAAGGCAACGGCAGTGATGACATCAATGACGAACCGGACTGGATGCGAGAGCACGTCCAAAGAGAACGCAAGCAGCGCTTCCTGAAACGGAAGAAAGACCTCGAAGCGAAACTCCAGGCTGTGCGAGATCGCGAGCGTAAAGTCAGAGAACGAGCAGGAGGCGAACCAGATCGCAAGCGACGGAAGGTGGAGAAGAATGCCGATCCAGGCGATAATGAGGAGCGCTTTGTACTTGATGATTATGATAGCGATGATGAAGTGAAAGCTAAGCGGAAGGAAGGTGACAAGCTTGGTCTGTCGGCCGAGACTAGAGCAATGATGCAGAGGCTGGGAATGGTACTCGAGAAGAAGGCTGATGAGGACGACCAAGAAGACGAGCTGAAGGTCTTCGTATGCTCGAGAACGCATTCACAGCTTTCACAGATGGTCGGCGAGCTCAAAAGGATCAGGGTACCTTCTTCATTTCCAGTGGACGATTCAAGCGAGAAACGGGACGAAGAGTATCCGATCGAGGAGATCAAGCAACTTTCACTCGGCTCGAGGAAGAACCTCTGCATTTATGACAAAGTCTCGAAGCTATCGAATCCAACAGCTATCAACGAGAGATGTCTGGAGCTCCAAGAACCAAAGACGCCTGCGGATCAGCGATGCCCTCATGTACCAAACAAAGAAAACGAAGCACAAGTCCTGGATTTTCAAAATTATGCACTAGCAAAGATCAGAGACATTGAAGACCTTGGAGTGCTGGGAAAGAAGATCGGTATCTGTCCATATTATGCCGCCAGGCCTGCTGTGAAGCCCTCGGAGATTGTCATGTTGCCGTACCCGTTGCTGCTTCAGAAGTCTGCACGAGAGGCTCTGGGTCTCGATCTGAAGGACCAAGTCATCATCATTGACGAAGCACACAATCTGATGGATGCGATACTGGGCATTTTTACCACTGAAATCTCTCTGGCTCATCTGCAGCTTGCAAAGGAACAGCTTATGACCTATCTGCAAAAGTTTCGAACCCGATTAAAAGGCAAGAACAGGGTATACGTTACTCAAGTGGTTCGGTTGTTGGATTCTCTGTCTGGCTACTTGTCCAAAGCTCAGACTCAAACGAACGGTTCGTCCGGTACTGTTTCATCAAACGAGCTTCTGAATGGGAAAGGCGTTGACCAGATCGATCTTTACAAGCTTCTGGCTTACTTACAAGAGAGCAAACTAGCACGCAAGGTGCAAGGTTATGGTCTGCATCAGAAGGAGCAACACGAGAAGCAGCAAGTCAGCATTCCCAAGCGTAACATCTTAGAGAAGCCCGTCGACGCAGTGCCTGTTCTTCAGCATCTTCAAAATTTCATCATGGCCCTCACGAACCCAGAAGCCGAAGGTCGCTTCTTCTACACGTCGAGCCCAAGCCCCCCGGATACAAAACTCAGGTATCTCCTCTTGGACCCGTCTGAGCACTTTCGCGCGGTTGTTGAATCTGCTCGCTCGGTCATCCTTGCTGGCGGAACCATGTCACCGATGGACGACTACATACACCAATTATTTCCCTATCTCCCGGCGTCAAAGCTCACGACATTGTCCTGTGGTCACGTAATACCAGCAAGCAATCTTTTCGTCAGCGCCATCACAACCTCCGCAAGCGGAACCTACTTTGACTTTACATTTAACTCGCGAAACAACACCTCGATGATCCGCGAGTTGGGCGAGACACTTCTCAGCATGAGCAAGTCGATACAAGACGGCGTCGTGATATTCTTCCCAAGCTACAACTACCTAGAAACAGTTGTCGCGAACCTCAAGCAATCCTCCCTATGGCCGAGACTCGAGGCCGTCAAACCAGTGTTTCTCGACAGTCAGACCGCAGACACAGACGCTATATTAACCGCATACACTACCTCGATCAATACATCGAACAACAGCAAGGGAGCAGTTCTAATGTCCGTTATCGGCGGCAAACTAAGCGAGGGAATCAATTTCTCCGACCGCCTGGGTCGCTGCGTCATGGTCGTCGGTCTGCCTTATCCGAACCCGAATTCACCAGAGTGGAAGGCGCGGATGCAGTACATCGAGTCCAAGGCGGCTTCTGTCAGTAGTGGATCCTATAACCGCGGACAAGCGAGTAGAGAGTTTGCTGAGAATGTGTGTATGAGAGCTGTGAACCAGGCGATTGGTAGGGCGGTAAGGCATAAGGATGATTGGGCTGGTATTGTGTTGTTCGATAAGAGATATGCTGGTCAGAGAATCAGGGCGAAGCTGCCGGGGTGGATCAAGGAGAGCCTGCGACCTGTGGAAACGTTTGCGGGTGTCGAGAGGGGCATGAAGGAGTTTTATAGCAGGCATACGAGTTTTTAGGTGACACAAGAAACACGGGTATCTGACTTTCGTGAACAGTGTTTGTATATTGTGTGACATTAAATATAATTTACCATCTTCATCATTATTTGGCGGGCGTCTTCTTTTGTCCGATAGGTGTCTGTCCGTTCCAACCACCACCAACCGTCCGGCCCGCAAGCGGATGAGGCTTCTTCGCAGCAACAGCACCAGCACTGGCACCGGTCGTCGCAGCAGCGCTCTTTGACCGAGTCTCGAGCTTCGCAGGCTTCCTGCCACTGCCGCCAGAGCTTGAACTATCGATTGTCTGGACCGTAGCAACGCTGTCTCTTCTGCCAACACCAGGTCGTACGGCCGCGCCAGCTCTGCCTTGACGGATATCTTTGGCTTCTCTGCTCGCTGTCTGTGCCGATTTGGCCGCATGGTTGAGCATGTCCTTTTTCTTGGCGCCGAGTGTTGGGCCGGCTTTTTGCAACATTTGTGCCGCCCGCTGCATTGCTATCGTGCTGACTGGTCGTGTGATCATTGTCTCTGACGGCGTCATCGGAATCGCTTTCCGTACGTTTGGTGCTACCGTGTTTGTTCTACCAGACGCCTGCGCGAGACGTCGCCGCGCTGCTTCGTTGGCATCGTCGATTAGCTTGGCCACTTCTGGGTCGAGTCTTTTGCCTTGAGTGGGAGATGGCCCAGGGCCGATGTTTTTGGCAGGGAGAGTTTGCTTGGAGGCTTGCTTTGCTAGTCCTGCTGCTTGTTTTGCATCCATTGGAGGCAGACCAAGAGATTTCAGATCTTGGTGTTGCATGGCCTGGGCTAGAAGAGACTCAAAATCGATATTCTCTGGATTGAGTTGTCCACTCGATAACGCAGTCGCGGCTGAGGCGACAGGAGAGAAGATGCCCATGAATTCTTCGATACCGCCAGCCTGAATAGTGGTGGAGATGAACTTGGCGGACTTTGTAACAGGTTTGATGTTGGCGGTTTGGTTGCCTTTGGCTTGTTCTTTGGCAAACTTTCGCACCGTATCTTCCATTTGCATTGCCTTGACGGGATCACCTTCCGGAAATGTCTTGTGGCGGGCGAAATGCTCCAAAAGATAATCCTTTTCTGTCCAACGATTCCTGAGCCACATCGCAAACTTCTCTTCGTTGTCGATCGGAATATCAGCTATCCTCCAACGCCTCCAATACATGTTGACAGACTTTGGCGGCCTGCCCTCAAACAGAGATGATCGTAAAGTGAAGATATCCTGACCAAACTGTCCCTCAGGTACACCTTCATAGGCAATTGTGCAGTCGTATAGCCAATTCGTCGAGTTTTTGAGAGTGTCAAGACAGAAATGGAGCCCGGTACTTCGTGGTAGAAGCTGGTGCTTCATATCAGGCACACCAGTTTTGTCGGCCCACGCTTTACTCTTCTCTCGAGTAACGGCGCTAAGATTGGTTCCTTCTGGGAAAATGAGCAACCACATTGGGTCCTGAGGGTTCCCGAGTTTATCGAGATGTCTTCTGAATCGCGGTTTGTCTGTCTCCCATTTTCGTGCGAGAAAGATAAAATTGTAGAACTGAGCAGCCCAGCCAAAGATGGGGACGTTTTTGAGGGACTCTTTGAGGATGATGTAGATGCGACCATGCATCTTGTTGGTGTATGCTGTCCACCAGAGATAGAGCCAGTCGGTATACAACTGATGATTGGCCATCATGACGAGACGATGAGGAAAGTTGCATCTCAAACTTCCATCGGGCATTTGGAACAGCTGACCCTTCATGCTATCGTCACCCGTGACTCTGACGACAGTAGGCGCCCAGTACTGCGTGATAGTCGTGACCAACACAGCAAATGACTCCTTCGTCCACGCCATATATCCATCGTAAAATTTGGGATCGACATATTTCAGAGGGGCGCCAATGAACTGAGATGCACTGATTGCTAAAACACCAGATAGAAAGGTCGAGGCAGCTGAGAAGGCTCTTTCGGCCTGACCTACTGGTCCATGTCGAGAATCTCCCGCAGGATGAGCACCTATCGGCGGCCTCGAAAGGCTAAGGCCTGAGTCGGTCTTTTGCTTCTGCGGTTTTTTGTCGGCCGACATGGTAAAAACTTATCGCAACCTGTGGTATTGTCGTATTGTCTTGTTCACGTTAACATATCATTATGTTTCGACCGTCGGGCGTGACTTGACGTTCGAGTAAAGCACGATCCGAAACTAGAACAAATTCAATTATGTCGAAGCGGGAGTGAAAAGGCTTGAGAAACAGCAATCCCAGAAGACTCGGCCAATGGTATGCGGCAATTGTTGCCAAAGCTGTTCAGTCTAGCCTTTTGACGTGACGCTTGCCACTGTCAAATGGCCAGGTGCCACGACAGCCACAGATCGTCGCTGGGAATCAGGAAATCACAGCACATTCTGTGCGATGATCGAAAGTGGCAGGCGGCACGACTGCAAAGCCAACAGCGTTCCTGCCTTCTCTCCGCAACCCATGCGAAAAAGTGACGTAGCCGACGCACCCTGGCGTCGGTCGCTCTCGACTTGCCAGGATTGATGTCCACTTTCGCCCTACCGATTCATTTATGGAAGGAGCCAGGTGCATTACCGTGTGTCGCACGGGCGTAAAGGCAAGAAATCTGACGCATATGCACCAACATCCTTGCACCAACCGCTCATAGCGCAGTTCGCACTGTATTACAGCCTCTCCGTTCCCGTCGCATCCTTCCCTTTCGTCACTCTTCACAGCCTCTTACATACAAACTTACCGGGGTCTCGATTTATCATCCTTACTTGATCTGTATATCGACACTCTAGCTCTTTTACATACCACCAAATTTCTCACACGATTAACGAACTCTACGACATACACATATCTCTCAACAAACCAATAATATCACAATGGCATCTCAAGGAAACCAGTACGCGCGCCAGAACGGTGTTGTCCAGAACGGCTACGGAAACATGAATGGCATGAACGGTCACCAGTCCAATGGCATGAACCGCCCAATTCCTCAGAGACGTCCAGTAAGGAGGACTTCACTGCCAAACAACCAGCCAATTCGCAAGGCACAAGGTCAAAAGGCACACTCGGCCTCCGGCGACAACCCTCCGAACGTCACATCCGCCTACGCCATCATGGCGAACCGTATCGCAAACAGAGTCGCCGAGATGGCCGAGAGCATCACCTTTGTTGAGAGGTATGTGACATGCTAAGCTGTCGTTCTTGGTATATCGATACTGACTGCCGATATAGACCTCAACCACAGCAGCAGCTCCAGCAGCAGCAGCAGATGATGGCGGAAGACCCAAACGACAAGAAGCGTCCTCGCAAACTCGAAATGAGATTGCCAACCTCTGGAGCCGACAGCGTCAGCTTCAGTGCTCCTTTCCTCGACAACACCCTCCAAAAGATGCTTGCTCTACAAAACAGGATGCTCAAGTCTACCGCGGATTTGTCCAAGACCGAAGGAGTCGACGAGAAAGTCATCAGAGAACAGGCCGCACAGAGCGCTGAGCTCAGCAGAATTATCGCTCTGATCTGTGCAGAGAAGGCCCGTCAAGGAGCTTAGATTTCTGTCACACACGTTTTGGGGTGCGGTTTTGAGTTGCAGTCTCCTTCAGGTTTGTTCGGCCATCCAAAAGATTTTGTCCGAACTATGTACTGGATTTTGCGTGGTATCCACGTTTTGACGGCAGG
>Ga0058704_10001083_pt1 | contig 12964 bp, 11 predicted proteins | sample AgamicMgSfe_FD_71363 | JGI IMG/M metagenome (GOLD analysis project Ga0058704, IMG submission 71363) | Agave microbial communities from Guanajuato, Mexico - Mg.Sf.e | ecosystem: Host-associated > Plants > Phyllosphere > Phylloplane/Leaf | place: Guanajuato, Mexico | collected 2012-05-30
GCCGCGGATCTTCCGCGTCGTGCGGCTCCGCCTCCGGTGTTCACGCCGGTTCCGGTGTTCACCTGGACGGGCTTCTACGCCGGTTTCAACGCCGGCTACGGCTTCGGCACCCAGGATGACCGCGCCCCGACCGTGATCGGCGTGCCGGCCGCCTCGGGCCTGTTCACCAACGCCGCCTCGGGCAACACCGGCGTGCTCGCCTTCGGCAACCGCAACAACAACGAGGGCTTCGTCGGTGGCGGCCAGATCGGCTACAACTACCAGTTCACCCCGGGCTCCGGCTTCGTGGTCGGCATCGAGGCGGACGCCCAGTACGCCGATTTCGGCCGTAACCGGAACCGCTTCGCCGCCACCCCCGGCCTGAACCCCGGCTCGCTGGTGTTCAACCCGAACGGCGTCTCGAGCCTCGACTACTTCGGCACCGTGCGCGGCCGCCTCGGCTACGCCTTCGACCGCACGCTGGTCTACGCCACCGGCGGCTTCGCCTACGGCGCCGGCGGCGGCCGTCAGTTCGGCACCGCCTCGACCGACGACTTCCAGACCGGCTACGCGGTCGGCGGCGGCGTCGAGTACGCCCTGCCCACCGACTCCTTCCTGAACTTCTTCCGCTCCTCGGCGGTGACGCTCAAGGTGGAAGGCCTCTACGTGAACCTCGACCGCAACCGCGGTGCCGGCCAGTTCGCCGTCAACCCGGCCGGTGGGGCCGTCGCGCTGGGCCAGCCCGGCGTCGTCCAGATCGCCGGTCCCGCCAACCGCCGCAACGAGACCGAGTTCGCCGTCGTCCGCGCCGGCATCAACTACAAGTTCGGATCCTACTAAGAACGGACCCGGGCCCCACGGACAGGGGCGGGCCATCCCCGCCCCTGTCCGTACCGAAACACCGAAACGCCCGGCCCGTCACACAGACGGGCCGGGCGTTTCTACGTTCGGGCGATGGTTCTCATCCCTTGAGAGGTGCTAAAAGACCGGCCGGGAAGGCGATTGTTTTCTTCGCACGACCCCTGACAACGGCTCCGGTTGCCCCCATCTACCTCCTCGACTGCCCGAGCCGCCCCACAAGGCGCCGGCAGAGGTCAGGAGGGAGACTCCATGAACAGCGAAGAACGCGACGTCATCGCCGGCATCTTCCAGCGTCTCGAGCAGGCTGCGAGCCAGCCGCGCGACGCGGACGCCGAGCGTTTCATCGCCGACCGGCTCCGGGCCCAGCCCTACGCGCCTTACGCCATGGCGCAGCTCATCTACGTGCAGGAGGAGGCGATCAAGAGCCTCCACCAGCAACTCGAGGAGGCGCGGCGCTCCGCGCAGTCGCAGCCCCAGGGCGGCGGCGGCTTCCTGTCGAGCATCTTCGGCGGCAGCTCCCGCCAGGAGCCCCCGCGCCCGGCCGGCCAGCCCTTCGGGCAGCAGGGCGGCTACGGCGGAGGCCCGCAGGGCTATCCTCAGCAGGGCGGCTACGGCGGCCCGCCGCAGCAGGGCGGCCCCTGGGGCGGCCAGCAGCAGGCGGCCCCGGCGCGGGGCGGCGGCTTCATGGCGACGGCCCTTCCGATGGCGGCCGGCGCGGCGGGCGGCATGCTGCTCGGCAGCGCCCTGTCGAGCGCCTTCGCCGGCGGCCACTCGCAGCTCGGTAACGCGGCCTCGGCCGGTCTCGGCGGCGCGGCGCCCGCCGCGAGCGAGGATTTCGGCTCGGCGCTCGGCGGCGGCGACTTCCAGGACGCCTCCTACGACAGCGGCGGCGGGGATTTCGACGGCGACCTCGGCGGTGGCGGGGACGACGACTGGGTGTGATGCCCGCGCCCGCCGAGCGGGCTTGATGCGAAGAGCGCCGCGGCTCCGGGACGACCGGGGACCGCGGCGTTCTCGCGTTCGGGAACGGTCAGATCACCACGACCCTGGTGCCCACGGGCACGCGCTCGAACAGGTCGATCACGTCCTCGTTCATCATGCGGATGCAGCCCGAGGATACTGCCTGACCGATGGTGTGCGGCTCGTTGGTGCCGTGGATGCGGTAGAGCGACGAGCCAAGATAGAGCGCCCGCGCGCCGAGCGGGTTCTGCGGCCCACCCGTCATGTGCCTCGGCAGGTCGGGACGGCGCTGGAGCATCTCGGCAGGCGGCGTCCAGTCCGGCCATTCGCGCTTGGCGCTCACGGTCTTGAGGCCCGCCCAGGAGAAGCCCGGCCGCCCGACGCCGATCCCGTAGCGGATCGCGCGCCCGCCCGCCTGCACGAGGTAGAGGTGGCGCGAGGGCGTGTCGACGACGATGGTCCCCGGTGCCTGAGGGCCGGCATAGGCGACCTCCTGGCGCAGGAACTGCGGATCGGGGCCGCGGCGGATCGCCTCCTGCGCCGGGGCGTAGCCCGGCTCCGGTGCCGAAGCGTAGGCCGCCGGCCGGGGACCGCGCGGCGCGGGCATCGCCGCCGGCAGCGGATCGCCGTCATAGGGGTTGTAGGTGCCCGGCCCGCCGTAGCCGTAGGCGGCCGGATGTCCGGGAAGGGTGCCGTCGCCGCGCCCGAGAGGGTTTGCCCGGTAGGCGGTCGGCCGCGCCCCGGCGGCCTGTCCCGTCACCAGGAACTCGATCAGGCCGCCCCCGTAGCCCTGTGCCGAGGCATTCCCCGCCGCGAGACCCACGGCCACCGCCAGCACCCTCGCGCCGCTCCGCGCCGGCGCACCGAAAAGCCGAACCCGCATCCCGTCCCCCGTCCGCGCCGCAGACCGAGGGGCCGGGCGTTCGTCTGGGAACGATCCGCCCGCCGCCGCAGGATTGCGTGAAGGAACGTGGTGAATCGTTCACCCGGCACGATCCGCGGGCGGACGAGCCGATACCAGGGTGAGCGCCCGGTTAATGTCGCCTCCGGCGCCGGCATGTTGAAGAAGTCGCAACCGTTTTGCGCAAAACTCTTCCGAACGACCTCTTCTGCACGCCGGATTCCGATGATCAGCAAGCGCTACCGCATCGAGGACAGCCTCGGGATCCCGCCCGCCGCCGCCGCCCAGCCCGCCGTCGAGATCGGCGGCGCGCGGCTGGAGGAGATCCTCGGCGCCATCAACGACCTCAAGCGCATCACCCAGGCGAGCGCCGGCGAGACCATCGAGATGTGCCGCCGGGAGCTCGGCGAGGCCTTCGCCATGCGCGGCGAGCTCGACAAGATGAAGGAGGCGATCACTCGTACCAAGGAGGAGCTCGCCGCCCTCCACCGGTCCGAGCACAACGGCAAGGGGATGCGCCGCGCCGCCGACGAGCTCGACGCCGTGGTCGAGTCGACCGAGCGGGCCACCACCAGCCTGCTCGGCGCCATCGAGGACATCGAGACCCAGGCGAACATGCTGCGTGCCCAGCGCCTCGCCCGCGCGGGGCAGGAGAACGTCGACGCCATCCTGGAGCGGGTCGTCGTCGCCTACGAGGCCTGCAACTTCCAGGACCTGACCGGCCAGCGCATCAGCAAGATCGTCAACGTGATGAAGTTCGTCGAAGACCATCTCGACCGGGTGATCGAGGCCTGGGGCGGCCTGGAAGGCTTCCGCGACCTCGTCGGCCTTCCGGCCAGCCCGAGCGTCGACGACGAGAGCTCGCTCCTCAACGGGCCGAAGCTCGAGGACGACATCGGCCATGTCGACCAGAACGACATCGACGCCCTGTTCGACTGAAGCCGCCCTTCCCTCCGGAATCCGGGACGCCTAAATCTCCGGCATGAGCCGGAGATCAGGGGCGGACGCGCCTCCCGACACGTTCGACGACGGCGGGGAGGCCGACGAGGGGCACGAACTCGCCGCCGACGCCCTCGACGACGGTCCCGAGATCGACTTCGACTTCGAGCCCGGCGCCGTCAGCGCCGGCACCGAGGTGATCCGCCGCTTCTGGTCGACCCTGCCCGGCTCGCCCGGCGTCTACCGGATGTTCGATGCCAAGGGCGACGTGCTCTACGTCGGCAAGGCCAAGAACCTGAAGGCGCGGGTCGGCTCCTACGCGCGGGGCCAGGCGCACTCGAACCGCATCGCGCGGATGATCTCGCAGACGGCGGCGATGGAGTTCGTCACCACCGCCACCGAGACCGAGGCGCTTCTGCTCGAGGCCAACCTCATCAAGCAGCTGAAGCCGCGCTTCAACGTGCTGATGCGCGACGACAAGTCGTTCCCCTACATCCTCGTGACCGCCGACGGGCCGGCGCCGCAGATCGTCAAGCACCGGGGCGCGCGCCGCCGCAAGGGCAGCTACTACGGCCCCTTCGCCAGCGTCTGGGCGGTGAACCGCACCGTGAACGCCCTGCAGCGGGCCTTCCTGCTTAGGACCTGCTCCGACAGCTACTACGAGAACCGCAGCCGGCCCTGCCTGCTCTTCCAGATCAAGCGCTGCTCCGGCCCCTGCACCGGCGAGATCGCCCTCGACGACTACGCGGGCCTCGCCAAGGTCGCCAACGACTTCCTCGCCGGCAAGTCCAACGCCGTGAAGGACCGGATGCGCCAGGAGATGCAGGAGGCTTCCGAGGCGATGGAGTTCGAGCGGGCGGCGCGCTTCCGCGACCGCATCGCGGCGCTCTCGGCGATCCAGGGGACGCAAGGGGTCAACACGCAAGGAGTCGAGCAGGCGGATGTGTTCGCCCTCGACGAGCAGGCGGGCCAGTTCTGCATCGAGGTGTTCTTCTTCCGCAACTTCCAGAACTGGGGCAACCGGGCCTACTTCCCCAAGGCCGACCGGACGATGAGCCCCTCCGAGGTGCTCGCCTCCTTCATCGGCCAGTTCTACGACGACAAGCCCGCGCCGAAGCTCGTGCTCGCCTCTCACGAGATCGAGGATGCGGAGCTTCTCGCCGCGGCCCTGTCGAGCCGGGTCGAGCACCGGGTCGAGCTTCACCGGCCGCAGCGCGGCGAGCGGCGCGTGCTCGTGGACCACGCCCAGCGCAACGCCAAGGAGGCGCTCGGCCGGCGGCTGGCCGACACCGCCTCCCAGGGCAAGCTGCTCACGGCGCTGGGCCAGGCCTTCGGCTTGGAGGGATCGCCGCGACGGATCGAGGTCTACGACAACTCGCACATCTCCGGCACGAACGCGGTGGGCGGCATGGTCGTGGCGGGACCCACCGGCTTCATGAAGACCCACTACCGCACCTTCAACATCCGCTCGGAGGAGCTGACCCCGGGCGACGACTACGGGATGATGCGCGAGGTGCTGCAGCGGCGCTTCAAGCGCCTCGTCAAGGAGGCGCCGCGGACGCCGAAGGAGGCGGCGGTGGCGGCCGCCGAGGGCGGTCCGGCCGACCCCGTGGCCCCGCCGCCGGAGGGGGATCCCGACGCCTTCCCGGCCTGGCCCGATCTCGTGCTCATCGACGGCGGCAAGGGCCAGCTCGACGCCGCCCGCGAGGCGCTGGAGGCGGTCGGCGTCACCGACGTCGCCCTGGTCGGCGTCGCCAAGGGTCGCGACCGGGATGCCGGCCGCGAGACCTTCTTCGTGCCCGGCCGCGCCCCCTTCAAGCTGCCGCCGCGGGACCCGACCCTCTACTTCGTGCAGCGCCTGCGGGACGAGGCCCACCGCTTCGCCATCGGCACCCACCGCGCCAAGCGAAAGCGCGAGATGGTGCGCAACCCCCTCGACGAGATCGCCGGCATCGGGCCGACCCGCAAACGCGCCCTCCTCCACCATTTCGGGACGGTGAAGGCGATCCAGCGGGCGGCGCTCGAGGACCTCGCCCGGGCGCCCGGCGTCAACGCGGCGACGGCGCGGGCGGTCTACGATTTCTTCCATGCCGGAAATTGAGCTTGTGCCCCGCGGAGCGGCCAGTTGACGCCCTTGGAGCCGCATGATTTCACCCCCGCGATGAACGCCGTCCTGCCTCGACGCCGGTCCGCCGCCTGGACGCTCGCCAACTGCCTGACCTACGGGCGGCTCGCGGCGGTTCCGGTCGTGGCGGGGCTGCTGTTCTGGCCGGAGGAGCACGGCGCCCGCTTCGCGGCGCTCGGCGTCTACGCGCTCGCCGCGATCACCGACTATCTCGACGGCTACGTCGCCCGCACCTACGCGCAGAGCTCGGCGCTCGGGCGGATGCTCGACCCCATCGCCGACAAGCTCCTGATCTCCGCCTGCCTGCTCATGCTCGCCGCCTCCGGCGGCATCCGCGACTGGACGCTCTGGGCCGCGATCGTGATCCTGTGCCGGGAGATCCTGGTCTCGGGCCTGCGCGAGTACCTCGCCGAGCTGAAGGTGAGCGTGCCCGTGAGCCGGGTCGCCAAGTGGAAGACCACCGCCCAACTCCTCGCCCTCGGCTTCCTGATCGCGGGCCCGGCCGGCGAGACGATCCTGCCGGGCACGCAGGCGATCGGCACCGGGCTCCTGTGGCTCGCCGCCGCGCTGACGCTCTATACCGGCTGGGACTACATGCGCTCGGGCATCCGCCACGTCATCGACGACCCGCGCTGACGGAACTCCCGGAGGGACCCGGATGAAGCTCGTCTATTTCGCCTGGGTGCGGGAGCGCGTCGGCAAGGCCGAGGAGGAGGTCTCCCCGCCCCCCGGCGTCGCCACCGTCGCCGACCTCGTCGCCTGGCTGAAGGGCCGGGGCGAGGAATACGCCTACGCCTTCGAGAACGATTCCGTGGTGCGCGCGGCCGTCGACCGCGTCCATGTCCGGCCGGACGCCGCCGTGACGGGCGCCGCCGAAGTCGCCTTCTTCCCGCCGATGACCGGGGGTTGAGGCCGGGCGGCGCGTCTCAGGCGGCGCGGGCCCCGGCCAGGAAGCGGTCGACGACCTGCCCGAGCTCCCCGGCCCGCGAGGCGACGTCGGCGGCGATCCCGAGGGAGGCCTGCGAGGCCTGGGCGGCGTCCTCCGCATCCGAGCCGACCCCTGCGATGTTGGCCGACACCTCCTGCGTCCCCTGGGCGGCGAGGATCACGCTGGCGGCGATCTCCTGCGTCGCCGTGCGCTGCTGGTCGACGGTTGCCGAGATCGCCGCGGCGATGCCGTCCATCTCCCGGACCGTCTCGACGATGCCCTGGACGGCCGTCACCGCCTCCGTGCTGACGGCCTGGATGGCGCCGATCTGGACGCGGATGTCGTCGGTCGCCCTGGCGGCCTGACTGGCGAGGGACTTCACCTCTCCGGCGACGACGGCGAAGCCGCGCCCGGCCTCGCCGGCCCGCGCCGCCTCGATCGTCGCGTTGAGCGCCAGCAGGTTGGTCTGGGCGGAGATCGACGCGATCAGGCCGACGACGGCGTCGATGCGCTCGGCCGCCGCGGCGAGGTCGCGGATCGTCCGGTCGGTGCGGGCCGCGTCCTCGGCGGCGCGGCGGGTGATTCCGGCCGAGCGCGAGACCTGCCCGGCGACCTCGTCGAGGGAGGCCGTCAGCTCTTCCGCCGCCGAGGCCACGGTCTGCACGTTCGCCGACGCCTCCTCGGAGGCCGAGGCGACGGCGCTCGCCCGTCCCCGGGTCTTCTCGGCCGCTCCCGAGACCTGCGTCGCGCCGGCCTGCATCTCGCCGGCCGCCGTCGACAGGCCCTGGATCGCGTGGCCGACCTCCCGCTCGAGCCGGTCGGCGAGCGCGTGCATCGTGGCCCGCCGCTCGGCCTCCGCGCGGGCGCGCGTCGCCGCCTGCTCGAGGGTCAGCTCGCCGTTCTCCACCATCTTGCCGTGGAACACCGTGAAGGCGCGCGACAGGTTGCCGATCTCGTCCTGCCGGGCGACCGAGGGCGCCCGCACCTGGAGGTCCCCGGCGGCGAGACGCTGCATCGCCTCCGACAGGGCGCGCAGAGGCCCCGAGATGCGCCGGCCGACCCACCAGGAGAGGCCGCCCGCGCAGAGCACCGTGAGTAGGATGGTCCACCAGGTCAGCCGCGCCGTGTGTGCCCGCGAGGCGACGATGGCGGCCTCGGCCTCCCCCGCGCGGGCGTCGGCGTCCGCGACGATCTGCGCCACGAAGGGCTCCATCCGGCGATAGATCGCGACGAGGTCGTCCGCCTCCTCCTTGAGGGTCACGGCGCCCATCATGAAGGCCATGAAGCTCTGCTCGTAGCTGCGGATCAGCGACCCGATCTCGGTCCTCGTGGCCGGCGCGAGTGAGGAGCGTTCCAGCAGCGGCAGGAACTCGGCGACCCGCTTGCGCAGCTCCTCGCCGTAGCGCTCGTCGCCGCGCAGCAGGAAGTCCTTCTCGTGGCGGCGCATCTGCAGCATCAGCACGGCCAGCCGGGGCTCGTCGAACTCCCCCAGGCGCTTCTCGACGGCATGCACGGCCTGGCGCAGCCGGCCCTGCAGGCCGTCCTTCTCCGAGAAGCCGAGGGTGCGCTGGGCCGCGACCACGTTGCCGAACCGGCCGACATAGAGGTTGAGCCCGGCCCGGAGCGTCTCGGCCTTGCGCAGGGGATCCTCGGGGGCGAGCGGGGCGACGCCGGCCTCGATCCCGTCGAGGCGGGACAGCGCCCGCGCGGTCGCGGCCTCCCGCTTGCCGATCAGCGCCTCCTCGCGCTTGAGCAGGAACTCCGTCTCGACCTGCCGCGCCACCAGAAGATCGTCGGCGAGCCCGGCGACCGCGCCGCGGAGCCGTACGCTCGCGTCGGCGGCGGCCTGGAAGCGATCCTGCTCGCGGCTGCCGAAGGTGGTGATCGCCCCGATCAGGAGGACGCCTCCTACGCCGAGGAAGGCGATCTGCGCCCGCAGGCCGATGCGGGGTCGAGGGAGGCGCATGACGGGGGTCCGATTGTGACGATGAAGGTCACAATCCGGCATATTCAGTAAATCTGTCCCTAACGGCGCAACGAAGACCGAATTATATTGATTCGATCTAGGATTGTATCGGGTGTATACAATATGGTGATCGAGGAAGGCGATCACCGCGCGCCCTGCGGCTAACCCTTGAGCGCCTCGGCGATGGTCCGCAGGTTCGCGCGCATCAGGTCGAGATAGGTCGAGGCCGGTCCGCCCGGCGCGGAGAGCGCGTCCGAGTAGAGCCGGCCGCCGAGGCGGGCGCCGCTCTCCCGCGCCACCTGCTCCATCAGCCGCGGGTCGGCGATCGATTCCACGAACACCGCCGGCACCCGCTCCCGGCGGATCTGGCGGATCAGCGAGGCGATGCCCTTCGGGCTCGCCTCGCTCTCCGTCGAGACCCCCTGCGCCGCCAGGACGACGAGGCCGTAGGCCTCGGCGAGGTAGCCGAAGGCGTCGTGGCTGGTGATGATCCGCCGCCGCTCCGGCGGCAGCGCGGCGAGCGTCGCGCGCATCTCGCCGTCGAGGGCGTCGAGCTGCCGGATGTAGGCCTCGGCGTTGCCGGCGTAGACCTTCGCGCGGGCCGGATCGGCCTTGGCGAGGCCGTCGCGGATGTTGGCGACGTAGACCCGCACGTTCGCCACGCTCTGCCAGGCATGAGGGTCGACGTCGTGCGCATGACCGTGCCCGTGCCCATCGTCTCCCGCGATGGTGCGCACGCCCCTGGCCGCCACCACCACCGGCGCCTTCGCCGCCGAGACCTTGACCAGCCGGTCGAGCCAGCCGTCGAAGCCGAGCCCGTTCACGATGACAATGTCGGCCTCGGCGATGCGGCGCGCGTCCGCCGGGGCCGGCGCGTAGCTGTGGGCGTCCGAATCCGGGCCGACGAGGCTCGTGACCGCGACATGCGCACCGCCGACCTGCCGGGCGAGATCGGCGAGGATCGAGAAGGTCGCCACGACCTTGAGCGGCTCCGCACCCTCGGCCCGCACGGGACCGGCCGATGCGGTCGCGACCATCAGGGCGAGGCCCGCGAGGATCGTCGTCAGCCCTGCCCGCCTGGTCGAGATCATCCGCCGCGCCGTTCCTCTGGGGCGCGCGCAACGGCGCGGCCTCTCACAATCGAAGGCCCTGATAATGTAATAGTATTACACTGCCAACCCGCATCGTCCGCCGCGTGGCGGATGCGGGCTGCCGGGACTCGGGCTACCCTGCGGCCGTCGCGAATCTTGGGGGATGCCGACCATGCGGATGATCTTCGTCAACCTGCCGGTGCGGGACCTGCCCGCCGCGCGCACCTTCTTCGGCGCGCTGGGCTTCTCCTTCAACGAGCAGTTCAGCGATGATGCGGCCGCCTGCATGGTCGTCTCGGAGACGATCTTCGTGATGCTCCTCACCGAGCCGCGCTTCCGCGACTTCATCACCGGCGAGATCGCCGACGGCTTCAAGGTGAAGGAGGTGCTCACCTGCCTCTCCGCCGAGAGCCGTGAGGCGGTGGACGACATGCTCGCCAAGGCGCTCGCCGCCGGCGCCCGGCCCTGGAAGCCGGCGATGGACTACGGCTTCATGTACGGCATCAGCTTCCAGGACCTCGACGGGCATGTCTGGGAGGTGATGCACATGGACATGTCCGGGGCGCAGGCCTGAGCGCCAACATGGACAAGCTGTCATCCGGCGGACAGCGGGGCGCCACGCGGCCCGCGCGAGGATCATGTCGCCCCGGAGCCCCCGGGGAGGATCCCGGAGCTCCCCCCATGCGCAGACGAACCCTCGCCGCCCTCGCCGCCGGTGCCCTCGGCGCGGCCGCCCTGGCGGGCGCCGCCGCCTCCAAGGACGACCCCTTCGGCCACAGGCCGCACGGCCGCTGGAGCAACCTCTCGCCCGCCGACCGCGAGGCCTTCGCCGAGGCGCGCATCGCCGCCCTCCACGCCGGCCTGCGGCTCAACGCCGACCAGGAGAAGCTTTGGCCGCCCGTCGAGGCGGCGATCCGCGACATGGCGCGCCTGCGCCGGGAGCAGCGGGAGGCACGGCGCGAGCGCGGCCGCATCGTCGACGACGCGCCCGGCGCCCTGCGGGCGATGGCCGACGCGGCGACCGCCCGCGGCGAGGCCCTGCGCAAGCTCGCCGATGCCTCCCAACCCCTCTATGCCACCCTCGACGCCGACCAGAAGCGCCGGGCCGTGATGCTGGCGCGGCCGATGCGCGGGCCGGGCTGGCACCGTCACCACGGCCGCCACGGCGGCGAGGAGTGAGCGCGGCGCAGGCGGCGGCCTGCCCTTGATCCCCGGCGGGGGCGGCGGCTAACACCGCTCGCCCTCTCGCCCCCGGGGCGCGTTCGGGGTCGCTCCGTCACGGACCCCGCTCATGGCGCGCCGCGCTCTCGCGGCAGGCGACACCCTGCCCCTCCTTGCCCGGCTGTGGCGGGACTGGCTCTCCCCGCACCGGGGCACACTCGCGGTGGTGATGCTGCTGATCGCAGTGGTCGGCGCCGCGACCGGCCTCTACCCCGCGCTGATCAAGGCGGCCTTCGACGCCTTCGACCACAAGGACGCCTCCGCCCTCACCTACGGTCCGCTGATCGTCGTCGCGGTGACCTCGGTGCGCGGCTTCGCTCTCTACGGGCAGACGGTGCTCACGAACCGCGTCGTCACCCGCGTCGAGGCCGACATGCAGGCGGCCCTCTACGGCCACCTCATCGAATCCGATCTGGCGCAGCTCGGCCGCGAGAGCCCGGCCGCCTTCACCCAGCGCTTCACCACCGACTTCGCCTTCATCAAGGAGGCGCTGACCCGTATCTCGACGGTGCTGCTGCGCGACGTCGCCATGCTCGTCGGGCTCGTCGCGGCGCTGGTCTGGATGGACCCGCTCCTCACCTTGATCGCCGCCGTCACCGTGCCCTTCGTGGCCGGCCCCGTGGGGCGCATCGGCAAGAAGCTACGCCGGGTCTCGACCTCGACGCAGGAGCGCATGGGGGCGACCGCGAGCCTCATCACCGAAAGCCTCCAGGGCGCCCGCGTCGCCAAGACCTACGCGCTGGAAGGCTACCTCAAGGGCCGTGCGGCCGAGGCCCTCGACGAGGTGCGCCGCCTCAAGATGAAGGCCGCCAACGCCCGAGGGCGGCTCGACCCGCTGCTCGAGGTCGGCGGCGGGCTCGCGGTGGCGGGCGTGCTGCTCCTCGTCGGCCAGCGGGTGATGTCCGGCGACCGCACGGTCGGCGACTTCACCGGCTACGTGGCCGCGCTGCTGCTCGCCGCGCAGCCCGCGCGAGCGCTCGGCACCCTCAACGCCATCCTCCAGGAGGCGGCCGCGGCGCTGCGGCGCTACTTCGACCTCATCGACGAGGCGCCGACCATCCGTGAGGCGCCGAACGCGGCGCCGCTCACGATCGGGGCCGGCGAGGTCCGCTTCGAGGGCGTGCGCTTCCGCTACCGTCCCGACGCTCCAGCGCTCGAGGGGATCGACCTGACCGTTCCGGCGGGGCGCCGCACTGCCCTCGTCGGGCGCTCGGGCTCGGGCAAGTCCTCGCTCCTCAACCTCGTGCCCCGGCTCTACGACGTGACCGGGGGCCGCGTGACCGTCGACGGGCAGGACGTGCGGGACGTGACGCTCGCCTCCCTCCGGCAGGCGGTGGCGGTGGTCTCGCAGGAGGTGGTGCTCTTCGACGACACGGTCGCGGCCAACATCGCCTTCGGCCGCCCCGGCGCCTCTCGGGAACAGATCGAGGCGGCGGCCGAAGCGGCGGCGGCCCACGGCTTCGTCTCGCGCCTGCCGGAGGGCTACGAGTTCCGCGTCGGGCCCGGCGGCGGCCGGCTCTCGGGGGGCGAGCGCCAGCGCATCAGCCTCGCCCGTGCCTTCCTGAAGGACGCGCCGATCCTGCTCCTCGACGAGGCGACGAGCGCCCTCGACGCCGAGTCCGAGCGGCTGGTGCAGGGGGCGCTGGAGCGGCTGATGCAGGGGCGCACCACCCTCGTCATCGCCCACCGCCTCTCGACGGTGCGCGACGCCGACCTGATCGTGGTCATGGAGGCCGGCCGCATCGCCGAGACCGGCAGCCACGGGGCACTGATGGAGGCGGGCGGCGTCTACGCCCATCTGCACCGCCTGCAGCGGGACGAGATGCCCGCCTGACGCTGCGGGAGGGCTTCCTCAGAAGCCCTGCTCCTCCGTCTCCACCAGGATCTCGCGTTTTCCGGCGTGGTTGGCGGGTCCGACGATGCCCTCGGTCTCCATGCGTTCCATGATGGAGGCGGCGCGGTTGTAGCCGATCTGGAGGCGGCGCTGGATGTA
>Ga0058704_10001084_pt1 | contig 12955 bp, 7 predicted proteins | sample AgamicMgSfe_FD_71363 | JGI IMG/M metagenome (GOLD analysis project Ga0058704, IMG submission 71363) | Agave microbial communities from Guanajuato, Mexico - Mg.Sf.e | ecosystem: Host-associated > Plants > Phyllosphere > Phylloplane/Leaf | place: Guanajuato, Mexico | collected 2012-05-30
GTGGGAGAGGGCGCGGTTGGCGGGGGAAGGCGGGGAGGAGGTGGTGGGCTTGGTGCGGACGCATGTGGCGAGGGAGGATGGAGGGGAGGACAGTGATCCGGATATGAGGGCTATCGGGAGTAAAGTGCAGTCTTTCGCCGAGAACAAGGCGCCTGGACAGAAACACGACCAAGGCGATGAGAAGCGAAATGATGAAACTCGTCAGCCTGGTGGGCCGGTTTTGCGGAAGAAAATGCTTGGTGAGCGTGGGCACGGACCGGTAGTGAGGCCGAATGCCAACGGTAGTAGTATCATGCGACCGTGATTCATTGGTACTATCTACAAAGGACAAGTTGCGCAGTGCACAACCCATCCAGTACCTAATCGCGAAATGGGGTATCTAATGTAGAAGCAAAAGCCCGCCACACCCAAAAAAGCAAAGCAACACGCACTCAGATCCGGTCGATTGTGGTCGTCTGTGAAGATGACGAACGAACCTTTAGCGAGGATGTCCATGTCCAGTCGACGAACCACTAGGCGGACGGAACATGGGCAGCCCACCCAGCATGTTCGCGGTCGGCGTCAGGGATTGCCTAAATCCACCAGCCGGTTGCGTCGGCGGAGGAGGGTGGTGCATCGAATGCGTGTCGTTAGCAGCCAAGTGCGGCCGCAGGGGTCGATAGGAAGCGGGTGCCGTGGACTGAGGAGGCACCATGTAACCGGCCGGAGCGGTAGGACTTGGACCAGCGAACGCAGCGCTCCTTCCCTTGCCCTTCGTCCTCGACAGCTTGATCTCCTCATCCACCTCCCTCTTCTCCTCTTCATCCAGTGGCTCATCGGGTGCTTCTTCCTGCAACGTCTCCATCGTCAGGATCTTCCGGATTTCCGTGTCCACCCGCCCCGTCTCCCCGTTGGCATCGTACTCATCCAGTATACGATCGAGAACACGCTTGTCTTTGCCTCGCCACTGCGACAAATCTTCCTGCTTGACGTTCTTCGGCTCGTACAGGTACTCGCTCGCGTTGCGCTCGGCGTTGCGACGCGGGTTCTTCTTGTCGATGACTCGCTGCGCGAGCGAAGACTTGAAGAGCTGTTTGTTGTAGATGTTCGTCTCGAAAGTCCCCCCGGCCACGAAGCGGTACACGTAGACTGGCTTTTCCTGCCCGAGACGGTACGCTCGCCCGATGGCCTGCTCTTCCCACGTGGGGTTGAAGCCAAAGTCGAAAATGATGACGCGGTTGGCACCTTGAATGTTGAAACCCACACCACCAGCTCGAGTGGAGATGAGCAGGACGTCGAAGTTGTCGTTGTGGAAGTCCTCAAGGATTTTGGTGCGCTTGCCGATTTCCACCTGTCCATCGATGCGACCAAAACGAATCTCCCGGCTCTCGAGCAGAGCGTTGAGATAATTCAAGGTCGGGATGCTGGTGGAGAAGACGAGCACCTTGTCCCCGCATTCTTCGGCGTATCGAAGGATGTCCATGAAGATGGCGGTCTTGGCAGATCGTGCAGGATCCAGATCATTGGTTAAGCCTTCCAGGACCGTTCGAACCATATGCTCCGTGAACCCCAGAGAGTAGACGTCTGCATCGTACGCCCGCTCCGTCAGGTGACTCACTTGCATCTCGGTGGCGTCGTCCGGTTGCAACGGCGTCGTCGTCCCACTGTCGGGCGACACTTCGCGGGCAACAGGCTTCGGTTGCTTGGGAGCAGCTGGACGTGGTGTCAGGAGCTTTTGCTTGAATGGCACAGGATGGTTGGTGAGCAGCATCAACATCGCGAGCCATCCGAAGAGTGCGACCTGACTGACTTTGTCGACATCATTGCCGCCTTTCAAAGCGATCAGGAATCGCCTGTAGACAAGGTCCTGCGCCTCTGTCAACGGCACGAACAGGACGAATTCGGTCTTCGGCTTGAGCGAGCCCTTCAGCGCGTTAATGTCTGCGCGATGGACCTTGGGCTCGATCTCGTGTCGGAGAACGGCGAGCCTCTTGATGCTTTTGCGGACCTCGGATCTGGTGCTCTCTGAATATGTGCCATCCGCGATGGGCCGAGTATACTGATCCCTGAACTCGGCCAGCTCTCCAAGATATCCCGGCGCCACAAACGACACAAGAGCATAGATCTCTTCAACGTTGTTACTCATAGGCGTACCCGTCAGGCCAATGCGACTGTGTGTCTTGATGCGAGCCACTGCTAAGGAAGTGCCCGATCTGTCGTTCTTGAGGTGATGGACCTCGTCGGCGATCACGATCTCAGGACTCTCAAGCATCAGTCGGAGGACCTCGGGGGAGGCTTCGTGTCCTACTCGCTCTTTCGGTGTTACCTTTGACCGGAAGAGCTGGTATCCGATCAAAAGAACACCGCCGAGATGGTGCCAGTCGCTGAGGAGCTGCATGTGGTTCGGGTGGTTCTTGTACTCGAGCAAGAAGACTTTCCCAAGCGCATCCTGGGCCCACTGACCGATTTCGCGTCGCCAATTCTGCAGAAGCGCGGGCGGGCACAGTATGAGCATATGTAAGTGGCGTTGGTTACGGACGGCTTTGGTTCGCATGTGTGGCGGTAGCTGTTCGTAGACCCGTGGATTGCGAGAGTGCGCGGCTTCCGTGATCGCCATCAACAAGGCTATCGTCTGCATCGTCTTTCCAAGCCCCATCGTGTGTGCCAGGATGCAGCCCTGGCCACCGTCCTCTCCATTGTTCGCAACCTCTCGCCAGAGAAAGCGCACACCTTCAATCTGGTGGGCTTTCATCTTGCGCGCCACCGCGGCACGCACGTAGATGAAGTCTTGATGGTCCTCTTTCGTCGGGTTGACAGCAACGTCGGAACTGCTTGGGTTGCTTGCTAGCATAGCTTCGAGCTGCGCGGCATCTGTACTCTGGGACTCCACCAAACGCTTCTGGTATCGATCTTGACGCGCGTGTGCATGCTGCCGCGACACCATGGCGGTCTGACTGAGTTGAACTTCACGTTTGCGCTTCTTGTGTGGAGCAGTGTCGCTGTCTCCTCGCTCGTCGCCAGATGAGGAGATCTCTACGAGAGCAGACGATGAATTTATCTGCGACAATTTCCTTCGCGGTGAAGTTTTCTGCGGCGGGACAAAGAGTTTGCTTGTCTTTCTCTGCAGAAAGCGTTGTAGCATCTCGGAGAACAGCTTCACCTGGGTTTCATCAGACAAAAGTGCATTCCAGGGTTCATCACCCAATGATGCACCCCATGGAGCTTTCTCTGTAGTCTGCATGATTTCAGTGTTCAGTGCCACCCACGCAACACTGAGCCTGGCACAGACTGAAAGCACACTTTCTGTCTGCTCATCGCCCGTGCGCAATGCCCGAACGCTTCGCTGAAGCGACACAACGAACTGATTGACGCCCAAGTTACGGATCAGCCGATGGAGATCGTCCCGAAACCTAGAGTCGGCATTATGGAGGAGCTTGATAAGCAGATGTGAGAATTTCCGCTCTCTACAAAGCTGGGCCACGTCCCAGGCCGCAACTTCGGCGCTGGTGGCGTCTTCACCAGTACCAGAAAACTGTTGTCCGTTAGAGGTAATCTTCCTTGGCCTGCCGCGTTTCCTAGGCGCTGGTGATGGCGAAGGCGATGGTACCGGTGAGTCAGAGGACATAGTAAGGTCGATTGTTGTGGACGACTGGTTCGGCTCAGTGTTCTTGCTGGGCGTCTCCTGGGCCACACGCTTGACCTGCGACGGGATGAATGCTGATGGAGAAGGTAGCTCAGCGTCAGAACCATCTGTCGCATGGAGTTGCCCGCTCTTGAAGTCGCTCAGTGGGTCCTTGCCCGGAGATCTAACGGGTCTTGATATGTCGGCTGACGGTGAGTCGCTAGCAGAACGCTCGGCCCCAGGAGAGGCAGTGAGTGTCTCGACAGGATCGACCGCCGTCGCGTGCTGCTCGGGGTCGCTCATGTCCCTATCCATGGACATCTCGTCCGAGGCATCAACGCCGTCGGATTCCACGGGCGGCAACACTGGGCTGGCAGGGGGTGTATGGATTTCGTCTCCATCTTCTTCTGGTGCTGCGGGTAGTTGAGCATGCTGAGCTGGGGTTGGAGAGACACTCAGCTGGTCGTCAGGATGAACGACGAAACCAGGGGCCGCGTGACCTGTTGCAGTATGATGTGCCGCGGTTTGGGTGTGCGACGTTTTGGTCTGCACGACATGCGCAGGCTCCTTTCGCCTCTGCCACACATTGATCTTCCACCTCTCTTCCTCTCGATCTTGTAGCGTTACCTCGAGCACCTCACAACCTTGCCTGACAGTTTCCTCATCAAGATCCTTGCTTTCGAGTATTCTCTCCTTGTACTTCTTGAGGCGTAGTGTCAGGTGATCGATGCGAGCATGGGCGCTTTGGATAAGCTGATCGCGTATGGATTGACTCTTCTTGGTCTTCTTCCACACAGACCACGCGCGCTTCGCTTCGAGGTGGGGCAGTTTCGTCTCCCGCCACTGCTGGAGGTACTTCTCCATGCACTCGTCGATTATCTGAATGGCACGAGACTCTTCCAGGTTTTCGGCAGACTCTTCACTGACTCCGTGACTGTCACTGTCGTCTTCGATCGTTCTTACAGTGCTCTCGGCGTCGATGGATTGCGATTCGCCGTAGACAGGTAGGCCTTCGTCTTTCTCTTGAGGAGGATGTGCCGTCACCAAGAAGTCCCATTCGCCAGTCGACTGCTGTCCCAAGTCCAGCTCCTCCGGCTTCTCCGCGCTCTCGAGCAGCTCACTGTCAAACAAAGCCGCTGGCTCTCGGACCGCAACGTATTTGCCACACTTGTTCGCTTGGATGACCGTTGACGAGCGAGCTTTCATATGCAAGCCATCCCTATACGGAAGTAGGCCAGCTGCATTTTGACCGCGCCTCGTGAGAGCCACAGGCTCGGTTTTGTGGAGAAAGAACATCATGCGCGAGTGGACAAACTCGATTTCGCCAGGAGACTTCCGCTGAGCGAAGAAGCTGAAGTTTTGATCAGCTCTCTCGGGGTTGCGAAGATCCACATCGAGGTCTCCGTCGGGCTGCAGGTTCCCAACTTCGCCACCGAGTGCCGTCTTCCCATAGAATACCTCATCTACATGCAAAGCAAAGCTTGGCAGATATCCGGACACGTCTACTTTGATTGGTGGCTGCGTCTGTCGCACGATGGCCGGTTGGGTGCTCGAGAGATCGAGCTTGCGATGCTTGCGGCCATGTGCATCCCGGATCTCGATTTCTCCAGGTCGGATGTTCGTCCCTACGTCTGCCAAGGGTTGGTCATGGTCGCGCCCTCGTTTCAGGGTTGCAGGCGCTGCAGGCGCTACATTGATCGGAGGTGGGCTTCGTGGAGGTGGTAGGTGGGTCTGGAAACGGTAGCCTTGAGATAAGCTCCGCAGCTTACGTATGCAGTGAAGTACCGCACCTCTGGCACGGAAGGAGCTCACACCGAAGTCGTCTCGGAGCACAGAGGTATCGATCTCAGTCAGCAGTGACGCTCCATTGACGTCGTTGTCCTTGAGGGTCTGTAGGAAGGAATTTGCTTCAGGTAGTTGCGCTGCTGGCCTGTCGTTAAGCAAATGAACGGCATCTGCACGGAAGAAATGCTGCACTTCTGCGACACCCCAACCCCACGGATCCGAGTCCATCGTGTCAATGTGGACGGGACTCAGGTCGCCGATTTTGTGGATGGGAAGTCCGCTTCGATGGCCGAGTATTGTTATTGTTTACATGAAGTTGGAGTTAGCCACACGACTCGTGTGACCTTTTTCCTTGTTGTGTAACTTCCGTGTCGTGCTAATCCGTAATCGCAATCGCTTGCTAGCGGTGAATGCGCCTTTTCGTCGATGAAATCGAACAGTGCTAGATGACGTAACACCTCTGGTCGTCAGCACTTCAGCACTGCACAGTTGACCATGCACCGAAGAATGTGGTAGATCCAAAGGGCAATGCCGTGAGCAGAAACTTCAGACACGATGCAAGTCCATGTAACACCAACCCTAACCAACTTCACCTCTTCATTGGGGCGAACACCGCTAGGAGAAAGCAATACGCCAGGTGGACAAGGCCAAGGGCCGAAACGCACTTCGAAGATTCACTCACCCCTGACGTGGACAATGATATCTGCACCTTGTATCGCGATGCCGCAGGATAATACCACGTGGTTTTTCCTCCAGCAGGACTGATATATCTGGTGTTGCAGACGTAGTATTCGTGTGCCAACCTCAAACTTCCCGAAACCTCCTCTTAGACCGTCGCAGAACGACGACAACAGCCTGATCGGTCGCGCGCTCCGTCATCGGCTGATTTCGACCGTGTCGTGCGAAGTGAAGCAGCATCGTTCGACCGAGTGAAAGCTCCCAGAGACTTTTACGAATGCGGGAAGGCGAATTCAAGTATCATGGCCCCAAGCTGATTGCGCAAGACCGTATGACGGCGTCGTCATGTGGTGGATTGGCTGGCAGGTCGTAGAAGGTGGCCGCGATCTGTGTTGACCCGTGTGCTGAGGTGCGAACAAGCGAGGATGGGTGGTGAGCAACACCTGCAGTCGTCAGTTGAGGTCGCAAGTCAGCCTTGGCGCGTCGCGCTCGCTAGTAGTGATCACTCTCTCCGGCAAAAGTCGACGGGAGCGAGCACCCAAATAAGCAATCGCGAACTTCAAAGTTCATCCGTACAGATACCTGGGTACCTGCACATCACCTCCATACCATCTCCTCGAATATGGCCACACAACTATACCCCAACTACCCACCGGACCTCACCGCTTCGCAAGAACAATATCTCCTCTCCAACCTGAAAGACTGGTCCATCGCGCACGGCCTGGCCGTCCGACCTCCCCCATCATACGTGCCCGACGACCGGAACCCTTCGGGAGCATTGGCGACAACGGCTCCGGTGACCTTGTTCCCCAGCCTGTTCCCGCGCGTGTGCTTCGAGCAGGCGAAAGCGGTGGCGCGGGCGTACAATGAGTTGTATGCGGCCATTGCGAGCGATGAGGGATGGTTGAGGGGGGTGGTTGAGGAGTAGGTGCTGTCTTTCTTGTGGGTTCCTCTCCTTTCCTGTTTTGGTTTTCCCATGTCTAGGGAGGAAAAGTTGGGAGGGGTGTTGTCGGGCTTCGATTCTATCCTTCTGAGGTGGATTGCACGCATGGCGACTTGGACTGTGGTTCTGAAGTTCTCGCGTCTATTCCGTCGATGATGCCGTCGTTTTTCTGACGAGTATTGGCTAGACTGATCGAGATCGACGATTTTATGGCACAGTTGTGGAAAGTGCATCTCGCAGTGAAGGAAGAGGGATACGTTCAGGTAGGCCTACTGCTTATACGACTTCTCAGGCATTAAGGCTGACCGACACCAGCCACTCAATCTAGGCCTCTTCCGGTCAGACTACATGGTCCACGTCGATCCGTCCGACCCCAAGGCCAGCCCTTCTGTCAAGCAAGTCGAGTTCAACACCATCGCCTCCTCGTTCGGCGGTCTTTCCACCCAGGTGTCTGCTCTGCACAAGCATCTCCGCTCCATCGACGCCTATCCCCGAGAACTCTCGTCTATTATCGATGAATCGGCGCTGCCGGAAGCCACCTCCGTCCCTGGTCTTGCACAGGGTATGGCCAAAGCACATAAGGCGTATGGTAGCTCTGCCGATGGCCTACCTACATGCGTCATCTTCCTTGTACAGGATCCGGAACGCAACGTCTTTGATCAACGACATCTGGAATACGCACTAAACCAGACCCACGGTGTGCGCACTTTCCGCCTCCCTTTCAAAAGCGTACTGTCCGACACGAAGCTTGATCCGAAGCGCAAGCTAATATATACCCCACCAAGCTTGCCCGACAAATCTTTCGAAGTTTCGCTGGTCTACTTCCGAGCCGGGTACTCGCCGTCCGAATACGATGGTCCTCGCGACTGGGAAGCGCGCCTGCATATCGAGCGGAGCGCAGCCATCAAGTGCCCCAGCATTCTCACCCATCTGGCCGGGACGAAGAAGGTCCAGCAGGTGCTTGCGACACCACATTCACCACATCTGAAACGCTTCCTGCCGGACCCGGCTCAAGCCGAAGCAGTACTCCAAACGTTCGCCCCGATCTACCCTCTCGACAAAAGCGAAGCCGGCCTCGAAGCCCGCATGCTCGCCACGAACCCGGACAGCGCGACCCGCTACGTCCTGAAGCCCCAGCGCGAAGGCGGCGGGAACAACATCTACCGCCAAGCGATCCCGGCCTTCCTCCAAAACTTGCCCGAGACGCAGTGGCCGGCGCACATCCTGATGGAGATGATCGAGCCGCCGGCGCAGAGCAACGTCATCTTCCGCAACGGCGAGATGCAGCGGGGTGGGGTGATTTGCGAGCTGGGGGTGTACGGCGCTTGTCTGTGGGAGAATAACAGCGATGGAAGGACGGTGAGGGAAAACTTTGAAGCGGGCTATCTGTTACGCACCAAGGGCTCGGGGTCGGAGGAGGGAGGGGTGGCGGCGGGGTTTGGGTGCGTGGATTCGGCGTGTTTGGTGGATGTGTGAGGACATCCGACGTACATATGTCAGTACCTATGGGTGGATGTATACGGGATAGAGACCTTCCTTGCATTATCAATAGCATAGTGCTCGATCGATAGAACATATATGTATGATAATCAAAGAGAAACGACCTGCAGGATGATGAATGCTGTGTGAGTCTGACCGGCCAGACCGACCTACTATCACGTGCACTGGCGCTCTAGCGTGCTAGTACAAGTACTACAAGCGCCGGGGACCGGGGTGGAACGCGGGCGATAGTGGACGGTGGGAGACCCAATCATTCCAACGCACCCGCTCATGTCTCGTCCACGAATTATCATACTCGACTGCCAGTCATGATGGAATCTGACGATAGGTAGGTACCTAAGGTACCTAGGTATTGATGGATGAACACTTCGCTAGACCAAACATCTTTCAAACACCTTGGTTCGCTGTCGACGCACCGTTTCTCTAGCCGCCGATCGGAGGATCGACGCGATTGGGGAATATCAATCACGTGCATGTTCTTAACGCAAGGCTCAAGCAAGGTCTGCGCGCGGGGTTGTCGTCGGCTCCCACTCCTTGCTCGATCAGCTTGGCCTGAGGCCGCCACTCGGGTTTGCTTCTTCTCGTTCCCCCCCGCTCTCCATCCATCCCATTCATCCACCGTCTCATCACCCACTTTTGCTATACTTACCTTCAGTTTCCACCATTGTATTCCTTTACACATCAACAAACTGCAGTGCGCTTGCTCCGTCGACTCCACGAGCACATCATCCCCCAAACATCACTACTATCCGACACGACACGGCGCAGGATCATCGTAAGTCTAATCAACGTGATGAACAATCTGGGCAGGGCTTAAGGCTGCACCGTGCGTCGCCGAGAGCCAGAGCACCATGTCAGAATGCACCTTGCGCTCGTCCATTTTACCTTTACCAAGGCAGCTGACCATTCGAATGCAGACACTTCACTGCAATCATCCTCCTCCCAAAAACCTGCACCGCCGCAACTCGCAAAAATCGTACCGTCGCCGACGTCGAACCGACAGGATCTGCCCGCGCACTCATCCACGCAAGCCAACGATCACCCGAACGCGCACGAGCAGGACCGAAAAGTGCCAACATCATTATAACGCGTCAACACATCACACAACCGCGGGGCCATAGTCGTGTCGCTCAATGTCGCCATCGCTGATGGCGGCGACGCGTCGGGGTCCGCCGCTCGAAATCTACCAAGATCAAGACGCGTCCGCGGGCGGCAATGCCGACCACGACGTTGAGACAGCCCTTTTGAACGCGTTGAGACCGCTAAACGACGCGTCAAACAAGCAAAATGTTCAGCTCAATCCATCCACAACCTCCCAACCCGGCTCGTCGCCCACCAAAACGGACAGTTCACCCCTGCGGCCAGTCTCCGCGCATGGCCTTCCAGATTTGAAGATCCCCCCACCGCGTCAACCCAACTTCAAGACGAACTCGCCACAGAAGGATGGTGGCTTCTATTCGATGTACCACGAAATGGCCCCCATGCCGGACAAGGCGCTGTTCACCCACTTCCCGAGCACCCAGGCACAGGATAAGGAGAACTATTACGAGTCGGCCACACTCGGAGGCATGTCAACTCTGCCATACGAAGACGCGGAGTATGGCTACAAGGGTCCGATGAAACGCCACCTGATGGACGCCATGCCCCGCTCCGTCAAGAAGCAGAGGGTGGAGACGGAAGAGCCCTTCGACCTGCCAGACCCAAAGCATATGCCTTCGGTCGTCGACGATGGAACCAAGCCACCCCACAGCTACGCCGAGCTAATCGGCATGGCCATCTTGCGCGCCCCCAACCGCAGGCTCACCCTGGCGCAGATTTACAGCTGGATCAGCGATAACTTTGCCTTCTACAAGACCGTGGAAACGGGCTGGCAGAATAGCATCCGTCACAACCTTAGTCTCAACAAGAACTTCATCAAGCAGGAGAGGCCCAAGGACGACCCGGGCAAAGGGAATTACTGGTTGATCAAGTCTGGAGAAGAGCGCCCGTTCTTACTTGGGAAGAAGAACCCGATCCGACGCATCACCTACCCCGACGGCTCGCAATACATGCACGGCTTGCCGTCCGACATGGGTGGCTACCGCCCGTCGTCTGCACCGGCCATCAGTCAGTTCACCTTGGCCCCGAACCCAGTCAAGAGGATGGACAGCAAGGCCATCGACTCCGCCAAGTTCCCTGACGAAGCAGAGTTTTCGTCCGATGGTACCATCCCGGCGTCTGATCCGGCACGCATGGATGAAGATAAGGACGACCATGCTGCCATGCCGCCACCTTCCACGCATTTCCGCTCATCTCCACCACCCGAGGAGATCGGATCTTCTCCACCAGCCGTGGCAGTTGAACGCAAAAGCACGCCGCCGCCCGTGCCTCGCTTTCCCTCCACCAGCCGTTCGGGTGGTCGGCGTCGCAAGTTTGCTGGTCTGAACGACAGTGGCTACTGGTCTTCGATCGAGTCGTCTGCGGCCCGTGGTGCGGCACAACTGCTCACCTCTGAGTCCGATCTCGGCCGATCTCGAATCAAGAAAGGCCGGGCCGAAGCGGAGATTGCTCGGATTCGGAGCTCGTCCATCGACAGCCCTAGCAAAGATGCCACTCGAGTCAAGCCAGCCACCTCGCACTTCGGATCCTCGCCACCAGCCAAGGATGACAACCCACTGACGCCGGCGGTAGTCTTCAAACGACCAGCCAAGCCGCCACCCTCCGTCTCTCCCAATACCAACTTGCGCAACCATCGTAATCGGATGAGGGCTCTCCTGGGCTCTCCGGCTAAGGCATTCAGCCCACTACCCGAAGCCAGCACCTGGAGCCCCGCCTTCAACATGGCCGAGGATGGCAGCGTTGGCCTCACGCCTTACATCTCGCCATACAAGAACAGCAAGACGCCCTGGAAGCCGAGTATTGACACGCCGAGCAACAGCCACTTCTACAACTCCGCTTTCGACATCTTCATCGACGCGCCTGAGGATGATCTGCAAGCTCGCGGTTCGCCCGAGAAGCGCTCGGCTAGGCGCCCGTCGCTGGCTCGCGCGGCCACCAGCACCGGCATCCTCGCCGACATCACCGGCGCGGCGAAGAGCAACAACCTCACCCTCCCGCCCTCGGACAACAATGCCTTTTCCTTCTCGCCTTTCCTCGCCAAATCCGGCACCCTCCGCTCGCCAGCCAAGCTCGGCTCGCCGCTCAAACAAGACCACAGACCGACGTCCCACCATGCGGCCACCGATCTGAACTGGCTCGACATCGGCCTCGGCGCAGAGAACACGCAGCCCTCGCATGCGAACACCACCAACGCCGACGCCGCCTCCGAGCTCTTCGGCGTCGATCTCCCCAGCGACGGCAGCGAAGAGGCGATCGACATCTTCCAAGATTTCGGCAAGATCGGTCAGCAACAGCAGCAGCAGCATCCTTCTTCTTCCCTCTTCTTCCCGACCGCGGACCGCGCTAACGGCAGTCCCGTGAGGAAGACGACGAACATGGGTCCTCCCCCCGCGCGTCCGGCCCGCCCGAATTTCGGTCGGAGTAATACCAGTCGGTGGTAGGGAGGGTCGTGCTGCTTCTGTTTAGTAATAGGCGAGGACACGATTTGATGGGGAGACGATGGATACGTTTTTGATGATCACGATGATGAGGCAGACGGGCATGCCGTCGCGGAGTGGCTATTTGCTTGAGCTGTGTGGTTTTTCACCAGGGCTCGACGTCACGGTTCTCTTTCGTCTCTTTCAGGATGTCTCTTTTCTTCGTCGATTGTTTTCATCCTGGTCTGTTTTTCCTCATTCTTGTTCATCGAGTCTGGATTGATTTTTCCTCTTTACTTGGTAATGTTTTCACGGCCGAACGCGCGAGAACATGCGAAGAGATGCTGGGATATGGAGGTTGAGGAGTGCTTTATTTATCGTGCGAACGCGAGTGCCTGGAGGGCTTTTAGGGGTTTGATAGGTTTTATTTTAACTTGAGCAAATCAGTAATGTAGCAATCGGGATCAAGTACTTAACCTTATCACGTCGATGGGTAACCCTTTTCATTGTTGCATGTCCGAGATACGACGGACGTATGTCAACGATATACCAGACATCAGCCCTCCTCCCCCTCCTCCTCCATCTCCTCCTCCTTCACGTCCACCCCTTCTTCCTCCTGCTCCTCTCCATCTCCCTCCCCAGCCTCAGCCGCCGCAACAGGAGGAAACGACAGTACTTCCACTCCTCAATCTCCTCAATAATCCCCCTCACCCGATCCCGCACGGGACTCGACGGCAAAACTCCCCAACAGCAGCCGCAGCGGCGGGTACCGACAGTGGCCCAACTGCCACACCAGCTCCGCCGCCTTGGCCGCCGACGTCGGTTTGTTGTGGTCGCCCACCAGCCACTGCACGACGCGTTTCGCGTGGCTCGCGGGTGCGGTGGGAGTGGAATAGGGGAGCGAGGGGGGTTTGAGGAGGAAGTGGCTGTAGC
>Ga0058704_10001085_pt1 | contig 12954 bp, 14 predicted proteins | sample AgamicMgSfe_FD_71363 | JGI IMG/M metagenome (GOLD analysis project Ga0058704, IMG submission 71363) | Agave microbial communities from Guanajuato, Mexico - Mg.Sf.e | ecosystem: Host-associated > Plants > Phyllosphere > Phylloplane/Leaf | place: Guanajuato, Mexico | collected 2012-05-30
GTAATGACTAGCATAGCTACACGGAACTGTCACCAGCACATCGTATTGACAGCATTCGTACGTCCAGCTCGGCCTGAATCAACCCGAAAGCCTGCCAACCATATCATGGCCACGCGGTACGGTACACTACTTGCGCTCGCTTGCTGAAGTGATGTAGGAGCAAGCGAACGATGGATGAAGCTGTCCCAAATAGGCGGAGAGCATGGGTTTTCCGGTCCATATCTGCCACTCAACGTGATGGGTGTATTTCATGGACTGATGTAGATACAAGCTGTTGCCGAGGCAGTGTAACCTCTATCCTCCATGTACAGATCTCTAAGCTGCATTCGTCGTCCAATAGGCCAAATCGGGCCATAGGATCGACGTCGACGTGCAGCATATTGCGGAGACGGAGCGAAGCGCTCCAGTGGAGCCGATTGCGGAGAGCCACCCACACGTTCGGATTAGCAACAGAGACAGTCGTATGCAGTTTGTTTCATTCATTACACTGTTTTGTGCGCCCTCCTCCTTCTGTGTCAGGTTCAGTTCCGGCAGACCGTAGGTAGGAGTTCGCTTCACTCCAGAGACCCCAGCCAGGGATTCCGGAGATGGATGAGCGTGGAACCGGAAAGGGAAGGCACAAAGATGCGTAAACCAGCAGCCAAGACAAGAAGAATCACGGCAACCAAGGGTTTAGTCTGAATCCTATCGAGCTTCTTCCAACGCCCCCAACAGCACCTCCTTATTGAGCCTAGGCGCTTGCTTGACCAACAGCGGCCATAAAGCAGCGACAGCTCTCTCCTCTACGCGTTCATCGTCTTTCCGGCAGTTCTTGCAAGAGTCACTCTCTAACCAGATGTCCCCGCCTGTGATAGGCTTTACCTCGACCTGGATTGTCCCAGCGGGGCAAGGTGCTCGATGTGCAGTGCAGTAACGGCGACGGCTCCAGAACGCAGTGCTGTATTCTGTGAGATGGAAGTGCTGAATGCTGCCTATTGCGTCTTCGCCGACAGTGTCTACCCACCCGCGAATGAGGTTCTGTTTTTATGGTCCAAGACGATGCGGAAATTGTGGGTTGCGTAAAAAAGTCTGGAAGTGTCCTCGCGCGTCTGACAGCAGACACGCAAAAGATTGATCCCCAGACATTGGCAGTGCTGGATGCCTCGATAGGCCAGTACGGGATCGTAGTGTTCGCATCTGCCAAAGCCAAAGACATGGCCGTAGATGCTGTTACGAAGCTCCGGTGGCTGTCCAAGGAAGCTTGCCCGCTTGACTGCTGGCGCGTCAGTGTCCGACATATGTCAATGTTCGTCCACGTCGAGAGAAGGGGATAAAGCTCAAGATTGCGCGTCGTGCCTCCACCTCCATACCACCTTGAATGCGAAGGCAGCGGTGTAGCGAATGCGATAAGGAGAAAGACATGCCAGGCTTTGATTGGCTCGCTTGAAACGGAGACTGGTGGCAGTCATCTCGTACACATGTATCTTCGCTTTTGAATCTCCTTCCTCCTTGACTCTACCACCCGTTTCTCACATTGTTTTCGAGCTCGCCATGTATTGATCGCTTGCCATATCGAAGTACTGCTGAAAATCCTATATGTGGCAACAAGAACCGATGGCGATAGCCTGCCGTCCTTGTCTCACGTTACGGATGCCGCAAATGCTGCCTCTACTGCTGCAAATTGCCGGCATGATGCTTTCAACTGAACTACAAATCTACTACGACCATGAATAAGTACTATTTAGATCATGTTGCTGAGACTTCAGTCCATCTTATTGGCTGATATTCCGAAGTCTCTCCCCAACCGGAGAACCTCATGACAAAACAACCTCGCTTGTGACCTCCAGTACTCTCTGCATGCAGATTCTGTCAGTATAGAAACTTCAAGGCAAGCAAGCGTCTCATAAATACCGCAACGGAGCAATCTATGTCACCAAGGCCTTGAAACTGGACTACAAGCTTGCTTCAGCATTCAGTGACGCGGCGCCAGCACCGAATTCCGAGATAATGGCGTTCAGCCTCCAAGATGGCTTGATTGCGTCGCAGTAAGGGCTCAGTATACTGGCTACGGAGGCCAGCATTCAATGCTCCTAAGCCACGCTTTCGTAAAAGCCGAGATCTTGATCTTATGTTGGGTCCTGGAGCACGGCAAGGGCGTGTAGGATGAAATCAAGTATGTAGCGGTCGTAAGGTGAGTACGATGTTCATACAGGAAGCTTGTCTGACTCTGGTCGCTGAAGAGATCAACAGTGCCCGGCATCATTATTCCAATCCGTGCAGTTCGCGGTATATGAGTTGAAGATTATCTAATGGGAAAAGCGCCGGATTGTTAGCAAAGGTCTCAGACATGGAAGGCTTCAATCAGGTACTTTACTTACCCCTTGTCCACTCAGTGCACTCCCGTCGCTCGTTATTAGATACCCCGGCCCGTCATAGAACCCTACAGTGATGGTCAGCAGAAGCGTCGAATCCATCGCGTATACATAGCTTCAGACAGGGGACAACCTACAAGCATATCTTTCAACATACGATACCGCATCCAGCCACGGAATCGCTTCCTCCAGAAATTGCTCGACCTGCGCTTCTGTCGGTGTGCCCTCACTAGAATCCATGCCGAACTCTGTGACCCAGATTGGCAGGCCGGTTTGATTGTACGCCAGCTCAACGTAGTACTGCAAATACGAGAAAGCGTATCTGTTGCTGTACCAGTGTATCGGGATGAAGTCGATAGCGCAGCCGGTGCAGTTACCCATGAATTCTGCCAGGTACGTGAGACCGGCCGGAGCGCCACCATTAGTGACAGCCGGTGCGCCGAGCCGGGCTTCGCCGGCAAAGGGCTGCATGAACGCTTGGTAGCCTGCGACAGAGGCGTTGACGGACATGCATGCTGAGCCGCTGAAGCAGGCGTCGGGTTCGTTGAAGGCGAGGAGGGCATCGGCGCCGTCATCGATTGCGGCTTGGGCATTGGCGGGCCATTCGCTGGTGGCACCTTCGGCGTCGGAGTAGAGGAGTGGGATGAACTGGATGGCAGGGTTGTAATGATTGTAGGTGGAGTTCTCCGTGCCGGTGTACTTTGACTGGCCCCAGTTGTATCCCCACGAGACTTGAGAATCTTGGCCGGAGAGAGAATATGGAAGGGTGAGTGAGTCGTTCGTGTAGCATAGGCCGCGCTTACCACTGTTGCGTACAGGTGTCGGTGAAGGTGGGAACACGGAGCTGACAGTCGAGCTGTACCCTTGTGCTGCTGGAATGCTCGAAGATGGAGAAGAAGTGCTCGAGAAGGAGCTCGTGCTTGGGGATGAGGAGCTCCTGGATAACGCCGAAGACCGGCTTGACGATGCGCTTTGGGTCGAGGAGCTGCTGGATTTTACTGAGGACCAGCTTGAGGACGGGCTGGAGCTTTGGGTTGAAGAGAGGATGGATGATGATCTTATGCTCAAGATTGACGAGGTAGTCAGGACCGGCGAAGAAAGGCGGCTTGAAGAGCTGCTACTGGGACTGCTCAAAATTGGCGAAGAGCTGCTCAGCGCGGAAGACGACCATGAGCTAGCGATGCTCGAATATGCGACAGGAACGTTTGAGGTTGTACTGGGAACGCTGGCGGATGTGCTGCTTGATACAACGCTCGATGCGCCGCGTACGCTTGAAGGCGTGCTAGAGCTTTGATTTGGAGTAGGTTGTGTAGTGTATGCCCCAGGTGTTGAAGCAACGGTCGCGGCTGACGTGAGTGCTGAAGACGAAGAGACGGTGGTGACCTGATACGGTAGGCTAGAGCTAGGACTTGAAGTGACCGCAAAGGGTGATGAAAATGCTGAGTAGCTTGGAGGGAGTGATGGCAGCAGACTACTGCCTAGAATGTTCGTCGACATACTTGGCAGAGCCGTGCTGCTTGTGCTTGAGACAGCGCTGCTGTCCGGAAACACTGCAGGGGAAGATGACGCGGCCGGCAGGGACGGTGATGAGGAGCTGCTAACGGCATAGCCCACAGGAGATGGACTTGGTGAATAGGCTCCGGGGAGGCTCCATGCTGAAGACGAAGAGCTTGGGGAAGTCTGTTGCGGTCTCGGTGAAGCTATTAACGTAGCAGCAGCTGAGCTCGACCAGCCGAGGGGTGTGTCGCTTGCTGCAGAAGGTGTAAGAAACGTCGTGCCTGAGCCTATCGAGGAACATGAGGCACTCACAGTGCTCGCCGGCATCGACGTGCTGAGACTCATCTGCGCTGATGCACTCATCGCAGCTATCGACTCCGGCGAACTTGCACTGGCGGAAGAGCTTGTTTCAAAAGCACCCGTCATTGCCGTCGCGGAGCTTGTGGCCCGTGTGATCACGCCAGTCAAAACACTGCCTTCGCTCTCCAATGTCGCACTGCCGACCCTCGTTGAAACAGCCGTGCTGCCAGTCTCCGTCCCACTGGTGTCAACGACTCCCACGAATCGCTCATTGTTGTACCCAACCATGCCGCCTGCCACTTGCAGACTTCCAGTGATAGCACCGTACAGCAAGCAGCTAGTGCCCAGGTAGGTCACCGCTTGACAAGCCGGTGTACCATCGCAGGATGCAAGGCAATCGGTAAAGGTACCGTTGCCTGGTGCGGAGGAATTGCTGCTTGCATCCTGCCGTAAGCGAAGACGGAGAGAAGATGCGCCAGGCTGGACTGTGGTACCGGTCAGGCTGAGAGCGCATTGAACATTATAAGTGTTACCAGACGAGTCGGTGTATTGTTTGCCGCAAGTCGGAACGGCAGGTGTAGACGACGGAGGCGGCGCTTGCGAGCTGGCTGACACTTGAAGGCTACCAACCGTTGTCGATGTCGATGCGTATAGAGAAGAGCCAGGGGTACTATCTGTATTGCTGGTGTAGCCAGCTGTAAGGGTGCTCGTTACTTGGCTGGCGTTCATGCTGTGATCTGGCGTCGAAGTAGGCAAGTAGGAGGCCTGGCATACAGGTTGATATACGGTGACGACGACTTGCGCTTGCGTGAATACCAGCTTCCGCGTGAGGAAGGTTGTTATGATCCATAATGAAGGCCGCATCTGATCTCAAGTGCTCGTTAGTCGTGAGCCACTCGTTGTGAGGTTGCGCTGGCTAAGATGGCCGAGGATGGAGACGAGGAGGTGCCGGGAAAGTTTGGGAGAAGGTGTTGGCGTAACTTTTGCCAAGAAAAGCGCACAAGAAGAGGCACAATGAGCGACTAGAATGGACTGAGATGTTTGTATAAGACGCGATCAAGGTCTTCGAGAGGCAATATAAAGTGATTCTCGGCCAGGTTGAAGGAATTGCTCGAGCATTGTGTACAAGGATCGGAATGCGACTGCATTCCTTACGCCCCACGAGCTTCACGCTACCTTATCCAATGAGGGTCCGTTTCGCTCATGGGCAACTTCAGTCGTGAGCTGATAGAAGCTTGCTTGGTAGAATCGGTGCCTGTAACTTGCGATTGACACTGTAGGATCTGCCTTTGCCACTGGTCAGTAGCGTATCTTCCAGCGACAATCCAGAAACAGCCAATGTGAAGAGTAAAAATCAGTGCCTCTGAAGTATGCACGGCTACCTCTCACCACACCAACCAGTCTACTGTTCGGAGAACGAGCGGACTTGCAGCTCAGCAAAGGCTCCCTTGAGACCTTGTCGCGCCCATATCGCCGACTGACTCGACCGCACACAATAGGCCAACTTCACTGCCCAAAACTTCATTGACCCACTAACGTTCTTGCTGGTCAAGCCGTTCGGATCCAGCTATGCCGATCCGAAACGTTGAAAGTATCACCGTAAGCCGACTAACATGCTGGCTGGCGGTTCTGCACATACGCAGATATCTGGAAACCCGGTCCAGTAGGCTGAGTAGACGACCAGCCGGCGACTCTTAGAAGCGAAGTAGATCGTGCGGCGCAGGATTATGGCTTCGCCACAACGATAGCGTGAGAGAGAGATGAGCTGTTAGCGACAACTGCACATACTGTCGTCCACAAAAAGCATAGCAAGGTGGCGAATGGCAAGGCAGGACCTGGTACTTGGCGTAGCTTGCATCTTGTCGCTCGATGATCCCGGTCTTGGGGTGCAACCCAGTATCGAATGAGGCGCACGTTCGTCGTTCGCGGACGTAGTAGTCACGAACGAAGGTACACAGGTACGCCGTGTCCAGATCGAGGTGCGTTGTCAACGCTCCGAGCAGGCAGTGGAAGCTTTCCTCCATACTGATCTCGTTTTGCTGACAGCAGCCTACCGTTGCATCGCCATCTCAGACTGCAGGTTCGCGGGCCCACGGACTCGCATCTATACGATTGTAGACCCTTCCTTCGGTCGCCAGGACCGATGCTTCTCAGTCCGCGCCCTTGTGACTTGCCTATGACGGGATTGTTGCTTTCGATCACGGGTCTTCCACCACTGCCAGCCCTTATACGCAGCATATCCGACCACTGTGCCTACAACAACTACAGCCAGGGCGGCAAAGCAAACCCACAGATCAAGCGGAGAACCATTTATCTGCTTTACATTCATTCCGAAGATGCCAGTGACGAAAGATAACGGCACGTAGACGAAAGCCAGCACCGTGATCAGTGTGCCTCGGCGAGACTGCTGGATGCTGATCTGGCTGTCTTGAACACTGAGGAAGCTCATCAGGAGTTGGAAAGTTTCCATCAGAAAGGCTTCGAGCTCCTTGGCCTCCGACTGCATGTCATGAATCTTGATAAGCGGCGACGGAGTGGCCAGATACAGGCCATCGTCTCTGTTCTTACTCTGTTCGACATAGTCGCTTATGTGTTTTGGTGCCCAGGTAACAGTCTCCGCTAGGCCTGCCTTCAGGCGGGCGAGGTTTTCGCGCATATCGTGCAGCTTTCCGTTTGTCTCGCGATCGGGATTGCGTATATCAACGAAGCTTAATTGCTTGATTCGCTCGTCGAGATAGTGGAGATTAGTCTGCCATAAGGAACTTGCGAGCAAGTACAGGAATGGATGTGGCTGAATAGCGACCAGGTCATTGTCGTTATCTTTCGGTAGGAAGAGGTAATCGAAGTGCCATCGGTTTGGGAGGAAGACTTTGAATGCGTCCAGTAGAATGTAAGACTGTTGAGATAGGAGTTGCGGAAGGAGCAACCCACCGCAGTTGTTGGCGTACATCAGTCGAAGGGTCGTTTGAGGTTGGGTCCCATCGTGACCAGGAAGAGTTTGACTCCGGATGTTCTCAAATTGGTCAGAATCATCAATCAACACTAGATCTATAACGGGTAAGGAAACCTTCCGAACATGTTTGGTGTAGCACTGTGGCGATCTACTTACACAGGAACTCGTCCACACGACAGTACGATATCCGAGTCGAGGACTGAGGCGGGTATGGGTACTCCAAAAAGCGATGTCTCTAGGTAGGCTTCCTAGTCAAGATCGAGAGACTGGGCTCAACATGCATGTCCATAGCCCAGTAGTGCTCAAAGACCCCGTCAATGTGCCACGACGACTTCGTGTGCCCAACGCCGTCGGTCTGCTCGGTTCGACCTGACTGTACCACACCATTACGCACTTCGACCTCCCGAGCATTTTGCAGCTTCCACAACGAGCTACGTTCTGGGTTCTCGAAGTGCCTGTCGAAGAAACTCTGGTCTAGACCAAATCCATCACGAAGAGCCCTGGCCCATCTCTCAGAGGCGTTCTGCACGACGCAGACAGCGTGACGCCGGTCTATGATATCGTTTCGCGCCTGTGTAATGAGGCCCTGCGGCTCCCAAACCGTCCCTCGGTAGCCGGGAGTCGAGCCTGACGGGAGTACATCAGAGTCATACACAGTAACACCCTCGCCGTCGGCTTGAGTAGGATGCACACCAGTAAAGACACGTCGTGTTTGCGTTGCGTTTATGCTCATGCGCAGAGTCTGAACATCCTCAGCCGGAGCGGCTTTCCAGGCTTGTGGTGATGATGCCGAGCGGGAGGGCATGTCTGTACACCACGAGCGATTCCAGTATTTTAACTTGCCATTGGTCTACACTTCAGGTACAAGACCGCCAACCCAAGGGTATGGCCAGCTCTCCTTGAGCTAGCATACACTTTTTTTTTGAGACGCTTGGTGCTGATGCTGCGGCTGAAGTCCTTCGACGCGTCTCACACATATGGCCGACCGTACTTAGCGTGTCACTCTCGTGAGTTGCACCGTTTGCTGTGTGACCTCTGTTAGTCATCACATACGCAGCTCTGCAATATTCAGACTGTGCCCAGTGCAAAGATGGCAAACATGGAAGAGCGGGCATCAGATGCCGAGCGTCTTTCGCCACCCGTCGCAGCAGCTTCGCACAGCCACGTTCTTGACCTACCCATCGAACTGATCGAATGCATTGCGTCCTGCCTTTCTCCTGCCGACCTCCTACCTTTCAGATTGACATGCTGTTCACTAGCTGCCGGAGCTGCGAAAAGCTTCATCGAAACACACTTCCATGATCGGTGCTTCATGCTCTTCGATCAGCTGTCGATGAGCATGCTAGTCGCCATCGCGTCACACCCAATATTTGGGAAATCACTAAGGTGCATACGCTTCTCGTTCCTGCCACTACGTTCGGGGCATGTCAATCACTTCAGCCGAATCCGATATGATGGCAGGCCTCAAGACTATTCCGAGCGGGCGTTGCGAAGGATTTATACACGAGCACACCAGGATTTGTATCAGCAGCAAGTAAGGTTCCCGCCGAAGGTGGAGGACTACCTAGTGTTCAGTCTATTATGCCTGAAGAGTGATAACAGCATACCCGCGGTCATAGCGACAAGCGATGAAGAAGTGAAACCTTTCAACTATCGCACCTTGGTCAAATTCTGCGGGTATCCCGAATGTTTGTACCAGAACAGAGGCTGTAGGGACGGCTTCGAAACGATTTACAACGCTATCGCGCTAGCGGACTATCCTGTCGAGCGTCTGGAACTAGGCTCTCTTCAGTTCGGAGTACCTTTACGCTTCTTCCAAGGCCCACTGTACCGTTCGACGCTCGGAAGTTTGATGAGTTTGAAACTCACCGCCTCACCGGAACAGGTGGCAGAGTAGACTACTCGCGCCGTCGTTTCGACGGCGACAAGCTGGCAGACCTGGTTGGATTAACGCATTTCTTGGGTTCGGCTTCAGGAATGACGGAGCTATCACTATCCATCGACGACTTGGAGCAGGGCTTCAACTTCTTCGTTTTCTACGTCTTGCTGCAGACGGCCGAAGCGCGCGAGTTCACTACTATAGAGTACACAATGCTCCCAAATCTGAAACACCTCGAGCTCCGCGGACACGAGATCGAGCCGCATCTCTTACTTGGCTTCATCAAGGAGCGAAAGTCGACTCTGCAGAGTGTAAGGCTGGAGTACATTCGCGACGGCGATTGCACCTGTGACAACATCGGTGAAGACATTAGCGACCTCCTGCGCTGTACTGATGGTGAAGTGAAAGTTGAGGTAATTGAGACTTATGACGGAAATGATTGGAGGCCGGATTGGAGCATGGGACAAGGCCCGGACAGCATCCACCCCTACTAACAAATACATCACAGATGCGACATGAGTCGCCGCTCTGTAAATGGTCTTCGGCGTGACGTGCATCCGGAGCACTCAACGTGGTATGCACCTTTCACAGTGAGAAGCAACTTGGGCGCGCTTCTCACGGCTATAGCGATACCTACACACTCATGACATAGGCTGCCCATGGATCGTATATTTGAAACGGAGCTAGGTTGGTGTGGTGTGGACAGTGTTGATGGCAATGCTATGTAACAACTGCTTTGGGATAAACCTCGACTCGCGAAGTGCTCCTGTTCGCGCTCTAACGCGTCTCATGTCTTGAGTCGTTTCAGTCCCAAGCACATCTCCCAGTTATCTCTACGCACCCTTCAAAAGCCCATCTATTTCGCTCCCAACATGACGAAGCGCCGCATAGCTTACGCTCGCAATAGCGAGTCGGGGAAGAATCCTCGACAAACTCCTCACTGCTACCTTCTGGACCTGTTGGTTGAGCTTGTCGATATGGTCACCGATATGATGCTATCGAACTACCTCCTGTCACTTAGACTATCATGCAGGACGCTTACCACGATGACATTGAACGAGGTGGCGTTCGTGTCGTTCTCAAAGCGGACGTTCTTGCTGGCGAACGAGGAAAGCGCGCTCGTCTTACAGCAGATCTCACAACATCCTAAGTTCAGTAAAACTATGAGGCGAATTGGGTTCTCCGTTGGCACGTTACACGCATCTGAGTCGGACGATGAGATGCGCGTTGAGGGACGTGACAAGCCGCCAGTCACTCGTGCACAGAGACGACAACGAATAGCGGAGTGGACGCGACTTACATGATCTGAGTCTCAATGGCAGTCTGGTGTCGATAAAGCCTGCTTAATCTGTATTCTCCAAAATCTCAAGGCAGCAGACAGCGTTTCAGACATCGTCGCTACCCGCTTGGAGACCTACGATGATCCTCCTGGCCTCCGGCCGTAGGGCTACGAAAAGCTGAAACGGAGCTGGGTTACTCAGACAATCAGACTGCCTCACGCTCGAGATCAAGAACGGCTACTACCCACAAATGGTTTGCGAAGCCATTGTCGCCACAAAGTACCCCATGAAACGACTGGAGCCAGGCAAAATCGGTTCTTCACTGCCGCTCAAACCTCTTCGTGACTCTTCGTGACCTTAGGCGTGAGAAGTTCGCTAAAAGTAGCTACCCTCGCCTCGTCGTGACTCCGAACAACGCAGACGGTCAGCGTAGAGAGGATGAGTGGAGAGCCTCTGATGCGTGGCACTTTTCTGTTGCCCTGTGTTATGCACAACAAATTCCGCAGTTCAGTCTTTCAAATGATCGAAGCGTTGACGATGGGTTGCCCAAGGTATGGCAAGCCGCTGATGGCGACGTTAGGGCGGCAGGTATTGACCGAGGTCGACTACACCCTTCTTGGCGACTCCAGATGTCGATGAAATCTTGCTACAAAACGTTCTCGGAAGTCACATGATGATCTGGAAGTTCAATCATTACCAGAACGGCACGCTGTGCACGGGACGATCGAGAGCAAGCGTCCGGCAGCAATCAGATCGTGCTCAGCGTGGCGCATCTGGTAGATTTCGTGAGATGCGTTCGATTGTGGAGGCAAACACGCTGGCAGCACTTAAATCTGCCATTTGGTGCTGAAGCGCTTCTACTACTCACACACTTAACGTTTATCTAGGAGATACTTCAGCAATGCCGGACCTGGCTATCTGGATTCTCTACGTCATTCTCATAAGCATATTCGTTTGGCTACTGCTCGAACTCGTGGCCAGGCTGCCAGAAGAAGGACTGCGTGGCCTCCAAGGACCGGCGCAGCAGTACGGAGACGCCGCCACACCGCTTATCAAAGAGCAGGACCAGGTTGGAAGTCGAGCACAGAGCGGGGAGGAGACAGCTGGCGGATGATGTGCAGATAGGATGGGCTAGACGTGGAAGGCAGAGAGCATGTTCTTTTGAGCTTAATCTGCGATACGACTTTACACGCTACTAGTCGCCACCTGCAGTGTAACCCGTGCAAGAGCACAATTGCAAGACCATTCGAGAACAGATACTGCAACTATTGGCGACATCAAGGTTCACTGTCCGCATTCACAGCTTGCTCTTCGGCTGTACCATCTCTTCGACTTTCGCAAACTGATAGTAGTAGTTCAGACACTCCTTATTCGCCAGAGTGTCTGACGGCTTGATGGTCTTCCCGGAGACAATCTGCTTGACCGGCAGCTCGACCTTCTTCAGATTGATCGTTATGGGTATCTCCGGCGTCTCGAAGACATACTTTGGCACACATCTTCTGCCAGCATCTCGAGCTATAGCATCCTTTACCTTACTGACCAGGTCTTGCGTGAACTTCTTGCCTGGCTTCATGAGTAAGAAGAGCATGACGCTCTCATCCATGTCCTGCGGTCGGCGCTGTCCGACGCAGATGCTGTCTTGGATCTCTTCGCTGAAGTTGTTGTCGATCACGTTATAGATCTCGGCGCTACCGAACCGTACACCGGAAGGATTGAGCACGCCGTCTGCTCGGCCATGCAAGTAAACCTGCCCATTCTGGGGGTTGGAGGAAATGAAATCGCCATGCGTCCAGACATTGTCGAAGCGAGCGAAGTAGGCGTTGAAGTACTTCTCGCCGCTCTCGTCACCCCAGAACCTAAAGCCGGACGTTAGCACTGGTCTATGCCACGAGATAAGATATGCGCTTCCGGTTGCTTACATGACTGGCATGGTTGGGAAGGCCCTGGTGCACACCAGTTCGCCAGCCTCGCCAAGACGAACAGGTTTGCCCTTTATGCCTTTTCCGCCCTCGACCTCCTGATCATAAGCTTCCACTTTCATACCAAGCATCGCAGTCTGTGTGCCACCGCAGTACAATGGCTTCATGACCGTGTCGCCTGTTAAGCACGCCGCAAGATCCGTTCCACCAGAGATGTTGGCGAGCTGGACATGCGGTGGGAAGCCATGGTCATAGAACCATTCGAACTGTGCCTCAGAGAGCACCATTCCCGTGCTGGTTACTCTGCGCAGACTACTGAGGTCCGTCACCTCACGCGGTAGAACTGGAGGCTTAGCTGTCGCGAGTGTAAAAAAGTATCGAGGTGATAGACCGAGATCAGTAACCTTTTGCTCGCCTATCAGCTTGATAAATGTCTTGAGATCCGGCTGGAATGGCGAGCCATCATACAAGATGACACGCGCACCTTGCAACATAGCTATGCAACTGGTGAGGTACATTATCCAGCCCGTCGTGGTGTATTGCAGGGTACAAGATTCCTCAGGGTTATGCGCTCGAACATCCCGGTGCAGGTTACCCTCCTTCATAGTGTTCAGTAGGACGCCGCCAGCAGAATGGACGATGCATTTTGGCATGCCTGTCGTGCCGGAAGAGTAAACGATGATGAAGGGATCATGGAAGTCGATCTTCTCGAATCGGAGCGTCTTGTCGCCTTTCGCTGAGTGCAAGAAGCTCGCCAAAGTTTCAGATCTTGGGA
>Ga0058704_10001086_pt1 | contig 12952 bp, 16 predicted proteins | sample AgamicMgSfe_FD_71363 | JGI IMG/M metagenome (GOLD analysis project Ga0058704, IMG submission 71363) | Agave microbial communities from Guanajuato, Mexico - Mg.Sf.e | ecosystem: Host-associated > Plants > Phyllosphere > Phylloplane/Leaf | place: Guanajuato, Mexico | collected 2012-05-30
AGAAGCTTAAAGTCGCCGCTCCGCCGTGTACTGACGGATAAGTCCTGCCCTCGCGTTGGCTGAGCTGCACTTGCATGTGAGGCGTTGCCGCGCCGCATGCTAGTGCGATGCAATATCCATTCACCAGCAGACCCTCATGAGCATGGGTGAAGTATTCGTGCGTAAAAGAGAACGGCAGATATTGCCTTGGTCTCTGCCGCTACTGTAGGCGAGAAATCGAATTCGGCGCATCATCCAGCTTCGAACAAGTAGGAGCGAGTCAAGGGCGGCTACAGGGCAGGAGCGGGAAAGAGCACTCTGCATCCGCTCAAACGCCACAGCATCCAGGCTCTTGGATCGTGTTGGCTGCATCTTCAGCACCACTTTTGCTGCCCTGTGGATCCCGTTCTCCCGTCCGTCTACGCCTGCGCGGACCCGTGGACGCCGTTTTCATATAGTTGGTTAGTAGGTGAAAAGATGTTTGACATATTGGCCCCATGCCGTCACCTCGACCCTCACGACCTTCACTCTCTTGACCTCGCGCTTTCGCACTCGAACCCGCTTGCTGAACTCCACCGCAGACGCTCCTTGCATGCCCAGCGCGATAACGAATCGCAGAGATCCGCATGCGCCGGCCTGAGACTTGACGACCCTGCGCCGGGAACGACACTCAATCTTCAACTTCGTACGACGCTCCGAGAAAAGACGCCTGCATTGGCGATCAGCAACTCCAACCTTCTCCAGTGAAACGACTTCTCTCTGTGATTCTCCACATCTCGACCTCGAAGATTACTCCTCGCACCTGTGGACGACCCACTCCCACTGGGCTCATCTCTCGGATGACTATGGTCTCTGGCAGATCATAGACTTTCATTATATTCGGGTCGGCGGGAGCCTTGTTGGATACGCTGCTCGAGGGAATCTCGGTCTAGCCAGCAGCAAGCAACATTTCAGCTCACTAGTTCATCACTTTACGGCTCTTGGATTCAGCGCATTCGCAACCGCAGGCTTCCTGGGGGTATAGTCACACTTGTGCGTGCTTTCACTTCACGACATTCCGGTACGTTGGCAAACGAAAGTAGTGAAATTGGAGCTCAACATCACTTCCCCGTCTCAACATGCAAGTAGACTCTCGCTGACTGCTTGCGCACAGCCTATCCGAACACCACCTCCTAATATACCACCGCTGCGCAGGCAGTGAGCCTTCACCATGTCTGCCGCTCAGAGTATAACTTACATCGCCGGCGATGTCGTCCCGAGTCACTTCAATCCGGCGATCGTCGTCGGCTCATACTTCGCCAGCTTCAGTGGCTGCCTGCTCACGATCGAACTGCTCCACCGCCGCGGTACCGCTCTGGGGAGTTGGAGGAGTTGGTAAGCAGCATCGTAATTCTGCGGATAGGATCATGACTGACACTGTCAGGCTGGAGAACATCGAGTGCGCCGTGGCCATGGGAGTCGTTGGCATCTGGTGTATGCACTTCATTGGGTATGTCATGCAACCACCCAACTCGAGGCGGTCTCGCTAATATATGCCTACAGAAACCGCGCAATCACCCTAGGAGATGGCACTGCCAATCTGCAACTTATCTACGCTCCTGGATTCACAACTCTCTCAGTCTTCCTGCCCGTCATAGGATTGACGGGCGCGTTCGCAGCGGCCGAGTATCGCACAGCAAGACCATTACACCATTGGCTAGCCCTGTCCGTCACCGGTATCATCGCAGGGCTATGCATTGTCGGCATGCATTACGTTGGCAACCTCGGCGTCTCGAACTACACCCTAGTATACAGCCACCGATTCCTGGCTGCTGCGTTCATCATTGCAGAGGGCGACTGTATGTTGGTCTTGGCTCTCTTCTACACATGGCGCGAAGCTTGGATCAGCTCTTGGTGGAAGCGAGTGTTCTGCGCCTCATTCCTCGCAGGCGGCGTATCGTCGATGCATTTCACAGCCTCGGTCGGATGCAAATATGTCTTCCGTCACTATAGTACGAACGAAAGACAGCGAGACATCCAGGTGCTCATTGCTGGAGTGCTCTGTGGAGCTGCGGTTGTGACTTTCCTCACCTACCTGTTTTTCAAGAGGCAAAAGGTTCATCTCCAGAAGAAGCGCGCACAGAAGGTCGTACTGGCTTGTGCGACCTTCGACCCGGAAGGCAAGATCCTGGTGAACACTGATGGCACTTTGCCTACGCGCGAGATTACCGACAAGTATAACTCCACAGGCTTCGCCGATGACTTCAATACGGCGCACTCTGTACTACACTGGATCTTTCGCGTGTCTTACAACTGGAGCGGTGTCAGTGATCTGGTGCCCAAGATGAGAAGCCATCTCATTGCGCAGCGAGACGACGACTACGAAGACTCCCGCCCGGTCAGCGCGGCATCGAGCGCGATCTATGATCCATCCACCTACAGTGACTATTCTGTCATCTTCCGCGAACGCTTCTGTGTTGCAGCGTCAAATCTGGCATCCAGCATGCAAGTGCCGTTGGAGAAAGTGGGCGTCCTGTACGACAGAGTCATTGAGACTGGCACTCTGCGTGACGGCTCTCCTTCGAACAGAGACTCGCGCCCAAGTGAGAGGGGAGGGCGCGACATTGAGATGGGCGCCCGTAAGATTATCATCGGCAAGGGTCAAGTCCTCTTCGTCGTGCGCAGTGTGGACATGACAGATGCCGACAAGCTGCTCAACGCTGGCTACAGGTTTGCATCTGTGTCCTATGTCGCTCGGACCATCGCAGACTCGCTCCAGATCCCTGTCGCAGTACTCGAGTCGCATTGCTTGGAGTTACAACGCTACATCTCCGATCTGCAGACTCTGGACAAGGCTGGCACCTGGCTCAGTCTTTTCGCGCCGATTCCAAAGGCACACGGAGCTGGGTTCGATCTAGCAGTCAACAAGCACGACCAAAATCAGCTGCCGGACGCGCAGCTGTTGAAGACTGCCCCACAATCGTGGCAGCATGAGTTCCTGGCAATCATGGACGGACTCAAACCGCATGCCTGCCTCCGTTTGATGGAGAAGCGGCTCGCGATGAATGAAGTGGAGACCGTGCATTCCGTCCGCGAACGCACCTTTGCACGAGCGGTCATTAGCGCCATTCAGAACTTGGCCAATAACGTCCCAACTGAATGGTTCCACCAGGCGCACTTCGTCGCAAAGGCGCGCCACGCGCACTACTCGCAGCTGGTCGGCGCGAACCCTGTGCCCACCACGATCTACTCCTTCGTGGTCATGGCAGACATGCATATTGCAATCGATGCATACGACAGAATTGCGCGCGTGCCGATGTCTTTCTTCAGCATGCGTCAGCGCTGCTACAACGGCTCTCCAGACCACCAGGTCCTGGCGCGTGACATCCACGCCGAGTTTGGTCCCCTCCTTGGGCGTAAAATACCCAGGGACAGGACCGCCTCGCGCTTCCGGATGCCGAGCATGGCCGGGCACAAGAAGCAGGCGTCAGTCCAAGTTACCAGCTATTACCCGGAGCGCTCTGGCAGCTATGCTGACACAGACACCTCGTCGGAGAACGGCTTGGTGGACAAGGTCGAGCCAGTCGCCATTACTACAACGTCATTGGCCGATCGCAACGAGTCGGTGCACCACCGCGACAATGTCTGGGGCGGCATTCTGGTCAATAGTGAGACCACTGTGAAGACTGACAGCAGAATCGGTCTCTCAGCCTCCGATCTGCGGATGAACGAGTTTGGTGCTCAGGCTGGTCTGGGGCTGCAGACAGCTGTCGGCACGGCGAAGCAAGAAGACACTTTCGTGGAGGAGCTACTTTCGGATACCAGAGCCAAGTTCCTCCCGCCGAAGCCTGGCTACTAGGATCCGCTCAGGCTTCCCAGGCCGGACTTGATCACACGTTGGAGCGGCGGCTCGAAAAGAAGGAGTTCATCGTTAGGGCCACCGTCGCCGTAAGAGCAAGGACACAGCACTTGCTGAACGGTGGTCCGGGAGATGAATGGAGGTTGTCTGTTAATGCCTTTTCGCTCGCGGCATGCGTTGGATAGTCTGCGCATGTTAGCCATGATACCCTATTACAGTCTGGGCGTTTACGATAGGATGGGGATTACGAAGCACATGTAAGATACAAGGGCCTGTATATTGTACACTTGTACCTAATGCACGAATACACTGCTTTCTTAGCTCACCAGCTCAGACATCTCCGACCTCCAAGCGAGCAATTTCGCGTGTTGCAAGGCACACGTACGGCGTAGAAGCAACTGCAGTCTGCGTGTTGAGCACCAGAGGCGGTACCGGTATGCCATGCAGGGTCTGCATAAGCGAACGGTCCCTGCATTTCCGGATCTGGCAGCGTGCGGGAACCGCCATAAGCTGGTCAATTCGGAGAAAGGAATGGTCGACAAACGATTCGAGACCCTCTACGACTCGCAGTGAACTTATCTCGAGGTAGACTATACCATCACTGCATCCCCGCTCCCTGGCATGGCCGGTGAGAGATGGTTCGCAACTGTGGCGCCCGCGTTCAGGCGGCAGCTACGCCGCAAGATAACGCACGGCTGACTATAACCAGTCGGAAGCCTTCATGTCGGTGCGAAGAGCAGGGTGCCAGTGAGTCGCATGCTCGTCCAGACCCACGGCCCATGTTATCTGGCATCAGCGACTTCTACTGCGACGATTGCTCGGAAGACTATACACTCGAGTGTGACTTGGACGAGTGACGCCAAGTTTCGAACGCGGCTGGAGTTCCAAACCCTTCCTTGCTGTCGCTCTCCGGAGGTCTCTCAGTGGCCCAGCACCGGATCTTGAATGAATCAGCCTAAGAGTCGCAGCCTGAGCTCCTGTGTGTGGCGTCTGAGATAGGTGGTCGAAGTCTGCGAGTGAGTCGTTCAGCTGCGTCTGCCTTCTCAATCAGATGGGCTTGCTGTATGTGTTCAGCACGTCGAGTGCTCCCAATGGCGCAACGTTGCCTCCGGGATTGTGTTTTAAAGACGTTGCATTGGACTCGTTGAAGCGTGGGTGCGATAGAGGAGCAAGGGTGGCAAGATGAAAAGACATGCATGAGCGTTATAATCAATATCGTAGGCACCTATCCACAATGCCCATACCCATCCATGCACCTTATTTCCCACGCTATGCAACCCAATCCCTTCCCCGGTACCCATGACACATCCCTCATTGATTGAGCGACTCACCAATGGAGCTCAGATACTTACAGCGCTCCTGCTGGTCGTGCGGTACCGTCTCCATCTTAGTGTTACCCGTCTCGAACATGAGCCGCCTGAAGCTGTTCTGGCTAGTCCACTGCTCCCACTCCGGCAAGCCAGGCGCTCTGTACTTGTTAGGATCGTGCGATCTCACGAAAGACGTCCAGTAGCCCTGTGCCGCAGCGACAATCGGATAATTGACGCCGCCCTGTTGGTAGCTCTTCGGCGCACCACCGTTGGTGTTCTCCGGGCCCCAAATGGCGCTCACTTCGACCGTGTGAGAGACACCATTGCCGTTTGCTGCAGCTTCGGGATCGATCACGTTCCAGCGGTAGTTCCAGCCAGGAACGCCCATCTGCGCATATATGGAGTTGATGAAGATGCCTGGGCAGATGTAGCGCATCTCACCGTAGCCATTTGAGACTTGGCGCCAGTACCTGCCCGAGTCAGGGAAAGTGGGAGTGCCCTCGACCGGGTAGAGACGGTTCCAATCAGCCAATTGGGCGTCGGTGATGGCAGGGAACTGGTCTTTGATGAAAGTGTCGCTCTCGCCCAAGTTGGAGGTGCTCCTGGGCGTGAAGATGGTACCTTCGTTCGTGTCGTCGCCATAGATGGCAGGCAGCTTTACGAAGTGCCCGTGCTTGTAGGCAGCGTAGGTGACCTCTTTGATGAAGTCTTTGTCGAGGACGGGTCCGTACATGTACAGCGGCGCGTTCTTAGCTCCCGGAGAGGGCGTGTTAAGATTGTGCGACTGCAGCTCGGCTGCGGAGAGTTTACGCAGGCAAGCCAGTGTATCCTTCGACTTGTTGCATTTGGTGCGGAGAACCAAGTTGTCGTACTGATACTGGCTGTCAGGCACGCTGCGGACCGCTGCAAATGACTGCGACTCGGCAGCAGACGCTGCAAAGAGACCATCATCGCGTCCACCGTAGGCCGTTAGCTGCAGATTCACGCTTGCTGCTCCTGCACTGTCGCCGGCGAGTGTGACCTTGCGTGGATCGCCGCCAAAGTCCTCAATGTACTTTTGTACCCATTGCAAGGCCTTTCGCTGATCCTTTAGGCCGTTGTTGAGACTGCCGCCCTTGACAACCTCCGAGCTGGCGAGAAATCCGTATGGCCCTACGCGGTAGTTGAAGTTGACCACAATGATGTTCTGGTCACTCGCCAGCACAAGTCCACTTCCGTTGTAATTCGCGTTGCTGTTGGTGTTGAATCCACCACCTTGAATGAAACTATAACCGCGGGTACAAGTCAGCTTTGTCTCAGACATTATGGGCTATATCCGACGGTGTGACGAACAAGTAGACCGGTAGCTTTGACTTTTTAGTAGCATGGCTGGGCGCATAGACGTCCAGGAATAAGCAGTCCTCCTGACTGTTGGTCGTAGGCGGACTCGCCACCGCACCATTCGAGGGAGTGCCAAGACATACCGGGCCCTGGCGATTCGCTTCAACGGCACCGTTTGTCTTGGGCGGATCCTGAGGTGCCTGGAAGCGCAGGTCTCCAATAGGTGGTGCAGCGTATCTGATACCCAGCCATTGCGAAACGCCGTTCTTCAATGCTGTGCCGCAGTAGGATGCGTAGTCTAGATTGACCAGTGGTTGCACAGCCAAAGCCTGCTGGGCCAGGACGGCCGCCAAGACAACTGTCGGCCTCATGCTAGAAATGTAGGGAGCGTGCGAATGAAAGGTATATGTTGTAGGAGAAGACGTAGCAGTGGCAGAAGACAATCTTAATAGGGTAGAAGGGCAGCGCCTACCGCATTCGCATCTTACCAACACTCTCTTATTATACTCGCAGGATCGACACTGCCTCCAAGCCTTGACCATGCAACAAGCACCATGAGCACTGCCGCCTTTCCCTTATTAGTACTCATCACGAGCTCTCCAGGCGCAGACATGACTCTCCATTGTGGGCGCTCCATACCACGCGACCTTGTACGTCCATAGGGGGACCCCATAGCAACCCCTCAGTCGCTCGCACGACGCTGTCATGCGGCATACCGCATACCGGGGTGACGCCGTTGTCGCCATGCGCGCGCGCATCATCATGCGCAGCATCGCAGATGCTAGCTATGCCAGCAGACCTCATCAGAAGAATGGCGTCGACGTGCGTTTCCCAGGCGGGAAAACATGGTTGTCTGTTGCAGTGGTGGTGCTGGGCAACAATGGCGAACCTTGAAAGGCAGAAATGGAGGAAAGCTTTGCCGAGCCTTTCTCCCCCGAAGAAATGCCGGCTGCTATGGCTTTTGGGCCGCTAGCAGACACGAGAACTATGAAGACTATCATAGAATCACTCGTATCGAGCCTGATTTTTGGTACAGATGGCATATCCGCGGGAATTACCTCTCTTTACGACATCAACAAACTCAACAACCAGGCTGCGAGGCGATCAGGCCACCAGGGGAGAGCGAGCGCAAGAGCGCATTAGCAGTGGGACGCTGTTGGTATACTATTTCTGTGAGGCCTTAGGCTCATGGAGGCTTATGGAGGCTTATGGGAGCTTATGGAGGCTTATGGCAGCTTATGGAAGTTTGCATAGATGCCTATGTACTTTGACACCCAACGTACCGAGCGGCCCTCTCGATGGTCCCATGGGTGACTCCGAGCTGCGAGTGCAAGGCGCTTTACGCATCGCGCGCAACGAGCCAGTGTCAGACTCAAAAGCCTGCTGCACTAATATACCACCGTCAAGGCCCTTGAGCCATGCCGACCCACGGATGAGAACCCTCACATAGCCGTCTCTCCCATCCGTGCCCTTGTCAAGAGTGCTTCAAGCAGCTCCGCATAGTCCCCTGCGCCAGCTACTTCAGCTGCCCAGTAGTGCAGCATATCGATGACAATTCCCACCTGCGTCGCCCACCCTTCGGGCAGCAGATTCATTGTTCCCGGGTGTAGTGCCGCAGCAAGCAAGAGCAAAGCACTTCTGGTTGAGCGCCGCTGCATCAACCATGTTCCATGGTGTCTGTGGAAGAAGCCTACGGGATGCACTTTCAGTCGTATGGTATGCCAACGGAAGCCGACTGCGGCGATCTGGCGAATGGTAGCTCTGTCCACTTGGCCAGTGTCCAGGTCATCGTACTCGTCGTTGATCACAGCGGAGACAAATGGCCAGGTGATCAATTCATAGTAGTTCGTTACGTGGCTCTTGAGGATATAGGTCAATATACCGTCGTCTTGCCAGTCATTCGCAGCTGCTGGGAAATCGCCGAGGCGAACGGGCGGTGCGAGAGAAGTCTGCCACGTGAGCACTTGTCGCTCCATGCTCTCGAACTGCGATGCCAGCACGTCCAGAGGCTGCGATTCCAGCGTTTTGACAAGCCGATTCAGCTCTGCTTCTGCACTGAAGTGCAACCGCCAGAGGGAGATCTCTGACAGGTAGAAGTACCAAGACTGCAGCTGAGCTTCATTCGAGTCCTTGGGCAATGAAGGGAACAGCACCGGATGATCTATAGCTCGTGCGCTGAAGTCCCGTAGACCAAGCTCCCAGCGCAGTTCGCTCTCTGACTTCCAGGCTGACCAGTAGACGCGCTCTTCCAACGAAGAAGGTTCGCAAATCGTTCTTTGCGCTGCAACGGTACACTCGAAGCTCTGACAAACCGAGAGCGAGGCGTGAAACATTCGCCAGGCTTCAAGAGCGCGTAGACGACCTGTGAGGTGACTTGTTAGTATGGAACAACGATGCCTGATTTTGAATCCGGTTGTGGAGCTGAAGCTTTGCCTTCGTGTGGCTGGCAGCTGCGAATGGCAGGTGGGAATGCGTCTGGGAGGACTTACACATATGGAACACACCACACAGAAACAGCGCCTGCGCCTGTATTAGTCCTCCAGCACTGAAGACCGCGCCTAACCGATGCTCAGCTTGCTGGAACAGCGCATCCGCCAGACCGTCGTGCGTAGATTCCGAGATCCCTCGATGGGGATCGAAAGGCATCGCAAGCGCACCGTTCGCGCAGACCATAAGTACCAGACAGGACTCGGCACCCCATTCGAAATCTCGATCGTAGACTTCCGCGACTAGCGAGCGCAGGCCATTCTCGTCGAAGATAGGATTCCTGATATTGGAATATTGCAGGTAGGCATCCGTGACTTCCATGCACGTCTGGTCGTCGAGCTGAAAGTCTTCCGCTTTCACCGCGCTTGGGTGGAGCCGTCGCGTTCGCGCAGCCTCCATAGGTACTGGAGATGGTGCCTGAGAGATCGTGTGTTGAGTCGCGAGATGCGAGGTGATAGCCGGCCATCGTACAATGTCCTGTACCGTCTGTGGAAGTAATGAGTCCAGGTGAGCAGTCGGCCTACCGTCGACAATAGATTCCGGTCTGCGACTGTTCTGCGAGAATCTACGAGGATCATTTCGAGGCTGATACTTGCTGTCGCCGGTCGTCCGCCGCTCTAGAACCGGTCGCTCGTGCAAGGAAGTCGCCACACTCCTCTCGTCATCTCTCCGGGCATCCTGGAACTGCGTCGTCGAGATGCCATTAGCAGCAGCATGATCAACACCCCTCACTCCGCCAATCTTCTCAACCTCCTCCCTCGTCCTCTCCGGCAACTTGCCCAGCACATCCTCCAGCCTAGCCAACCTCTCAATGATCTCCAAGCTCGCCGGATCAAAAGTCGACGGATCCTTGCTCTCAAGCCTGCACTCAGCACCTACACTCTCGCAGAACGAGCACTTAGGCTTCTTGTTATCGCATTTCGTCCTTCTCGCCCGACAAACTGCGCAAGCATTCACTGCGCGTTTGCGAGGATATGCTGCGCCTGCACGAGCCGAGGTCGACGCCTTGCGCTTGCGATTCGGTGGCCGAGAAGCTGCTCCTGCTGCTGCCACCGAATCCTTTGCAGGAACATTGTCTGCAGAGGGTGCATCGATGGTGATACTTCCAGCAGAAGAGCGCCGTGGGTCAATGGCTGGTTTGGCGTCTGGAGGCGAGCAGCTCTCGGGGGTGGCCATACTGTGTGAGTGTGATGAGTTTCGGACGGCCTGCTCCATCTCGAAGGTTGCGACAGAACTTGAAGATCGAGTGCTTGGACCATATGGGGCCCTGCGTTACCCCGCAATATTAAGAGTACTAGTCGCGCCGTTGGGCTAGACTCTTCGTACGCGATGTCAGCCTTTTGAGTGCAGGCAGGCATTGTGTTGTCCGCGACGAGAAGAGGCAGTATGCAGTACGCAGTGCTCTCCGTGGCATCAGCGGTTCGGTGACGATACTACCATGACCTGTACTGGAGTTCTGGACGTGATAGGTAGCCACTGAGAGACATCGGCGGAGCCAGCGACAAGATTCTGCGGGATGCAGCGCTTCGTAGGCGATATGGTTCAGGTCATCTCGTTATGCCCTCCTTCTATCATATCATAAAACGTAAATACATCGCTAAAGGTACTCATGCATGCTGTACTGTGTGCCTGCACCCCAGCCTGCAGCGCATCGTTCACCACCAATCACCCTGGTCGTGCATAGCCGCAGCGGTCTTGCTGAAGCCAGCAATGTTTGCACCAGCAACAAGCGACGGGAACTCGCCTTCAGCACCTGGCACGTACTCCTTGGCAGTCTCGAGGCAGTTCTCGAAGCACGCCTTCATGATGCCCTTGAGCTTCTCGTCGACCTCATCGCTGCTCCACTTCAGGCGCTGGCTGTTCTGTGCCATTTCGAGACCGGAGACGGCCACGCCGCCGGCGTTGGCTGCCTTGCCTGGATGAGGATGTCAGCAACTCATTCTGTGTCCGAGCGTTGTGTGTTGTTGGGCTTGACTTACCAGGAGCATACCACATCGCAGAGCCCTTGCTTTCACGCCTGTGTGCTTCGAAGACATCGATAGCCTCCTGTGTGCAGCCCATGTTGGAGCCCTCGGCAATGAACTTGCAGCCAGCCTCGACCAGCTTCTTGGCCTCCTCCTCGCTAACCTCGTTCTGTGTCGCAGATGGCAGCGCAACGTCGACCTTGCCAACGTGCACCCACGGGCGCGCACCCTCCTTGTACTCGAACTTGCTCTTGTATTCTGAGCTGCTGGCGATCTCGGTGAGCTGCTTGCGCTTGACCTTGAGGTCGGCGATGATGTTGACGAGCTCCGGCGTGATGCCCTTGTCGTCGGTCGCGATGAGGGCGCCTTTGCTGTCGGAGAGGGAGACAATGGTGGCGCCGAGCTCGATGGCCTTGAGCGCTGCGTACTGAGCGACATTGCCGGAGCCAGAGATGGCGACGCGCTTGCCCTGGAAGGACTCCTTACCGCCGGAGGCGTACTGGATCATGTGCTGGACGTCTATGTCCCATTGTTAGCTCTGCTCACGCTTTCTTGACCAGCAACCATCTTGAACTCACAGTAGACAAGACCGTAGCCAGTGGCTTCAGGCCTGATCAAGCTACCACCCCAGTTGCCACCCTTGCCAGTCAAGACACCCTCCCATCTGTTCTTCTCCGCGCGGTATGCACCGAACATCCAGCCAATCTCACGCGGGGAGACACCAATGTCACCAGCCGGCACATCGGTGTCGGCACCAATGTGCTTGTTCAGCTCACGCATGAAAGCAACGCAGAACTTGCGGATCTCGTTATCGGACTTTCCTTTAGGGTCGAAGTCGGCACCACCCTTGCCACCGCCCATGGACACTGTGAGAGCATTATCAGCTTACCGCTCTCCACATCCTCGCTGGCGCTCTAATAACTTAGGGATACTCACAGCCAGTAAGTGCATTCTTGAAGATCTGCTCGAAGCCCAAGAACTTCAAAATGCTAAGGTTGACACTCGGGTGAAAGCGGAGACCGCCCTTGTATGGTCCAAGAGCACTGTTGAACTGCACGCGGAAACCGCGGTTGACCTGGACCTCGCCCTTGTCGTCCTCCCAGGTGACGCGGAACTGGATGATGCGCTCCGGGATCGCGGCGACCTTGAGGGCCTTGCGGTACTCGGGGTGCTTCTCGAAGAGGGAGGAGTTCTCGAGGGTCGAGGCAAGCTCTGGGAGACGCTTGTTAGCTTCGCTGTGGACGCTGGCACCAGATGCGTTGTTATTGTGTACCCTTGTAGGCTTGCTCGAACTCGGGCTCAGAGGGAAGGTTAGACATGATTGCGGTGTTGTTGCCTTCGTGATGCTCAATGGGTATCGTCGCTGTCAAGAAAGTGGAAGAAGCAAGCTTGGAGATGTGAGGAGAGCAGGAGAAAGGTTTCCAAAGTAAACAATGGAAGAAGGTCCCACGGTAGTTTCTATGAGCTTCAACCTCATCCAGACCCTCCTCGCCCTCAATTCAACTCGCGCACGAGCGCCAAAAAGCACCACCACAACAACGTCACCCTGCGAAGCTTCCTCTCTAGCGTCGCCGTCTTCGCAGCAGCGTGCAGCTAGAAGAAAGGTCTCCGTGGTTTGCACGCGCGCCTTGCAGCCACTGATACGAATTGCTAGATGGCGTGTAGTCATTCTTTCCTGCCGAGGCGATGATAAGAGATGCGCCGAAGGTAGCTCGAATGCCTATTGGCCAGCGCATCTCTGCGTCCCTGCATGTCATTACGCACCTTGACGGGCGACGGCGTGAAAGTCTGATTGTTGTGTTTCGTTTTGGCGTGGAAAAACGTGATGTAAAAGCGCGATGCCGGCGAAGGTGGGCTGTCGCGTGTTCGCCGATACCGGTACCGGCGCTGTGGCTACTGCGGGCGGAAGATGTGTGGGGTGGGATTCGTGGAGAAGGGCAAGGAGGCAGGGTGGTGAGACGACGGGAAAGGCTGAACCATGGAGCAATTCTACGTGGCTGCCCTCAACCATCAGACTACGGATTGGGCGTTACTGTTCTCTAGCTCGAATGCTA
>Ga0058704_10001087_pt1 | contig 12945 bp, 11 predicted proteins | sample AgamicMgSfe_FD_71363 | JGI IMG/M metagenome (GOLD analysis project Ga0058704, IMG submission 71363) | Agave microbial communities from Guanajuato, Mexico - Mg.Sf.e | ecosystem: Host-associated > Plants > Phyllosphere > Phylloplane/Leaf | place: Guanajuato, Mexico | collected 2012-05-30
TGGACGGTCACTCCATCGGTGGCTGCCATAGTTGTTATGGGATTTCTCTCGGTTGGATTTTGGACACTGTTGTAGAACGTGACTCCTGCACTTCAGAGATTCTTTTGAGCAGAACCGAAATGAGAGAATGCTGGCTATGCAGGAACGGAAGGCGCGGCCGTGATTTGGCGCGTGATGCATGTGACAGGGTCACATGTTCAGGTTCATTCAATTCAATGAATCATGTTCCTCCTTCCCGAAACCATTCACTAGATGCATCCTACCATCCCGCACGCAGTCCAGGCAGATGCCTTGACAGTCGTCCTCGACCCCCTTCGCAAATTCAACAACTTGCGCGGTCGTCACCTCTTCCTCTTCTCCTGTATGCTCGCACGCGCTCTCCTCAAAGTGGACGGTGCCCATATTCCTCATCCGTTCGAGAGCATACGTAATGCTTAGGCCGTCCACACCCAACTCAGGCGGCCAAACCGGGATACCAAATGCGGTATGCAATCCGCCAATGTAACCTGCGTCGTAAATGTTGCAGGGTTGTTCCCTATCGCAGACTGGTACGCCTAAGCGCGGCAAGTCAACCACGATGTGGCGCAACACTGCAGAGCGCTTTTCTTTCAGCGCAACTAGTAGTAGTCAGCATATGCGGACTAGAGCGAGGACAACGAAGTGACTCTACTTACGGAGCAATGCATACGGTAATCTCTGCCCAGATTCTTCGTTCAGTAGCTTCGAGTACTTCTCGGTATAATCCATAATCAGTCGTTTCGTAGCCCACGCAAAAGCTTGCTCGTGACATAATAGAAAGGCCGCCGTGACGATGTTGCACATAGACTCGAACGTGGGATCGTCGGAGACTTCGCGCCATCCGAGCAGCAGGCCCTGGCTCTGGAGACGTAGATACTCGGCGCATCCGTAGTTGTCCACCACTACTGCGAACTCGAAAGTTTGGATCGAGACAGCATGCTCGAGCTCCCTGACCGGCTTGCCATGTAGTAGACTGCACATCTGCCGCATAACATCGGCACCATCTTCCGGGAGCGAGATCAGCTGTGGTGCCGTTGAGCTTCGATTAATCTGGCCTTCAGCAAAATTGGTTCCCAGTAGGGCTTTAAACACATCACATGCAGTATCCAACGTGGCGGATGTCACCATCAACTTGATTTCGACCGGCTGGCCAATGGCCAGTAGCAGATCGCCATTGACGGCGAGCCGCTCGAGGCTGTTCTTGTCGATCTTGTTGCCATCCATTATGCCCTGTTCGATGTTCAATGACGAGGATGTCGGCTTCCAAGGAAACGAGTACACGAGTCAAAGAAGACGAGGTAGTCATACACAGTGACATGACAGAAATTAGTGGCAAACGCTCGCGAGCCACATTCACTTTGTAATCATTCACTGCATGATTTTCTCTCCATACCTTCATGTCCTTCCAAATCGAGCAGAGAGCTATTCTCGAGAAGCCGTCTCACTGGAAGAAAGCCAACGGTACGCTTAGCCGCAAACAATCGCTCGCCTTTTCAGCTGGCACCATCGTCTAGCCCACCATTCGCTGCTTGCTGATCGACTTGATACATATGACTGAACACGCCGAACCGGTTATCGTCCTCCACAAGCCACTGCAAGTCTTCTTGCTCCGGTGGTAGCGTCTTCATGAGTCCATAACCTGGGCGAGGGTAGGTGGGTGGATGATCCGGGTACGCATCAGCCTCTTCTCCCATTGTTTCGTCGAAACTTGCGCCGGACGTAGTATTACGCGCGCTGGCTGCGGCAGCGGGAGATGTCGGTTGGAGCATGGTTGTTGTTATGTTGGCTGCCGCTGACGCAGTCGGCTGCATGGGTGGCGGGTGACCATGGCCGTTAGTCGACGGCTTGGACTCTGCTTCTTGCGCTACCGGAGTGTTAGTGCTCGGCGCTGCGCGTGCTTGGAAGTCCGGTGCGAACAGAGGCAGATCCGGTCGTAATGTCGTCGCTTTAGTGAGGAGCGTGACAAGCATACCTTGGGGTAAGCTTGCAAAGTACCGCTGACGCTGCGACAAGTGTCAGCTTGACTGATAGGCACCGTACGGTTCGACTACCCACCTGTTCGTATGGTGCAGTGCTCGCCGCGATGAAGTCCGCAACTTCAGACTCTGGCACTGGTATCACTCTCTCTGCCTGACACTGCTTGCAGTACCACTCCTTGTCGACCTCATCGATGACACTCTGGTCAATTGGCGGATGGTGGCAGAACCTATGGTAGGGTGTATTGCATCCATCGCAGAAGACAATCATATTGCTCGCTGGACTTGTACCTCGTAAGCACACTTTGCAGACCGCCGACTCTGGGTTCTTTCGATATGTTCGCTTGCGCTTGTTCGATCCTGTGGTCGTTGGCGACGGGTCTGCCGGTGGGACGAAGGACGTTGGCTTTTGTATAGATCGACCGGACTTCGTCATCGTCGCAACGGGTGTAATGATTTCGCTGCTATCTGAGTCGTCCTCATCATCTCGGTCCTCCCGTTTCCGCTTGCCTCCTCTGCCTCCACCGCGCCCTCTCCCACTCGCCCTACCACGCCCTCTGCCACGCCCCGCGGAACCTGGTGTCAAGACATCGCCGTCCACCTTCGCACCGCTATCGATAGAGCTTGTTCGCTTCGCAGCTCGCTTCGGTATGCTGCCTGCCTTCGCGCGGTCTGGTGTCACCTTGACCGAGGTCGCCATATCACGCATGATCTGCTCCCTAGCAGCCTCCCACCCCGGTGTACTTGACTTGACACGTTTCACGATCTCCTCCGTCTGCGGTGAGTATTGGGATACCTCCTTCCCAATTGCATTCGGTCCCGCCGGAGCGGCCACGCCTAAGGTTAGTGGGGCAGAGCTCGCCTGAGGTTCGGGGACTGCAGCGTCTCCCACCACTGTCGCCATGACAGGCGTGTCTCCATCCATCGCCGGTGCATCGCCCATCGTGAGGGTGAATACGGCTTACAAGATTGCGAAAGGTTCTTGAGATGCTGTCCCAATGCGCGACTTGAGCTCTGAGAACGCGGTGCTCGGATGGACACACGCCGAATTAGCCGAAGCGGCTTCGGCTCGTGCCGTGCTGAGGTCTTTAGCGTTGTCCAACTCGCAGCCTGCAGGGTCGTCTTTCTTCGATCCATCAATTCTCCGTCCACTTTATGCTCGTCTGCCGTTGTATTCAGAAGTAGCGAACGCGCAGCTGCGAGAGAAAAAGACTCCTCAGCTCAGGCTTTCCACTTTTGGTGAGGCTATCAACCCTCTGGCCGAAGCGAGAGGGCCCCTACCACAGCATTATTGGGCGCTCAACGAGCGCGCAATGCGTACTTCATCACTCACCACGCGTGTTGGCGGATGCAATCAAGCTTCAGGGCAGGGCACTCTCTTGCGGGCCTGGCTATCAGTCCCAGTCTCTCAGATCTAAAGGCGCTCGAGTCTTGTCTTTAACCTTGACCTTCGTTCGCTGTAAGCTTCAGCATTAACGATCGACACCACTGCTGCTCTATGCCCATGACGAGAAGTCAGCAGTCACAGTTTGCACGCAGCTATGCTCACAAGTCGTGCAAACATCATCTGCATGGGAATACGGTGTATTGGTCCCATGGTCATCCTCGAAATTACTCGCCTCAACGTATTGGATATATATATATATCGAGAATGCTAAGACCTAGTACAACGAAACAAAAGGCGACGCTGGCGACAAACAGAAGAGGCAAAGCATGCTTGTTTCGGGAGACAGCCATAGGTGGTTCATGTGAACACGGTTGGCGCAGAGTCTTCACCATCGCACCTTCCTCAGCTGATGCTGCGTGTTTTCGACCCCACCTTCCCTTTCCCAGATAGTGACCACGACCAAGATGTTCTAGTTTCATCAATCTCTTGCGTTCCCTCGTCATTCAACTACATATCACTGATCGAAATCAAGCATTGACAGTGACTTCAGCACTCAAGATGGCCACTACCGGAGAACATGCGCAGCCAGAGCCTGAGCTACCTACCATCATTGACCTAGGCGGAGATGTAACGCTTGCCGTCGGAACAGAGACCACTCAGCTACGCCTTAGAGTATCGAAGGCCTTATTGTCTCTGGCATCTAAATACTTCGCCACGTTGTTGGGTCCATCATTCCGCGAAGGCGCTGATGCTTCCGAAAAGAAGGACATCGAACTCTCCGATGATGACTCGAAAGCGATGTCTTTGCTCTGCAAAATCCTTCATATGCAATACCAGCTCCCGACCAAGTCACTCTCTCCAGACGAGTTGCTCGGGCTTGCCGTTGTTGGAGATAAGTACGGCTGCGTGAAAGCTTTGGCGCTGTCAGTGAGATCCATCTTTCCAGAGAAGACGGATACGGCAGGAACGACGTTTGAGCACATCGGCAAGCTTGTCTGTGCAGCGTATCCTCTAGACAACGCGCCACTATTCGAGCGACTCACGCATGCCATGTTTACCGACTATGTGGACTCGTTCGTGCCAGTGGGACACAGCGAAGCGGGTCAGCTTCTACCGTCGAGCATATGGCGTAAGTGGAGCGAGTCCAGTGTCGGCCGAGCAACAATCAGGTTCGAGCTGATCATATCCAGTCACGCTTCAAGGTAGACGAGCGAAGATCTTTGCGTATTTCACGACCAAATTGACGACAGGACTAGTCGCCGGTTGTCCCAACGTTGCGCGTTATCAACGAGCCCGCACCTTCATGGATACGCAAGTTCGAAATATGGCCGTAGCCGGTTTGATGCCGCTCAAGGCAGACTCCGAGAGCATTCATACAGTGCTGAACAAGATTGTCAAGCTCAAGATCGCCGACTTCACTGCGATTAACCACACCGCATGCTCACTCCAGTGTCCTACAATTGGATTTCAACCCAACGCCACTACCCTCCTTGCCAAGACGGTCGAGAAGGGCTGCATCGGGCTATGCTTGGACTATGTTAAGGGTCAGGGAAAGGAGCTGGGCGGGTGCCGCATCGTCCATGCATAGACAAGGCTACGACAGTGTGTTGAGGAGATGACTGGAGGTCACCGTGCGCATGGTACGTAGCAGGCGAGAGAAGAGATTTGATGGCCGCCGCGCTGCTCTTGGGTGAGCGGATACATGATGAGGCTAAAGCAGCGGCATCGTTGGGGTGGAATGGTAGCGGCGCAGGTGATCTCTATGTACGGATGTTGAACTCGATCTTTCAAGAGTATGCGGTACGACTTCATGATTGACTTAGCAAGCCACGGCCTGCGGCCATTGCACCATAATTGCACGTCCTTCTCGACGCTTTTTGCCGGTCTTGAGGCTGTAGACGTCCAGTCATGGTCACTACTCTTCACCGATAACAATGGGAAGCCACTCATGCGACCACCGACAGAGCTAGACGCAATGCATCGCTTGAGTTGCGACAATCGCGCTCGACGAGGATGAAGCCAGGATGAATGAGCAACTACACCACCACCAGCAAGACCGACTGTGCAGCAGCCTAAATTACCGCCAATGCCGCGGATGCCTTCCCATCGCAACGCCGTAGACATCATCACCAAAGCTAGGGAGATCTGTGTGGATATATACCCGAATCATATCCAGGCATAAAGTTGTCGAACGCCATATTCGGATCCGTGGAAGCATTGGGCTGTTGCGTGTACCTGCCTTAGTTGGCCCACTTGCACTTGCGACCTGACACCAAAGAAGCCGGCGAACTGGGGGGATGCATGGTAGAGGAAGGTCAGAAGTCACGCGTGAGAGCAGATGTTGCTTGTATGCTGGATAATGCATCGATACAAGCTGCTATACAAGGGTATCTCAAATCGCTTCGCTTTACTCAAATTCATTATAACCTCCGAATTCCGCATCCTCAATCGCCTGCTCAAAACCATCGTCGTCATCATAACCGACGTTTGCACGCTCATCTGCCTCATCATCCCAACCACCAACTTGTGATGGAGTAAGCGAGCGGTTAGGGTCTTCCTCTTCTTCCTCTTCACCCATGTCTTCACCATCATCCTCCGCGCCTTCCGTAGCCTGAAGCTGTGTCGGTGGTGGCGATGCTGGTGCCTGCGGTTCGCCTGTACCGGCACGCCGTGGCGTTCCCTGACCTTCTGTGACAGCACCAGCCTGCTGCGTCGCCTGCGGTGACTGCAAGCCAAATGCAGCTCTCTGACGATCCGGCGCCGGTGTGGCTGAGCTACGTTCTGCACCGGCCTGCGCAGAAGGCACCTCGCTTGCTGCACGGCTCTGAGCCTGGCTTGGAGCTTCGCTCGCAGCGCGACTCTGACTGGTAGAGTTTGCCGGGCTGCTTCTGTCACCATACACAGCAGCCAGCCTTTCGTAGTCGACGAACTTGGAGAAGTTTGGCGCAGCGCGTTTCTTCAGCATAGCCGCATTAGCATCAGCAGGCGTCTCTATCGGCGTCTCAGCCTCCTGCAGAACCGACAAGTCTCCCATCCTGCCACGTTTCTTCTTGCCACCCTTTGCGCCTCGCTTCGACTCCTTCTTGTTAGCACCTGCCGCCTCGGATATCTTCTTGATAAGCTCTTTCTCATGCTGCGAGCGCAACCAGTCTTCGTTGTGCGCAACCCAGATCTGCTCCTTGATCTTTGCTTCGGCATCGGAGAGCCTACAGTTCATGACCTCCGGGTCGTCGGCGAACTCGGCTTCAAGGCTGGCTTCAGTAACCATCTCCTCGACGCCGGTGTCGTTTGGCGTCCACCAAGTGATGCCTTCAGCTTCGCGACGCTCTTTCGTGCGCTCAGCCGCGAGCTGGCGTTGCTGATCACCGAGTAGCTTGACTCGCTCCTCACCCTTTGCTCGTTCAGTCTCATCGCGGGAAACCTGCACTTCTTCGTTGTTCAAGGCGTCGTCGATCTCATCTTCGAGCTCTTGCTCAGTGGTCAGCTCCTCTTCTGTGATTTGCATAGGTTCGGGCTTCTCGTTCTTGCGAGGACGGCCGCGTCGACGCTTCGGTGGTTCGGCGTCTTGCTCTTCAGTGTCTGGCTGCTGGCCAGTGAGAGCTGGATCAATAACCGGTAATGCAGGGATGGCAAAGCCGTCGGCATCGAATCGTGGCTCCTGAGTCGCTGCGGGTGTTGGCTGGGGTGCGGCAGTCTTTTTGCGCTTGCGTTTAGGTCCTGCATCGTTCGCCTGATCAGGTGCTGGTATGCCTGGTGTGGCGGAAGGCGCTCGGCTACCGGTGTCATCTTCGTCGTCCGAAATCTCGATGGTCTCTCTACCGCTCTCTGCTGTCGCCCTTTCCCGTTCCACAGTCTCCCGATGCACGTTGTAGTCTTGGCGCTTGCGCTTCTTCTCTTCCCACTTTTCCTCATCTCGAGCACTCTTGGCCAAGATCGGTGGGTCGTGCTGGTACTTGAGTCGGCCGCCATACTCGCGGAACTGTTCGACGGTGAGTGTCGAAGCCTTGGTGCGTCGAAATTCTTCTATGCGTGCGGAGATCGTCATGTCAGAAACCTTGGCAATGTAGACGACCTCGCGAACAGAGCGTCTAAAATTGTTCATACGAGCCGCAAGGATGATACACGCCCCACACAGGCCAGCTGGGTGACGACCAGTCACCATCCAATCTCGCTTCATCCGCCTAATGATCTTGATAGCATCCTCAGCAACCGTACGTGTCATGTCCCCAAACTCCAACTTGCGGCAGAACTTTTCGACCAGAGGCTCAACCTCAACGAGGTGTTGGATACCAACTCTGTTCTGTTCGTCGTAATTGAGACATTCCTTCAAGTCCTTGTAGACTTCACCGAGCCGAAACACGTTGACCTTTATGATCTCGGCAATGTCCATGAGCAGGATGGTGTTCCGCTTCTGCCGGCGACAAGCAGCGTACAAGCATGCAGCTACGACCTCCTCCGTCCGACGGCCAGCATTGAAGTTGGCACCAGCGGCAAGAACGAACAGTTGCTGGGCTTGACCCGAGACGCTTTCCGGTACGTTGAGTCGTGGACAAAGCGAGCCCAGGACTCGGCGGCCATTGTTTTCAGTCTCCTGAGAAGTGTTGCGTTCGCCGCCACCAATCCTCCGCAACGCGACATTACCGAGTGTGCGGGCGTGACGAGCGTTTTCGCCGATGAAGCCACCTTGGACGGTTGCCGCACCACGTGAGTCTTCCTGGAAAGTGATGTCGGAGACGATGTTGGATTCGCTGTATTGAGTACCACAGCTGATACAGACTTTCATGCCCTCTTCGTCCTGAATATCGGGTGAGTCGCAGCATGCTTTCTTCTGAGGCTTCTTCGCCTTTGGCTTGGGACGGTTGCCGAGTTTGTTAATGCTTCCGAGTCGCTGGACTGGCCGTGGAGCAGCCATCGAGAGCGGCATCTTGATGTATGATTTCGCTGAGCGACTGGTAGTGTAGGTTGCAATTTGCGTTCCTGTAGATATGTGCGCATGCTGGTAGTGAAGGTAGTGAAAGGTACGACCGACGAAAGTAAATGTGGTTAGCTTATACACGCGAATGTTAGCAATCCCTCATCGTATCAATAATAGTATGCAGCTATTGTCAGGCGTGGCGAGCGGTTGTGGTGATGAATGATCGGTCGGCGGATGTCCGGCCTTGGTCATGCGAAGTTTGCGAAGGAGGTTGGAGTCACGTTGCGAAAATTAATGTGTCACTTCCACATGCCCCACTTGATCGAAAATGGCTTCGACAGCCGGTGGCGGGGTAAATAGGTCTACGCAAAATGCGAAAGTCATGAGTTCGAACGTGGTGAACGTCAGTGCGAAAACCACTTCGACACTCTCATTACGGATTTTAGGACAGCCCAGACTTATTCAGGATCAAATGGCGAGTTCAACACATTTTTTAGCACGTCTTCAGATCCTCAAAACGCCCAACAAATTCATTCGCCACGTGCTGTACAATTCCTATACAAAGGGTATGCCATAGCCGATTACGACAACGGTCTGAACGCCAGCGATACGCCATATACGCCTTGTCTCAATTCTGAAGTCGACGCGAAGTCAAATACATGCAACAGCATCGCTCATGTCGGCCACGGCTGGCTCAGACCGTCCTCCATGAACTTCATGAGCACGGGTGGCACAGCTTCATCAGTGGCTCTGATGGTGAGGCGGTACATCTAGACACATCAGCATCCGTCGTCCATGACATGTTGACATCTGTGCTTACCTTGTTCTCGTGGTTTGGCTCCAGTCTCAACAGGCAACCGTACTTGCCACCCGAAGTATGCAGCACCGTCGCACCAACGAAGTTCCTCGCATTCGGGTCCACTCCATCAAGGAGACCCCATTTAAGGCCTGATAGTATCCTCCTCGTGTTATCCGTGCTGAGATCGAAGCCCTGGAAGATTTTCTGCGATTCCCTCGGCGCTCCTCCAATCTGCTTCCATCGTTTGAAAAAATCGTCTGCGCTCAACACAGCAGACTCCATGTACTTATGTAGCGCTACCGGCAATTGCAATGTCAGTGCTTGCAGCGAGCCAGCCATGTACGATATCCGTACGGTTGGAGGATCGGTAAATATACCCTTCGCCTCAAACATCGTCATCTGCTGAGTCTGCGAGCCGGAATGCACGGTTGTGTCAGGTAATGTCTTGGTGTCAATCTTCAGTTGCGCAGAAGATCTGTTGTCGAGCGTCGTGGTGAACGACTGTATCGGCGCGGACGACTTGTTCGTGAAGTACATGATGATGCAGCCAACTTCGTTGCGGTACTCGGATCGCAGACCAACCTGTATCTGCACGTCCTCGTACAGTATGCCTTCCGGTCGCAGCAGTAATCTGTTGTATCCAGGCTCCCAGTCAGGTGAAAGATGCGATGCGCTGGCTAAATTCGGCATACCGCTCGACAGGTTGAGACCCGCAAGCTCCTCGATTGGCGACTTGACCGCTCCATTTGCGTACGTACCATTCGCGCCATTCGTAGCTGGCGCACCGTTTGCCTGGGCCATACTCGCTTCTGCTAAAGCAGGTACGCCTGAGAAGTTGCGCTTGAGCGTGGTACTTCGGTCTGCACCAGCCAAGCCCTCCTTAGCCGTGACAGACCAAGTCCGCTTGTCACCAACAGCACCTTGCTTCTTGTGTAATCGAGACAGTAATGCTGACGCACGCTCAGGGAAAGGAGGCATCTCATCGCATACTGTTTGCAGAAGGTCCATGGTCGGCATGGATGCAAGAGCGAGATACTCGCAAGCCCGCTGCTGCAGCTCTGAATCCAGCGTGTGACTGTATGTCCGGAAAGCCTGCATCAGCTGCGGCTTGATCTCCGGAAAAAGGTTGATGAACTTGACAAAGGCAGACAGAATCATCGCCCTAGTGTTCGGCGATGTGGCGTTGAACTTCGCCTGCAGCGCCATGAACTGCTCGATCGGAGTACAACCCTTGTTGTCCGCAATCAGATGGCCGAACTCGCCGAGTATATAGCTACCGATCTTGACGAGCGTCTCGTGGCAATGGTCTGCCTGGCAATACCTCAGGACGTTCTGCGCAGCATACACTTGCAGCTCATCATTGTTCGTGACAATCTGAATAATGCGCTGCCACACCTCGTCGCTGACATGGTCGCCAGCCATTGATATCAGGCGCATGGAGATGTCCACATACCACTTCGCGTCCGTCGCATACTTCTCGGTCAGGATGGCGATCTTGAGCACCATCTCTTCCCGAATAGCGTAGTCTGCGGTTTGCAGATACTTCAGCAGCTCGTGTACGATCTTTTGCGAGTTGCTCGAATCACACATGCTGTACAGCAAGTCCAATCCTTGCCTTCGCACCGTAATGTCTCGATCCCTAAGCGAGCCAATGACGATGTCCTGGTGTTTCTTTATCGGGTCTAATGTCTCTGCGCGCACGGCGAGATGGGTCATTGCTTCCAGGCCGAGATACCGCACGTTCGTTTCTCGGGAGCTGATGAACTTGCCGAGCTTGGAGGAAATCTGTACCATCAGATCTTGTTCTGTGTCCAAGTGAATCGTGAGGTTGATCGCTTCGAAAAGTACTGCATTCTGCGCGTTGTTCTGCTGCACATTCTTCGGCATCTCCATGGCATTATCAAGGATGACTTGAAGAGAGTCGCGCATTAGTTGCCGGATATGCGTGTCTTCTGAAGGCGGGAAGTACTGCATCAACCGTAGAAGCTTGACTTGAAGCCATGGGCATGGCACCTTGTAGTAGACGTAGTCGCCGGAGTATTCATGATCGATCACGATCTTCCGTAGCCGTTGCGCTGCCTTGACATAGCTGCCTTTGTACGTGTCCGGGTCATCCTGAGCCAAGGTCATGATCAGAGAGGTTACCGATAGCGCTACACCCATATCTGGGTCGTCCATGATCGCGATGATGCGCTCGTTCCATTCAGGCTGCACGATGCTAGGGACTTTTCGGTACAGTCGTAACAGTGTAAGCGCAGCCTTCTTCTTGACGAACGGCTTCGACGTCGGCGATATGAGTAACCGGTGGACATCGAAACATAGCGCCTCTCCCATCTCCTTGCCACCAACGTTCGCAATTGCATGCAACGCAAGGCAGTTGTTGAGCTCATTGTGATCCGCTAGGTCCTTTCGAATACTGTTAACCACTAGATGCAGCAACTCATGCTGCTCGTGCAGAAACAGCGTAACAGCCAAATACCCAATCTGCTTCTCCGAGTACTTCGTCGCCGATATCAGATTGACTGCCTCCAGATGCCCGAAGTCCACATTCCACCCCAGGATATAGATATATAGCAGCTTGCATACATACTTCTTCTTGTCGTATCCGGTCAAACTGCCCTGCTTGAACTTCTGCCGTATGTTCGCCAGCTCCTTGTTGATGCGCTTCTCCTCCAGCTCTCGTGCTCTTGCATTCCTGAGATCTGCTATGAAGGACACCAGCCCTCGCATAGTATTCTCCTTACTGGGCCCGCCCGTCGCCCGGTTGAACATGCTCGCGGCCGCCGCGGCCATCCTGGCCGGACCACCACGGTTACACTATTCTTTTCAATACAAATCACGCGCCAGCTCACCCCTTATCGTTTTGCTTCGACCAGCCCTTCCGCTGGCAGCTCTCCGTGACCTCGCTTCGACGCTCGTTTCACGGAGGGGTTTATGGGCGGATACGTCGAATTCGAAACGCTTGCAAGCCTCCGGATGCGAAATCGATGAAGCTTGCGGGATATTGAATTGGCGCTATGTCTTTGTGATCCGGTTCATGTACAAAGTATGAGTTGACCTACGGATGCTATTGAGTGTGTCCGCCGTCACCACCGAGATGGAGGTTGAAAGTCAGACTCCCGATCTCCGACCGAAGCTGCCGATCTTCCTCCGCAGCTTCCATCAATGTGCTTGCGCTGTCAATTGTGTCTCTCTTTCTGTCGCAGCCTAATTCCTCAAACATATAACATCACAGCTCTTACGAAGAACAAGTGGCATTGTTACACGTGCGGTTGACACAATACCCTTTGGAGTTAGATGGAAGTAGATGGAAAGCATGTCGTTCCTCGTTTGAGCATATGCTACACTCCCTAGCCAGTCCTTTTGGCTCCATACTCATGACCTCCGTCGAAAACAAGCACCATACGCCATCCTTCGTAGCTCGTGTCATTATGACAATAGCAAACACGCTACTATCGCATCACTGATCCAGTACCTATGCGCCAGCGTGCTTGGTGGTGAAGTCGGTCTCGAGACTAGACACTTTGCCAACCTCAGTACCGTCGCATGTGCACGAGTCTGAGCAACCATTAGTATGCAATACAGTCAAAAGCTAGGATGATTGGGTCTTACCAGACGACCTCTTTCCGCAGGCACAGGTGGAGCCAGCGGGCTTAGAGTTCTCTTGGGAGGCACGGCTGCATGTGCAAGCACCGGCAGGGCGCTGGTCTGTGGAGAAAGAGTCAGTACATACGAGAGAGGCTGGAGAGTCTGGACTGTTGTCGCTGCTGGGTGAGGACGTACTGCACGAGCAACGAGCACCGGCAGTCTTGTTCTCAGTCTGTGCCTTGTCGCAGTTGCAGTGCATGGC
>Ga0058704_10001088_pt1 | contig 12941 bp, 10 predicted proteins | sample AgamicMgSfe_FD_71363 | JGI IMG/M metagenome (GOLD analysis project Ga0058704, IMG submission 71363) | Agave microbial communities from Guanajuato, Mexico - Mg.Sf.e | ecosystem: Host-associated > Plants > Phyllosphere > Phylloplane/Leaf | place: Guanajuato, Mexico | collected 2012-05-30
GCGTGTGTTTGATAAGTATGTTTTTGTTGAAGCCAGAAAATCAAATTGCATCCTCCTCTCTGTTCCTCCAAGCATTGTCGATTGCGATGCCTTGCATCAGTGTCGATTGTCGATCACTCGATGGTAAACTCGTTGTCAGGCTGAGAGACGATTATGACTTCTCTTTCCGTGGCCGCTCTGACGAGCGAGCCTGCAGTGTCACGCGCCGTTGTGCATGTGTAGCCGTCGGATCTCCAATAGATCACGGTAGCTGTTCGATCCAGGCGTATAGTACAGACGGCCGACAAAGACGATCGAGTCGAGCTATGCCGAGTCGAGCGACTAGTTGCGTTTTTGTTATCGAGCTCGGGTCGCCGATCTGACGGAACGTTGTGGTCTCGGCCACTGACTTGGCAAAACAATGCTTCGGAGATGTAAAAGTCTGAGATACTCAAACAGGCGTGTCGTTGTGCGTCCTCAAAACTGGTCGCCAATCATCTAATCATATCCACCGAGGCCGACTTGGCTAGCGAATGCGGTGCTGATGCTGCGAACGTCGTCATCAAGGCCACTGCGGTTGCCGCTTGGAGCTGGAGCTCCCTCGACGTAACGCTTCAAGCGGTCGCTTTGGCTCATGCTGGCCTGCTTGCCGATATCTTGCATTGAGAGACCTCCGAGACTGACACCTCCCTGGCCAACTCCGCCCTTGCCACCGATACCGTTGGTGATGCCAGTTGCGTCGGTGACCTCAGTACCAGCGGCGCTTTCGCCGGCAATACTCTCAGTGTCCTTGCCGCGGTGGTTTCCGATTGGACCATTGCGTCCGGGAAGACCTGGCCAAGACATTTCTGGGTTGAAGTTTGAGAACATTGGAGGATAGCCGTTGTTGGAAGGAAGAGCAGCACCACCAAGAGCAGAAGAGTGTACGGAAGAGACGTCGTCGGGAATGTAGCCGACAATGCTACCGTTGTCGTTGTAGCCTTCACGTCTACCGTTGGCACGACCACCATTGGAAGCAGCAGCCATGTTCGAAGCGTGTTGGTAAGCCATCTGGTAGCGCTGAGGGCCACGGTAGGACGTCTTTGGTCGAGAGAACTGAAGCAAAGAGACTTGCAGATTGGTCAATGGACCTTCAACCAGACAGTTGCGCTCTTTGAAATGGAGAAGCAGGTAGTGCCATAGTGGATGCTTGGAAAGCACCTTGGGGTTACCCAAGATGACAAGGCCATACTTGGCTCTGGTCAAAGCGACGTTGAGACGACGTGGGTCGGACAAGAAACCGATACCCTGATGGTCGTTGGAACGAACACAAGACAGGATGATAAAGTCCTTTTCACGACCCTGAAAAGCGTCGACACTTGCGACTTCGACCTCCTTGTAGTATTCCTTCTTGAACGTGCCAGAAGCTTGCATGGAGCTGACAACGTAAGAGCGCTGTCCCTCGTAGGGAGTGATGACACCGATGTCCAAAGGCTGAACGCCAGCTTTGAAGAACCGGGTGACGATCTTCTCGACGTTCTGGGCCTCAGTTCTGTTGAGGTACGAAGTTCCGCTGGCAGAGATTTCTTCATTTCCCAAGTTAGACCAGAACATCATTGGTGAATCCACGACCGGCCATGGAAAGTCGACGTCGCGGCGTAGACGCTGTTGCATGGTGACACCGTTCTGCAGGGAGCCCTCGTAGAACATGTTGGATGGAAACTCGGACAAACAAGGATGCATGCGGTACTGGACCTGCAGACGGATGGGTGCACAACCCAGAATCACTAAGCGTTCAAAGAGCGATTGGTTCAGGCCTGCCTTAGCAGCCTTCTTGTTCATGATGACTGGACCCAGCTGTTGATGATCACCAACCAGAACGACCTGCTTGCAGCCAAGCACGAGAGGAATCATGCACTCTGGCTCGGCAGACTGAGTAGACTCATCAATGAGGACTGTACGGAACTTGAGCTTAGCAAGTCTTGGGTCGCCAGCACCGACACAAGTACAGCAAATGACGTCGGCGTTGGACAGAATCTCACGCTCGGCATTGCGGACAAGCGACTTGTACTTCTTCTCATCCTGGCTGGACAATTCGCCAAGTTCGCTCTTCAACTGATTGAGCTTGTTCAGCTCGACATTGGTGTCGTTCATGCGGACTTGTTCGTGAAGAGAGAGAAAGCCAACGGGAGATTCGACATCTTCTCTGGACTTGGCAGTGACACGAACAGTTTTGAGGCCAGTACGGTGAATGCGCTCGCAAAGCTGGTCAACAGCAACGTTGGATGGCGCGCAAACAAGCACTTGTCCACCATTGATCTTGGCTAGATGGTAGATGACCGTGGCGGATGTGACAGTCTTACCGGTACCTGGAGGACCCTGGATCAAACTCAGAGGCTTTTGCAGAACACTCTTGACAGCATTGATCTGACTGCCGTTGAGTTCTGGCAGACCCGGAACGCTGAACTTGCGCGGGAGCTGAGTCTTCATTGGCGCTGCTGCGACTTCGTGACCAAGCAGACGGTGGAAGATGTAACCAGAAACACTCATCTCGTCAATCGCAAACGTCTTCATGGCGTGCTGCATACGATCAAAAGAAGTCGCCTTCCAGACGTAGTCGGCGCAGAAGTTGTGAGTACACTCGGTAGGCACAGATTTGTGGTCGCCCTTTGTACGTAACTCGATCGTGACCTCGTCAGACTGGTTGTTTGGAATCTTAATCACATAACCAACGCCTTCCCAGTGTGGTCGCAACTCTCCAGTGTAACGTAGACGCATCTCATCTCCAACAGCCAGCTTGACATCACCGAGCTCGAGCTTTGGCAAGACGAAGCTTGCGAGATGCTTGTTGTTAAGACCAAAATCCCAGCGAACGATAAGACCATCCTGTGATTGAGCTTCCTTGAGCTTGCGGTCGTAGTCGGCCTCGATCTTGACAAGTGGACCAAAAACGTTCTGGTACTGGTAGGCGTCGTCGTAGCGGAGAAGGACTGGCGCGGGCTCATCATCGACTCCAGCACCCTTTTCCAGGTCTGCAATGGTAGCGTTTGCATTGTCCTTCCACATCTCTTCGAGCTTGGCAATCATCTGAGGTGGGAGGTGACGAGCGCGCATCTGTTCCTGATCTGAAGGAGAAGATACCAACCATGGAAGGAACGAGCGATCTTCAATCAGAGGCTGCCATCGCGAGGTATCCCAGTTCATGTCCTTGGAAGAAGGCATCGCAGCGCAGGGTTGACGACATAGGAGGACGACAACGGTGTCAGATTTGGCAGGAATAAAACCTAGTAGAAAGACGTTTTTTGTTCCGCAGTTGTAGCATTCCAGGACTGTATCTCCGAGAGGGGAAGATGGGTGAAGCTGGACCTCCTTGTGTCGTGCGCGAACCAGATGGTTGATGATGTGAGAAGAAGAAGTGTTGCCGCGCGCACTGCAGAACCATTTGTTGCAAGACAGACATTTAACCACACTGCCAGGGTTGTGGATGCCGCAGTATGCACATGCATGTGCCGGGAGCTCAACCTCTTCTTCCTTGGATTGGAGATGTCCGTTTGCGCCGTTGATGGCTTGACTTGCAAGACTTTCCATATCGTCGTCATCGTAAACATCTCCCTCTTCTTCCTCACCAGCTCTTCTCCTGCGAGGTCCACCTGTCAGATTGCCCCTTCCATATTCCCTGTCCAAAGCATTCTCTCCAGCATCGATTGTTGAAAGGTCGTCGCCAGCGTTGATTGCAGAAGCAGAATCAGAAACAAGGTGGTTTCCGACAGCAGTAAAAGCGCCTTCCATAGTTTTTGACGGTCGAGAGGTCGACTGCGGATACGGACACTGCAAACACTAGCACAGGCAGTGCAGTGTGATTTCTTCACTGAACGGCCCAGCCGAATCGCGTAACCCTGCGAAGAAGAAGTTCCGCTCAGACGAATATAGGAGTCGTCAACCAGAACCAGAAGGCGAAGTACTCCTACGCTGAAGTAAAGAAAAGAAAGTGAACCTAGTCGTAGATATAGGTTGTTCGAAGGCGTGAGAGACTAATAATCAGTCACAAAGTTCAAGGTTGCCGCTGGTATGCGCTTGCTTCCCCCACGGCTTGGCGCTTTCCCGAGCTTCCTTGACTCCATCTCTTTCGCTCGATCATTCGTCTATACCAATTCACGATTCGATTCAATTCAATCAACAATTATCACCATTATCTGAAGCTGCACCATCTCAATTCAAGAGTCTCCACGTTGTCCATCGTGCGTGCGCAGTGCCGTCTGTTGTAAGTCACATGTTTCGCTCGATCCTCTTCTTCCGTAAGTCCAAGTGAGTGTGAACTCACGACTTTCGCCTAAACCGCAATGTAAGTGAACACGATCTCGTATTTCTTCTTCATCCTGCAATTCAGTGCCCACGCCGATGACGCACGCACGCACACACACACACACACACCTCCGCTGTCAAATATAAAATCTCTGCATCCATCCTCTCCTCTCCTCCTTTTCTCCTCCTGTCGTCGCTTTCCACACACAATCTGCTCGCAGATACCGCTGAAAAAGCGGAGTCGTGGGAGCGGCGATCAATACGATTTATCGTACCGAGCACCGGCACTTTGTGTCACGCCCTTTCCCTTTACCTCCGCCCCTGTAGGTTTAACGTACCGTACGATTCATCGTACCGAGCACCGGCACTTCGTGTCACGCTCTTTTCCTACCCAATTACAATGTCTTCTCCTCGTGAATCCAAGACTTTACAAAACAAATGGGGCACTAGAGCCATCGGCACTCCTGGTGCTGTTCGACGTGTGTTCACCAAGCCGGCTACCCTGGTACAAGTCTCCCCTGCGCCGCCTGTTAAGCTTGTAGGAAGTGCTGTGCCTAGGATGATGCCCCTGGTGCCTGTGTCAGAGGTGGCCGATCCATACCAAGCTGCAATGGACAGACTACGTCAGGAAATACTTGATTCAGTCAAAGACCATGGTCCTACTGAATCACCACTAGGTGCTGCCTGGGAGATAGAGAAGGCCGAGCCCTCAAAGCCGCCAGAAAAGAAGCAACCGAAAGCCGAGCTTGCTGCTACGGTACGACATGCGCGCATTCGCGATGTAGAGAATGCTGTAAATGATGATTGTATGACCATGGATGTTGTTAAGACTGCAGGGTAAAACAGCGGGTTGCTTGGCGGCTGGTGCGCGAGTTTATGCCGCTCACCGCCTGATTGATTTGCGTCGGGCGCGGCAGAATCTATCTCTATCAAGATTCTGACATTTTTATTTTCACACAACAAAACATCAACATGCTGCGCCGTCAAGCTCGTGAAAGGCGAGACTATCTCTACCGGAGGGCTCTAACTCTTCGTGATGCGGAAATTGCTGAAAAGAGAGCAAAGCTAAAGGCATCTCTGGCTTCTGGCAAACCTCTTGACCCGACTATCGCAAATGACAAGGAACTTCGAAAGAACTACAACTATGATGAATCACGGGCGGACAGGACTGTCGATGAGGAGTTGGAGCTGGACGATGAATACTCTCATCTCTCTGGAGTCGTAGACCCAAGAGTATTGGTCACTACCAGCAGAGATCCTAGTTCGAGGTTGGGTGGTTTCGCAAAGGAAATACGTCTGCTTCTACCGACCAGTATCCGACTCAACAGAGGTAACCTCATCTTACCAAACTTGGTCCAGAGCGCGCAAAGCAGTGGACTGAGCGACATCATCCTTCTACACGAACACAGGGGCACACCCACAGCATTGACCGTCTCTCACTTTCCTCACGGCCCTACTGCTAGCTTTTCCCTTCACAACGTCGTTCTTCGACACGACATTCCCAACGCCTCACGCGGTACTGTCTCAGAGTCGTACCCTCACCTCATATTTGAAGGCTTCACCAGCAAGCTAGGCTTACGGGTTGTGAAGATCCTGCAACATTTGTTTCCTCCACGCGAAGGCACCGCCAAGTTGGGTAGTCGTGTTGTAACCTTCAAGAACATCGAGGACAGTATTGAGGTTCGGCATCACGTCTTCGTCAAGACTGGATATCAGAGTGTGGAGTTGGCTGAAGTCGGACCGAGGATGACGATGCGTTTGTTCGAAATAAGAGGTGGCACTCTCGAGAACAAGGACGGCGATGTCGAGTGGCACATGAATCAATACACAAGGACCAGTCGCAAGAAGGACTATCTATGAAGAAGAGGAGATTACATTGGAAAGATCTAGCGTGCTTGACGCCGACCGGGAAGGGTTCACCGGTGCACGTTCGTACCGTGTCGGTTGCGGAAAGAGCGCCAAACGACGGCCGCTTGACACGAAATCGTGGCAGACAAGGCAGAAGAAGGCTGCGACGACCGAGGATCCATTTACAGATGGTGCGCCTCTTCGCCAGCAGCCCTAACCAATAACTAACGAGCACTTGTATCTCACCAATCGGTCAAGCGAGATGGCGTGAGCAGACAGACCTCAATGACTGGCTGTGCCATCATGCAACCTTCGAGAAGAAGTCTACTTCGGCCAGCTGCCCTGTTCGGATCAAACCGAGCAAGCCGCAATCAACAGTCCGCCACTAGTTGCATGTACTGTGCAGTACGTACTTTTCGCACGCTTACAGGCATTCATCAGTCTCGAAGACGGTCGCATGCGAGATTCACAGACGTACATGAATCGCATATCGAGTAACTGATAAGATGCGTTATCCTTAAGTGAGGGTACGGCCGAGAAAAGCGCCGAAGGGCAAGATAGACACTATGCGAATCAAATGATTGTTTCAACCTCATTCTTTTTTTTTTTTGATCGCTACATGCCGTCTTTAGGGCTACGGACAGGCCGTGTCGATGTATCGCCGAACCGTCAGCCAAGCGCAAAACCCATGCAACCTCATGCAATGCAGTGCAGCCATAAGCAATACTGTACTCTTCCCAGGCTTATCGGAGGCCTGCAGAGGCTTTCAGGTGCTTGGGACTCGACACAATCTAAACGCGCATAGTTCATGCCTTCGGTCATACATGGAGCTTAGCATGAGCGACACTGCTTGGCAGCCAAAAGCACACCTTGTCTCAATTTCAATTTGACGAAGTATAATGTCAAGCAAAGCCAGCAAGCACGCCGAAGATCGCAGGAGGGCACGCGACACCAAACGTCTGGACTGTCCTGGCGGATGTGCTTATCGTGCCCTCACTCGGTTCAGACCGAACGATTGGTGCAATTGACCGAGCCGGAGTGGATCGAACGCTTGAGTGTGGCTGACCGTTCTCGAAGCTTGCCTTTTTTGGCTCTAGCGACATGGTCGCGACCAATCCCAGACGCGCCGTTTCGCTTGAGGCTGACTCTGCAACCGTGCCTCTAACTCGTTGATATCGTGCACTGTCGCAGACTCGCGCTCAGAGTCCCCCCAGTAGTCTGTCGCCTCCGCCGCATTCGCTATCAGCTATCGGACACGAGGCATTCGCTAACAGCTATTAGACGCGAGGGTGGAGTACGGCCATCTTCCAAATCTGATCAGGGCCCATGCTCACGAGGGTTACATTGGCGCGAACGCGAGGAATACCAGAAGCTTTGTGCCCATGGGGAGACATCTGGAGAGCAGCGATCTTGGGTCCAGCCATCGACGAGCGCCGAGCTTTTCCACGTCCACCGCTGCACATCGCATGCAGTGTTTAGTCGCAAGCACGACGAGTCCCTGGAAAGGTTGTCGATCCGTGGTGTTTCTAGAACGAAAAAGCTAGCGATGCGCGCCGTGTCGAAAGATATCAACCTGTACCTTGCGTTATCTGCGAAAGGGTGCCACGGTGTGGGTGGATACGGGGAGATCCAGATAAGGACGCACGGTCGGCTTGGCCCGGCTTAGCGTGCGTTTGGTCGGTCTCGACACGGCCACTTCATCTATACTTTGACGCTACAGGCCCAGGACCTACTGGGGATGTGGTCCACGCGCGAAACGTTCCACGCCGGAGACCACACCGGGGGAGGTATAAGATATCGAGAATGTTCGCTGCTGGAGGGATTTTTGGATACCATCGTCTCTCATTCACGACTACTACTCCCAGCGACCGGGCATCAGTCGGCTTCCACAGTAGCCAGCCCCAGATCTACTCTCGTTCATCACTCTTTCCTTCTCTTCTTGGTTCAAGAGTCTTTAGACTCCCTTCAGCATCATGTCTTCCGAGTACGAGAAGAACGGCGTCGAGGTGACGGCCGCCCCAGACTATGAGAAGACTCAACTGGGCCACAATGACGTTGCCATTGGCGAGGCTGCTGATATCTACGGTGACATTGCTACCGCCGAGGAGTTTGGCTACGTGAAGCGTGGTCTCAAGTCCCGTCACATTCAGTTCATCGCCCTTGGTGGTACCATTGGTACTGGTCTCTTTCTCGGTATCGGCAAGGCTTTCGCCCACTCCGGTCCTCTGTCTGTCCTCCTTGGTTACTCCTTCACCGGTTGTGCCGTCTTCGCCATGATGCAATGTCTTGGTGAGATGTGTACATGGCTCCCTCTCCCTGGTGCTATCCCACAGTACTGCGCCCGCTACGTCCACCCTGCTCTCGGTTTTGCTGTTGGATGGAACAACTGGTACAACTCTGCCATTACTCTTTGCGCTGAAATCTCCGCCGCTGCTGTTGTTATTGGTTTCTGGAACGACACCATCAACCAAGCTGCTTGGATCACCATCATCATTGTCGTCGTTCTTGCTCTGAACATCTTTGCCGTATCCATCTACGGAGAAGCCGAGTTCGTCTTCGCTTCGATCAAGATCCTCACCATTGTCGGTCTGCTTCTCCTTGCCCTGATCATTGACCTCGGCGGTGGACCAACCCACGACAGACTTGGCTTTCGCTACTGGAAGAACCCAGGTGCCATGAAGGAGTACATCGGAGTTGGCGATGTCGGCCGCTTCGCTGGTCTTTTCTCTACCCTCGTCAACGCCGCTTTCTCCTACGGTGGTGTTGAGATGGTTGCCGTCGCTGCCGGCGAGGCTGAGAACCCGCGCAAGAACATTCCAAAGGCCGTTCGCCGTGTCTTCTGGCGTATCCTGTTCTTCTACGTCCTCGGTTCCCTCGCCATTGGTGTCCTTGTCCCTTCCAACGAGAGAGCTCTTCTCCACGGTGGTGTCGGTGCCGCTAGATCTCCGTGGGTTATTGCCATCAAGCGTGCCGGTATCCCAGCCCTCCCATCGATCATCAACGCCGTCATCTTGACCTCTGCATCGTCTTCCGCCAACGCTTTCCTCTTCACCGGCTCCCGTTACTTGTTCGCACTTGCCCAGATCGGTCAAGCTCCTCGCTTCCTTCTCAAGTGCACCAAGACCGGTGTCCCAATCTGGTGTGTCCTCATCACCGCCTCCGTCTCCCTCCTTACATACATGTCCGTCTCTTCCGGCGCCAGCAACGTCTTCAACTGGTTCCAGAACTTGGTTACCATTGCCCAGCTCTTCACCTGGTGCTCCATCTGCGTTGCCTACCTCGGCTTCCGCAAGGCACTCATCGCTCAGAACGTCGACCGCAACTCGCTCGTATTCAAGAGCAAGTGGCAACCATACACCGCCTGGTTCGCTCTCATCTACTTCTCCGTCATCATCCTTTTCAACGGTTTCCCCGTCTTCACCAAGGGTAACTGGTCGATCGATGACTTCATCACCGCTTACATCGGAATTCCAATCTTCTTTGGCCTTTACGCCATCTGGTGGATCGTCAAGAGAGACTCAGCCGTCAAGGCTCACGAGGCTGACATCTGGACCGGCAAGGCTGCCCTCGACGCCGAGGTCTGGCCTGAGCAGATCCCAAGAAACTTCCTCGAGAAGATCTGGTTCTGGATTGCATAGATTGGTAACGATGTGTGCTTGTTTTTTGGGCGGTTTTTGTAAATACCCTACTGCTTGCAGTTTGAGATGATATATACCTTTGATACCACAGAAATGAAAAGTCATCATGATTCTTATACTACCGTCCAATCTTCCCCAGTGAATGCTGTCTGTGAGGATAAAGTTGGTTTGCACTGCTCTTTCCCGATCGAGGTCAAATTTACACGACAATGGAACGTGTCGGCCGCAAATACACCAGCAGACAGACACTACAATTTTATCGCTGCTGCTGCCTCACAGATTGACGGACCTTGCTACCTATCTACACATTCTTCATGTCATCCTCATATGTCAATCCAAGGACGACAGTCTTTCTCATCAAGAGTTGGACTCCCGTTCTGCAAGTCTCATCACCATCACTGCAAGCCTGAGTTACCTACCCATAGATCTCAAAGCTCCCTCTAAGGCATTCACACCGGCAACCACTCCATCAACTATCCACACTCTACTACCTCTTTCAGATCCTAGCGTTTCGATACAGCTTTCGCGGACCATTTCATCCATGCCGCTCATACCAGCACAACCCAAACAAATGGCGCCCACCTCTCCAAGACCGTCTTGTTGGTGTTGAAGAACAAGCCGCTTGGTAGCTTCTTTGAGACGATGTCGGACAAGATCGGGCGAGGAAAAGTGTAACTCGGCCGCAGACAAAGAAGTCGTCTGTGCACCAGCGAATCTGTTCGATGTTGTTGCTGTTCCAAGGAAGTTTCTCACCGCGGTCGATAGCAAAGTCTCCCATACGACACCGGTTGAGACGATTCCGAATCGTTCGGTCGGCTTGATGAGCGTGAGTGCCGAGGTGACGGATGATTCAAATATTCCTGTCACTGGTCTGTTGTTGGTCAGATGCAGCCGATCAATTCTACGAGGAACATCATCCGCTTACTTGTTGCCTGCTTGAATGGCGGGATGAGATTTCAACATGGCCACCAATGGATGTTCCGAATAGCATGCTACAAGGAAGGCATCGTGAGTTGCTATCAACGAAGATACATCTGGGAAGCACACAAATGCTGATCGCGCGGCATCTTCAGCATTGTTGATACTCTCGACACCAGAATCGCAGGTGTAACACGTATATGTTGTCTACACGCCGACTTAGCTATCACTCCAGCATCAGCCTACGAGGAGGTCCAATCTTGGAAAGGTTCAAAGACAGGTTCGCTCCCTTCACTGTCATAACACGACAAAGGCATCCCCACACCACTAATAAGAAGATCAAAGCCCGACATACCTTGTCATAGCCGAGACTCTCTATCAAAGGCTTGAGCGCATCGGTCATGGACTTGCTGGTATTCGGATTGATCACGAGCACCGATCGTACCGTGCGTTTAATCTCGTAGGACGAGGCCATGATCGGTTACAGGTAAAGTATTGTACCGATCGTGAGTGCCACTGATCTTGATACTGTATCTCCACACTCCACAATACTCCAGACTCTCCAGACTCTCCACAACGGAACAAGACAGGCCAGGCCAGGGGCGATGTGTTAAATTGCGTATGGCAATAGGATGAACCGTAGCCGTTGTCAGCACTCCGAGGTTGTCGAACCGACAATCTCGGTCGAATTCAGGTTCGAGATTTGAATTGCCTTGACGATGCTCGGTCCGGGTTTCCCGCCAAGCAATCTGGAGATGATCGGGATACCCACGGCGGAATTTGGATTTGAATCGGCAATTGACAAGAAAGCACATCCCGAACTCGGCCGACTGTGAGAGAAAAGTCAGGAAAAGGCAAAGGCGTCATGTCGGCCAAATTATCAAACCGCCATCTTATGTCGATTTGCCATTCATATCAGCTAGAAACGCCTTCGCATCGACAAGAACGAATTCCTGGTCATATGCGATTCGCCAAAAGGCCTAGATTTGTGTCGTCGACTCGTCGCGGCTGTAAGAATAAGGCGAACAGTGTAATCAGGCTAAAGCAAATGACAGTCACCCACAAAGCAGCAACAGACGCACAGCCTGTGAGATGTCCTGGGGTAAAATAATGGGTCAACGTCTTTTTCTTTCGGAGCAAGCATGTGGGCGACCCGATAACGATTCGATTCACGTGCCGCACATTTCTCCAAATCTCCATATCCCCGGCGTGTCTCCAGTCAGCTACGTAGCCCTAGAATAAAGAAGAAGAAATAAGCAGAAACTGCTACTCGATGGCAACATTACCGATTGCTTGAAAGGGCCGACCGGCGTGTCGTCAAAAAGCCTATCATGGGAGCGAGGTTCCACCGGAGCTAGAAAAACAGCAACGAATGATTTGAAGCACTTGGATACGGCAATACGTCTGGCTCGTGTGGCTCCGGAGGGAGAAAGCACGCTAGACACTCCACAATCCGCACCCCAACCTCGGGCCGTCTCTCTTCTCATGCATGGAAGCGTTGGCATTATTATTTCCTGGTTCCTCCAATTCTCCATATCATCCGCTGTCCGCCCGCACTCGTCATTCCAAAGTCTCTTTGTATCCTTCATCGAGATACAGCCTCCGATTCACAACAAGAGAACTTTTTCTGCTGCTGTCCTGTCTCATCCGTCCATCTCTACCCCAAGATCCTGTCTTCATTCTGACCTACCGTGCCACCGGTTTGCTGTCACCACGTCATCCGAGGTACTTCAAACAGCGTACCCTCCCCCAAGCGCCTAATCGACCGATCCACCACACTCACGCCGATCATCCCCCTTACAGAGGCGTCACTTGAGTTTTACCTATCTTCTCCACAAGAACCCCAGACTCTACATATCTTTCGCATCACCCACGCTGCTGGTCGAGAAGTCTTTTAAGGTTAAAGCAGTACGGAAAACTTCCATCCTCCTTGCCAACCATTCCTCGGTACCAAAGCAGAAGTACCTTTGTGGAACAGCCGCAATCTCGTCACACCATCGCAATCACATCCCTCGCTTTACAGCAAAAAGGTGTTATCTCCAGATAGCCTTCTCTCTTCGACTTTTGCCATAACACTTTCTCACCAACATTTACACAACTTACCACCATCCACAATGAGTACCCCAATCAGACAACGCAACAACTCACATTACAACCTTCGCCCACAATACCCAAGAACAATGCAGTCACCGACACAAGCAACCTCGACCTTCCACAGTTCTAGCAGCGTCAGCTCAATCTCTTCCATCACCTCGCAATCCTCCACTGTCTCTTCAC
>Ga0058704_10001092_pt1 | contig 12923 bp, 8 predicted proteins | sample AgamicMgSfe_FD_71363 | JGI IMG/M metagenome (GOLD analysis project Ga0058704, IMG submission 71363) | Agave microbial communities from Guanajuato, Mexico - Mg.Sf.e | ecosystem: Host-associated > Plants > Phyllosphere > Phylloplane/Leaf | place: Guanajuato, Mexico | collected 2012-05-30
GGGCCCCGGCGCACTCAATAATGGCTTTCTCGGCAAAACAGCCGGTGTGAGAGTCATCATCAGTGATGAGACATACGCGGAAGAGAGGCACCGCCTGTTGACCCTGTACGGAAACCCATCGCTCGTGTCAGAAAGTGGCGCTGACTCGGCTCGCGGTCGGTCGGTGGGTCGGTCGGTCGCGCCCATGCATCATCCATCAAACGTGAGTGTGGCGAAGGGCCCTTTTGCGCGCCAGGCACGCCTAAGATCTACTTATCTACATGTACTCTCTCTCTCTCACCATTGCCTTCTCCCTTGACTTCCTCATTTCCATCTCCTCTACACACCCTTTTTACTCTTCCAGCCTACCTATCCACGCCTCATCGTTTCATCCTGATCAATCCTGGTCAAAGACGATGGTGTTCGCTTCTGCTTTGTTGGCTTTCGGCCTTGCTTCGTCCGCTTTGGTGTCTGCCCAAGGACACCCATCACAAGGTGGCCACGGCCAAAGTCAAGGCCAAGGTCAAAGTCAAAGTAGTCATGGTCAGAGTCAAGGCGGTCAACCTGGTCAACCTGGTCAACCGGGTCAACCGGGTCAGTCAGCTCAATCGGGTCAATCAGGTCAAGGCGGTCAATCTGGTCAATCTTCCCCCGGCGGTTCCGGCTCTCCTTGGAGAGGTCAAGGGAAGTCGGCGGGTAGTCCAGCGTACAACTACATGTACCAGTATCCGGTCCCGATTCCCCCAATCGCCCAACCCCAATAGTATGTTTGAACCGAGCAAATCGTTCGACACTATATCGCTAACATGGGATAGCACCGAGAAAACTTCCGATGGTCGTACCATCAACTACTATTCCAACACCATCGAAGCGTTCACACAACAGGTCTACCCAAACCTAGGCTCGGCCCACCTCACAGGCTACAATGGCACAGCGCCTGGCCCGACATACTACGTGGAAAAAGGGACCGAGACGATTATCCGCTATCTGAACAAGGGCGAGCAAACCTCTTCGGTGCACCTTCACGGCTCGTACACTCACTCGGCTTGGGATGGTTGGGCGGCCGACGAGATCCAACCCGGCCAGTACAAAGATTACTACTACCCGAACACCGAGACGGCGCGATCGATTTGGTATCACGACCACGCCGAAAACCACACGGCGGCCGACGCATACTACGGCCAGGCTGGCATGTACATCATTTATGACCCTGCCGAGGACTCGCTCAAACTGCCCACGGGCAAGTACGACGTCCCACTTGCGATCAGCGACAAAGCCTACCAGTCCAACGGCGATCTCGCCTCACCCAATGGCAACACCGAGAACTTCTTCGGCGACATCATCCACGTCAACGAACAGCCATGGCCATACCTCTCCGTCGAACCGCGCAAGTATCGGTTGCGATTCTACGACATGTCGCTCTCGCGACCCTACACGCTGTACTTTGCCGATTCGGACGGCAACTGGATCGATTTCCAAGTGATTGCATCCGATTCCGGCCTATTCGGCGGTCCGGTCACCACCAACGATCTCACGATTGCGATGGGTGAGCGGTACGAGGTGGTCGTCGACTTCTGCAACCACGCCAATAAGAACATCACGCTCGGCAACGACAACCAGCAGCAGCAGATCAACGAGTTCGACAACACCGACAAGGTCATGAAGTTTGTCGTCGGCGGCAGTGTCAGCGACAACACCAACAATGGAAACGTGCCTTCCACCCTGAACGGCAACATCCAGTGGCCCGCCCAGCGTACCACCGTCGACCACACCTTCAACTTTCAGCAGGGTGGTGCGAACGAGTGGACCATCAACGGCGTCGACTTCATGGACGCGAACAACCGGATCCTCGCGCGCCCGCCGCAGGGTACCGTCGAGCTGTGGGAAGTGCACCACACCGGTGGGCCGGCCGTGCACCCGGTTCACGTCCATCTCGTGAACCTGCAAGTCGTCAGCCGGACGGGAGGTAGTCGCGGATTGTTGCCATACGAGTCCGCCGGTTTGAAGGACGTCGTCCTCCTCGAGCCCGGTGAGACGGTGCAACTGCTGGCGTACTACGGCCCCTGGAACGGTGTCTACATGGTAAGTCCAATCAACATCCTTCCACACATATTACATTCTCATTAACCCACCACTCTCAGTTCCACTGCCACAACCTCGTCCACGAAGACAATATGATGATGGCCGCCTTCAACGTCACCACCCTCGCCGCGCTCGGCTACGACTTCAGCTCCACCCAGCAGTACGCCGACCCGCAAGACTCCCGCTTCTCCGCCCAACAGTATTCGGACGCTGCCTACGCCCCGGACGCCGTCCACTCCGCCGTCTCCTCCCTCGCCGCCCTGAGCGCCTACAACCAAGCCACCTCCCTCTCCCTCGCCGAGGCCTCCTACTACTCCACCGCGGGCTACCACGGCGACGCCTACACCCCTTCCTTCACCACCACCGCCCGCGCCACCCACTCCGGCTTCGGCTTCCCGCAGCATCAGCTCTCCCGTCCCGCTACATCCGCTACCGCGGCGCCCCAGGCGTCAGCGATTACATCCTCAACCGCAGCGGCGGCCGCTGCCGCAGTAGTAACGGCGAGCCCCAGCCCCGCGCAGCCCACAGACGCCGGTGTCGACGACGGCCGTCCGCACCACGGTCCTTTCGGCGGGTCATCGCCACGCGGCAGCGGTGGCAGTCGGGAGGGAGGTCGTGCCGGACGACCGCGCGTCTTCAGCGCGTAAAAAGCAAAAACGGTTTTAATGATGAGGGCAAGGATATGGGTGTTCTGCTGATTTCCTGGAGCGTTCTCGCTTGTTGGCTTGCTAGATGGAAGGGGGTTTTTTTTTGCTCTATCTCTTGTCTCGTAGTTGTTTCCCTTGTGTTTTTTGCTCTTCGGTTTTGAATCATACCCCTTTTACTTTTTTGCTGGGAAAGAAAGCGTGTTAATAGACTATTTGAAAGAAATTTTGCCTGTTCGATATTTGTTCATATCTGCATCGCGTGTACAGACGATAGACTATCCTTTGACCTAGCTTGCATTCTATCATCGACCGAAAAGTCCTTCTCCTCAACTACGATGGTGTTGTGTTCTGTTGTGGTGCTCCTCGCACGCATGGTTTGGCGGTTCTGCCCTGGAGGAGCAGAAACCAGTCTCTCTCGCTCCCTCTTTTCATCCCCGAGGCAAGGCTCATCCATCCATCCATCCACATCTACCTACCTACCTATCTACCTACCTACAGTAGGTACTGGTACGTAGGTAGGAAGGCACGACTTTCTGTGTGCTACATAGGTAGGTATATGTATATACTCTTTCTTTCGCGAAGCCGATGTCACGTTTTCTCCCTCTACTCTACTCTACTCTACTCTACCCCACTTATCACCGTCACCCTTTCACGTACCACCCTGCTCAGCATCCCGTTGCACAACCCAGCCCGTGACCGTCTTTCACCAACGTAAAGGAGTCGGATTATTACTCCACGCCCGGGTGTTTTCTGGTGCGGACGGAAAAGCGTTCGTGACGGTGATGGAGTGGCTACGACTGTGGTGTCCGTCAATGTGCAAGACGTTCTTACATTGGCCTTCAGCAGTCCTTTCGCTCCGAGCGTCGTGAGGGTATGTCTACGTTTGTGATCATGAATAGGGAGACATATGGAATGGACTCCTTCGGGTCGTGTAGAAAGTAATACCTCTCTATCGCCATCTCCGCGACGCGAATGAGAAAAAAACATCCGTATGAGTGGAAAAACTCCCCGGCTCCCTGCCTTCCCAACTATAAAACATGAGTGCATGATGGCCATTGGATATCGCGTGTTTGGCGTCAAAAAGAAGAGCCAACCCCCCTCCCCCCTCCCCCTCGTAAATCACCCATTCCGAGCTCTCCAAGCAAGCAAGCAAGCAAGGTAGAAACCACTCCCGTCACCCGCGCCCCGTCCCCCTCATCATCTCATCTGATCTCACCGCCATCCAAAGAAACCCCTCCAATCCACCATCCCCTCCACCCACTCCACCAACCCCGCAGATCTCCCCCAAGACGACGACGAAGACGACGGAGGAGGAGGCACAGCAGAAATCTGCGGCACGACCACCCCGCCGCGCCCGAAACCCAAGGTACTACCGTTACCGTTCCCATACCACCACTCCTGCACCTCCACCCTCCACACCCAAACCGCCACGACGCCGAACAGCAGCCCCCAACCCCCCGCGACCCGCACCGCGACCCAGCCGCGTCGGCGGACCGCCTGCGTGAAAGCTAGCACGCCGAGAGGATCGCGGGGCTCGAAGACGGCGACGGGGCCGCCGAGGCGGCCGCGCGGGGGAGGACGGGCGTCGTCGGCGGGTGCAGTGGTGGTGACGAGCGCGTCGTGCTTTTCTGTCGTCGAGTCGTCCGACGGCAGCGGGGAAGGGTAGAGTTGTTGGTAGCGTTTGCGTTCGTTATGTAGGCTGCGTTGGAGGTCGGACGCCCACTTCGCGAGGCGGATTTGGCGGAAGGGTTCGGTGATGGCGGCCGCGGCGCCGGCGGTGGTGGTTTGTTCGTTGTGATGCGAGAGGGCGTATGCGGAGGTCGCGATGGCGTTGGTGGCTGAAGGCGCGGAGGATTCGGAGGTGGAGGGGGAGGTGGAGCGGAAGGAGAGGGAGGAGTAGTCGTGTGGGAGGAGGGGTTTACTGCTTGTTGGTTCGTCTTGGGTGCTTCTTCCGTCGCTGGTCGCGGATGGTAGTGGGTGTGCGAACGGGGGGCATTTGAGCGACATTTGTTTCTGCAAGTCGATGTGTTGACCGAGGTGCGCTTGCCGCCAGAGCAGGAATTTCGTCGCGGACAGGTGGCGCATGCGGGCGATGTTATCCGGGTCGAAGAAGCGGGCGATGAAGTCGTCGAGCTCGCTCGGCACCAGCGGCGGGACGTACTGGGATGACATGAGCACACTGGCGTCCATGGTCTCCGTGTCATCGCCAACAGCCGAAGAAACCAGAAAAGGCTCGCGGCTCACTTCTTCCTCGGCGGCTTCGGCCTTGTCGAAGAGATACGGCTCCGCCCCAACATGAGTGAACAGATCTAGTGCAGCATGTTTACACTCCTGCACACGCTCCCGATCCACCAGGTCTCCTCGACCGATGAGAGGAATCACGTTGGTGTGACTGGAAAGCGTTCGCAATAGGTGGTTTTGCGGGCTAGTCTTTGTTAGATCCGGCGGACGATCAGCATCGACAAGCCACAGCACGGCATCCAGCTGAACTCCACCGTCGCCGCTGAGCAGCCCGATGAGCTCGCTGTCACCCATCCTCTCCATATTGGCCGTTCGACGCATCAAGTTCTCCCCGTAGCGCAAAACCTGCCGTGATTCGCGCTCGTTGTCGATGCCGGGCGTGTCGATGAAGCACAGGTTTCGTTCCAGCACGCCGTCACCGACGCTCTTGCGCCGTAGCAACATCCGCCGGTTTTCAAAGTCCGTCCACCAGGAGGGATACGGTCGAGTGGACGCGTGTACTTCCACCATTGGGAAAATTGTGTTCCCGTCCAGACCCACCGTCGTGGGCTGATGCAGCGTCGCGTTACTCGCCGGATCCACGTGGACGACATCTTCGCAACTGCGAAGGATACTCTGTATCAAACTCGTCTTGCCAATACCGTTCGCGCCCACCACCATGACTTTCAGCCTTCCCATACGCCTGCCTCGTTCGGTGAAGGGTCTTCGAGTGGGGATGGCTATGCTGGGCATCACGAGTTGCGGCATGCCCCCGCGTTTGCTCTCGTCCAGAAGCACATCCTCGTCTTCCTCACCACTTGAGGAGTGTATCGCTTGACTGCCCGTCTCATCGGCGCCACTGCTTTCCTCATCGCTCAGTCTGAATGACTTGGGGGATCCTGAACGCGGTGTACTGGGCATAGCGGATTCCGGCTGCGGGCTCATCTTCAAGGGCGTGAGCGGCTGACTACCGAGATTGATCGATGACGAGGCCGATCCACGCCGTAGATTTGTTCTGAAGGGTGACTCCGAGGACCGAAAGGAGCTCGGAGACGCCCCCGAAGACGCCTGAGTAGGTGGTTGTTCGGCGGAGATGATGCGCTGGCCGGTAGCGACGATCCGTGGGTGCACGGGGTTGCCGACCTTACGCTTGCGGCTGGTGACTACATTCGCATCCGTTTCGACATCGGCATTAGGCTCCGTCACGTTGCTGCTGGTCCTCGACAAGCTTGTGTCGGACGAGAAGGCGGAGCTGATCGTGTCCTCTAAGCTCTGCACGCCGAACCGGCTATCACCCATCTCGCTCGCGGATGGTGTGAACTCCCCCGCCGATGTACTTGCCGAAGTCCGCGATGATTTCCGACCCCTCTGTGCGCTCTTCTCGATATCCCTCTCGCTCTTCAGAAAGAAAGTGGTCGGGCCCGAATGACCCGGGTTGACCATCGACGGAGGGTTGGCGGATGCTTTCTTCCCTTTGCTCGTGCGAGGCTCGGACGCGGGGGTCGGGATCGCACTCATCATGGGCGTGGCGGTTGCATCGGGATGTCGTAGTCGATGAGTCGGAGGAGTGTTGATAAGCCCCGGCCGAATTAGCTTTCGACCAGACGACCGGTCGAGGACGAGGTGCGCGAGGAGACTTGTTGGTTCAGTTCGCTGGGGCGCACTACTTGTGAGGCAGTAGGCTGTATAGGGGCACCGCCGTCAATTCGTCGTGTGACCGCTGTCTGTTGACGTCGTAGACCTTCGGCGGGTGTGGGGTTCCTTTATCGTGCGGCACGCCGTCGCGATCCAACTGACATGGTCGATGTCCAAAACACACCCTCAACAGATGCAGTCAGTGTTGCAGTCTCGATCGGCGGAGTCGTGGCTGCTATAACCGTGACCAGAAGAGGAAGATGAAGTGGAGGAGGTGGTAGTGATCGTGGAGGAGATATGAACATACCTTGAGGGTCAACTCCGCACTCCAGGAACGCATGCGCCCGGCCCGACCCACACGTTCCCCACCCACAGATCGATCTCGGTCTCGATATCACGTGGCGACTGACCTCCCATCCCCACTGCAGGGTATGAGCCCACCGTGAGCAAGCCGGCACACTCAAACAAGCAGGCAGAACTTGTAATCAGACGAAGTGGCATGTCGTCCGCCTTATTACTGCCACAGACCACACGTTCCGAGCCAGCATTCACAAGGCAACATTCGCGATCCACCCCTAAATATCCCCTTGAAGGATCTCGATCGCATCGATGAAGTTCAAATGCATACAGTACAGTACAATACTATACGGCATAAATCACATCGAGCCCATATATATAATCTGATGCGTGGATGACTAGCTGCTGGACAACGCCACCCAACCCACCTCACGACAACGAAGTCCGCATGACCCGGAATAAAGCAGAGATCGCTTCTCCCAGCCATGGTCTCGCACATCAGGCGCACTGCTGGGTCACGTAGGTTGAACGAAAACGGAGGATGTGGAGGATAAAAGTATGGTAAACACACCAGTTGTGATACATATCATACAACAACTTCTTTACCCCCTTTCCACAATGCTTTCCCGCCCACTCCACCTGTCGCAGTTAAAGCGATGGATTAAGGCGTCCCCCATCACGAAGCCCGCGTTGCGCTGCGCTACCGCTGGCGAAGAAGAAAACAAGAAGCCTACGTACAGGTAGAGAACACAAGACACAACGGCTAGCTAAGCATGCATCACCGGCGCCACTCCAGCGATCAGATCCCGCGCGTCCTAAGCGGCGGAAGCGCCACCACCGCCGGCGCCGCCACGGCCGCGTCCGGGCCCGGATGCACCGCTACCTCCACGCCCGCCTCGCGAGGTGTAGCCGGCGCCACGCCCGCCTCCTCCTCCCTGGAAATTGCCGCGGGGCGCGCCCTGGCCGGCTCCGCCGCGATTGCCGCCACCACCGCGTCCGCCCTGGTATGGGCCGCCGCGAGGAGTGTAAGGGCCGGCGCCCTGGCGGAAACGGCGCTCTTCGACGTACAGCTTGTCGGAGCCGAGCGTGTGCGGGTTGGCGGCGATGGCGGCGTTGTAGCCTTCGGCGGTTTTGAAGTCGACGAAGGCGCAGCTCTGAGCACAAATCATATCAGCATTCGAATATACCCTAAGACAGGGCGTGAGATTTTGTGGGGCCAAACTTACCTTCGGCCGGGAGATGTCAAAGTACGTGATCTCGCCAAACTGCTCCAGGCGTGCCTTCAGCTCCGCGCCGTCCACGCTTTCGTACACGTTCTTGACGTAGGCTCGGTTCTGCGGACCTTGCTCCTGAGCGTTGACCTGGCGAGACTGTTGGCGGTTGTGGTTGCCGCCGACGGTATTCCACTCGTCCTGAGAGGCAGCGGCTGGTTCTTCGCGTGATGCCGTGGGAGCAGTCGACGTTGACGGGGCGGAAGGAGCGGCGGCTGGTGTTGGGGTAGTGGCCTTGGGCGCGTTTTGTGCGCTAGATGGAGTTGGGCGGGGCTGAGATGATGGGGCTGGGGCTGAAGGCACGGTTGGGGTAGCAACACGAGCGGCGGATGCGGCCAAACTGGCCCACGTCTTCGGCGCTGCCGGTTTTGGGGGAGCAACAGGTTGAGAAGGAGCCTGCTTCGGCGGAGACGCAGATGGAGTCGGCTCAGGGTCTTTGGGCTTCTCGGGCTGGATGTCGCTCTCGTCGATCGACGGACGGCCGGCATCAGTAGTGGGTGCGGCCTCCTCGAGTTCAGCAGTCGTTGTAGTTGGAGCCTCTTCGACATGGTTGCTCTCGTCCTTCTCCGGCTCCGTCACACCATTAACCGCTGCAGCAGGTTCATCCTCGCTCTTTGCCGGCTCTTTCAACACCTTCTCGACCAACTCCTTGTCGACAGCCTGGGCATCGTGCTCCACGGCGGATGGGTCCAGGGAGCTCGTCAGCGTCTTTGGCTCGGCACTCTCCTCGACCGTCGGAGCGGGTTCTTGGTAGCCGCTCTCGGCCGCCGGCGCCTGCTGGATCTCTTCCTGCGCCGACTGCGCGGGCGCCTCGACCTCGGCCCCCTCAGCCTCGGTCGTCTCCTCCTCTTCCTCAACCAAGTACCGGAAGATGTCGTTGAGCACAAAATAGCCATTTGTCTGAGTCGCGAGCACGAACGTCTGCGTGAACTTCTTGTGCGCCTGACTCTTGTTGGAGATCTCGCCGATGACTTGGATGACGATGTTGGTGTCGGAGGCCTGCGAGTCGACGTTGGTCACCCGCACCTTGCAGTCCTGGAAGTCGAGCTCTTTTATCCGGTCGTTGATGGCGCGCTGCCCGACACAGACCGCAACCTTGTCCGTCTCTTGCCCGGACACGAACTGGGAGCGCTTGTTGTAGAAGAGGTAGAGTTTTTCGGGGCTTCGGCTGAGGGTGGTGTAGTATTGCTCGACAAAGTACCAGCCGACCTCGTCCTTGGGGATCTCGGACTGCTGACTGCTGGTGGTGGCGGGTGTGGACGAGGAGGCTGGTGGTGGGTGACCGTACGGAACTTGGGACGTCGCAGCGCTGGAGTTGTAGGCATTGGCGTTGAGCTGCTGCCCCTCTAAGCCACCGTACCCCTGATGCGGGGTGTAGCCGTTGGCACCGGACATCGATGAGGCCTCGGTCGCCATGATCGTGGGAAGGAATCGGAAACAGGTGAGGGTGTGGAACGAAACACGAAAGCGTTTGTTGAACGGTGTTGATCGGTCGCGTGTGCGGAGGCCGAAGTGGATGGAGTATTCTAAAGTTCGAATCAGTAGGTGATGACACAAGTTCATCGGGACGTGATGATGCTGTACCTATGTCAAGTGATCTCGTTCGGGGGAATGCTCACAATTCTTCGTTTACTCGACGCTCGGTCGAGAGAGCTTCAGAACGTTGGTCTGCTGACCACGCGAGGGCGTCTGATCCGCCGAGTCCTCGATATCTGAAAGTGATGGGGGACGAGAGTCGACGTACGGAATGGTTGGGGTGAGGGGAGAGCGTAATGCAGCGGAGGGGGTGCAAGGGCAGTAGTGTGAGCGAGAAGGGCTGGTGTGAGGTGTCGTCAAAAGATGTTGCTCTTGCTCGTGGGACGTGCTTCGGCCTTTTCCAAAAAGTTCAGCGGGAAACTCCCGCCTTGGCACGACGAAATACCGGACAACCAAACAATGCTCTCCGCAGGCACGTGGACAATTGCTTTGAATGAAACGGGGAATGAATTTGATGTGACCACTCTCGATACATGGAGGAACGAACCCTCCTTTTACTCCGGAATCCCTATGTAATGCGCTCGGGACTTTGCTCCGCTCTCTCTCAAGAACAACCAACCTCCACAGCCCACGCCGCTCTGCAACTACCTCCTACCTGGCGGCTTGTATGCACCACCACTAGCACCACCAGTGCGGGGAGCCTTATAGGCACCACCACTCGAGGCAGCTGGGCTATCGCTGCGCTCGCCGTCGGCCGCTCTCGGCCTCGACTGCCATCTCTCCGTAGGCTCGGCCGGGCTCTCGCCGCGTCCGCCATCCCCTGGTCTCACACGCGGTTGCCACTTTTCCGTCCTCTCCCTCGGCTCGGCGGGCGGCGGCGCAGAGTCAGCGCCTGGCTGCTTGCCACGAAGGGCAGGTGGAAGGTAGCCGCCTTTCTTCGGCATCGCTGCCTCTTCGGTGACAACACGCTCGTCGGCTGGTGGGGCGGACGGCGGAGCAGGCGGTGGGGTGGCAGCAGATTCGCTCGGCGGTAGCGTTCCAGCCTTTCGCATTTCCTCACGCTCGCGCCACGTCGGGCCGCTGCGGCCTTGCAATTGCAACCTCGGCGGCCCACGAGACTCAGGAGCAGACTGCTCTTCGGATGGGGGTGCTCTCCGCAATCCCTCGAACGGCGGCCTCTCCCTCTCGGGCGCCCGCTCAAAGCTTCGCGCTGGGGCAGCAGCCGTACCACCGCCAGCCTTTCTCTCCAGACGCCTCCTCTCGGCCTCTTCCTCCCGCTCCATCTGCTTCCGAGCAGCTTCAGCACGCTCCTGCCGCCGCTGTTCGGCCTCAGCCTTGGCCTCGGCGTCCTTGCGCTTCTTCTCTTCCGCCGCCCGCTCGGCCTCTTCCTCTTCCCTGGTCCTCTTCTCTTCCTCTTCCTGGCGGATGCGCTCCTCCTCCTCCAAGCGACGCCTCTCCGCAGCCCTCTGTTCACGGACTTCACGGCTACGCTGCTCCATCTTTTGGTTGAGCTCGCGCTCGGCAGCCTTGCGGCGCTTCTCGAAATCCGCGTGGCGCTGTTCGGTAATGTCGCGCTTGAAGCCCTCGTACGTACCGACGAGTCTGCTGAGACGGTGCTTGAGCGCCACGTCTTCTTTGTGCTTCTGCTCGGCAGTGCGCAGCGTGTCATTCTTGTCCTGCTCGTACGCCTTCAGGTCTCTGTCGCGCTGAGCAGCGTAGTCCTCCGCCATGTGCCTCATCTCTTCTCGGCGGTACGCACGCTCGAGGTGGTCAATCCTCTTGCCAGTAATGCGGAGCTTCTCGCCCATCTCGTTCTTGTCTTTCTCCAGAGCTTGCAGCTTGAGCATGCGAATGCGTTGTGTGTCGAGCTCGTCGATATCGAGACCAGAGATATCCACGCCTTTGACGGCTTGTTTGAGTTCCTTGAGCTGCTTCTCGGCTTCCTCACGTTGGACTCTTTTGCGCTCGGCTTGCACCCTGCGCTCGTCTCTCTCCTTTGCCTCCTGCGCAAGACGCTCGGTCTCCGCGGCCAGCGCTTCTTGCTGTTTGACCTTGCGCTTCTGCTCCTCTTCGCGCACTCGAGCAGCCTGCACGTTCGCCGCAGTCTCTTTCTTCTTTTGGATGATTTCACGACGAGCTATAAGATCGGCGTGCTCTTGTTCCGCGCCAGCCTCGGCACGCTTGAGGGCAGCCAATTTAGCTTTGCGACGATCCTCGTTGAATGATGGGTCCACATATTGTGCAGCAATAAAAAGGGCCTTCGACAGGCGAGCAAGTTGCGTGCGAACGATCTCGGAAGGGGTGCTCTGAAGACGCTGGACGGAGCTGGCATCACCCTCCGCTGAGCCGGCGGTGGAACCAGGGTGCAAAGCCTTGGAAGAGGAGAACACATCCGAATCGAAAGTGAGAACGCCCGTAGAGTGATCGATTCGGATTGACAGATCACCCTTCTTGCATCCGTTCATGATAAATTTCTCGATCGTCGCAGCAGAGACCTGGAAGGGGTCCGGGAACTGCGCCAAGGCCAAGACGTCCTCAAGCTTCACGTCGGTGTAGACCTGCGATAGCTGCTGGAACAGGCGAGTCAGGATAACCTGCTGCAGAGGCAGAACGTATTTCTGCAACTCCTCGTCTGCACCGATTTGCAAAAGGATTGGCGAAACCTTCTCACAAATTGACTTGGGATGGAAGTCCGTCTCGAGGATGCTATACAGGTTGCGGATCTCCGGGCGAGCTCGCTGCATGATGTCCTTGTTCAAAGCATCCTTAAAGAGGATGGCACGCGTCGGAGGTGTATTCATACCCAGCAGGTTAGTGAGGCGAACATTCTTGTTGTTGCGGGCAGCATCCACGTCGATCAGGGCCCCACGAGAACGAGAGGTACTGATGACAGGGATGGCGAGAGCCGAGATGAGGACAGAGGAGGCTGCCTTGGAAAGGTCGGCCTCGGAGATGTTGGTCGGGTTGTCCTTCTTCGGGGCGCCGGCAGCAACGGCGCGGGCAGACATGGTGAGCAAGTTGTAGTAGCGGCTCCAGGCTGCAGCATGGAACAGGTAGTTCTGGCTGACCAGGAATATTCGGGTGAGTCGCTCGAAGTAGGTCGCCATCATCGAGTTCTTCGGCTGTCTCTTGGACAAGCTCAGCAACTGGTGGATGTCCTCCACACTCTTGAAGGCCTCCTGCCACAATTCGAGCTCGACCGCGACATTCAGTTGCTCGAAGCGAGTGTCGAGATGGCGTTGTAGCGTCTCGGGGTCGCTCAAGTTGATGGCATGAACCTGCTGAGAGTACTTGGCAGCGTTTTGCAAGTGGTTGC
>Ga0058704_10001096_pt1 | contig 12885 bp, 13 predicted proteins | sample AgamicMgSfe_FD_71363 | JGI IMG/M metagenome (GOLD analysis project Ga0058704, IMG submission 71363) | Agave microbial communities from Guanajuato, Mexico - Mg.Sf.e | ecosystem: Host-associated > Plants > Phyllosphere > Phylloplane/Leaf | place: Guanajuato, Mexico | collected 2012-05-30
GGCGAGATATCGGGTCACGTTCACACCATCCATGGAGGCGGCGGTAAGCATGTGCGATATAGGAGTATGATGATCATCTCTAACTCATGAGCATAGGTTTCGGGTTTGACGCCACCTACGAGACACTCACTGCATCTGGCAGCTGTACTTCGTGTGAAGTCAGCGAGGATCATTCTGCCTACTGGACGCCTGCCCTTTATTTCCTCTATGACAATGGCACGGCCGTTATGGTTGAGCAGGTTGGTGGCATGCTTGCGTAAGTATCCCATCTACGTCAGTGAATGCTAGAGCTGACATGAAGTAGATATTACCTCTACTATCTGGACAACGTCACCGCCTTTGCACCAGGGTTCCAGATGATTGCCGGCAATGATAAGATACGCCACTTTCCTGGACCGTTTCCGGACATTCCTCTCAGTGACTGGCCAACTGACCCAGTCGATCAGTTCTGGCTGGAGCAACGAGCACTTGGTTTTAACTGCCTCAACTACGACAAGGCTCCCGAGGCCTCGCTCTACCGGCATAAGATGCCGCCGAAAGACCAGATGGATGCCGACTGCATAGACGGCCTACGCCTCGAACTCGCATTTCCGAGCTGTGGTACTGGTGCGCTTGACTCCACCGACCACAAGTCGCACGTGGCGTACCCAAGCCTCGTCAAAGAGGGTAACTGCCCGGAAGGTTACGATGTTCACTACCCGTTCCTGTTCTTCGAGACTATCTGGAACACCTATGCGTTCGCCGGCGTTGACGGCCAGTTCGTGCTTTCTTACGGCGATACGACTGGCTGTGGCTACCACGGCGACTTCATAATGGGTTGGCCGTCACAGCAGTTCTTGAAGGACGCTCTGGAGACGTGCACGAACGAGTCCGGCGAGATCCAGGACTGTTCAATGTTCACCATTCAGAACGATACCGTCGGAGCACAGTGCACCTTCCCAGTGCCGTCAGTCTTGAAGGATGACAATGTCATGGGTCCTCGTGAAGGCCTTCCGGTAGACGTGCCCATTCAGTATGGTCCGGCCAATGCGACCGACTACAGGATAGCTGGTCAAAGCGGCTTGGCAACATCATCGATGTCTTTGTCATCTGCGCCATCAACAGCCTCAGAAGGTCCAACACTCTCCTATAGCGCGGCAAACCCATCAGTGACCTCTACGGCCCAAGGTGGCATCATCGTCGATGCCGCAACATCCGGCGCAGGCCACAAGATTAGTATGACAGCATCACTTAGCAGGACAGCGTCCACCGCCAGCGCCGAGTCTGCGCCATCTTCCACCATTACGGAGGCGCCGTCGTCAGCTGATGCGTCGCCAAACATTGTCGCTACCAGCTTCATCACTAGCGGGTACGAGGTGATTGAGATGGCGATTGAGGAGGTCGATGTTACCGTCACCGCCACGCCATCTGCGGCGGTTGCGAAGCACAGGCGGCATCTGCAGAAACACGCTCATCATCGCGCACGTCGTTGAGTGCTACGAGAGCCTGCAAGAGAGCCTTTGAGGTTCTGAGCAGAGGTGGGATGAATTACGCCCTGGATACGGTCAGAGTTGCGCCATGAGTGCGGGCTGGTCTCGCCGCTTGTGCATAGCCGCGCTGTGTGTACATAGTAAGCTCAGTACAGCCTCTTGCGGGAGAAGAAAGTATAACGAACTATATTCCTCATTGTGGTTATGTTGTTAATAAGCTGATGCCTGAGGGATCTGGTGGGGCTTTGCCACCGCCCGCCTCGGTGAACGTTCGGCCGAGCAAGCCGGGATCCGGCTGAGGTTGGAAAGATGGGTAATTCCAGCAGCCAACCACCAGTAACTGGCAAGCATAACCGCAGCTTGCGTACTCATGCAAACAAACAGAGTAGGGAACTACTGGAGACTGTTGACTGATGACTGTACGCTTCTTTTCTGACTCACCTGTACCTGCAGTAGTTTGTGGCTTTGTCGCGCTACGACTATCCTGCAGCCTGCTATGGCGTGGGTCTCGTTTGTCTTTTGCCGTGAAGTCAGTATACATCTACTTCTGCACTTTTCCATGCTACTCGAACTCCAGCCTGTTCTCTCCTGCTTTACGTTTTGGGCTTACTAAGTATCACTCACCAAGGGGCAACCTCTTACATCAATCGCACAGTTACGCCAGTCCGCACTGAATCGTTCCTCCTCGAACGGGACTGCTAAGCATCGCTATCGGCCATGGACTTCCGTAAGCTCTCACGAGCATTACCGCCGCCGACAGCCAACTCCAACAATACGGAACTGCCAGGCTTGAACGACTTGCCGCCGAACATACTGGAGGCTCTGATACCAGGCTACAGCATCATTTCTCGCTATGCACAGGCGTATCTGGGTCTTGACATATCAATCTTCGTGACAGTCGGCATTATATGTCTAGCTGTTTCCAAAGGCGGGCAGTACTTGTACGCCCAACTCGAGCGGATGTTTAGCAGCGTTTTCATGTCATCTGTATACATTGATGAGCATGACGACCTGTTTGACATGGTAATGGGCTGGTTAGCGGCACACCAGACATCAACTTCTCGCAACAGGAAGATGCGGGCGAAAACAGAGCGTGGGAATAAAGCTGACGATACCTATGATGGCGCAGCGGATGATGCACTTGATGAGAATGGTTTTTTCAATTTCAATTTGTTCTCTGCGAGGACACCGCCAAGATACGAGCCATACTATGGTAGGCAGTTTGTCTGGCACAATGGCAACATATTCTGGTTCAAGCGCTCGAGGCGGCCGAACGAGGGCCAGAGGCTGCAAGTTAGCTTCGGGAATGTGGCCGAAGACGATATAATTCAGCTTGACTGCATCGGTCGGAGCATCGACCCCATTAAGGAGATGTTGCGTACGGTCAGGATTTGGTCTTTGGCCAGAACAAGAGGCACAACGATCATCCGCCACCCTACACCCAAGGACAGGGCGAGGTTCGGCGGTACCTGGAGCAAGACTACATCGAGGCCTTCCAGACCCATGGACACCGTCATCTTGGACGGTGAACAGAAGAGTATGATCATCAAAGATATGAATGAGTATTTGCATCCGGCGTCACCGAAGTGGTATGCGACGCGCGGCATTCCCTACCGACGAGGCTACCTTTTCCATGGTCCACCCGGTACAGGAAAGACTAGCTTGAGCTTTGCGCTGGCCGGCATTTTCGGGCTCGAGATCTACGCCATCAGCTTGCAGGAGCCGACGTTGACCGAAGGTGATTTGATACAGCTGTTCAACGGTCTGCCACGGCGATGCATTGTGCTGCTCGAGGATGTGGATGCCGCTGGATTGATCAGAGACGATGCCAGCGAAGGCAAGGCCGCTGACGGCAAAGGAAAGAAGCGAAGCGAGAAGAACGACACAGACGCTTCAAAAGGGGGCAAGGAGGTCGAGAAGCAAGCAACTGAAGACAAGCCGAAGAAGGACGATGAATACACGCTTAAGGATCTAGCGAAAGAGCTGAAAGCGATTGGCGGTCCGAATAGAGGCGGGAGAGGTGGTCCTGGCAATGACGGAAATGGTCCGAACCGGCAGTCTGGCACAGGTATCTCGCTTTCGGGTCTCCTAAATGCCATCGATGGGGTGGCTACACATGAAGGTCGTGTGCTAATTATGACGACCAATCACCCGGAGAAGCTTGACGCTGCGCTCGTCAGGCCTGGCAGAGTGGATCGTAAGGTCGAGTTCCGCCTCGCCATGAAGGAGCAGGTCCGTGAGCTGTTTATCAGGATGTACGCCGCAGGCGAGGAGTCTCCTGAGCCGAAAGCCACCATGAACGGCAAGGCGACCAACGGTAGTGTCAAAGCGTCTGCTCACCAGAAAAGGCAGCTCAATGGTCACCTCAAGAGCGCAGATGCATCGAAGGACCGGTCAGCTTCCATATCGCGATCTGATCTGGAAGAGCTGGCTGCGGAGTTCGCATCGTATGTCCCAGATGATACGTTCACGCCAGCTGAGGTGCAGAATCTGTTGATGAGGTATAAGGAGGAACCGCGTGCAGCACTGAGGGAGGTCCAGGACTGGATGAAGGAGACGTTGGAAGAGAAGGAGAAGCAGGAAAGTGTCGACATAGACGAAGCTGATGATACGAAGGCAGGAGCCAGTGACTTAAGAATATAAACATCGAAGATGATGGTTGCATAGCAGAAATTGTGCGTATTGAGCTGCAGGTAGGACGGTTGTGTCAGATGGCAATAATCGAACGGGCTCCCTTCCACGTGTACAATAATCACAACCTTAGCGTGCAGAGAACATAGACGAAGATCCCTGTTCTACTGTTGCTAGCACAGCGTATGAACACGGCTTGCTGGATGTCGATGTGATTACCGCACTCTCACGTTCAGCTGCGTATGTCAGCCTCCCGTCTCAAAACAATTATGACCGCCGCTATTCCCGGATACCAATGACGAAAAGCGTCTTACTCAAGATCACAACTCTTTGCGAGAGCCATTGCACGGCGTACCATGCTTCTTACGTCTGGGTAAAAAAAAAATTGGTATGTATCTCAGACCCATAGGATTGGGTCTGCGCCAAAGACAGCAGCAGTCTCTTCCTTGAGCCAAGATTCAGTATACTGCAAAAGTGATGTACCGCGTAATTGATCTCATCCATTACCTCTTAGAGCATAAAGATGGATGAAGAGATCGCGGGCCAATCGAATGGTTTCTATGCGTTGACATCCGCTGATCGTCCTTGTTCGTTCGGTCTTGCCATAATGGTATACACGGCTTGTATACACTACCTTACGCTAGCCTAGCTTTGCTGACTGTCTGCCATCAGCCACGTTAAGGTCACCTTTCCTGAAGACAACAGTAACAACATAAACGCTCACGCCCAGAATATGTTTGGGTTCACAGACCGCTACCATGCTGTATGGCCCAAGAGGGTCCCGTACAGAAACGGGCTCGATGCTTAGCGGTCGCACCTCTGATCTTATTTCCCAGTCAATGGGATCTTTATGCAACCATGCTAGGACGCCAGGCTCTACACTACCTGTGCGTCGATCCATACTAGCACAACCGAAGACCAACGAGACTTCAGTACCAGACATGAGCCTGAACAGCACGCGGCCACGTAGGCGGCTAAGCACCCGCTTTTCGACGTGCCCTTTCGGATTCACTGGTATCCTCATGATCCCGCTTTCGACATTCCAATAACGACGAGGGTTTTGTTCGACAATCTGAAAGACATTATCTTCGGCCGCATTGTCGGCGAACACTTTGAGCAGGTACTTCGGGGTATTATTCCGATGCTCACGCTGTTTCGTGACTTCGACGGACTCTTGCTGTGCTCGTCCAATGCAGTCAAGAGAGACGAAGAATAGGCGACCAGAAATGGCCGTACTATTTGGTTCCTCTGAATTTCCATCGATGGCGACGTGATATTCAATACTCTCCAAATACGGAGTTAGTCTGAGGGCCAAGGTTCCGTCAAAGTTATCTTCGTAGCTACAATTTAGTGAAGCCAATTTTTCGGAGCGGAAGAATATTGAATCTCGTGCGTGCTCATCCTGACCGCTTTCAAGAGAGACATCGTCTCGGTAGGGCATCGTGTATGTAGCAATGCGGAGGCCTCGATTCGTTAACTCAAAGGGCTTGGGCTTGCCCCAGCAGACGATGTTAGCGCTATTGGCGAAGTCGGCAGGAGACTGAGCAAGAAGACTGCCTTTGTCACATTTCCGTGCCGACCATGCAAAGATGGAATGATCGCTGGTCGAGCGTATGATCTCTTCCTGCAACCTTCGAAACGCATTCATACCCTCGCCGTATAGCATAGCCATGTTGACATCAAAAATGCCCAGAAGCGAATAAGCCCTATCCTCATTCCTCGAGGTTTGGCGCTTGGCGGCCCATGACATACGTTTAGCGACACTGACCGATGATAAGTGCTCAGGCTGCTCGAGTATGGCAACATCGATGCCGGTGATCTGCGACAATGTTCGGCAGAGGCCTAATTTGGTCCCTATCTGATTCCATCTACTGCCATAGAGCTTCAGGGTCCGGGGCGCAATCAACTCTTGAAGGGTCCAGCCTCTGGTAAACCAGAGCGCATTCGAAAGAGCGCTTCGCCAGAAGTCGGCATCTTCATCTTCTAGTGGTGCAGACGCCTCGGGCTCCAGTATCTGGCAGTACTGTAGGAATGGGCCATTGCGCTCTTCAAGGCGTGGACAAGACCCAAGCACATCTTGGAGATAGACGTAGCACACTTCGGCCTCTGCATACCAGCGGTACATTGAGTTGATGCCCTCTTGAAGCTCCGCGCTGCTACTTTTGTCAATGCAGCAAGTGTCGACCCAAGCATAGCTAAGATACTCCTCGCGTGCTTGTGTGCATGTGTAACGTATTTTCTCAAAACCTCTCTTCGACTCTGCAATCAGCGCGCTCTGCATATCCTGGAACGTGACTTCTTCACCTCCCCATGTATCCGACAGGATCGCATACGGTGGAACCAAGGTAGTAGAAAAGTTCTCGAGCTGGAGAGTGCGCGTATTGATCAGCCACATGCTTGAGCAACGACGCTTTGCCAATCGAAGATAGTGGCGGCTTTCTTGCACCGTTCGAATGCGAGAGGTGAGGGGAGTGAATTAAGAAGCTTCAGACGACTCTGGTGAGAAAGCAAGCTGTACGTCTGCATAGTATCGAGCTGGAAGGTAGCTCAGCTGTGCGCCACCAAGGGCACGCATATGCGCCGAGACAATGGCCTAGAAACATCAAGATGCGCGGCATACTGTACCTGATATCAGCTGGTCGATGGTATGTACAAACCTTTCAATCGCCACAACCCCTGAAGACCTGCTAATGAGAATGCGATAGAGGTTGGTACTTCCAGGGGAGCAAGAAGGTTGAATGTTGTCAAGAAGTTGGCGAGTTGCGAGCATCAAGGCATGTTTGATGACTGCGGAAATTTTCCTTTTCCGATTCGTCAGTGATCCTCGGTTCGGCGCTTTGTGAGCCTACCTCATAACATCGATCACTTAACCCAGATCACTCGTCGGTTGGTGAATAGTATCGCGCGTTGACGGGATGCTGCTGCGACCACCATGGCGCAACCCAACAAGCAACCGAAGACAATGTCGTCGCGACTGCTGACGATGAAGTTTATGCAAAGAGCGTCAGCATCTCCCTCATCCTCACCAAACACGCCGGCAGAGCCACCGGCAAAGAAGCAGCGCTTATCAAGCGGATCATACACCTCTTCGCCATTGTCAACCCCGACATCCGATGCGCAAGCGGTGCAGGAGGCGTTGGCCGCAGAAGAGCAGAAGCGCGCCGAGGCATTGGAACGTGAAGCGGCAGACAGAGGTGAGAGCAAGTGGTACCTGAGCTTCAAGGAGCCACAAACACCTGTAGCAGAATCGCCACTACATGTCGTGTCTGCTGGATACTCTACTCTGGATGCGGCCGCTTCGGCGAGGGACCGCTCGTCGGAAGAGGAAGGAACGGATTTAGTCAGGCCAAGCTTTGCGGGTCGGAAGAGCTTTGGCAAGTTCAACAAAGTTATAGAGGTACGTCATGATCTACCGTAGATGGGGGTCAAGCTTACAGGAGGCTACAGAAACAGCAGAACCCGGACATGTCATCGTCTGACTCGGATTCGGGAGACTCTGAATCGGATCCAGACGAAGAAGACGATGACGAAGATGACCCTACAGGCGCTAAAGCATTGATCACAAAATCCCGCAAAGAGGCCGGCGAGAAAGCGCGCGCTGAGCGCAAGGCCAAGAAGAAGGCGGAGAAGACGGATGCGCTTCGGCTAGCTGACGACCGCCGGAAGAAGCATGTGAAGCTCAACAAACTCACCAGCATCTCCGGCAACACTGGAAGTACACCGAGTAGCAAGGACATCACATGCCATAAGTGTGGCAAGAAAGGTCACATCCAGAGAGACTGTCCGGAAGCCGCTCAACAGCGGTCAAGGAGGCAATGAGTCTGGATCTGGCAAATGCGACCGTGAGCAATTTCGATATGCGCACCTGCCAATAGAGTACAGAGCTGCGCCCTCGATACTTGTCATAGTCTTGGCCTGCTGGAGATACTAATATCGTAGTCTAGCGTCCCTTCGATCAAGAGAAGATACACGCCTGCTCTAGTAGGTCGTGCTGCCCTTACGGATTTCGTCATTCGGTATCTCTTCTTTTATACATTGAGTTTGACCGAGTGAGCTCACTCAACTTCTCACGCAGCCGCAGATACCGGTTTGCTCTTGGGATACTGCAACTTCGCTCTCATTTTCCCATACGACTCTTGTGTAACCGGTTCGTACTTCACAGGATGATCCGTATCGGTGCATGCCGGCAAACACTCGACCAGCGAATCTGGGTCAGCGCTGACGAAGTACGGTATAGAGTAGCGAGCGCGTGTCATGCGCTGCTCGCCTTCGAAGCGATCTGAGAGCGGCGGCAGAGTTACGCGATGGAGTGTCGACTTGAGGTAGTCTGTGATATAGGTCAGCATTGGATCCGGAAGCATAGGCACTCTCGAACGTCGTTGCAAAGACTCACCATTGCTCCATCTCATTAGCAGATCACCCACATTCATTACGCAAGCGTCCGAGACAGGCGTAGCCGGCACAAACTTGCCTGGCATGTTTGGGTCTTCGACCTCCAGGCCGCCACAATCGTCCTGAAACAGCAGCGTGATGCTACCCCAGTCACTGTGCGCCGGCATCCTTGCTATGCTCTGGCTCTCGAGCTGCGCTGCTGGTACTGGTGGGTAATGCAGCAGTCGCAACTGGTTGTTGTGCCCGGAGTGATAGTTAATCAGGTACTCCGGATCCTCGAGCCCGATGCCCAGCGCCAGTGCCCTCAACAGCTCTTGAGCAAGCACGTTGCACTTCCAATAGAACTGCGTCGTAAACTGTCGGAATCCCGGTAACGTGGCCTCCGGCAACCAGACATTGGGTTGTTGAGCATTCTCCTCGCTCCCTACCTCATAGCTCTCCTTGCAATCGCTCATCTGCCGCAATTGCTTCCCAACGGCCTCGTCGCCGTCCATGTACTGACTCACCTTCTCCAGTCCTGGGTAAGAGTAGCCGCGATGCACTTCGGGACCCTCAGGGTGTGGTGCTTGCATCTTCTCTCCATGCGACAAAGAGAAGAGGCGTTTAGCGGTGTTGAATGCCTCATCCAAGACTTCTTGGGGCAAGCCATGATTGACGATGTAGACGAAGCCGACACGGCGACAGGCATCCGTTAGCTCTTTGGCCAAGGCTAACTGTTCATTTCTGGATGTGCTGGTGGTCCATTTGGAGAAGTCGATCAAGGGGATGGCAGAGGTCTGCGTCTCCTCGCCGACTGAGCCCATTCTGCCGTTCAAGTTGTCGGCGCCACTGTCGTCTTGGTCGGAGCTTGTGCGGATCGAGTGCAAATGCTGGTGAGGCTTACAGGTGGGGTTGCTGAGTAAGATTCAATGGCACGCCGTTTAAGTACGTCAATTTTGGTTGTCTGCTGACCGAACATGTCGGTAAGGCTGATTAGCGATCAACACGCAGGATTTGGTGGGGAGCTCGGAGCTGCAGCTCGCCAATCAGACTGCCACACGCCTGCATTAGATAGGCCGACGCCCTATGCGGCTGAACAGTGTCGGCGGAGGGCAACAAAAGTGTAGCGCAGAAATGTGATATAGTACTCTACTTAATCTCGACAGCTACCGAATACAATGTTCTCAGCAAACACTCCTCGTTTAGTTGTCGCCACCCCGCGAACTAGAGACGGTCATCATGGTCATAGAAGCGAAAGTAGAGGAAGTCAAATACTGGGCAAGGCGTGTTGAATGTCCTGTGGATGAAGACGCCGGCTATCGCAATACTTTCGTATGTTGCTTGCATAACATTGCACTCGCTCGTCATGCTAACATTGGATACAGTGGTGCAATCGTGACCTCATTCCGATCCCGCCAGCCCGACAAACATGGACATGGCAAGGCTACGCAGGCTACTGGGTTATCGCTGGCATCAACACGACCGCGTGGACTGCTGGGTCTTCGCTACTGGCTCTCGGCTTGAGCGTGCCGCAGTCGATGGGCATTGTGGTCGGCGTAGCTCTCATCTCGGCATTGGTCGCAGTCATCGCTGGATGGCCTGGCTCACATCAGCACCTTGGCTTTACAGTGCTTTGTCGAGCGTCGTGGGGTATGCGAGGCGGTTTCTGGCCGGTCTTGAATCGGATTATGACTGCTGTTATCTGGCTCGGGATTCAGATGTACTGGGGTGGACAGGCAATCAAGATCATCTTGGGTGCCGTCATCGGACCGAAGTTCGTCTTTCTCAAAAATACGCTGCCAGTGTCTGCGAACGTGGATACGCCTAGTCTCATAAGCTTCTTCGTTTTTATTGTGATCTTCTTACCGACCTTGATGGTGCCGCCGGAGAAGTTGCAGATGCCTTTCAGGGTACGATAAACCCGACGCTGTCTTGGTTCCATTACTAACCACTTGCCGGCATTCAGATAACCTTCGTAATGATCACTTGCACGATGTTCGGCATTCTAGGGTGGGCAATCGCCACAGCTAACGGGCCCGGCAAGCTCATCCATACGCCGTCCACCAAGCACGGCGCAGCGCTCTCGTGGAACGCGGTTTTTGGCTTGCAGTCCATCGTGGGCTCACAAGCATCCGGATGTCTCGGCCAGAGCGACTGGACGCGGTATGCCAGGACACCAAACGCAGCACTATTCGGCCAGCTTGTTACTGCGCCTATCACTATCTGTATGACTGCCATATGTGGTATACTGATCACCTCGGCGTCTGCGACCATCTACGGTCAATATTTGTGGAACCCCTTCGAGCTGCTTCTCACAGTACAGCAAGAGTCTCTCACAGCTGGTGCACGGGCAGGCACATTCTTTGCCGGTCTTGGCTTCTTGTTCAGCCAGTTGGCGCTCTGTATCGTTCTGAACTGCGTGAGTGCTGGCATGGATCTTGCTGCCCTCTGCCCCAAGTGGAGTACGTCCATGGTAGCGAGCATAGTATTGTGTGACGCCGGTAGCTAACACTTCAATACAGTCAACATACGGCGCGGCTCGTACCTGCTCACCATCATCGCCATAGCGATCTGCCCATGGAACTACGTCGCAAAACCCACGACATTCATCACCGTTCCGAGCGGCTGGTCTGTGTTCCTCTCACCTATGACCGGCATCGTAGTCAGTGACTACTTCCTCGTCCGCAGGCGGCAGTACCATCTCGGCGATCTCTATACCGGCAACAGCTCGAGCGCCTACTGGTACACCCTCGGCTTCAACTGGCGAGGCTTCACTGCCTGGATCATGGGCCTTTGGCCTGTCCTGCCCGGCTTTGCTCGCGCCATCAAAGGCGTTCAAATGGGTAGCGGATGGAACCATATGTACGACATTACATACTTCTACGGCTTCTTCGTCGCTATGTTGACGTACTGGGCTTGCTATGCGGCTTTTCCGGTGCCGAAGCAGACAGGCAGCTCGTCATTCGTTCTGGCGGAGCACATGAGGATGTTAGAGGCTGAGGAAAGCAAGAGCGAGGCAGCGGAGCCTATGGCCGTGCAGCCTGCGAAGCTCGAAGTGTGATATATGGCGGTCGGCAACAGGACGGTCTCGAGAGTTGCCGGTGATGCGGTGTTTAGAATTAATCTTTCATCCAGCTGGCACACTCGGCCAAATCATGAAGCGGAAACTAAGTTCTACGACGTACTGGCTCAGGATGAGTGCGTGGTCCACCAGCTCTTGGGCCCTCCAAGACCTCTCAGTTCTCGTCAACCACCTTCACATGGCGTGGGACATACCCTACCACCTCACGCAAAAACAAGAAGTCTACCTTATCCCACTATTACTCGTGGCCCACCAATCGTAGCTTCCCTGCTTTCGCCATGCGTTCATTTTGATCCTTGACGCAGTCCGGATCCACATTGTCCTGCGAGAACCGACAAGCCTTCAGGCACGGCGAATCTGGCCCGACAGTAACGTCCAGGTGAATGATCTTCTCCGAATTATACGTATCGAGCCTAGGTTCTTCCGTGCTGATGCGGAAGCGGAGATGTCTTATCGAGTTGGTAAGTTTCTTGCCGATCTTCTCTGTCCAGAACCAGAGGTCGCGCTCGGCTCGGTTGTTGTGACCGAGATGAATTGGACCGATAGCGTCGAAAGGAAAGAAGTGGGTGTCGTAGAAGAGCTCAAGTGCTTCCTTGCGTGCCAGCTTGCAGGTGTTGATCAGGTTCGGTGGATTCCTCCTGTCATGGCTTGCGATGGCACATGTGTAGATCGTGTTCCGCAGTTCCGGCGGGAGGCCAAAAAAGTCGGACACGGGTCTTTTCTTTACAGGTGGGATAGCGGTAGGGATCATATGTTCTGGTATGCGGCTGGATTGAGTGCTGGCAGTGAGTTTCGCCGTCCTGAGAGGAGCCTTCGGCCCAACGTGATCGGTGGCAGCTTCTGATCTCTCAAGCGAAGGTCTGATTGCCCTACATCTGAGTGGTATAGATGGGATTGGGGCGAGCGGCGGGCACCATGAACGCCCAGAGCTTAGGTTGGATATTCTTGCAGCGTCTTTCCCCCCTCGGGCTGACTGTGACGTTTGTGATCGGTACATTTTGCGAGGCGGTGGCGTCGTGGAGGTAAATGATGTAGGCGCTGATGTCTTGGTAAGCAGACTCTGAGCGGACGTGCTTGGAGTTCGTGGATTCTCGTCTGGGAAGCTCAGAGTCTTTGCGCTTGCAGATTGTCGCATTGTACTTAGCGTCCGTACAGGCGCTCTAATCACGTCCGGAGACTCCGTCTGGGCCTCATCTTCCGAGCCAGGAGGCGGTGAGCTTGGAGGCAGTGCGCTCCACAACGGCAAGCTTTGCATGAAACCCATCGCGATGCTCAGGTAGTTCCAAAGACAGAGTAGACAGCTCCAGCATTGACGCAACAGTACTTATATAG
>Ga0058704_10001097_pt1 | contig 12876 bp, 12 predicted proteins | sample AgamicMgSfe_FD_71363 | JGI IMG/M metagenome (GOLD analysis project Ga0058704, IMG submission 71363) | Agave microbial communities from Guanajuato, Mexico - Mg.Sf.e | ecosystem: Host-associated > Plants > Phyllosphere > Phylloplane/Leaf | place: Guanajuato, Mexico | collected 2012-05-30
CCCTTACCGTCCGCCCCCGCCAGTCCCCGCCGGCTATCCCGAGCCCTCAACGCCGTCGTCGACGCGCCACTAAGCTGCGCCGATCTACCTACATACCGACCGACCTCGCCCCCATCACCCATGAGCAAAGACGACCCCTCCGCCGCCGCCACCGTCGCCACCAACCCAACCCCCTCACAGCCCGCTCCCATCCCACCGCACAAACCCCGCCCCCGCATCAAAAAATCCGTCTCGAACCCGGAAATCGACCGCGAGCTCGCGCGCAAATACCCCCTCACCTTCCTCGTGGCCGAAGACAACAAGATTAACCGCAAGCTCCTCGTCAGCATGCTGGCCAAACTGGGCTACGCCACCGTCTACGAAGCCCACGACGGCGCCGAGGCCGTGCGGCAGATGGCCGTTTCGCGCCCAAGGGGCCGCCGCGTCGACGTCGTGCTCATGGATCTGTGGATGCCGCTCATGGACGGCTACGAGGCGACGGAGCGCATCCTGAGCATGGATCGCGCCGGGGAGGAGGGCCCGCCCGCGACGGTGTTGGCCGTCACGGCGGATGTCACCGACGGGGCGCTCGAGCGCGCGGCCAAGGTGGGCATGACGGGGTTCATGACGAAGCCGTATAAGATGATGGACTTGCAGCGGTTGATTACGGAGTATTGTGCCCGGAGTGGGAATGGGACTGCTGTGGTCGATGGGCAGGCGGATGTAGGAGTGGAGGCGGAAGGCCGGGCTGTGGGTCCTCCCGTTCGCGCGGTGGCGGTGCAGTAGTTGGGCGGAAAAGTTGGTCTGGTACGGCTGGATAGCACATCATATGTGTTTCAGAAATATGATAGGAGATACGCAATGGATATGGCGCATCTATCTGTATATACATTATTATTGCAATGAAAGAAGTACGAGTAATCACTTTTTGGTAGGTCTTTGAAAGATACTCAAGCCCCCCGTTTGCTTTGCCCTTTTTTCTCTTTTCTCACTCACACACGTAAAAGCAGTACATTTTGTACCCTACACATCAGACATTCATGTATACCCCGGATCTCTCTCACGTCACGTCAGGTAAACACACGAGAGCAACCGAACTGAAGAGATGAGAAGAGGTGAATCGTGTCTGGAGGCCTTGTAAATACACATCTGGGCTTTTTGTTCTCGTAACGTTTCCTCATAAATTCGACCTGTGTACATCTCGTTGGCCTTTTCACATGATCATGTAGCAGTCGGTCTGCCCGCAATGTACTCGCCTACTTCTGAACATAAGCATCGCCAATCCCCCGCTGCACCGCCGGGCGCGCGGCAATGCGATCGATCCACTTGAGCACATTGGGGAACTTGTCCATCTCCTCCTTGGTGAAACCGGTCCTACCCGAATTCGTCAGTCTCAACGCTCCCACAAGACACCAGTGGAAGGGATATAATCTAATCTCACCTCTCCCAGCCCTTGACCCAAGGCCACGTCTTCATATCCGCCACACTGTACTTGCCCTTCCCCTTCCCGGCCAAATACTCCCTCTCGCCCTCGCCGTACTTGCCACTCAGTTGGATCTCCAACACGCCGTACACCCGCAACGTCTCATTCTTGAACCGGTTGATGGCGTATTCGATCTTCTCCGGCGCGGCGCGCGAGAAGTGGTTCACTTGGCCTTGGTAGGGCGCTCCGGAGCCTGTGTGGTTGGGTGTGTGTCAGCGGGGTAAAGTACCCTCGTGTGAGGGGAAGGATGATGGATTTACCGTGCCAGAAAAACACCCATTGCAGGCACTGGTTGCGCTCGAGGTCGTCTTTGAAGCCGAAGGTGTCGTTTGCGTCCCATTTCTTCAGGAGGTAGAACATTTCCGCGCTCGTTTCCATGCAGGGGAAGGGGTCGGGGGTGACGGTGTTGTCGATGAGGACGGGGATGCGACCTGGAGAGTGTCAAATGCTGCATGGATGCTGGGGTTGGGCGGGAGGTGGCTTTACCGTTCGGGTCCAGGCGGAGGAACCAGTCCTTTTTCTGCTCGTTGGTGCTGATGTTGATGAGGGTCGTGGTCCAGTCGACGCCGTAGGCGTCCTTGAGCTCCTCGAGCATGATCTGCACCGCTTGGCCGTTCGGCGTGTTCTGGGTGATGAGGTGTAGGCCTTTGGCGTTCTTGACGTCGGCCGGCGTCTCGTCGGTGTAGAGTTGGGGTGCCATGGTGGTATGATGGATATCTTTGTATAGGCGGTTGGTTTATTGGAGGAAGATGGAAGACGAGAGGCAGAAAAGGGAGAGGAAGACGAAGCAGATCAATGGGATGATGCAATGAATGATGGAGCTCCCCTCATCCACTTGCAGTGATTGACCCCGCCGAATATACTTAACGAGTGTGTTTGTGTTGCATCGTCGAGTGGTTGAAGCATTACTTGCCCCGATACTTGCACTGTCGGATAGCGGTGGCTTGTGACAGTGGCGGCCATATCGTTTCTTCTATGTGGTATGGTGAAGGGAAGAGGGTGGCGAGGTCGACAAGTGAGAGCATCTGGCGAAGCTCGGACCGTCCGGCGACCATGGCATTTCTACGCGCTCGCTTGCACGTGAATCTCTCATCCGTCAGAAATACCACCTGAGGCATACTCCACAACAACCCTCTCATCTACTCATCTCCTGGACGACCAGCCAACATGACCGCCGACGCCCTCATCACCGAACCCGCCCTCCTCTCCGTCCTGCAAGCTGCCGCCCAAGCCCGCGCCCAAAGCCTCGCCATCCTTGACCTCCTCGAACAACACCACCAGACCTCCGACAACGCCGACGCCGCCAGTCTCGACGACCAGCTCGCCGTCTCCCAACAACAGAAAATCCTCAACACGCACGTCGCGCAGCTGCGCGGTCTCAACCGCAAGGCTGTGCTTAGCGTGCGGGCGACGAAGCAGGAGACGACCGAGGCGCGGCAGGAGATCGACAGTCTGCATTTGCAGTTGCAGAATCTGTATTACGAGCAGAGGCATTTATGGGGAGAAATTTCTGGCTGTGAGGAGTATGAGTATGTTCACACCCTTTGCCTAAGATGACAGACCATGGCGCCGCCACTGACCGCGCATGACAATAGCCACAAATACCGCCGTTTGCCCATGACTTCGCGGGAAGAGTTCCTCGCCCTGCACCCCGCGCACAACGATAGTTCCGAGCATGACTTGACGATTGCCCGCATCCAAGACGAGCACGTCGCGCGACAGGCGCTTGAGGAGCAGAGGCAGCAGTTGGTGAAGAGGAAAGAGGCGTTGGGTAAGGAGACGGCGGGGAAGAAGGAGGAGGTGGTGAAACTGGACGCGGAGATCCAGAGGTGGTTGGGTGGGCAGGTGGGAGTGCGGAAGGTGTTTGAGGCCAGAGAGAAGAAGATGGCGGAGGTGGAGGCAAGAGGGAGGGAGGGGGAGGTGTAAGCAGACCGATCGGATTCACGTATGTGAAGTCAATCATATGGCCGCTTGTTTGGTGGCCTCGTTCAGCCTGATGTAGGTGTTCACGGCATTCCCGATTCGCCAGATACGATGATATTGAAATTATATGCAACCCACGTAAAATACGTACATATGGAGAGCATAATGAACCCCGCCACCCCGCGGTTCAGCTCCACCGTCACCCACCGACCAAAAGTCTACTCGAACATCGCGTCATGGCCGATTGGCATATATCCTCTGGAGAGCCGTTTCCTCGCTGTCCTTGACAAGCTCTCCAAACCACCACCATCACCACCGAGCCTCTACAAGCCAAGTCACTCATCTCCACCGCCACCATGACCACCGACATAGGAATGGGCGCCTGCTGCATGTCCGGAGTGCTGCAGCAAGGCACCCCCACCGGCACCGTCAAAGACATCGCCGGCCTGCAGACCTACGTCGCCGAGCCTGCCAACGGCGACAAAACCAAGACGGTCATCTTCCTGGTTGAAAGTACGCCGCTCTAGAGCCATACCATCCCTACCCTGAATCCCCTGTCCCCTGCTCACACGATTGTAAACAGTCTTCGGCTTCAACCTCCCCAACATCCGCCTCCTCGCCGACCAATACGCCAAAGCCGGCTTCACCGCCTACATCCCCGACGTACTCGAAGGCGACGCGATCGACGCCTCCTTCCTCGAAACCGTCGAGCCCCCTCTCCCGCAACGCGAGGCCCGCTCCGTGACGGAGAAAGCGACCGCCACGGCCGCCACGGGCGCGACCCTGGGGCCCTGGCTGATCCGCAACCGCGAGGCCGTGCGGCGGCCCATCATCGAGAACTTCATCGACAAAGTCCGCTACATCCCCGGCACGGACAAAGTGGGAGTCATCGGGTTCTGCTGGGGTGGGAGGTATGCCCTTCTGGCGGGCCACGGGGATTTCAGCACGGGCGAGGGCAAAGGCGTCGATGCGGTGTATGCCTGCCATCCGTCGCTCGTGTCCATCCCGGCGGATTTCGACCCGATCGCGGTGCCCACGAGTCTGGCGCTGGGAGGCAAGGATAGTTTGTTGGGGGAGAAGGAGGTCGGGCAGATTCGGGAGGTGATGGAGGCGAAGCGGAAGGGCGAGCAAGGGACGCGGTTGGAGGAGAGCGAGGTGCGGGTGTATGAGGATCAGGTGCATGGGTTTGCGCTCAGGGGCGATTGGAGTAGTGAGGGGGATAAGAAGGCGATGGATGAGGCGGAGAAGCAGGGGATCGAGTGGTTCAAGAAATATTTGTGAGTGGAGGTGGTGTATGGATTGATATGCGACGTTTGTGGGGGTGAGTTCCTCTTATCTGAGGGTTGGACAGCAATCTAGGTATGCTCAGAAGTCATACTGCGGCCCACGCGTCCTACCACTGATATTGCAAAGTAAGGCCTGACCCATTGACGAGTCTCGTTGAACTGAAGGCTTCTCATCGACACCGGGACCTGGAAGAGACTGTCGTTGTGCTTGAGCATCAGCACCTACACATTAAACATTGATATCAACAACATCCAACATGACCAGAACGCCCCAATGCCATGCGATAGCCTATCCCTGAGCAAGCTAAGCCATACCAAGATATCCAACGGGCGCCCATCCAAGAGATCAAACCCAACCTAAGTGAAATGAGATGCTTAGATGAACAAATGCTTACTCTGATACCGCCACCAATTCTCCCTCGTGTCCGCCTGCCGCCACATCCCAATGCCCCCCTCCACACCCTTCTCATTGACGCTCCAGTGCCCGCGCTCGATATTTTCCAACCAATTCTCCAGCACGGCGACGAGCTTGGGCCCGTGCCGGATCACGAAGGGATTGATCTCGATCTGGTAGAGGTCGCTGTGGGTGCGGCGGATGGGGCGGAAATCGGACGTGCGCGCGTACCGGTTCCCGCCCAGGCGGATGGGCAGCACGAGCCGGCACGCGTCCTCGAAGGGGTTCTGGGCGTTGGGGAAGGCGTCGAGGTAGAGGCCGCAGGGCACGCTGTCGACGGTGGAGAAGGGCCAGCGGAATTTGGCATCTTTTGCCGAGACGGTGCCCGGACAGCGGAGGAAGAGGAAGGGCATTTTCACGCCTTCGGTCTCCTTCGGATATTGGCGCGGGATGTGCTTGAAGGGTTGGTTGAGGAATTCTTCCACTTTGGGCAGGCGGATGCCCGGGGCGATGAACCAGATGTGAGAGTACTTGGCGCGAGCTAGGAGGTCGTAGGCGAAGCCTTGTGGGATGTTGGCCACGTTCAGCGCGGTCCGGCTACAGAGAGGCTCGTCGTCTTTGTCGTCCGGATCGGCGGGCGGCGGCTTGTCGGTGTTTGCACGGCGTTCAATCGCATGGAGTAGTCGTTTCCACATGTCAAGAGAGAGCTCAAGGTCACCCTTAGTGTAGGCCTGGAGGACCCAGGGTCGCGTCTTAAAGTGTATGCGATCCTCGCCCATTGGGACTACGGTTTTTGGAGTTGCGGCTTCCGATTCCTTGCCGACGTCGTCATGGACAGCAACGACCTTCTCCGCCTCGGTCATGTCGACGTAAGCGCTCAGAATGGTCTCAAGCTTCTGCCACGGTAAATCGGGGTTATATAGGTCGAATATGTGATTGTAAGTCGGCATGAGTATCGCCTGCTGCGTTTGCTGGTCGTAACTTGGCCATGTGTCGGTAAGTTAATATCGTTTGATTACACATTCTGGATACTTACACGATACCCGCCGGATGACTGACATGATCTCTTGAAGTCGAGTACAACACCAGGAATCTGTACTTTTCCTTTCCCGCGTGCCGGCCACTGTCCTGGTCTTCGAGTACATCTCCCAGTTGGAGCATGTCCGGAGGACGCGCTAAACCGGAGATGTGGTAGAAGAAGTTATGGCCAGGTACATCGAAGATCTTCGACAGATACCGCACCGTCGAAGGCTGGAGGATCTGTTTAAGCGATTGACTGCCGTGCCGGCTCCACCACGACTTCTTCTCCATCTGAGGAATCTTCTTGCCACTGCATACCCAGCCGTAGAGCAGCAAGGTGTTGTGCAATGCCGCGCATCGGTCTGTATCCAGATCCGCCAGATCGCGAGGCGGCTGCTTCGCATTAACTCGTTGCTTTGCGATGGGCCCAAAGAGCGTGATGGTCGCCATCCGGATATTCGATCCCGGGCCGGAGTGCGCCTCGAGGCGCTTGTGAAAGGACGGTCGCCGCTGTGCAGACGCGGTCGCGGACATATATGATACCGCTTGCCTGGACTCCGATATTCCGTATTCGTAGTAGCCTTCTGGCCTTTCGGGATGTCTGCGTGAGTAGAGCTGTTGTGGTCGTTTGACAGGCGGAAAAGCTGATCTAAGTCTGGGTCGAAACTTAACTCGATGGGACCTGCGGAAATCGTTCCGTCGGTGGTGTTGCGATGTTCAGCATCATAAACATCAAATACTGTGGACCTGCCGATGTCTGTAGTAAAGAATGCTCGCCGGTAGGGTCTCCAGTCTTTCATCGGTCAGCTCGATAAGGAGCAGCGATTGGGAAGAGGAGCCTCCAAGAACCAGGTTCCTCTCCTCGGTCAAATCCGAGTAAAGCCAGCGTCCAGCTTGATGCCTGCCTGATGCTGAAGGCCATGACTTACGAGCAGAGCGTAGCGAGCCCGAAACCGTTGTGCGTTGGTCAAGAGGACCGAAAGGTTGAGTCGAAGCAGAGAATTATGATATTTCCAAGGTTTTCAGGCAACGGAAGTGTCGTAAAGTCGGACACAATACACATATCATGCATCCAAGGGAGGCGCCAAGCGATAGATTATTCAGCAGCGTTTCATCAAGACCCGTACAGATGTACCTACCTACATGTGTCGAATCTGGATGTTGAGGTCACGGAATTGATATAGAGATTCTAACGACCTGAACTATATGCCGAAGGTTCTGAAAAGATGCATTGGTTTGAGATGATCAGTGAAGCTTGCAACAAATGTGGATTCCGCGCCAGATCGCAATGCAAGCGGCGTTTGGTCCGACTTGGTATTACAGCGTCGAGCAGTCAAGTAGGAGCGAGATGAGGATAGCAGTCAGTACGAACGCAATTGGGATGCGCATGCTATCGGGTTAGATGCGCAGGCGACACAGCGCTTCATTAGCGGATCCTACCCTGAGGCTGGTACATGTTCATCGGCACCCACTCCCACTTCAGACAGCCCCCCTGGCTGTGTTTCCGCAACCGTAGGTGCGGTCGATGTGCCTTCTAGTGGCACATCCGCCACTTCCTCGCCAGGCCCTTGCGCTGCAGCCTCTTGGATCGCGTCTGACCGTGGACCGCCATCCTCTTCACCACTGCTCCCACTTGCGACCCGCTCTTTCTCCTCCTCTGCTAGCTCCGCAGCCTCCCAATCATCGACGACAGACTCCTTCCTGGGCTTGATCTTCTGCGGTTTCTTCTTCGCAGTAAATGTCACTTTGCTGCCAGTCAATGCTGCAAAGCTGTTGCTGCCACTGATGCCACCGCTCGGAGCCAGGAACTTCGGCCCAACTCTCTTCGCCGCGACGCGCGACCAGCCGTCGCCGCTGGAGCTGTCGGACTCACGTCGAAGAATGTTGAGCGAAGTGTCTGTAGTACACAGCTGAGCGACTCCGTAGCCTTTCGATGATACGGCCGTTACCAGAGCGCCTTTGATGTTGAGAAGGGTCTGCTGTAGGTCGTGTGGTGGTAGCGTGCGGCTTACTGCCTTCAGCAGGACTTCCTCGCTTGGTAGGAATTCGACGTCGAAGCTAAGGGCCATGCCAGGATGCAGGAGCACCGTGAGCTCAGCGCGCAATTCGTCGACGGTCAGACCAAACCGCGGGTTACTGATGACAAAGCCGTTGTACGGCTCTCCTACTTCGTTGCTGGCCTTGACCTTCTTCGCCGTACCCTCATTGTCGGAGGCATTAGCGCTGGCGTTCAGAGACCGCTGTGCTTGTCTGACACGCAACGCCTCGGCCAGTGTCTTGTTCGGCGCAGACACGAACCGAGGCGTCTTCCAGATCATGACATGGCGATGCGGCTCTGGATCCATGCTCTCCGAGTCGAGCCCAAAATCTTCGGCCAAGGCGTGGAGGAAAGCGCGTTCGTGTGCTCGCATGGGCTTGAAGCGCAACCTCTTCTCCTCGTCGGACGTGGCGAACACCCTGAACTCGCGCTCTTGTGTTTGACCCCATTTCGGATGTGTCGCGAACAGGTTCAAAGTCTCGGTAGAAAAAGGGATGTGATCGCCGCCTTCGGTATGTGATTGCTGGTCGATATTGAGAGCGAGTGCAAGCTTGCGGTTACGCTCAAGGCGCGCACACTCTTCAGTACAGGGCAGAGTTTTCCCAGCATTGCCTTCGCTCATCTTCGAAGCACCGCACTTCATTTCTTGCTTTTGCGCTTGACACGCGCATGTGATGAAGATCTTACTCTGACACGCCTTCTCCTCTTTGCAAGGGTATGGCGCGTGGCACGAGTTCTCATCCGGGTGCCCGCAGACCTTTTTCGCTTTCCCGCATGCTTGCTGGCATGGCTGACCACTGGCGTCCTCGCAGTCACCTGGCCTATGGCAGGGCTTGCGGCAGTAATGCGATCCACACCTAAGCTTTCCACCGCAGATCTCACCACATCGAACATCCTGAAGCCAGCATTGCTGGTTTTTGAGTGTTTTCTTGCCGCACATGCAACGCTTTTCGATCAAGAACGGGCACTTCGGACAAGCTTCGTCGTCCTGGTGGCAGTTATGTGGGACTTGAGAATGCCCACAGGCCTTAGACCTGTCGCAGGGATAGCGGCATGGCGGTGGCCTTGTGCCACAAGGCAGTGGCGGTTGCAGGACAGTACGCCCACAGCGGCAGCTGATCTCGTCAAAAATCGCTTCCCGGCAAGTACCACATGGGCCCTTGTGACACAACTCCTGACAATAATGTGTCCCACACTTCAGCAAACGACCGCACTCCCGTGTGCAAATGTGTTCCGCCTCAAACCCACCATCTACCGGCCTAGGCAAAGAATTCAATGGTCTCTGTTTCCGCTTTGAAGTCTGCCGCTCTGCTGCCTTGCGCTCCCCAGGGCAGCAGCGTTCGTCGCAAGCGTGGCGTCCGCAGTTCAGCGTTATCCGGCAGGGCCTTATACACTGAGGCAGCTCCTCCTTGCCTTGATGGCAGATGGTCCGAGAAGTCGTCCTGCCGCAGCGGCACCTTATATCCACAACCTCTCTGCATGAGGGGCAGTTCCCAACGTGGCAGATGCGCTGACACTCATGACCGCACGGTAGAGTCTTCCCGCAAGGTCGATCGCAACTCGGTATTGCGTCTTCGCAGCTTTCTCTCGTTTCATCGGAAAGCTCATGCAACGGCGTTTTGCCACAAGAGCAATGCGTGACGATATCCGGCGATCGCGGGCAGTGACTGGGTTGGGGATCTTGCGAGTGACACGCTTTCGAGCATCGGTGGACGCCACAATCATATGCTCGGTTGCACGTATTACCGCATTCGAATGATCCCGTCCAGCTTTCCGTCACAACCTCGCCACCATCTGCCTCGTGATTGACATGGCTCGGCTTCTCGTCCGCCCTTTCGGCGCATAGCACTTCCTTCTCGATCTGACCACAATAGCAGCGCGCAGGTACACGTACTTCGCAAGCCCCACAAAGGCCTTCGTGACACGGCCTTGGGCAAGCATGTTCGCCACACGGCATGATCTCTCCACATATCTCTCCACAGCTCCAGCCGCTGTCGTAGTCAGTCTCGGAGCATCGTTTCGTCACTTCGTGCTTCCCACAAAAGCACATCTGAATGGGGCCCATATGTGAGCATGGCGGACAAGGGCCGGCGTGGCAGGTCAGTTCACAACGATGTGGACATTTCCTTGCTCGCTCGCGACCACATGTCTGACCACAAGAATGGGGAGGAATGCCGGTCGGTGCACGTGGCTCGATCTCTTTCTCGCACCAACAGTTGTACTGCTTCGGCATTTCATCTTTCGGCAAGTTGCATCCCGGACATCGCCATTGTCGGGGCTGCGGAACATCGCCATCCTCGGCTCGCTGTTGCGCAGCTGCTGATCCCTCATTGGTCGACCACTTCTTGACGCAGCTAAGGTGGAAGACCGTCCAGCACGTGTGGCAAGTCCAGACCTTGGACTTTCTCTGAACTTCGCTAATGCAGATCAGACATTCGTAGTAACCGTGGTCGATGTCCTCATGAGTCCGTGTAGCGATGTCCGGTGCCTGGGACTTCGACGCCCTCCGTTTCTGAGGCCGTGGTTGCTTAGGCTGACTCGCTGCAGTCTGCGCTTGTCGCTGGCCTGGCACAAACGCTGGTGCACTCGCCTGTAATTGGCCTGGGCTAAGCGCAGGCTGCGAAGTATCTCCGTCAAATGTTAGTTGACCTCCGAACTGGCGTCCGTTCACCGTCCGAGGCTGAATCGGCTTGCCACCCCTGCCGCGTTTGCCACCTCGAGTCGAAGGCCGCGATTCCGTCGCTGAATGCTCGGCACTCGATGGCTCCACTGACTGTGGTTGAGACGGTGGAGCAACTGAAGCTGGTCTGAAGCTCAAAGTTGCGCCGCCGCGCCCTTGAACATGACCTCCACCTCGCCTTGGCCCTCTTGGCCGATTCGGTCTCGATGATGTGGATGATGGTGCAGGCAACTGCTGTTGGGTAGCAGAACCACCCGTCTCCATGGCTATAATGACCCCGATGCCGGTAGTTCCTGGTCTGTTTTCCAGAACAAGTGAAATGCCGAATGGTATTTTGCAGTTGCGAAGCTGTTTTTGGCCGGTGGTCTGGTATCGGTGGTTGAAAAGTGCAGGCTTCCGCGGTTGCGACCGGAGTGGAGTGAGGAAACCGATGCAATGAGTGATGAGTGAGGTGGTGTCGGGAAAGCAAACACGGTCGCTGCTTTGCGTCCTGTCTATTGCACTCAACAAGGAAACAGATGATGTATTGCGTGGCAAACGGGCAAGAAAGTTGCGGTATTACAAAGGCGGTTCTAGCGTCGAAGGTAGAGTTTCCCCTTTCAGATATGATGCGGCTCTGCGGGATAACGGCGCGCAAACCCCCTTAGCGCCCCGCGCATCGAGTACAACGCGTTTGCGTTCGCCCAAATTCATCGATGAATGCTGCGTCTGGCAAGACTGTTGGTGTTATGGCAACTGAAGCAGCGCCGCAAGGCACAAAACGGACGCACGATGCAATCGATGAAGCCGACGAAGATCCCACACCGGCCGCGGACGACGTGAGCGAGTCGGACGACGATGACATCGGACCAGCCCTACCATCTGCTCAAGCAACCAAGAAAAAGCGACGAAAGCTACCGTATGAGAAACAATATGTCGCTGCGCTTCCGACTGCGCCTCGGTACTCAAAGTCGTTGATGCACAAGGACCAACTGTCCTTCTGCACGTTCACGCCTCATACGGACTTCTTGATCACCAGCTCGGTGGACGGATATGTCAAGTTCTGGAAAAAGGTCGCTAGTGGGATCGAGTTCGTGAAGGAATACAAGGCGCACGATGGCGAGATCAAGGCTGTGTCTGTAAGCGCGGACGGTAGGAATTATGCGACGGTTGGGGCCGATGACACGATAAAGATATTCGATGTCGTGACCTTCGATCTACTGGCGATGCTGGAGCCGGAGATACCACCTAAGTGTATCTGCTACGTTCATGGACATGGATCCTCATATCCGATCCTCGCAGTATCAACAGAGGTCGACGGTCGAATCATGATATACGATGGACGAGGCGAGAATCAGAGCCCGTTGCACACGATTACAGCCCTACACCGCAAGCCCGTACATTTGATGGCCTACAACGATGCGTACGATTGCGCCGTATCTGCAGACGAGAATGGTATGGTTGAGTACTGGCAGCCCTCCGGCACATATGAGAAGCCGGAGACTGTCTTCGACATGAAAAGCACCACCTCGCTCTTCGACTTCAAGAAAGCTAAGTCCGTACCCTCATCGCTCACCGTCTCGCCGACCGGCCAGCAATTCGCCACCTACTCCTTTCCCGACCGAAAAGTCCGCATATTCGACTTCGCCAGCGGCAAGCTCTATCGCACATACGACGAGAGCATAACCGCCATTACGGAGATGCAGCAAGCCGGCACCCTCAGCAGCGAGCCAATCGAAGCCGTCGATTTCGGGCGTCGCATTGCTGTCGAACGTGAGCTGGAACACTCCGCTGCGCGTAGCAGGATAAACGTGATATTTGACGAAAGCGGGCACTTCGTCCTATACGGCAGCATTCTCGGTACAAAGGTTATCAACACGCTCACAAATCGTGTGGTCAAGCTCTACGGGCGCGAGGAGCCCTTCCGGCCGCTCAATCTGGCAATCTTCCAGGGCCAGCCGGAGAAAAAGGACATCGTGACCGTGCAGATGGCGGCCTCAGACAATCCTCTCCTCGCCGAAGCGGAAGCGCGCGACGCCATGCTTGTCGCGACCGGTAGCGGCAAGGTTCGCTTCTACATGTTCACCAACGACA
>Ga0058704_10001099_pt1 | contig 12870 bp, 8 predicted proteins | sample AgamicMgSfe_FD_71363 | JGI IMG/M metagenome (GOLD analysis project Ga0058704, IMG submission 71363) | Agave microbial communities from Guanajuato, Mexico - Mg.Sf.e | ecosystem: Host-associated > Plants > Phyllosphere > Phylloplane/Leaf | place: Guanajuato, Mexico | collected 2012-05-30
CAATAATGATGCCCTACTGTGAACGCCTGAACGCAGTCATATCAGCTAAAGGCGACTGAAGGAGATGCGAACGAAACACAAGGCATGAAGGTGGCGAAGCGACGGGAGATCTTGGAGGCTGAGCATCTGCAGGCATTGCGACCAATCATATCACGACTCCAGCGCTTAACACAGATTTGTGCAGCGCTCGCGTGAGTCTCATGATAATGAGGAGATTGAAAGCAAGACGTCTAAGTAGGAGCTTGCAGCAGCGACCGTAAGTCAAGCATCAAAGGAGTTGAAGCAGCGCAGAAGAAAGAAAGAAAGTGGAAGAGGAAGGGACGGAACAGCAAGGGTCTGTACGCCGCCGACGATTTTCCGGTACTTCGTAGACACAGCATGTAAGTACTTCAGCGATGACGTTAGACGAGAAGAGTCTGCGAGACAAAACGGTGAAAGCCGAGTTTGACCAAGTACAAGGTCTTCTACCTCGCAAGAAGATTAACTACGTAAATGCCTGCACTATGCCTATATCGTCAATCCCTGATAATCGCTCCACTCGTTACACATGGCTCATATCAACGCCACGCCTGACTGCTGGTCCCTCGCTTCTACCCTCGCGATCCCTCCTCTTTCTCAGTGCAGCGAGTGGCGTCTTCACCTTCCGACGCTCCTTCTCCCGCTCCCGAACCTTCGCTTCCTCAACTTGCTGCTGGATCTGCTGTCGAGCGGCTTCCCTCCGCTCACGATGTCTGATCTCACGCTCGTAGTTCGGCAGTGCGGTAGTGCTGGTAGTGTGCTCTGTATCGCTACTAACTGCGCTTGAGACATTGCTCGCGCTTGCACTTGCGCTTGGCGAGTGGTCTGAACCTCGGCTGTGAAGTGCTTTTCGAAAGCTGCCGTGCATACTACTTCCCATGTTGGTGGAACCTGGACGGTCGCGGACCAGCTCACGGGGCAGAGCGTTCGTGACGTCGAATGTAGTTGCCACCGCGGAGACGGGTGGTGTGGGGTCGTATAAGCGAGTCGCATGCGCGTCCTCATCTTCTCCATCCGTCACAGAACTCCATGACGGTCTCACAGGCTCATTGATCCTGGCAAGCATGCCGGGTGGTAAGATTGATGGGTCGCTGGCGATCTTATCAGCAACGGTATCGAACGACGCCTGGCTTGGGATTTCATCTCCGCTGTCGGCGGCATTGTTGCTCTGCAGTTGATCGATTAGTTCCTCCCAACGAAAGTCCAACGCACTACTGGGACGCTCAGCTCGCTCAGCGCGGTTGAGACACTCCTGTGTTCGCATGTTGAGGCTCGAACAGATCTCGTGGAAGGCCAGTAGATCACCGTCTGTGGCGCGGATGATATGCATGGTGTCCGAGAGTCTCTTCTGCGCCGAACTACCACCGTCTGCATGAGGGCCAGGTGAGGTGATCTCGAGCCACAGCTGCACAAGATCGGCATATGATCGCGCTTGATCAATCAGATACGGCAGGCTTGGAAAACCTTCTCTGCTGGTGGGCGGCAGGCGTTGCATGATAGTCATCGGTGTGGTGTAGCTGAGATGTGCTTCGGCACTCACGAAGCCTGGCTGATAAGTTGGCGACGTCGCTGACGAGTTGGAAGGAGTCGAACTTGACAGCGGTGCCGGTACGTAGCATATGTCATCAATGAAGGTCTTGAAGCTCTCCCGATGCTGCGTGAGGAAGTTGTTCATGGGCTCCATCCAGTGCTCCTTCGTACCAAACGACGCCATGTTAGCCAAGGTTTGCAGAGACTTGGCGATGAGAGTAAAGGTTCGTCGAGCGCGCGGCTTGATGTCATCTGCTGCGATGTCAGTACTTATACCTAACGACACTGGCCTAAGCGACGAGTCACCTTTGAGCAAACCGAACAGCTTAGGGTTGAGCACTGCTGGGCAGAAGAACCTCAGGAAGAGGAAGCCGCTAACGCTACTGAAGCTCACACTCCGCAAGAAGTCGCCGTATCTGTCTTCAGCGCATGCTCGAATGTGTCGGAAGATGTGCCTGAGCTCGATCGGACAGTTCGACTTCGCAGCGACAATGGCTTTCCACACTTCTTGCGTGAACGTCGTCAACCTCCGCCAGTTCCGCTCGAGGTCTGTTAGGCTCTCGACGCGATTCGGATCGACCTCGCAGTTCGGGTCCTTCTCGTTGATCTCCCTAATCTTCGCGCCGAGCGACTCTTCCAGATACTCTTTGCCAACGCGTCGCATGTGTGTGTCCAAGCTTTTGGTGAGCAGCGTGTTGCCGCGGAACAGCAGGTTTGCCTCCAGTGTAGCATTCTTGTTGAGATCGCGCACAATGAGCTCACGGTCACTGTTCGGACCACCAGTGCCAAGGCTGTCGTTACTATCATTCGAGCCAACGCGCCTGCTGTATCGCAAACGACTCATTGGCGTCTCTTTATGTATGCCATCGATCTCTTCCTCCACGAGCGCCATGAGCCAGTCACCTGCCTTCCCTGAGACCTGAAATACGTTGAGCAGACAGTCGCTTAGCCGTTTCAGGTCATTCGGGATCAGCTGCGCGATCTGTAATGTGAGAGTGTTGCTGAACCGGTGTAGCAGTTCGCCCAGCGGCCTGTAATCGTGTGCCATGAGTATCACACCTTCCTCAGCTCGCGCTTTGATGAGCACCTCGCCAACGCGCTGATGCGATAGCACCACTGGCCACCACTTCTCTACTTCCTTCTCCTCCTCCAGCTCTTGCATGTAGATCTCCACCTTACCGCACGTCATATCGAAGGTGAGACCGGTGAATCCGCCGTGCTGGTCCTTGGTGAACCCATATGCCTCGTGCACCAGTTTGCTCTCATGCTGCTCTCGTGCGTGTGCGCTATCGGGAGGTCGACGCTTGATGACGACACTGGCGCTATTGAGCACAGGCGGCAAGTCCACAAACTCAAAGCTCTCGCCCCAGAGCGGAGACAGACCCTCGTACTTCACGGTTGTCTTGCCTCTCGTCTCGTTGTCGAGTAGAATCTCCGCGTAGTAGCCATGCTGCTCTGGCCTGGCATTAGGCTGAGCGCCACGGCCGTGACCGCCACTGAAGCCTGAGTCTAAAGTCGCGCCGCCCATAGGAGGGTACATCTTGGCCTCCACAATGCGTATGCTGAGGCTGCGCTCGACGCGAAACATGTCGTTGGTCGTCGCCGCATGCAAGTTGTCCAGGCCAGCACTCCCCATTTCACTGGCTTGCAGTTGTGAAGGTGGCCCGTAGAGCTGAGGGATAGTGAAAGCACGCAATAACACGAACCAGACCTCATAGAGCACTCTGTTCTCCAAGCTGAGGAAGATCGGTCGCAAGAAGCCAGGCTGGTTGTTGTTAAGGTTGGAGGTGTACTGAGGGTAAACGGCGATGCAGAAGTCGTTGTCCAAAACGCTCGGATCCAGCCGCTGAATAGCGCATCGGCTCAGCTGACTCAACTGCACCACTGATATCAAGCTATTGTCCACATCAGAGTGGAGTTTGAGTTCACCGTTCTCCCTCAGCTGTCCACTTATACGTCGCCACCGCCGCGAACCATAACTTTGCATCCGGTATGCCTGCGGCCTGGATGCGGTAGGCTGGCCCGCTGGCGCACTGGACGAGTTGCTACTGTAACCGATATTGGTGTCCCAGTATATCATCTTTCCGATCTTGATCACGGGCGCCTCCCGCACAGGCGCATCCTTGAGCGGATTGATGACGGACTTCCGACGGTCACTCTTGCTATGGTCACTCTTACTGCTGCTGGCCCGGTCTCTACGCGCCGAAGACGTCCGGGGTGGCGGCTCAGGACCGATAGAAACTATGGAGCGTGAAATCGAAGATTGGCGAGGGGTGCTGTTGAATGAGGGCCTCGAAGGCCTTGTATTCGGAGGAGAGTGCCACCAGAGGAAAGTCGCATGCCAGGAATCAAGATCGTTGGTCATATGTTTGACGTGCAGGCCCCTGTCGCTGTTCGGCAAAGACACATCCAGATACCGTGTCTCATCCTCGACACTCTGAACTACACTGCAACCTCGCAAATCGGGCACAAGCACGCGATGCGCTCCATTCGCGCCTCTCGACTCATACAGCAAGCTCCCAGTGTCTTCCTTCACGTAGCAGTATATCTGGCTCCAAGGGCTGCTTTCATCGCGGCGGAACACGATGCTGCCGCTCATCGCGCCCCTGAGCGTCTTCATGAGGTACACGATGCGCTTAGCATGAGCAGCCGACAGCCCTGGTGTCATTGATTGAGCAGTATCTGAGGAGATTGGCGATATGGAGCGTCTGCCTGTCATCTCCGATGAGGCTTGCGCGGGGGACCCGACTGAGGAGATAGACGGTGCTGATGGAGGCGATGTGGCTGCTGACACGGATGCCAGGTACTCCGTACCCTGGTATATGGGCGACGACGGGCTATGCACACTCCCAATTCGATTCCTGCTTTTGAGCAGCGCATTGGGCGAACGCTCTCTTCGCCCAGTCTCCTCCAATGTCCTCGTCCGTGGCCGCACACTGCTGTGCGCCTCTCTGGTTGCCGTCAAACCAGGCGCATGCCGTCCATTGCTCTTGCTGCTGCTCCGCCTCAGCATTCCAACAGGCCGGGTACCGTTCCGACTGCTTGGTGGACTAATTTGCCCACTCCGCGCGTCGCGCTCCAACTCCTTCTCCCTGACCATGCGCTTGCTCTTACTAGGAGGACTATTGGTCGGACGTGATGCAGCCCCGCCTGTGATTGTGGTCGTGGTACCCAGCGCTATCTGCCCGCCGGCTATCTGAGCGCTGAAAGGTATGAACGTCCGCTCGAAGCTGTCCGTTCCACGCCCCGGCACAGACGAGCTTTCGTCCTGGCTTGCCTCGGTGTCCACAGCGTCGTCGGGTGTCACCGCCCTGATCGTCCCAGCAGATTCTCTCAGCCCACCTCCTGCTGTGCTACCAGGCCCTGAAGGCGTGCTCTCTCCCCCGAGCGCCACTTGCGCGTGCGACTGCTGCGATTCCCTCTCCGCCGCCCTCTCTTCCTTCAGCCATTCATCGTACAGATTCGCCTCCTTCCTTCTCCGGTGTTCCGTCCACCGCTGCCGTTCTCTGCTTTCCATTGCTAATGTGTATCGTCCGTTCTAGCCTCACCGTCTCTTATTACCCAGCGCTTCTCAAAGCGCAATCGCCCGGCCAGATTTCGCGCCTTCAGTCGCCGTAAGACCACAGCGCCCGCGGCGCACGTCGTTTCCCGCCCACAGACCATTCACCTACTCTTCACACTCACAATGAGCCAAGACAAACGCCTCTCAGACTTCCATTATGGAGCTTGCATGAAGCCTCCCGGCGCTTGCATGGGTGACCCCCGAACTTTCTCCAAATTGCTCGGCCAATACCTTGAATCACTGATGACAGCCAGCTCGCACAGCACACATACACAAACGGAATGATTTATGAGAGGGTTCTGTGCATGGCAGAACAGCAGCAGCGCTAGGCAGTGGTTGCAGTGACCGCCAGGCGGTAATGCAAAATGCGCTTAGACGAGCCAGCCGACTACTGTGGATCGCACCTGCGTGACCTGCCGGTTTCGTGATACGGTCGTCTGGAGAAGTGGGGGCCGCCTTTTACCCTCAATCTAGTCGATCAAACGACTTTCGTCGATGTCAGTGGCGTTTCGCGAAGCGTTATAATCTATACAGCCTTACGGCGGCTATCGCGCTTACGACTGGCGAGTTTTGCATGAGACAGAATGTACGGGCTTGGCACGGCTGTTTCCCATATGAAAACGCAAGCGAGGAGGAAGGTACTGTCAAGCTTTACCTCACATTGTCAGCCTTTGATTGCAGAGGGACTCACCGAGGCGACAACTTCATTTGCCTAGGTCACATTCGCTCGCTTGACCAGATGAGAGTGGGTAACATGGTTTGCGGCGTGAAACAAGGAACAACGGTTCTCATCGACTAGCGAAGATACATCCAAGACATGACTCGTAGCCATCTGACTGCCAGAGTCCGAACCATGACCATACACCCGCCGATTGGGCGAAGCAGCGATCGTGACAAAATGCACCAAGATACACCCCTAAATGGTCACGGTTCTCATGCAAATTCCGAACGTCTCAAGTATTCGTCGGACTTCTCGTCTCCCTCCCAGACATATCGTCCGAGGTTGGACTCATACCACTTCGTACTCCGCTCAGATCGCCACTCGCCGTTTTCCGCACCGCTTGCCGCATGGTCTCAATCTGGAGCTCACCATGCTGGCCCATCGGGCCGCCAACACCACCCATTGCCCTTGAGGGCGATTCTTCGCTGACAGGGTCAATGTTGACACCAGGCGGTGGCGTAGTGACACTGCCGCTCATGCTATGGCTGTATGTCGAGCCTGGAGAACGCGGTGAGCGCAACGGCGACGCTGTACGCTCCGGCGCATTGCTCGGTATGCTTGACGGCAAGCTCGCGATGTGCAAGCTGTCCCTGCTGCCTGCTTCGCCGAGATGCGACGCCATTTGCTGCTGGTGCTCGCCTTGCACTACATCTGCGAACGAGATGAAGCTTAGCCGGCGCACATCATTCGGGTCGAGCTGCCCGTAAGTACTTGCGCCTTCCTCTTCGTTACCGATGGGTAGAAAGCCAGACTGCTGCATTGAAGAAGCGATCTCGGAATCCTCTGACCGGTGATGTGGCAATGGAGGCGAGTGCAGCTGTGTGAGGTCTGCATGGCTCGTTGAACTTTCTAGCACTCCGGCCGCAGCCGGCTGGTGAGCGGAGGAGGTTACGATCTCAACCTCGTCGGCATTGAGCTTATCACACGTAATCGCGTTCGCAGTCGCTTCAAGCGCAGGCGGAATGTGGTCTTCGGTCATAACATGCGAAGGTATGTGTGCCTCAGAGGCCGTCAGCTCGTTTTGTAGTGTCGAGATAGGCACAGGTTCTTGCACACTGCGCTCAAAGATCTCGCTCGATGCTGGGCTGTGTAGTCTGGGCGAACTCGATCGTAGTCGTGAGGGTGAAGCTGCGATAGCAGACGGATATGGATGTCGTGAGGGTGATGCTGGGATCTGTTGAGGCCTAAGGTCCGGTGCTTGTTGCTTCATACTGTTCACGAAGGCCAGAGTCTGCGGCATCATGCCCCCTGCAGCAGCAGGCATATCCATCTTCTTTTGCGGCTCCTCGTCCTCAGTCTTCTTGCTACCTGAGTCGAGTAATCTCCGCTTCCCAGTCTTCGGGTCAATGTTGTCTGCTGCGCCGTCGCCTAGGCCGTCTCCTGCGCCTTGCTGAGATCGTTGCTGCGCTGATAACGGGTCCGCAGAGCTATGAGGTAGTGCTGATGGCTTCGAAGGCTGCGGTATTTCTTGGGAAGGAGGCATCACCGCTGGTGCAACCTTGGAAGCACGCTATCGGTCGTATCGAGTCGCGACTTTTAGAGGGGCATTCAATTGGTGGCTGGCGGAGCTTGTGCAGCTGACCGTGATCCGATAAAGCTGAGGTAATGAGCAACGCTTTGAAGGCATGCACGCTTCACGTCAGCAAATAGAAGAGAAGAAGACGCAGCCGTGGTAGTCCAGAGCCAGTCGTTCAGCCAAAACATCAAGTTTCAATCGACTGTTGACGGTTTCCACCAAGTCGAAAATGCAAAGTTACGTCAGCGACGGTGACCCCCTCGTATCAGGTGCACAATCACATCCGCTTCCCGAGTCCGTCTTCCTCAGGGTCCGATCTGATCGTGTTCTGACCACCTCATTTCCAGCAAAACACGCGCGGCCAGTGGAGATCTGCAGTTTCACGATCCCATACACTTCTGTTCGTGATGTTGAGGAAATTATGAGCAGCAAATATCAAACCGCGGATGTGCTGCGCACTCTCCTGTGACGATTGTTCGCTTCGCCAGGGGTAAACAGCTCGGTTGACAAGAACAACACCGAAGGAACAACGCATGCTGCGCCAACTATGCTTTTCGGACGAGGTCGTAACGTGGTCATGAGGGCTGAGGGATGTTTTTCGCTTTTGAGTGGCGGACCGGGGTTGATAATCGGCATTTCCGGTTCTGGTGGAAGTGTATGGGGCTGCGATGCATGTGGTGAGGGAGTCCGAATGTACTCCATGGCGTTGATGGTTGCGATCATTGTACTGCTGCGCTACCTTGGTGAAATAGTTATGGCTTGGTTTGTATGCTACGCTATGCTGCATCTCGCGTGTACATCGCGGTGTTTATCATGTCTTCACCATTCACCGCAGCATCGAGGCTTTGCTCAAGATGACTAACCGAAGCTGACTCCGCCTCGAATCCTGCGGGCCAAGGATAGCACACCACGATAACGGGATGCAGTCAGCACAGGATTTACACCGTCTCAGCACCGACATTGGTCATTGCTCATGCGTTATGGTTCTCTATGTGACCACGAAGCTACCGCTAAAAGACTCGCTGAAGCGCATCGTCACGTGGACGCCGCAAATGCAGCCATCTCATGCCTAGACCGCTCATTCTGTATCACCATGACGCCTTCTGAACACCCTGCTGAATACGCCTCTCAGTCAAACATCTTGCTGTACGCCTTCTTCTCCTTCGCCCGCCGGTCAGCACCCGCCTTCTTGACCGCCGCCAGCTCGTTCTTGACACCCGCGTCGGACGGCGACAGCTTGCTCGCCTCTTCCAGATACTTGATCGCGTCGTCCTCGTTCTTGCTGTCTTTTGCCGCCACACCCTTCCTGAACAGCGCTTTGGCCTTCTGTTTGTTGTCAATACCGTCCACCGACAGGGCCTTGTCCGCAGAGTCCGACGAGTCCTTGTACTGCTTGAGCTTATACTGCAGCATACTACTGTTTGTGTAGAGCGAGATCTTCAACTGACTGAGCTGGTCGCCGAGGTCTTTCGGGTCGTTATCGAGCAGTACCGGGTACTCGTGCAGATAGCGCAGGCCTTTTTGGTACTTGCTCAGACCCAGCTCCAGCTCGCCAGCCTTGAAAGCCTTGTTGCCCATGTCCTTCAGCTCCGTCGCGATCTTGGCGATCTCCGTGCCTTTCCACTCCTCGTCCTTCGCCAGCTGGTCTTCTGGGAAGTCCTCATAGGCGTCGCCTGTGGTGTCTGGTGCCTTCTTCGTGAACTCCGCTAGATCGGTGCCCTCAGGCACCTCACCGCAATCCGCAATCACGCAGTCTTTCTCCGGTTTGTCGTTCGCACCCACCGGCATGTTCTCTACCTGCCTGATCACGCTCTTGCCCGAGATCACCTCGCCGAAGACCACGTGTTTCCCATCCAGATGCGGCGTTGGCACCTAAAGCAACGAACGCACCGGTTAGCCAAATCCTAACCCACGCTTTCACTAATCGTCCTGACTTACCGTCGTAACAAAGAACTGCGACCCATTAGTCCCCACCCCAGCATTAGCCATCGACAGCAGAAACGGCTTCTCATGCTTCAACTCGAAATTCTCATCCTCAAACTTTTCGCCCCAGATACTTTCTCCGCCGGTCCCGTTATGCGCCGTGAAGTCACCGCCCTGAATCATAAAGCTCTTGATCACACGGTGGAAGCCGCTGCCCTTGTACGCCAATGGCACGCCGGACTTGCTGTTACCCTTCTCGCCCGTGCAGAGACAGCGGAAGTTCTCGGCGGTTTTGGGAACGATGTCGTTGTAGAGCTCGAAGACGACTTTGCCAGCGGATTGCTCGCCGATCTTGATGTCGAAGAAGACGCGGCTGCGTTTGGCTGCCATTGTGGTGGACTGTGGTGGGTTCCCTGGAATGTCGAATGCGTATGGTGTACAGGATGTTGCCTTGAGATTCGCCTTGTGTGCTCAGTCGTTCTCGAGCGAGTATGACTTTCCGTGATGTGTTGTGGAGGAGTGAGTATGGATGCGGTGAGTGTTCGGTCAAACAAAACAGCTCGTGTGAAACCGTCTCACCGTGCAGCAGGTGAAAGTTGCAGCGAACATTCTAGAGAGCTTCCATCCACCCCGCCGTGGGGCCCAGATTCAGGAACAGGCATAGCGCCTTGGCGCGTCCGACTATACGCGATGGAATGGCTGTGTTTACCGCTGGACATATTGAGATGAGTGATGAAACAGGTGGAACAGGTTGGCTCGTTTTAAGGCGGCTCGAACAATGTTTCCATAGGCTACCCGTATCCAAAAACGCCATCGTAGGTATGTCGTACGAACGCTTCCACCACTCATATCAATTATGCCAGCCTTAGGTCCGTCCTACGCCCAAACACCTAAAAGTACCAAACCGTTCACAAGACGCCAATGATCAATTGCTTCAAGCTTCTTGATCCACTTGGACCGCTGTCAATCTAATGGCCATCCGCAACAGCCTGCTGTTTGTTCGGCCCAAGGCGCATATGCTGACCGTCCGCCGTGTGGGCGAGTGTGTGGTCGTGCGCAGACTCACGAGACATCGGGAGAGAGTCACCGCCCGTCTGATGAGAGCCGTCATGCGAGTGCGGCAATGCCATGTGTTGACTGTTCGCGACATCGTGGGCATGCTGAGCATCTCCATCTGTCTGATGGGCGCCCTCATGCGAGTGCGGCAACTCCGTGTGATGAATGTTCGCAACATCGTGCACATGCTGAGAAACATGAACAGAAGTCGGCGCATCGACACTCGAAATCGCAGCATCGACATCGCCTTCCGTCATCTGCTTGAACGTGTCCCATTGCGTGACGGCACCGAGGGCACGCTTCATGTGCGCGTTGACGATCTGGAGGCCGTAGACGTACGAAGCGTTGACCCAGCCGAAGCCTTCAGTAGCAACACCCTTGAAGTCCGAACCTTGATTGCCGTACTCCGCGTCGACCTTGTGAGGGTGGATTTGCTGCGTGACATCGTACTTCTCGACCACCACGCCGTTGAAGTCAACGAAGGCCTTGGTGCACATGAAGATCCATTTGTAAGCCAGGCGCTGCGCATCCTCTTCAAAGCCGTACCGAAGAAGACCAGTCCACGCCAAGATCTGCTGCGGCGCCCACCCAAATGGATAGTCCCACTGTCTGTTCGGGCGCTGAAGGCCGACAACGCCACGCGACTTCTCGGTACCAGACGCGAGGCCGCCCCGTTCTTCGAACAGTGGCAGCGCCTTGGTGACCATAATGCTGGCCTGCCGAGGCGTCGCAGCACCGGCCCACATGGCCCAGAAGGTCGTCGCCGACTCGTATCCGGTCTGCTCTTTCTTGACAGTGTTGTAGTCGAAGAACATGCCCGTCTCCTCGTCCCACATGAGCTTGTTCATGATCTGACGACGCTTCTTGGCGCGGCGGTCCCAGGTGGACGAGGTCTCAATCTCCGGCTGGCCAGCAACATGGAACTCCTTCGGGATCTTGAGCTTATCTCCGAAGAATGCGCGGATGGTGCGCGCGATGTCGACTTCGTACTTGTACAGCAGCGAGTTCAGGTCGACCGTGGCCAGATGTGCTGCAACCTTCTCCAGGCGGTAAGACGTGTCGTGGCCGGACTCACGCACAGCCCGGTCATGCAGGAAATACTGGTCTAGCTCCGGCTCAAAGACGTGCCGGTAATTGTAGGCCTTCACAAATTCCTCGAAGCTCATCTTGTGCTTGTCGGCGTACGGTTTCAGGATATGAACAAAGTGTGTGGCCTCAGTCTCCGGCGGCACGCCGATACCACCTGCCACATAGCGTGACAGGCCAGACTCAGGGTCGTAGCGTGGCTTGGACATCCAGGTGCTGTAGTAGTCCTTGATGGCCGCCAGGATGGCGTTGCGCAGGAAGTCCAGGCTGTTGGGGTCCTGCTTGATGCGGTCGTAGACACGCAGCGCCATGTCAGTGAGGAAGGGTGGCTGCGAGCGGCAAAGGTAGTAAGTACGGTTGGCGTTGAGGATTTTGCCGTAGTGCTTTATGCAGAAGCAGAAGTGCTTGACCATCGACTCAGCGAGGTCCACGCGGTCATTGACGAGCAGGCCAAGCGTCTCCATGTAGCTGTCCCAGCCGTACAGCTCATTGAAGCGACCGCCGGGCACCACGAATGGCAGACCACGGTAGTCTGGTTTGCCATCTGGCGTATCTGCGATCCTCTCCATCTCGATTGCAAGCAGGCCAGGTGCTTCGTTCAGGTCGCGAACATAATCCTCTTGGCCTGGCGGGTCATTGAGCCAAATCACATCGAGCTGCATGTCTGGGTGCTCCTTGGTGATGCGAGTGTAGTATTCGAACTGCTCTGGTGCTCCTCGCGGGATGTAGATCCGCGGCCTTGGGTCTGCAGTCCAGTCCTTCGGGTCTCTCGCGACATGAGCAATGTTGGACCCGTCAATGCGCCTCGTCAAGTTCGGCCAGAACTGATCTTTGATCAAGCGCGCGAAACGGTTCACCGGATTCTCATTCAATCGAGCCTCATCCAACACAATCTGCTTCCTGCCGTAGTGCTTTGCCAGCGTCAGCTCCTGCAGCAGATTGCTGAGCATGTACGTGCCGCGGACGTCCATCCGGCGGTAGCCGCCTGAAGCAGCGGTGCCCAGCTGCAGCGTCTTCGGACCCTTATCCTCGATCGTGATTTGGATGTTGTGGTCGGTGTCCTCGCGGGCAAGGAGAGTCTTGAGGGTATCATCAACGTTGATGAGATACTTGCGAGGGGTGTTACCCTGTGCATCTGCAGCAACCCATCAGTCCATGTCCGAGCCAAGCCATAATACAGTGTATCAACATACCGTGACTCGTGCGCCTCCCCGGCGCCTTGAAGGCACCTCCTCCAGCTAGCGAGTTGCGGCTTTGGTCAATCTGTGGCGCATTATACTCGTCAGTCTCAGTGCTTGCGACAGGTAGCGACCATCTATTGTTGTATGCTCTGGGCTCGTAGGGTGTGCGCGGGCTGTAAGAAGAGCTTACAGCTGAGTATGTGCGACTCTTGGCAACCTGCCTAGGGCTGTGACTCTGGCCATAATAGACATCGGGCGCGGCGAGAGGGTCGATGGT
>Ga0058704_10001102_pt1 | contig 12839 bp, 12 predicted proteins | sample AgamicMgSfe_FD_71363 | JGI IMG/M metagenome (GOLD analysis project Ga0058704, IMG submission 71363) | Agave microbial communities from Guanajuato, Mexico - Mg.Sf.e | ecosystem: Host-associated > Plants > Phyllosphere > Phylloplane/Leaf | place: Guanajuato, Mexico | collected 2012-05-30
ATCACGACCTGCTCCTCCGTCCTCTCTTGCTGCGACTTTTCGCCACTACCTTCGGCGTGTTGACGCTCAAACTCATCCTGTGTGGTACCTGCCACGTGGCCAGGATCGTAAGGTGGAGGCTGATCGCTCTCTTCACGCATGGTAGGTTGCTGCGACTCCTGAATAGCGCGCTTGTAGTCCTCGTCGTCTTCCGTATCAGGATCACTATCCCATTCACTGTCACTGCCATGTTGGCGTCGCTGCTCTTTGAGACTCTGCGCTAAAGCGCGCTCGAGCTCATCATCATGACCCGGGTCCTGATTGCCATGCGCCTGCCCTTCGGCCTGACTAGCTTCCATAGCTTGCCGCATGTGCTCATCACCCTCGTTCTTTTCAGCACGCTCTGCACGGACTTTCTGCAGCTCAGCCATACTGGCCTGAATAGCCCGCTCAACAGCCGAATCCTCCTCCGGGTTCCCTCTCGACGTCTCCTGCACCGACAACCTGATAGCCTCCTTGAGCTCAGCATCCTCGGCTTCCTGCCCACCAGTAGAAGTTGGCGCAGGTCCAAGTCCTGCATCCTGCGATCCCATTTCCCGCCTCGCGCCCTCCGGACCACTACTGGGGCCGGCAGCGCTCTTACCAACCCGACTCCCACTACGGCTCCTAATCTTCCCCACAAACTCGTTCTTCCTCTTCCTCTGCTCCTCCAGAATGTCCTTTACCATCTCATCCGGATTTCTCTTCTTCTTCAAGCCCTTCTGCAGAATCTTCCACCTCTGCACAACGTCCGCCCGCTCTTCAACGCTAGCAGCCTGCCACTCATCGAACCCCTGCGCCGTCCGCGCCGCAATGATGTAGTTTTGCACGCTGCTGCCAAACTGCTTCTGTATCTCCTTGTAGACACCCTTCATCGTATAACCAGGTATACCGAAGATGGCTGCGCCAGGCTTGAGCGCAATACCACCGATACCCTTTCCAATGCCCTTAATGAAGCCCGCTGGACCTTCTTTAGCAGCACCGCGCATAGGTTGGGTCACCAAGCCAGTAATACCGTCGTACATGCCGTAGCCGAACTCTTTCGTCGCCGCTTTGACACCTGACCTGAAGTCGGTAACCGGCTCCGCTCTCCGCACAGTCGTATCGCCGTACAACTTCGGCGCATTGTGGAAGCCCTTCGCCAGACCCATGGTGAAGTCCATTGGCGAAGAGAAACCGGCGCCAATGATCTTACGTATCCCTTTAGCCGTATCGGTCGCCGTATCAATGGGATTCTCCCCCGCCTGCTGCGATGCGCCGGGACTGCGTGATCTGCTGCCTGAACGCGAACGTGGTTTCTTGCCTTCCAATTGACCACGCAACGCGTTAGCCATCGATTGTGGCATACTGCCACGAGATTGCGGGCCACCTTTCTCTCCCGTTGGAGACGTCGGCGATCGGATCCTATCGAGCGATTCCTGAAAGTTGAACGAAGAGTTCGTTCGACTGCTTCCAGGCGAAGGCGAAGTGGGCCCACTGGAAGTAGCCGTGTCTGCCTGTGACGATGTCCTGGCAGGATGCAGAGAACTCTTGTCATCTGATGTGGTACCCTCTTGGGACGGCATGGAAGCACCTTCTCCCTCTGCTTCTTGCTGTTGTTGCTGCCTCTTCTTCTTGTTCTTGGCGCTATCTGGGTGGATATTCAGCGCCTTCAGCGTTTCAGTCGGGAAGTCTGCTACACCCATCATCATATTCGTCATCGTACCTACCAGCGCCGTCGTAGCACCAGTGATAGGGTCCCAAGGTCCTTCGTCCGTCTCGTACTCCCTTGGCCGGAATAGCTTGAGTTCATTGAAGTCCAGCAAGCCTTCATTAGCAAGCGTGCAAGCAGCCATTGCAGACAGGCCGACCTGCGTCCGCTTCAAACGCCACACTGCTGCTCGTGACGGAGCGACATGGCAGCGCAGCTTGTCGTAGTCCAGCTGCTGGTGGAACGACTGCGCACCAAGATCGGTGCCGCGCTCAGCAGCAATCTTGTCCGCAAGCTCCTGCGCCCTCTCTTGGCTTTCGGGCTTGAGACAGAACTCGATGGCCTCAGCTAGCTTCTCTGCAGTGAGTTGCTTATGCGGTATCGGCTCCGGTCCAGCGCCAGCGCGAGCGACCATCGAACCCCAGAACGGCTGATCGCCGAAGAACGGCACAACGACAGTAGGCCGGCCTGCCGTAATGCCTGCTGCGGTTGTACCTGCGCCACCGTGATGGACAACGCACGAGACGTGCTTGAAGAGCCAGTCGTGGGGCACGTTACCCAGCATGTACACTCCATCAGGCTTGCCCAACTCGTCTGCACCCATGCCACCCCAGCCTTTTGAGACCAGCGCTCTTTGGCCCGACTGGCGCACGGCCTCGAAGAGGGTCTGTGTCATGCCGTTGGGATCATCGAGCACGATGGAGCCGAAGCCGATGTACACAGGTGGTGGGCCAGCGTCTAGGAACTCTTTCAGGTCCGGCTCGGGTGTATAGTTGGTGGCAAGGTTCAGGAAGTAGAAGCCGGAAATGGAAATAATCTGACTCCAATCCTTGGGTTTCGGGATGAGTGCTGGTGACCAGCAGTAGGTGTGCGGTATCTTGAGCCTCTGCAGCATGCCGGGTGCCCAGACGAGACTGACAGGCTCCAGACCTAAGCTTTTTTGCCGGAATTGGTTGATCACGTCACCGAGACCTTGCCATGTCAACGTGTCGATGAGTGCGTACGAGATGTAGTTGGTCAGATGAGGATCAGCGTTCGAAGACTGGATGTTGGCCAGCGGGTGAGGGAAGGCCTGCGTAGGCGAGTAAGGCATGGTGAACATGATGTGCAATGGTATGCCCAGCTTCTCCGCACAATGGATGTGGGCGAAGCTAGGTGGGTTGGCGATGATGCAGTCCGCCACAAATGGCTTGTTGCTGTCATCACCAGTGGCAGGATGGTTCGCTGTCCAGTCCTCAATCGACTCATCCGTAGCTTCTGCGCCTAGACCATCGCCCGCTTCGTAGCATGACCGCCAGCAGCCCTTGATATATGCGCCTACCTCCTTTCGCCTCTTACCCACATCACCGCTTCTGAGCGAGTCAAAGCCAGGCATCAGGCCCGGGTTCTTGACCATAAACGCCATGAGCTGCGACGGGTCCCCGCCGATGTTGAAGAACTCCAACCCATTCTCCCTGACGAAGTCCTTGAACACCGGATGCGTTGCGAGCCTCACCCTGTGCTTATAGGTATCCTTCAGCACCTTGCCCAGTGCCACGAAGGGCTGTACATCTCCTCTTGAGCCGACAATCTGTATCACCACGTTCATCGGCGGAGGAGGCGGTGTCTCATCGTCACCACCCAATGATGGCGGAATATATGGAGGTGGCGGTGCAAGCTCTTCCTCAGCAAGGTCCTGTTGATGTCGCAGAGCAGGCACGAGCAAGCTCGACAGCTTCTTGTTGCGCTGGTCGATGTTGATGTTGACTCGCCCGTCATCCGCCACGCTGGCCTTTGTGCCGAAACCATCTTGCTCTTGCTGCACAGAGCCATAGTGCTCGCCGTATGCTGGTGGTGGTACATCGTATTCGAACTGCTCAGTATCGAGGCTCTGTTCCTCTACCACTGGTACATCACGGCCTTTCTGCTTTCGCTCGGCTGATGAAGTTGAGGCATTGTCGTTGTTGCTTGCTACTGCGGCTCCTGCTTGCTGTAGCATTTGTGCTGGTACATCGCTGCTGCTCTCGGGTTGAGCGGCCTCGCCTTGCTTCTTTGGTGGGGCCATAATGTTGGTGGGTAGGTCGTCTGTTGCCGTAGGCTCAGGTCATGTCGATCGCTGGTGAGCAGCAAACAGAACGAGACTCGAAGCAGCGTTTATATGAACGTAGAAAGCGGTGGCCTACGTGTTCCAAATCACCTGTAGCTGAGCAAGGCAAACAGTGCGAACGAGTCCATACGACCGGTCTTGAAGCTCGCGAGCAACGCGAAGGAGGTCCCGCGTGTGAGGCGCAGCCGACGTCACTGCTCGACAGAGGTGCATGTGAAACAGCCCCTCGACGGCCAGTTTGTTGGAAGCTGCCCGCATGACCGACATGGCTGCTGTCGTGTACCGTTGCTCCTCCAGAGCAAACGTAAACTGCATGAACTGTGTGAGAAGCAAGAGAGGGAATTCTCTAGGGATACCTTCGCGTATTGCAAGGTTTCGGGAAACGGCTATATACTTCTTCCGACCCATTCATACACAAACGCCACACGCCTCGCTCGAATATGCTCAAGAAGTTCATCCTCTAGCAACCCTCAACCCACGACACCTCTACTCGTCTCTATATATCTCCGCAATCGCCTTCTTACTACACCGCCCGAAAACCTTACATTGACACTCCATCGCATTATCACAATGTACCGCGCTCCTGCCAAAGATAATATGCCACATATACTCCAGCACCCTCCCAATCGTATCATCATCATACGTCGTCTCCTCCAGGTAATTCCGGTAATGCTCGTAGTCCTCCTTTGGCCGCTTTAAGGTCTGCTCCCTCGAGACCGCGAACTGCGCACAGCAGGGCGTAGATACAACCTCAGCTTCTTTGCGGACCTGGCTGAGAGGCATGTTGAAGAAGTCCGCGTAGACGTACGGGTAGATGTGCTCAGGCAGTTTCTCTGGATCTGGTGGGTTGCGCCAGGGTTGGATCTCGTCGGGACAGCCTGGGACTTCGGTACAGCGGAGATTGACGTAGCCACGCTCGGCCACTACATCTAGTCGGAGAGCGCGTAGCATGAGCACTGCATCGTGGCCCTTGGCTTCGTTGTGCCAGGCTTTTGGGTAGCCTTTCCGGTGCGCGTGGATGAAGACCATGACGTCCGGGAAATTTGGGTAGTGGTCGATGATGTAGGTGAGGTAGGGCATAGCTTCTTTGCTCTTGTTGATCTTCGTGCGGAAGCCGGTTGGAGAGGTGACGTTGGGTTCCAGGTCCACCACGTAAATTGCTCTTTGCCAGTCGATGAGCTCCTGCGCAACCCAGTCTGTATCTTCGCTGGTGAGCTTTCCCATAACGATCGCCTTGGTTAGCTCAGTCGGCGAGGGGGCAGCAGGTGTCGAAGCGGCCGTCTCTGAGGCATCATGGTGAGTGTCGACTTCCGGCGGCTTAGCCAAGTCTTCATTGATGGTCGGAGTCGTGTCAACCGCTGGCTGCTTTACCTGCTCCTCGGCTTGAGGACGGTATGGCGCTTCCGGTTCGTGATCTCCATCTTTGAAGGGTGACGCCTCGAACAGTGCGCGGCCTTGCGGCAAGTAATTGATACTAGACAGCACAAGCAGCGCTATCAATACCGCAGCCGCGATGCTGCCAATGCGCACCCACTGTCTTGCCATGTCTTTCTGCAGCTCCGCCTCGAACTCCCGTCACCTCCACAGCTACAGCTACCGCACCTCCTTCTCACTCCGTTGCACCATATCACTTCTTCACGTGTCAGGCTGAAGATAAGGAAAAAGTGACTGCATGCGACTCGGAAAGGAAATGGCGGCATACATACCCGTAATCTCTCAATGCAGGTACGCGTACGTGCCCACCGTTCTTTCGGACCCATTACCTCTGCGCCGCAACAGATTTACAATGGGCAACGTCAGCGTCTGGCGGGTTTGAAGACCCGGCGGGTAGGCTTTGCCAAGCCTGGCTAAGCTTTCCAACCTTCGGTTCCGAGAAGCCGGATGTGAAACGACGACGGGAGGTGTAAACACGTGCTCTTCCATTTGGACTCTCCTCTTTCGCTCTGTATCTTGGTCTGCGCCTTCATGTGCTGATACATGCTACAAGTTCACCTTGAGAACGGCGCTTCTTGTTCACGCCCTGCCGCTGCCAGTCACAGCCTCCGCTCCACCGGTCTCTCCGTCTCGAGCCCTTCTACTGAACACGTGCTCGGTCCCTCCACGTTGTCAAGGATCCGATGCACTGTTCTTGCCTTCGTCGCCTCCAGACGCTGGTCGCTGAACCTGCAGTCGTCCCTGCCAAAGAAGTATGGCGCTGGTATCATACTGGAGGGCGTGTTGATCGGCTGAACGGTGGCGGAGGCGCTTGAGGCCAACTGTCGGCACGGTACTAGCATCTCCTGGTCTACATGTACCGTTCTCGAACGCGTTTGGACTTTCCAAATCACGCTGGCCAGCTGTACTCTGCTACCTTAGTATCGGGTTAGACGACCCGAATCATCTGAAGACCAAACTGACTGGTTGCCATGGTTCAGAGTACAAGATAGGAGCCGCCTGGCCATGCGAAAGTTCGTGGGTAGGCCTTACTCTTCACTACGGGAATGCAGCCCGCGATGCTAGCAGTGAATTCGCTGAGAACGCCAGTGTGGAAAATCGTGGTTGAGGGCGCCGGCTCACTGTAAACAGATTCGATGCTTCGCGGTATATGCACTTTTCGCACTTGGCTACCAAGGGTTTGAAGGCCGCTCATAATAGCTCGTGTGACCGCGGCGTTGTCTACATCCCATACCAACTCGCACGTAAGCGAACCGTACTCATTGATAACTTACGTGGTAATCCTGACAGTCCAGCCACGCCCTGGGCCGCACATGGCCATGCGATCTCGGTCTCCTCGTCGTTTCGATTCCTTGCTTTCAGAGACAACCCACCCTTAGCTATTGTCATCCGCGAACGCAACTCTTCGTCTGCATTAGAACCTGCGAGCAGGATTGAGCATCGTATGGAAACAAGACCTCATTATGGTGGAATAACCAATTTATCGGGCAGCAAATCTATGCGGGATCGCATATGATGTCAAACACCTTCACGAACAGCTGGCTATGCTCGACATAGGTGCTATGACACAGCAACGCATCAAAGAACTGGAGAACCAGCTTGCCAAAGCACAAGATCTCATTGATTCACTGCAACAGCAGAACGCTACTCTACGCTCGACACCGCAAGCGGCGAATCAACATGCAGCTGCGCGGCAAGGAAACAGTGAGGCGGTCTCGGAAAGTAACGAACAGCCTTCCCGCTTAATGGCTCTGCCTGCCGAGCTTCGCGATGCCATATACGACTTGTGCGTAGCCAAAGAGAAGGTCATGGTTCGGTGGAAAGATGTTCTCGGAAAAGATCTGCGCTTCCAGCAGTACGACAGTTACAACCCGCCACGTTTTGAAAGACTGGAAAGTCAACTCCTCGCAGTCTCTAAGCAGGTCTGCGTTGAGACGCTCAAGCGGCTGCTGTCCACCAACACATTCTATATCATGCCGTCCGAAATCTGGGTACCGAACTTTCAGATGATCTACGAGCTAGCAACCGGCAATCCATCACAGGATTAGCCGGCAACGGGACTCAGTGTGGCGTTTGACACGAGGCAGTATAGTCTAGACAATTACTATGCGTCCGAGCTCAGCTACGTCTATGGCGACTGGGAAAAGAACCCTCAACAAACAGAGGACAAATGGCGACAACTCCAATGCGATAACACTAGGAACCTCATCTTCGACCAGGCCTGGAGACCAATCATTTCCAGCGTTTGCGGCACCGAGTGTCGTTATTTGGAGGTCAACCTGCAGAATTGTTTCTGTCCATGTTATTGCGGAAAGCTTGAAGTCTGGGTTGCTGAAGCTTTGGCAGAAGAGGTATACGGAAAGGACAATCTAAAAGAGATCCGCTTCCTAGGCGTATCGGAGCTGGCAGCTCGCATGCAGATACGGGATTTGTTTCGAAACCATTCTTCACCGCCGGCGAGCTGTGTTATCGAATTGGCGTTTGCCGGTACGTTGGCGGGCATCCACAATGGTCAAGATGCGACATGGCACACGGCGGACACTCTTGTAACGGAGGGTAAAGACAGAGAGGCGATCGCGAAGCTTGGCAAAGATGTGCAAGGCTTGCGGACAATGCCGTGCTAGATGTTAATCGTCATTGACGAAAGGTGTAAGCTGAACAATGGAAGCAGTCGTCATGTCCATCAATGTCAATTCCATCAAGGTTGTACGCAAGAAGGCGACACCCTGATGATCTGGACTAGGCCTACGCCGTACGTAAGCATGCATTCTTGTGAACAGTACATGCCGTGACAAGCCGTACTGGCAACGAACAGCACCATCATGGCAGCGTCAAACGGAGAAAATTGTCTACGTACAGTTCACGATGTCCTCATTGTTGGCGCTGGCCCCAGCGGCCTTGCTGTCGCCGCTCGACTGAAGGAGCGAACACCATCTGCGCTCTATACTGACGAAGAGCACCAACGCTATCACTGGTTGGCAAAGCATGGTCCACGCAGCTCAGTGAAGAACCGTCGTAACGGTCGTACGAAGTGTGCGTCTCAAGACAACGCCAACGCTGGCAAGCTTGCAACGCTTGTTGTCGATAGCTCCAGTGACAAGTGGATGGGCAAGTGGCACAGGCTGTTTGCGGCACTTGAGCTCAGTCATCTTCGAAGTCCAATGTTCTTTCACCCAGATCCGAGAGATCGCGACGCTTTACTGGCATTTGCGCATGCCGAAGGCAGGGGTGACGAGCTGCTTGAAATCACCGGCTGTGTGGGCAAAGAGATCAGCAAGCACAAGAAGAAGAAGCGTGCAGATTGCAGCCGCTGCGGGTAAGGCTTGAGATAGCCTACAATGTTGTTATAGTGCTGACAACGTTTGAGGACAATGCGGCCTACCGAGATTGACGAACGAGATCGCCAGGACTACTTCACTCCAAGTACCGAAGTCTTCAACCAGTTCTGCCAGAGAATGATCGGTCGCTACGACCTTGGCCATGACCTTATCGTCAAAGAGACGGTGACTTCCATTGACTTTGGCCATGCTGGCGACAACGTACAGCCAATTTTCGCAGTGAAAACGAATCGCACCTTACACTTCGCGCGTGCTGTGGTTATGGCTGTTGGTCCTGGCGAATTTCCAAGGATACCAGCACCCTTTCCATCCGAAGCTTGCAACAACACTATTCATGCTGCGAACCTCCATCCGAGAAAGCTGATAGATCATGCTCTTGCAAAGAAGATTAGTCAGAAGTGCAACACCAATGTGCTAGTGATTGGCGGAGGACTAACAAGCGCTCAAATCGCTGACGCCGCGATCCGATCTGGAGTCACCAAAGTTTGGCAGGTGGTCAGAGGTCAGCTTCGCGGTGAGCCTGCCCGTCCACCCACGATTTGCTCTTGCTTTACTAACGAGATGATAGTGAAACCGTTCGACGTGGACCTTTGTTGGATGGGCAAGTTCCGCAACAGGGAGAAAGCGACGTTCTGGATGGCGGATGATGATGAAGGTAAGCTGATAACACATCCTCTCAAGGATGTGCGGCCGCTTCTAATCTGACATATACAGAGCGTGCGGAACTTTTGCGGCAAGCTATCGGCGGTGGGAGCGTAACGCCGCGCTACCACAAGATCTTGCAGGGCCATAAGCAATCTGGAAGACTGGCGCTTTTCACGCAGACTGTTGTGGCATCGCAGAAGAAGACAGAAAGTGGTCAATTGATCATCACCACCGAGCCACCCGTTCCGTCTTTGCCACCGATTGACTTTGTGTACTTTGCGACCGGAATGCAGGGAGGAATCGACAACAACCCGCCACTGAAAGCGTTTCACGCCAAGTTTCCAATCGATACGATGGCCGGCCTTCCAGCTTTGACCGACGACCTAATGTGGAAAGAGGATGTGCCGTTGTTCGTCACGGGCAAGATGGCCGCCTTGCGGCTTGGACCAGGTGCTGGCAATCTTGAAGGCGCAAGGGCGGGCGCCGAGAGAGTGACTCTGGCTGTCGAAGCGTTATTATCGAAATCGGACGATGTATCGAAGGAAGAGCGTGAGGCGCTTGATGATAGCCAGGCCACATATCGGTACGCATGGGGACTAGGGAGCCGTTTCGAGGCTCTGGAATCTGGTGACTAGCACATCCGATCCGAGAAGGAAGTTGCAGTGTGAAGCCTCGACTGCTCCCACAGTAGTGCAGACAATGTGCTGACGATCAATCATTGCAATGTGCGTACAGGGTATGATGAATCATCAGGAACGGCCGCTTGTGCATGATGCAAAGGCGAAGCTTGCCGTTTTTCAAGTTGCGTGACTGTCCTTCAAGTACTCATCTACAGGTCTTTTACGTCAGCACAAAGATTACATCTCCTAACTGAACGTAGAAGATGCGGAAGAGTATGCTGTCGGTCAGTCTCAGGGATCTTTCTGTGGTACCCATATTCACGTACAAGGGTCCGTCGTTGACGTGAGGAGCGAACGCTCAAAAACCCTAAGACCGTCAACAAGGTCGAGTAGCTGGCACACGGCAGATGCCCTACGTCTACGATAAAGAGTTGGTTGAGAGCGGCGCAAAAGTGTTCATGAAGAGCTCTTGCACCGACTCAAGGGGAAGCATTGCCGCCGTCAAGCATATTTCCTCAGGCTTCGACGACCCATGAAGCTCTGCATAAGGTCGCGATGGCCGCCGAAAATTAGCGATGCTCACCAAGGTGCTGCGGATGTAACCCTCGCATTGTAGACTTCGCTTTTGATGAGAATAGCAGCCACTAGGTGGAGACGGGTTAGCGGAAAGCGGCCATTCCGCCTCCGTAGCATCCCCGTAGAGTCTCTGCTGATTCCACCTGCAAATCTCCCATCTGGACCTCACGCCATCTTCGCCGGTGAACAGCTGCGCCTCTGCCACCCAGTTCGAGCCTCTCACGACTTGCCAAGGGAGGTGCTCGCATTACTGCGCCGCTGTCGCCCCCAAGCTCACTTCTAAACACGCATGGCGACCACGCTACCTCGGAAGGATTGGCTATGTTTCTTCCACGGCTGCAGCCTGAAGCAACCGCAATGCGCCTAACAAGAACATGCAGCCACCTCACAGGGCTAGCTGGTCCGTACTGCTGCCTTTTCATTGTAGACGAGGTTATTCTGGTTGCAGGGCTCGGAGCGACACTGCAACGCACCTGTTCGTATTCTGCTTAGCGATGGGCGTGTAGCTCTACGCTATCACCATCGAAGATGGTGGAGGCGTTGTGATCTGTTAGGCCTGTATATGAAGACGCTGGTGCCACGGTAAGGCCTTTCTTTGCACATCATCACATTGTACATACACATCGATACAGTGCCTTTGCTTTGCATCTACTAACCCAAGACCGCCACTCGCTTCGGTCTCGCATCGACACTCGCTTGTGTCTCTTTGCTCAACTAATAATACCAATCCCAACATCATCGATCCGCCCGCAACATGTACTCCGGAACCACGCTTCTCGCCTTGCTGGGTGTGGCGACCGCTCTGCCTCAAGCGCCCCAGGGCTATGGTGCCAGCTCCAGCTCCAGCGCCACGTCGGTCTCCTCCAGTTCCAAACCGCAACCTCCACCTCCGAGCTATGGAACCTCAAGCTTTGCCAGCAGTTCCTCTTCTGTGAGCATTCCGCAATATGGTAGCAGCTCGTCAATTGCAGTCACGACGGCGTCCTTTTCAGTATACACAACATCTGTGCCAGTGACTAGCTTTACAACGTATACGACCCTTTGCACCGAGAACGGGACAGTAACAACACACACACATTCTGCTCCCATCTACGACTCCACGAGCTCTATTAGTGGCAGCCTCTCGACCAGCTCTTCGAAGCCTGCTCCACCGCCGTATGGGACGGGAGTCACAAGTTCATCTTTCAGCACTGCTCCAAAGCCTTATGGAACGGGAAGTTCAAGATCTTCGTCTAGCACGGCGCCGAAGCCGTCGCCAAGTAGTTCTTCCACGAAAAGCTTACCAACAGATTCCATTGGTGGTTACGGTCATTCCAGCTCATCAACGAACAGTGGCCCAACGGGCGTTAGTGTTTCGACCATGAGTGTTTCTCAGAACACCGGGTACAGTCAGGACCGCAGCAGCTCAGCCAAGAGCTTGCCTCATCCCACTGGATACGGTCAAAGCACCTCGTCTACCAAGAGCCTACCAGTGGGCCCAACGGGCGGCTATAGCCACGGGAACTCTTCGAATAAAAGTATCGCTCCATACCCTATGACAAGTGCTACCTCCTTGAAGAGCACTACCACTGAGAAGGTTACCACAATCCTCACGACAACCGAGACTTACCCAGTCACCGAGACCAGAACTCACTCTTGGACCTACTCATACCCTGTTGGCTCTCACTCAGAGAGCAAGTATTCGACTAGATATGCTACGACCTGCTCGACAACTACCTACATGACTACCATCACCACTGCATATACCATTACTAAGCCCACCCCTACTCATGGTGCGCCTGAGACCTACCCTGTCGGTCCCGGTTCGTCTTCTGCTCCAGGCTCTGGCTTGTCTTCTGGCTCGACCTCCGGCTCGACCTCCAGCTCGGGCTCGGGTACCGGCTCCATTTCTTTCCTGGGTGACTCATCTCCAGCCTCGCCAAAAACTCCGTCAACCATTGACCAGAACACTTGCCCTCCGGCAGAAACCGTAACAATCAAAGTTCCAGAGTACACGATGACGGTCTCTGTGACAGTCTATGGTACCATGCCCGCTGCCCCCACCCCTGCGTCGCAAGGCTCGCAGACGACTACCTACGCCTGCAACGGAGCTACGTGCAATTCCACCAGCGGTAGCTTGGCATTAGTCACCGCGTCAGCAACCCATATCAACGGTACTGCCACAGCATAGACGAGATAGACGAGATATACGTCCTTAACCACCGTGGCCCCAATGACGGCAAGCTTCACCACCTGCGCATGCAACCCTGCTCGCCGCTACCCTTACGGAACTTGCATCGTCTCCAGCGGCTTCCTGAACCTTATCACGTACAGCCACAGCTCCAGCTCCAGCTCCAGGTCCTCGATGCTGAGCAGTGTTATCTCGACAACTTAAAGCACTAACACGGCGCCTAATTCATATCAAGCACGGTGCTTCGTGCAACAGAATATGG
>Ga0058704_10001103_pt1 | contig 12839 bp, 17 predicted proteins | sample AgamicMgSfe_FD_71363 | JGI IMG/M metagenome (GOLD analysis project Ga0058704, IMG submission 71363) | Agave microbial communities from Guanajuato, Mexico - Mg.Sf.e | ecosystem: Host-associated > Plants > Phyllosphere > Phylloplane/Leaf | place: Guanajuato, Mexico | collected 2012-05-30
GTTCGGTTGTAACCCGCGACTGATGGCTATTCATCCAGACGTCTCGGGACTTGTCGTGGGCGTCGATGTAGGCGGTCAAAATCTGCCAGAATACAACGACGACGGCGACGTCGACGACACGCCGGCCAACACTATCGTCAAGTACGTAGAGGCCGTCTCAGGTGCTGAATTCGGCGTTCATGTACGCTTCGACACCCCAGCATTCCGATTCGCCCAGGACAGCATATCCATGGCAGTGTATGTTGACGGGCAATCTGGCTCAGGATCCGAGACCTGGTTGAGTCGGGAAGACCTCGCATGGGGCGGACGCAGGGTCATCAAGGGCGCGATCCATAAGACGGTCACCGGGGGGTACGAGAAGAGGCCTATGTTCTTCTCCGAGTTGAGCATCAGTAGGTCATGTGCTACTCAAAAACTCCTGCGTATGCTAATGTATAAGCGTAGACGATGGAGCAGCGGACAAGAGCCTTCTCGGGAAGCTAGGCAGACTCGGCACGATTATGATCAAGTTCTACAAGGTTAGGATTGAGACAATAACACCTGATCCGCCAACCGCGCCGAAGCACGTCAAATCCCGTCAAAAGTACACGCCAGACGCAAACGCGCGAGAGCCACCAGCACCACTTCTTGCAGACGGCAAAATTGCGGAGAAGAACCTGAAAGGCCGCGCGCTCACCCACCAAGCAACGTAAGTTCGGCTCTTTCTCACCCTTAGTACATGCACTGACGCTTGGTAACTTGACAGACTCGGCGCACCCACCGCTCATACGTCTCCCAAAACCAAGTGCGTCCGCTTAGGCGAGCCCTTCGCCGTCTTCGAGTTCAAATATCGCTCTCACGGTGGGTCCTGACTGTCTCCATAACTCGATAGACTGCTGACAAGACTAGCTGCCTTACGAGCACTCCATGTAATCTCACGCAGTCCTTCACCAGTCCCGCTCGAAAGCAAAGACATTAACGAGCTTACACCCGAGGAGATGCGAGAACTGCTACGGCGCCAGAGGGTAAGTGCAAGCGCCGTTGCCCGTGGCCATATCGCTTACATCGTGGCAGGAGAACAGAGACAGGGATAACGCGAAGAAGATTGAGAGGGAAATCAAGCGTGAGCGTGTTGAGCTCTCAGAAGAAGAGAGCGATGGGGGTGTGCAGCTTGTCGCGCGTCAGCCTAAGAAGAAGAGAGGCGCGATACCGAGAGGCGAAGGGCAGGTGATCGAGCTGAGCGACAACGAGTGAGGTGCTGGCACTCGTTCACTGCGCTTGGCCCGGACTCGCCTAATAAGATGCCCCCCGGCACAAACGCTGTGCCACAGACGGCTCGAGCAGGATGCCCTGCTCCTAAACGGCGTCAAAGAATTTCCAGATGTCTCAATGTACCCTGACGCTGTGAATACATCACTACCACTACCACTATCAGTAGTCACATGCGTTCCTTCTCATGTATCCACGATTGCGAGACGCACCTGCCGGCTTGTTCGAGCCGAAACGGGCAACCACGACTGACCGGGCGTCACTGCGTCACGTGTCCATCACTTCCGCATTCATGTTCGCCTAATCTCACCTTCGATCATTCCACATCAAAGTCACGACGTCCGGTTTAACATCACCAGGACAGTATAGCCATCTTGAAAGGCGTACCGGGTCTCACCTTCGCACTGAGCAGCGCCGGACATGACCTACCAGAGTACAAGGACAGTGAGGTGGATGATAATGAGGCAGACAATGTTACCACCAATTACGTCGAAGCTCAGTCAGGCGCAAAATTCGGCTTCCGCCACCACTTCGATCCAGACACGTCCATGTATCATGACGATCACATCGAGAGATACCATGGTCTACATGGACGGGCAGTATCTCTGCTCGCTCAAGAGCACGCCAGAAAATGTCCGTTTGGGCTAGAGGGAGTCATTCATGGAGATGAAGACAACTCGTGACGGCATGTCATACTCGCAGCAGTTGCGTTTGCCGAACTCCAGATCAGTAGGACTATTGCTTATGTCTGGTGGAAGGACACACAGGAGTGACTGACGCTCGATAGTTGTAAAATCGGCAAACAAAGAACTGCGCGGCAAATTGGTTCGCTTAGGCACCATCACCTTCGAGCTGTACAGAATCAGATACGGCGAGCCGCTGCCCGAATCAACCCCTCCCAAGCCAAGAGACAAGCCTCGGGGGCACGGCAACCTCCGAAACTGTTCAAAGGCAAGAGGCATCTACTAGAGAAAGACGACGTGTCGGAGGAGAGTCTGAGGGGCAGGGCCATCTCTCACCAAGCAAGGCTCTGTGCACCTACTGTGGTCCCGGCCCGACGCCATTCAGTGGGACCAGATAAGACTTGGCGCTCTTTCACGAAGATCGACCACAAGCCCTTCGCCACCTTCAACTCCATATATCGCTCTTGCGTTAAGCAAATCAGTACAGAACCCGAGCTGCTACGATATGCTGACATGAGTCAGCTGCACTTCAAGTACTCTCTGTGATTTCGAAAAGCCCGTCGCCGGTCCCACAGGAGAAGCGTCAGCTTGAGAGTCTGTCGCCAGAGGAACTACTAGACTTGGCGCGTAGACAGAAGGAACAGCTACAGTTGGGAGCAGGCTTGGCGGGAGTCAAGAAGGAGAAGCTTAAGCGCACCGCGATTGGAGATACCGGCGGCGATGAGAATATTGAGGTTGTCGGCTACAGGCTGGAAAGAGGAAGGGCAAGGGCGGATCAAACGCGGGTGCTGAGATTGTCGTACTCTCTGACACCGATTGATAGGCGAGCGACTACGGCATACCACGCCCGGCTGGAGGAAGATTGCTTCTCACGCAGACCGAACTGCGATTCAGGCTAAGTGGGCGGCCACCGCTGGCCTGAGTGCTCTCAACCCGTACTGAGAAGACACAGCGGCGGTTGAAGCTGATCTATGCGGTACGCAAAATCGTGCATTGACTTAGCTTGTGAGACAATGATCCCATCTTTGCCTGTGTCACGAAGGTTTCCGACCGTCTCGCGTCGTGTTGGAGCAGTGAGTCTGTCACTTTCACAGAAAGTACCTTGGCTTTCACAATGTCCTAGCACATTGCATGACCCACGATGTCCTAGTCGCGCCGGTGCAGGCAACTGAGGCCTTCTTACTTATGTGATTCTTACAGTCATCTCTGAGACAGTTGTAAGGCCAGCGCGAGCTTGATCTCTTTTTCAAATTTACTGTTAATATATGCCGGCCTCACTCTTTCTCAGAGTTCAACAAGCTTCGACAATACACCCCGGCGTACCACACGCAACCGAAACGAAACAGTCGCAACAGAGCATGGCCATCGTCAGTGTAGTGCCGGGCCTTATCGTCACACTCGACGTTGCTGGTCAGGATCTTGCGGGATACAAGGATAACGAGGCAGAGCAAGATGCACCTAACACGACTACCGTCTTCGTAGAAGCGCAGTCCGGCGCAAAGTCTGCATTCGCCATTCGCTTCGAACCAGCTACCTTCCCACACCGGCATGAACAACTTGTGGCTGACATCTACCTGGATGGACAACGTATCTGACCATGGTACTGCTGGCCCAGGGACTACGTATCAGGTCGACGGCATCTCGTCACGACTGCACATACGTTTTGCGATGACAAAATTTACGAATAGGAATTCGCGTTCAAGAAGCTGAACATCAGTAAGATATCGTGCGGTTAAGCATACAGTACAGAACACCGACCTGGTGAAGGCGAAGCGCCAGCAGATAAGAGCCTTGTAGGTAAGCTAGATGGGCTAGGCACTATGGACGTCAAATGGTACAGACTCAAAGTCCATGAGGCTGAGCCTGGAGCCAACGCTCTCAGTCTACCGCCACGGCAAGAGCTCAATCAGAGCGACACCATCAGTACAAGACTACCCGAACAGTCCGGGGGCAAAAAATCTCTTCTCGAAGACAACTCCGTCTCGGGGAAGAACCTGAAAGATCGGGCTGTTACTTACCAAGCGGCGTAAGTGAAACTCATCCGCTGCTGTGATACACTGCTCACGCTTTTACAGACTATGCACGCCCACAGAGCGCATTATACCCCAAAACCCTGTCCACTTCAGCTCAATCATTAGAATCGATGTTGAGCCATTCGCCACATTCAACTTCAAGTATCGTTCGCTCGGTAAGCACGGCTGTGTTTCCATTCAATGTTCGCTCTGACCGGATACTGACATGGTGCAGCTGCAGTCCAAATACTGCAGATCATTCCAAGGAGCCCATCACCTGTTCCACTGGAAGAACGTCCGCTTGAGGAACTGTCACCGGACGAGCTGCGTGAGCTAGCACGGAGGTAGAAGGTAAGATTCGCATGTGATTGTGACGCTACACACGGACGGGCTAACACGATGCGCAGGAGCAGCTGGAGGAAGCAAGCGTGAATGCCAGGATCAAGAAGGAACAGCGCGAGGGCACTGAGGATGGTCGTGACGGTGGGGCTGATGAGAGCGACAGGCACAGGCAGAAGAGGAGGCAAAAGAGTCTACCCGGCACTAACGCCGAGGTTGTCGAGCTCTCTGATGATGATTGAGCGGCGAGTGATTCGCCTGAATCCAGTAATGTCGCCGCTCGCTCGCTTGAACAGGTAGATTCGGGAAGTGGTATTGCCGCTCTTCTCCTACCAATGCACGTATGAGATGCGTGCCATCCAGTGCATGCAAGACCATTCAACAGTAGACGGCGTTCAATGTTGTATCGATGTGGCCTCTTCGCATCGCTCCGGAAGCAGCAGCCCTTTCACTGCGCTGGAACAAGGCCAGCCTCAGCAAGATTTGCGACCTTCGCGTCTGCGCCGAGGTAGACAACCACCCAAGGTGCAGCAGACCGAGCAGGAGATGGAACAAGGGTCACTCACTTGCAACGTGAGCTTTGCCAAGTCAGGCGGCAGGGTAGTGATAGGCCATGAACACGGAGAGGCGTCGAAATGCCTTGTAGCGATGCATACTCTATGTTTGCTGCAACGGTGAGAGAAGAGGTTGCGAAAGTGATGGTGGGCCTTGTCAACAGCAAAGAATGCGAGTTGCAGCGAATGGAGTGGCGCGATATGGACGCATTGAGGCAGGCGCTGGAAACAGCACGGCGTGGCCAGCTTCCTATTCGTGGATGAGCGAGAGGTGATATGGATGCTATGACTTGATCAAGACCAACCATGGCCGTTTCCGTCGTTTCAGTAAGCCCGTTATACCCATGTAGCTGGATACATGTGTCCTCTTCCACAAAGCTTCAGACGGACACGGTGTCATAATCTTGGACTCCCCGTGCCTCAGTCCATGTGATGCTGATACTACAGGAGTCCGAGTATTGGAGTGAGCGTGAATGTTAGAGTGTCAGATCTGAAACACGCTAAGCGTGGCTTGGCGAACCCCTGAGTTACGAGAGCGCGACATCACGTTCAAACAACCACACCCCAGCTGTCCCTCCGTCAGTCCCTGCACTCCGTCACAGAGTGAGTTGTTCATCAAGGCACTCCGAAGATGCGTCCGGCGCTCAATCAACATGGCCATACACCCAAACACTCCAGGCATCGAGGTAGGCATTGAGGTTGCGGATCAGCGTGCTGTAGAGTACGACGACAATGACGACAGCACGCCTGCTGGAGTTTGCGTGAAGTATATAGAAACTGTGTCGGGAGCGGACTTCATCATCACGCCTCGCTTCGATGTCACTACCTTCCCGTTTGCACAGGAGGCTGTTTCATTCATGGTACGTATCGATGGAGAGTTCGTACGCAGGTAGTGATTCAAATCGCCAGACATCTTGAGCGGCAGGGTCCACCCTATTTGATATGCCATTCGCACAACAGAGGAGGGCCGGGTCAACCACCCAATGTTGTTCGCGGAGCTGAGTACTAGTAAGATATGATAATCACAAGCCATTGTCACCTTCACTAACGATCGCGCAGGCGACAAATCGGCGGATAGGAGCTTGATGGGCAAGCCTAGGGAGCATCTACATGGAGTGCTTTAGAGCCAGGCTCGAGCCCCGCACGGCAGTCCGATCTTGGGAGACGAACAAGCCGTTAGAGTCTGTGGTGAGAGGTGGTATCACTTCAGAGAAGAACCTGAAGGGTCAAGCACTCAGTCATTGAGCTACGTAGGTGGCCTTCCTGTCTTGTTGCGACTTGTTGGGGCTGACTCCATGAAGCTTCGGTGCACCAATGCGACACAGAACCTCAAGAAACACAGCTGTGCATATTGGTGACCCTTTCGCCATATTCGAGTTCAGATATCGCTCTCAAGGTCAGTCAAAGACTAGCCCAAGCTTATGTGTATATCCGCTAACTTCACGCAGCCTCACTCCGAGCACACCATATAATCCCACGAAGCCCTTCACCAGCCTCGCTCGACGATCAGGAAGTCGCCCTGGAGGATCGTAATGTCGATGAGCTGACGCCAGAGGAGATGAGAGAGATGCTTCGGCGCCAACAGGTGAGTATCACTTCTCATCACTCCGTGAAGCAGCGAAACGCGGACAGTACTACACAGGCAAACAGGCCCAGGAGGAGCATGGCGGAGATCAAGCAAGAAGTCAAACGCGAGCGCATCGAGATTGACGACGATGGGATTGGTGACGATGATGTTGAGGTGATGGAGCAGCGACAGAAACGCAGACGCCCCAACGCACCCGGTGCCGAGAACAAGGTCATCGACCTCTGCGGCGATGAGGATTGAGACGGTGACGAGCGGCAAGGATGGCACGAGGAGCAAGGCCAAGCAGGGCTGATGGGTGCACTGGCTCATTCGAGGCGCCTTGCTGATGCTATGCAGCGAAAGGCGGGCCATGGCTGAAGATTGCTCGTTTACGGAGTTACTGGCGAAACGCGATATACCCATAGTGAGATAGCTGATCATCTGACACGGTTCATCTACCGCCCTCAGTCCTATAATGATGCTAAAGTTCGCAACGCCACTTATTCTTCGTGAGTCCAGAAACGAATGCTCTCCGATACCACGCACACGAGCTTTACCAGATGCAACCGAATTTCAGAACATCAGCAACTGTGTGCTAGGGAGAGCATTACGGAAAGCTATCTTCTCCTCGGCTCTGCGCCGTCAAGGATTAAGAGCAACCTAGAAACCCCGCCCACCAAAGGCATCCACCAGTGCTTCGCGCCGTTGACGCTTGTCCGGAACCTAGCTTACTCGCTCGTCATCTGATCCCAACAATCTGGCCTGTGAAACATCACCGTCGCTCCCGTAGGGTACCGCAAGGTGACGATGTGCTGTCTGGCGGTATCGTTGTGGTGCGTACGGCGCTTCCTCTTGTTACCCATGTCTTTTCAACGTCAGCAAATTGTCCACTCATCGGCTAGCCAACAGGTACTGACCTAAGTACGCCTGCGTGCCAGGCTTGACAAACTGCCACAGCACAGAAGTGTTCGGGCCGTTGCACTCGAGGCGCAATCGTCACCACGCTACCCACGCCTGCCTGCCGTTGCCATTATTGAGATCGTACAGTTTGCCGTGGAGAGACGGATTGAATTTGACCTTAGCCTCTTCCCACAGTTCGAACTCGTCACGACAATTGCCTTGCTCATCGAGGATGGGTGCATGGTCGGCAACGTCGGCTTGCGTCCAGTAGAGGTTCGTCTTCACGTCCACGCTCAACCCTTGATTCGGCAAGAAGTACTGAAACTGCCAGGCGTCGTTGCCGTACGTCTTGGATGTATCTACATCCGTCACAGTGCCCTATAGGCAATCAGTATTTCTTCTTCTCCATGGATTAAATGGACGGTCGGCTTACCTTTGTCAGCAAGCTGAACCACCGGTTCTCAACAACATCGATCTCCTCAAAGGGATCCCTTTTAACAACGGACACTTTCCACACAGGCTTTGTACATATTCTACCGTTCTCGAGCGTATCACCAGGAGCATGGAGACCGTCAGGATGAAGCTTGGAATCGAAAATCTCCACTTGGCCAAAACCGAAGGAGTATTGAGCTGGTATGCTGCGAGCAGTAATGCTATCGTAGCGTAGGAGTGCTCCCGTTAGTATGGGCTGATACTCATACCCAGCCATCCTGAGCTCGTCGAAGATCTCGATGCGTGTGCCGTCGAAGGAGATGTCTTTAGGATCGAATCGCTCCTGCAGCCGCTCGTAAAGATACTGCGAATTGCCGAAGCCACCTGGGATGATGATTACCTTCGTGTCATCCGGCATAGTCTGTGCCTCGATGAGCCCGATGATCTCTTCCACAATCGGATCAAAGAAGGAACGCATCTGCTCCTCGTCGATGAAGAGAACGATCGAGTAGTCCATTGATCCGGAAAGAGTCACGGTTGAGTGTAGACCCCATTGGCTGCTGACCTTGAGCGGCTCGAACTCCCTAGAAGCCATTGCTTCGAAGGCAGCTATCCCTTGTTCCGTGTCTTCGAAGCCAAGTTTCCTGCGCGCCTCCTCAATCCCGCCTTCTTGCTGGATCTTATCGAGTGTCGAAAGACGCCCAACGAACCCCCTATTCACGGATTCCGAGCTACAAAGTGCTCCCACCGGTGTGCCGACGAGACGTAGATCGACAAGGGCTCCATTCATCGCGTCAGTCTCCAGCGTGTAAGATGCAACATCAACGGTAACCCCCCTGGTGCGTCCGCAACGTACATGACACTACCCTTCGGTAGGTCCAGAGGAACCAGTGGCAACTGCCGCTTATCTATGTGGTAGGTCAATCGCTCAAGCTCAAATGCAGCCGCCGCTTGAGGCTCGTACACAAGCTCCACCTTCGGAATGCCGGCGAGCGCCGCGGCACGTCTCATGATCCTCGTTGAGCTCGGCGTCCACATCTGCGGGACTGTGATGAAGATCTCCTTGTCCATGGCATCAATGTTGTGGTTCTCGGTCTTCGCAATGGGCGACACCCTGGCATACATAGCCCTCAGGAGATCGGAGAATAGGTCAATGATGTTCTTGTTCAGAGCCGATAGCTGCACGGTGACCCTCTGAGCGATGACAGTAGTCTTGTGGTTCTTGCAAAGCGCCAGCTTCGGCAGCCGTATGACGTCCTCCTTGAGCTCACCAGAAAGCAGCCTAGCCTCCACGCTGATGCCCCAGTCGAAAACGTCATCAGCGTAGGTGACGATCATCGGGAAGAGTAGACGCCCCTCGCGAAGTGGACGGAAACAATGTCCTTGTACAGCAATCTCTCGCTCCTTCTGCCAAATCCAAGAGCAGCGCCGCCAGTTTTCGTGCCCATGTCGAAACCTGCCGTCATGCGCACAGGGTCCGGTGACGGAGCTGGGCCGAAGACCAGCGGAGCGCGCTGGCTGCGAGTAGTAACGAGTGGTGCATCCTTGTTCGCTTGTCGTCTCTTCGTGCGTTGATCTCGCTCTTCAATCGTACTCGAAGCCATGACCCCTTTGATCAGTGACGGAAAATGGGAATGCGATGGCAATGCCGTCAACAAAAAGAGCGGTTGGATCGTACACTTGCGGTGCCTATTTTGGAGACGAACGAAGTTCCCGCAGCGTCGACACAAGAATTGCGTAACGCAAGTCTAGTAAGTGTCAGATGAGTGGCCGCAAGGCTGCAGGTGTTGGCGATGCGCTCGTCCTTAAGTCGCGCTGACTGCGATTTGGAAACTATGTTTCATGTCAAAATGATTTCGCGTAGTATGTTGTTATCGCGGAACAAGAAAGAAGCTGGGACGCGGCGAACCAATCGGGCCAAAGCCGCGCAGCGCCACGAGAACCTGCATTCACTTGCCCGCTGTTCCACCGTAGGCTTGTCTCATACACTCAGCAACACAATGCGAAACCACAACAGGCACTCCGTAGGAAGGAACAATGAAAGATAATTCTTACTTTCCACTAGCAATCATGCTCCAAACAACGACCCACAGACAAAGGCCGGTGAAACTTCCACCTCGCTCCACCGTCCATCAGCGTTTGCATCATGCCTCGCCAACAGCAACAGAACAATCTCGAAGTCATATCGGTCATACTACGACATATCGACGCTCATCCTGGCGAGCTGACTGACCGACAACGGCGACTTGCGTACCTGGGAACGGTAATAGCCGTGCAAAGATACCACTACGTTGGCAACGACGGGAGCCAGAAGGTTCGTAACCGGAATCGCTATTGAGACTGTTGTACTACCTGGTCCAGAAGCACTCTAGGAGTCCCAGGAAAACGACAGACGACGACCTCTGCATGAACGGAAGTAGGGCGCTTGACCCGCAGTTCACGCGACAGCTAGATTTTGAAACCGATGTGAATGACGAGGCAGCGGCCGCTGAACCAGACGAGCCCAAAACTGCAAACCCAGAAGAAGGTGATAGTGTCCGGGAAGGCCACGGTGAAGAAGATGAGGTGCCACGGAAGACAGCGAGATGTGCCGCCGGCCGCCGTCGACAGTAGCGACTCCGAACTTACGTCTACGTCTAGCCAGTCCAATGAGGAAGAGATCAGACAGGACGACGAAGCAGCCAGGGGGCGCAAACGGTCATTAGCAGCGAGTGGTGAGTTACACGACGAGCTGGCGTCCTCAAATCATTCAGACGAACCGATGGCGAAGAAGGCGAAGAAGTCTGCTGCTCCAAACAAAACGGCAGAAGCGAGACCTACTGCCTCCGACAAAGCGGTAAAAGCGAGGCCGAGCAGCAGCATCTGAATGTGCAGCAAAGTCAGTGAGATGCTGAGCTTTCGAAGGGACGCGTACGGGCTCCATCGTCTTCGCCAAGCGCTCACGAGCGAGACGAAGAGATGGCGCCACCAGCGGCTTCTTCGACTAAGCTAGATGCGCTGTCCAATCTTCCGAGACTCGAGCAGGATGCGACACGCAATGTCTCGTCCGATAAACAGGATACGATGCCCAGCGTACTGCCAGAAGGACAGGATGCGACATTCAACATTACCAAAAGAGCAACATGCACCGCCTTTACCCGAAGCGCAGAAGGACCCTTCAGCCGGGCAGGCGGAGCGCGCTGAGCAGGTTGGCAACGACCCTACCGAAAACGCAATGAACCAGCACATGACGCGAGAGCCTTACCAGCCATCACCAGCAGCCGAGGAGTCCATGCGCGACCAAATGATGACCATCGGGATGCCCGACTCCGATGTCCGGAAACAACTAGCAAAGCTGCGGCGCCGGATCAAGAACACAGTGGCGGTGGTTTTCGACAACATCGGACAAGTGTACGAGGCTGGCAGATCCGCTGATTTAGCCGTCAAACTTAGCGTGGAGCTCAAAGCTTTGTACTCTCTGGTATTCGGGACTCAAAATTGGAGAGCCACGGCTGTTAAACTACAGGGCATCAAGCGAGTGTCAGCATCCACGTTCCTAGAAGCTCTGGTGTCAGCTTTCTTTTTGCGAAAAATCTTTCGCAACGATGTTCCGTGGGAGTCACCGTGTGCGCTTCTGTAGGCAGGCGGTATGGCGCAGAGCTTCGTGAGGCCGGCGCTTGAGAAGCGAGGTGTTGATATGCAGAAGGTCATGAGAGAAGCTGCGTCGGCTCAGGTCCGTGATCGCACCTTTCAGGAGGATACCATTGCGAGTAAAGCCCTCTTGATGGCGCATAACCTCGCGCTCACGCTTAATGGACACCTGGAACAGCTGGTCAAGGAGCCTGTGAGCAAGGACTGGCAAGCAAATATGCTCAGTGGTCTATCTGATGCTTGCAGGCAAGCTCTCATACTGCATGGTCAGCTTCAAGCTGCACCGGATAAGTACTCTTGTATCTGGCCTTCATCCGGCAGGGCCGGAAAAAGAGAAGAGATGGAGTTATGGCGTGGTAATGGGGGAGCAAAGGTCGCGTTTGTTGTTTCTCCTGGTATCAAATGTAAGTCCGTTGAGCAAGACGTGTTTCCGCAGCCGGGGGTCGTAGCACGTGCAGTCGTCGCGACGCGGGACTGATCCGTGGGATACTAGGTACTGCAGCTCGGTGTGTGGGATGAGAGATGTGGGATTTGCGCATGTGGCAGCCGGGTGGCGTGCTTGAGAGTAGGCACTGCAGTAATATAAAGAGGACTGGCATATAGCCTGTAGCCGCTGAACACTCGTGAAATCGAACCCATGATGAGCCGAATAACGGACACACGTGTGTGAAGTGAAGTGAAGTTCAATTGATTCCCGTGAGTCTTTGCCGGAGCTCATTCCCGTGACCCATGTTTAGCCCCGCGAGAGCCGAGGCCCTGCCGCCGTCGCCGCGACAGGGTCCACAGGGCGTGCGCGGACAAGACTCGCGATTGGCTGGAGCAGCCGGCCGACATCGCGCTTTGTCCCGAGCTCCATCATCGCTGATCTTGGCAATGAGGGTTGGAAATCAGTCCCACTCCTCAACCTCACTGTTTCACGGACCCCTCATCTTCTCTTCAGCACCCAGCGACACGCGAATAGAAGTAGCAAACAATCTGGTATCGCGTGGGAAAAGTGAAGAGGACCAGCTTTGGTCGCAATCCCGGGCGATTGAAGGTGTGGGGTGCGCCACGATAAGCCGACAAAGGACCACCGTCAAAGACACGCATATTACTCTTTTACCTCGACAGTCGCTAGCGTCATCGTCGCGACACCTTGATGACCATGTCGAACAACTACAGCAATGGCCGACGGGCACCGAATGTGTCGCAGTACCTGGCCAACTTGAACACGATCCCCGGGCCGCAGGACGTCGCGGCGCAGAATGACTTCGGCGCCTTGGGTGATGATGGGCTGGACTTCTTGACCAATGCCGAGTTCTTCGACTTCGACTTCAATGCGGCGAATGGAGATGTCGCTGCGTTCCAGCAGTCGGCAGTACAGTCCCAGCCGGCGTCGGCGGAGATGGCGCAGCAGAAGGCGCAAGGGAATGGCATGGGCATGAACGGTGCGCTACACCACATCGCGACATCGTCAAGACAGATTGCTGACAAA
>Ga0058704_10001104_pt1 | contig 12835 bp, 14 predicted proteins | sample AgamicMgSfe_FD_71363 | JGI IMG/M metagenome (GOLD analysis project Ga0058704, IMG submission 71363) | Agave microbial communities from Guanajuato, Mexico - Mg.Sf.e | ecosystem: Host-associated > Plants > Phyllosphere > Phylloplane/Leaf | place: Guanajuato, Mexico | collected 2012-05-30
TTCATTGGTCGGCTTGCCATCGCACCATGCAGTGATCGTGTGACTGTAAGTCGTGGTGCTTTCCAGTAGCTGCCGACTACCGATATTTGATATATATGCAGCAAGACACCTTGAACACCAGGATACGAGTTACAGCAATTGGAGATAGACTCGGCAACGCTCTGGGCACAAGCATGCATTCGTTATCTACGTCAAGCGCTAATTGAAGCTCGCGTCAAGGCGATCAAAGTCACTCATTCGTACCTACTTGTACTCGTAAGCTTCTCCGCCAAAGACCGCGCACCCGAAAGACCAATCGGCTTTCGATGCCGCGCAACCTACTTCTGCAATGCTAAGGAACATTCTCTTGCAACCAGTCTAATGACCGTGGATGACTCTTGGCTCGTAAAGCTCTTCGAGATACTTCTCCTCCTCTTCAGTCAACTCCTTGCCGTTGGCATCCAATGCTTCGTCCATACGGTCGACACTGCTGAAACCGATAATTGGGCTCGAAATGCGCTTGTTGCTCCAGGCTAGAGCAACATGAGACATCTTCCAGCCTCTCTTCTCTGCAATCTCTTGCACGCGCTCTACGATCTTGGTGTCCAACTCTGTAGTTCCAGGAGCGCCGTCTGGCTCACCCTCTGATCGAGTTGTCGTACCTCTGGCGGCAGGTGGGCGAGCAAGGTGGCCACGGCAAAGAGGTGCCCACTGCCACATGTCAGCATGATCGCAGCCACAGCAGAACTACTGAACATACCGGAATGAGTCCAACACCAGTCTCGTCACAGAACTTGTTCATCTCCCTCTCCTCCTCACGGTACAAAAGACTGTACTGGTTCTGCATGCTGACGAACTTTGTCCAACCGTTCTTCTCGGCGCTGAGATCGTTAGCTTCTCCGCTTTTGTAATATCATCTTTTAGCTGCATGACGTACCAGAATTGCATCAGGGCGAATTGGTATGTATACATGGAGCTTGCTCCGATGTAACGAACCTTGCCCATCTTGATGAGATCGTGTAGAGCCTCCATTGTCTCCTCCAGAGGTGTGTATGGGTCAAAGCGATGGATCTGAAGCAGGTCCATGTATTCGAGGTCCAGACGCTTTAAAGTAGCGTCCACGGCGTTGAAGATTGCATTTCTCGACAGACCTATGTCAATCAGATTGGCAACCTGTCACTTAAGCATGTTACCACTCACCTCCTTGGTTGACATAATCCTTGCTCTCGGCGATCCTCTGGCCGTATGAGATTCCTCTGATGCTAGGCTCCTCTCCAACATAGCCGTAGCATTTGCTGAGGATGACGAGCTTGTGGCGCGGGAGATTGTACTTCTTAATGGCCTTGCCGATGATGACCTCGGACGCACCGTTGCTGTAGACATTTGCTGTGTCCCAGGTAGTCAATCCACGGTCATATGCTGCTTTGAGAATTGGAAGCGACTAAAAGTCTCGCATCAGCATTTGAATCGCGATCCGAGGCTGAACAATAATGCGAACCTTTTCTTCGTCAAGCACCCACGGCAACCACTTTGGATCACCAAAAGACATCGTACCCAAAATGGGTACAGAGACTCGCAAGCCACTCTTGCCGAGTCTCTTGTATACAGCCTTGGTCTCCTCAATAGACTTCCATACTGAATCTTGCTTGTCTGCCATTGTTGCTGTTTCACGTCCAGGAAATCAGATGTGAATAAGATTGAATTTTTAGGAAACAGAAAAAAGACGGCGCTGTAGCAACTTGGACTTTCATAGCAGCCTTACCTATTCTTCCACAATAATGGACTTAAGCCATGGAGATTGGAGATTGAGGGGTATTGCACCTTCCCCAGTCGTCATGGTCTGCTTCCCAAGTCCCGATACAGCCGCAATAGCCTAAAAACAGCCAAGACCGGTATTTTCGATTCCATGCGTACCGCCGTTTGGAGTCTGAACGAAGATTTTGATGATACGGATGCTGTTAAGACCGAATGGATACTTTTATATAGCATGAGGGCATTCCCCAAAGAACCCGAATAATGTCTGAAAGAGGATTACTGTAATCAACACTGACTGGCAAGTTTCAGTGACGTGTTAGTTTCGCGCGCAGAGATCGGCGGCTTTCTTGCCAAAATGTAAGTTGTATTCGCGTCGCCATCCACGTCGCTATCTTACTTTCCTACTTCAATATCGTCTCGAATCTTCGTTGACCTAGGCTTACGCGATGGAGATTCTGAGGGCGGCGCCAGTAGCTCTCAACGATGTATTAATTCCTACCGTTCCAGACCCAAATGATATCAAGCAAGATCTTTGCAAGTATCTCGACGCAATCAATGCCGAGGGGGACTTTGCTACCATGAAAAGTACGCAAATGCTAGTGCCCCCGCAAGTAAGAATAAATGGCAATGAAATTGAAGTTCCTTTGGGCGCGAAAGATGCCCAGAAAATCATTGATGCGGCACATCAAGCGTCATTCGGAAGAGGCACAGAAACGATTGTCGACGCCAACGTCCGCAATACATGAGAGCTCAATCCTACCCAATTCACATTAAATCCTCCATGGCAATCGTATGTTGACGGTCTTACGAAAACTGCTTGTAACGAATTGGGTGTCCTGGCTACCGACGTCAGAGCCGACCTGTACAAGATGCTGCTCTATGAGAAAGGAGCAATGTTCAGACCACACGCAGATTCTGAGAAATCTCCTGGCATGTTCGCGACCTTGGTCATCAGTCTCCCCTCGCCCCATTTCGGAGGTGCTGTAGTTGTCTCTCATAATGGACAGAGTCGTGTTCTCCAGACCCACTTCCACGAGTACCTTGCATGGTAAGTCGTGCGTTGTTACGAGTGGGATTTAGACTGATGTCGGAAAGGTATTCGGATGTCATTCACGAGGTAGGCAGTCATCCCTAGACAAAGGCAATCTTCTGTTTTGCTCATGGGTATATGTAGATTCAACCAGTCACTTCTGGCTATAAATGGGTTCTGACCTACAACCTCATTCAGCAAAATCCGACCGCCTCCACGATAGATGTGGATGACAAACTTCGAAACATCTTTGCCAATTTGCAAAGTCACTGTTCTGATTTCACAATGATCTACTTGTTGGAAAATCAGTACACCGATCAAACATTAGTATTGACAATCTAAAAGGATCCGATCTCTATAAGGGGTCAGAGACTCTTGTCCGCTTGCCGAACCCGTGGCTTCTTACTGTACCTGGCCAGCCTTGAATACAAGGTGTCTGGGGCCGCTGACGAGGACGACGACGAGGAGTACCATGAGATCTACGAAGAGTCTGAAGTGGAGTGGAAATTCAACCGAGTCTTCAACATCTACGGTCGCGAAGTCACGTACGTCGTTCTGGTTGACGAAGAAGATACCATACAAGAGCATCCGTTCGAGAATCGCAAGCCTGAGGATGAGGACTATGGACGATGGACTGGCAATGAAGGAGCCACGACCACTCACTGGTACCGCAACATGGTGAGATTTCATCCTTCTAAAGGAAGAGGTCACTTTTCGTGGTACTAACTTCTCACAAAGGCCTTTTTCATCGTACCCATGGCCGAATTGTCATGCTCGCTATTCGACGGCCGCCCCAAGCAGGGCGATGACGGAAAAGTTCTCGCATTTCTTGCAGAGCTCGAGCGACTTATTGAGGACTCTCAAGAACCACGGCGTGAGCTGTACGTAAGCGAGCTGTCGCGGCTCTGTAGTGATGTCGCCTCTTCGAAGAAGGCAGAGCCGCATCGCCCCCAGGTCCTACTCGACGACACCATCTCAAAGGCAATCATAGCAAGCGCTAAACTTCACGAACTCATGCCCTTGTCTGACTTGGCATCTGCATTTTCAGAAAGTTTGTCCGAAGACGCTCTTGATTCAGTGGGAAGACTCGAATCAAGCTTTGGAGTGGCTACTCTTGCACCAATGTAAGTTCGATCTCTTCCAATCCACTAGAAAAATAATAAGACTGCGATGTCTACTTTCACACACAGTTGCTGAAACACAAGCAGATTCACAGAGTGTGTTCGTGGCCACAAGGGTATGGGCGGGCGATACTACGCATTGTCATCTCTTCTGGATTCATATCCGTCTGCTCCCTATGATATGGCGGAGGCCAATTCTGAAATCGACAATTGGAGACGAGCAATGCTGCTAGATCTCTTTAAGAATGCTAGTACGCTTTCTCAAGAAGACATTCTGGTTTTGGCACAAATGGCCACCTGGGAATTCACAGGCAATCTCATCAGGGATCAGTGAGTCTAACCATCCACGCCAGCTTAGGCAGAATGACTGACTTTTGTAATCAGTATTATCTCGGTAGTTCGTAAGGACACTGAAAGTATGACGACGGAGAAGATTGATCTCATGATGGACTTCCTAAACAAAACATACTCGATGTCAGAACTGACGCCTGAGAAGCTATCGCCATTATACAAAGAGATGCTCCATTCTTTCCTTTTCGGGTTCCATCTTCGCAAGACACAGACTTCTGCACCGCCGCCTCCTCATCTACGAAGCTCGATCTATATAGGACATCACACATATGGTTCCAGATCTGCTTATTCATATAATCCACCATATATTCCGCCATCAGTCATACTCAAAGGCGACAAAATGGCCAAGCTTATAGATACATCACTCGCTCTCGGGTTGCAGAGTAGCGTCAAAACGCTACTGTTCAAATTCGCAACCGAGGCACAATCTGCATGCGAGACGTATGCAGCGGACCCGCAAGACTACAAGCTGACTGTCGAGCCTGTCTTGAAAGCGTGTCCAGGGCTTGTGGACATCAAGAGACTCGAGGTCGGCTCTTGCAAATATCTGTTGGAGGTGTGTCTCAGAGAGTGGATCGTACGGTATGTCGGAGGCAAACCCGTGCGCGGCGACTGGACGCGAAGCACGGTCACATGCGGACACGATGGGAAGAATTGCTCCGACTTGAACCTGTCCCTCGAAAGGCATGATCAACGAAGTGGACGCTTTACTCTGGCCGAGTCGCGCAGAAAGCATATACAGCAAAAATTTGGTCCGGGCGATTACGACTTCGATACGGACCGCAGTCATGGGACGCCTTACTCATTGATAGTGACGAAAACAGAGCGCTCGGTTTTACGGAAGCTTGACGCCTGGCAGGAAAGACATTCGTTCATTCGAAGCTCTCTCTTGGAGATGGACCAAAGCCCGTCGTTGAAGGCTATACCGGACGAGATGTACGAAGAGATCATGAGGCTTGACTATGTTAAGCTTCAAAGCGACCGACGACAGCAAACCGATGCAACCGATCTCATCCAACGATCAGACTATACCACCTGCCCCAGCACAACACCGCCCAGCAAGGCCTGCTAATGACATCGAGAACAACCCTCCCCAGATCACCGGTCAGAAGAGAACAGGCTCGCAAATCTCCGAGCAGAGACCAGCTCAAAGCATCAAAGCGGAAATCGTAGATCTGACGGAAATGTGAGCTGTTCGCAACGGCAGTTAGAACCATTACTGTTTGGGTGGGTAGCAGGTGATCAGTGCCCAAATATCAGGGGTGAGTCGTACCGCTATGCTAGATGGCAGTCATAATTGTAGATACCCATTCTCTCACATACATGATGGTCCAAGTCGACATGCACAATGGATCATTCAGTCGTAAAAGACTCAACCACTAGGTCGTTGCCTTCCGGACTACTCACCGCGCTGGATGTATTAGCCACGCCGCCGGACTCTCCTGCTCAAGAGCATACGAAGCAAGCATCCAGGCTCAAGACATCAACTCTTGCCACGCCGAACAAGAACGTCTCCCCGTTTGGACAACCCGTAGACGAGCAATTTAGCTGTTCGCTTAGCATTACTTCTAATAGAGACCCATACCGACACGATCGTATGGCAGCGCACGGTCAGTTGGATGTATTCTCTTGTCCATACAGATGAATCGACTATGAAATTGATAGTTGCCAATTGGTGAAGGTTTGGAACACAAAATAGCGGCTCCGCAAGAAAGAGGCGAAAGCGTATAGAAGACGAATCTAGTCTCCTGCAGAGTGCGTCGCATTGGAGACGAAGCCTTTGCGGAAAGTCATGGTGTGCCGCCAGTGGACGGCGTTGATGTTTGACATGCACAATATAAGATAACATTATTAACGGGGAGTCTCGATGTCAAAGGCCCGGAGGATGTTCGCACCTTTCGGAGAAAGTCTGCTATCGACCTGGTGTTTTTTTCCGAGGGACGGCCCGACCGTATGGCGAGGCGGTATGACGGCAGGGTGCGTGATCAGCTGGTGGCCATGCAGCTAACCTGGGAACAGTGCAAGGGCTCGAGTACAGTACTTAGTACGTACCCTGCAAACCGGTGCGTGGAGGAGATTGGCGTTTCACTGCTGAGGTTCGTAGCATGCGGTATTTTTCAGATTGGCACACTGCAGAGATGCCGCGGGGTAATGGTATGGTACAGTACGCAAGCCATGTGCAGAGATGCTAAGCCGCTTGCCATGCAATAATGATAATGTCACTGGCGGTTTTGAGAATGTTTTAACCTCAAGTGGCAACCTGCTATTTGGTAAAGGCACTGTACATGCATAGTGCCACCGGCATCCACATCCACGCGAAACGGCGCTTGGAGGCATGAGATAGTTTTTCATGCAACACATTCTTAGGACGGCGCTTGTAGTCTGGCCTACCGTAATCATTCGCAGTGCCCTGTTTACACCTGAGGGATGGAACAGTTCCATGCTGCAATGTCAGTACCTCCGTATGTCAAGCGAGGACGTACGGCGAGCGTCAAGCGAAGCTGAACGATGACACAACGGTAGCGCAAATATGTCACTATGCCTGGTCGTGCTGCGGGCGCCGCTGTCGTCTGATGGAGAAATCTAGATCAGGAAATCACGAGTATGTCTTTCGGTGACATTTGCTCACGGAACTGCGACTGACTTGCAACAAGGGAAGAAAGGGTGAAGAGCTTGCTCGGCTTGCCTATGATCAGATCCTTGAATCCCACGCTGTTGTCCTCCTCGACCTTGGAATCACACCAACAGATCTGATACAGCGTCAGGGTCGGTCTGGGAGCCCCGTCGTTCATCTCAGAAGTGGATGTCAAGCGATTGTTTGTGGGCCTGCAAATGCTGGACATGAAATCAATTTTGCAAATGCAATACGAACATGTGTGGCAGGTCAGTAAGCTGCACGAGTAACATAATCGAATGTCTTTCTACAAAGTCCCGTCGATCACGGAGTTGGTGAGTTTCCACAACGACGAGTGCGCATGGTATTCTTCGAATTGCAATAGATGGAAACAGCTGAATCATGGCATTTCCGGAAGAAGCCGGCGGAAACCGATCTGCAGGGTAAGCGTAGGCTTGAAAGTCTAATTGTTCGTGTGCTTCCGCTCGGCGTTAGGGGATAGCGGGATCCTCGAGCAGACGAAGGTGGCTACGTCAGGGTCCAGCTTCATCAGGGTCTGATTCGGGTCAACCCCAGATCTCGGATCCGACCACCCAATAAGTCCCTATGAGGTTCGGTTCCCTTCATGTCAGATGAATAATCTGTCGGTGTGCTGTCAGGGACCGTTCCACTCGTGCTGAATACTGTACCTTATCATAATGACACTACGAGTCCCTCGCAGCTGACTACAGTATGCCAACTCCATACAGACTCATCACTTGAGGGTATCGTATTTGTAATCCAAATCTCGTAACTTGGTTTCGGGTTTCGATCTCCGGTAATCCGCGCCGCAATCGCTGGGTCGTGGTGAAGTCTCTGCAAATAGCCTGCCAGATCTCCGATTTCGAGCTCGAGTCGGGCAAATTCTTGGAAGCAGCTGCCGCTTGTGAAGCGTGTTTGATTAGAGACGAGCACAACGGCGGCAGGTTCGAGTGACTACGCTTTGGCTTTGAGCTAAAAGTGCCGATCAGTATGCAATCGACCGATCGTTTGCATGGAGGAGACAATTCATATCTTGCTCCACTCCACGCTAGCAAGCGGCTCTGCGATTGTGGACCTCGGATTTTTCCAGAAGAATGATCGTCAGGAACCTGCCTTCTAATTATTATTACCCCTGCCACCGAGGAACATGGGATTTGACGATATCGAGTGTCGTTAACCGTACATCTGACTTGACCGTGAGTCAAGACATCGCTACTTCGCTCTCGCTTCGGCTACCTGCATCACTGTTTGACAATGGGAACCCACATCACATATGTCCAGAGTAGATTTGCCGAGACACACCGTGCAAGAAATTTGTCGTTGACTACTAGAATGATCCAACATACTCTGGTAGGAATCGCCAACACAAGGTGTCGTAGCTCCACAAACCCAGCTTTCACATAACGGGCTGACCATGAGGAAGGATTGTCTTGACAAGATCTCGGACATGACTCGATCGTCGCCGCGGGTGGCTTCGGCATGTACAGATCCATTGTATTCGTCGATAACGTGAGTATGGTATGTACTGTACAACATTTCCCGGCAGGTTGGTTCAGGTCGCTGTACAGAATCTTCGAAGAGTTTCGTGTGGCTTTGGGAATTCTTGCCCTGCTGTAAAGCATCCTGCTTCGCGATACGATGGACGAGTATTAGAGCGGTCTTGTGTTTATGATAGAGTACAAGGTTACTCACTCTGCCTTGGTCACGGCTCCTTGTCCAATATTGTATTAACGGACCGGTCAATAATACTCATTACTATACGCTGGGCATGAGATTTCGGCGCCAGTCTGACGTGGCAGCTCCAGCGCCCATCCCTGACCACAGCAGGAGTCATATGCGACTCATTTAACAGATGTTCAGTGTCATAAGATCGGCTTGTTCGCCTGCGTTCGTCTCAAAATGACCATGGTGCCCGCCATGTTAGAGTGAGATTGAAACCCGATTGAGGAGGTGTGGGGAAACAGCGAATCGTTCCGTGCAGCGCAGCATGCAGGGTAATGTAAACAGCATCTGCTTCAGAGTTTGAAACGATTCAGGACTACTGCAGCAGCTTCAGTTGTAAGAATGATGACGGAACAGGGACGTCATGCTGGACATTCGTTCAAGCTGTAGCTCGTTCAAATACTGTAGTCAAATTCCTCTCTGACAAGGACGATCTGGCGAGTTTCGATCATCTAAGTGATTCCGAAATGAATCCCCTGGTTTGCATTGTTATCACATGTCCGCAGGAAAAAGGAGAGACTGGCTTGGATAGGTAATCGTCAGAATCGAGTGGCTGTCTTACCGTCGGCTTGGTAGATCAGCGTCGATCGAATCTCAGTCCTTGTCAGGCACGGGCATGACACAGAATTGCTCCAGAAGGTACTAAAATAATTGCCCGTTGGAGCAGAGCCCGGTGAGCATCGGCAAAGTACAGTAACAGTAATATTCATACTGTGGTCAGGATCTGCTTCATTCGTACGAGATCGGTCGATATACGCATGCGAATTTACTGTACCGAACCTGCTACAGTACATTACCTCATAGCCACAATTTGAAGCCCCATGTGTCCCGCCGTAGACCCCACGCAGCAAAAGCACGATTGGCATCTTGGAATATCGACGAGGTTTGTTCGGAACATCGATATCGTCGCATAATAATCACAGGGCACGATTGCAGGTCAACTGACTGGATCATCGCAGTATGCAGGAAGGTAATCATGCTAGATTGCACACTTGCTGAATCATGAAAAGAAACGTCACCTATGTACATGGTTGTCACTGTTCGGTGGTCATTCATCAATCGCGGTTCTACAGCCTCGGAGAAGATGCAATTCAAAACGGTGAATTTTACAAAAAGCCACCGGCTGCGACACCGACGGTTGGACTGTGCTGTGCTGTAGTTACAACTCACTCCAGATCGCCGATTGCTGTCTGAGCCGCCCGGCCTGGGCGCAATAAGGTTGCACGGGAACTCGTGTCATGCGCTACCGGACCCGGCCTGGTATTGCATCACTGGAATGAATCCATGATACTGTAATCAGTAATAACATGTCATTCCAATCTGCTGTGGCTTTTGTGAACAGAACTAAGTGTCAGCTGTGTATGCGCCAATCTACCGCGTAGCAGTCAGCTCCGTTGTGCAGGAGGCGGCAGGAGGAGCTCCTCGAGTAAAGTATGTACATGTATGTACAAGTACATGCACGCAGGGTTTCTACAGTAGGTAGTTTCCACACAGGGTTTGGAACAGGCATAACAAGATCCTGCTACGGTACCGGTGCGGGTACAGGTTTAGCTCATCTATCGCTCGCACTGGGGCGCAAGACAGTGCTTGCTGCAACTGCTTCTCGTTTAGCTTTTCTAGCCTGCCGCGGGGGCCACGCGCCAAAGATTGCAGGTACCCAAATCTGGTAGGATACTGAACCGCTTAGCCTAACAAATGCGACACCTAGCTCAACTGTACCAGGCAGACCTTAATGAAGACTCTGCATCAATAACGCGCTCGCGCCCGCGCTCGGTAGTTTGCGTCCATTATTCCAACGATGATGTTGATGTGACCCCTTCTTTTCGTAGATCCGTATCGCATCTCTCTCCACTTACACCAAGATTTGACCTTGGTACCAAGTGTTGTGAGCTACCGCAAGTCCGCGCGTATGCTACCGTATACTAAATCGTACTGTTCCTTGCCTGACACCTTTACTCCGACCATCCCTGTCAGCCCATAACTCATCGCTCACACTGGGCACCCTAATTGCTGGTCGCAACCGGCACAGCATACCCCCAAGGGTCCAATGTTTCCTGGCTCGACACATCCCTCGAACCGTATCCTCCGCTTGCTTGTCTATCACGCACACTCATTAGGCTTGTGGTCATGGCTTTGACCTGACCGTCAACTTTACTTATCCACCAACCGGCGCAACCTTGATTGTGTCTTGCTGTTGTCCTGTCTCTTACTTTTCGATCCTCCCCGTGCGCAGCATACACACTCAGCCTCATATATCCATCCTCGCCCCGTCACACGTTCGCTCGACTCTGCGGCTCTTGAGTGTTTCCCTTCATTTCACCTTTCTCGCTTAGCCATATCTGCTTGTGATACATCTAATTGTATATTCACATCCGCCCACGATTGAGCTTCACACTACGACGACTACCACCACCTGACTGATCTTTCGACGTCGACCGGATTAAACACACCACAGCGGCGCCCTCTCGGCTCTTTCAATCAACCTCGTTGAACCGCACTCTGTGCTGTTTTGTTCCTTTCACTCCTTCCCACCATTCACTCTGGCCTCCGCATAATGGACGGTAAAAACAGCACTGGAAGAAAGGTATCACTGCTAAACGACTTTGGCGGCGCTGCACGAATTGCAACCTCATTCCCTCACACATCAACAAACCACCACGCGGCCAAGTTTCCACCGCTGTCCAGCATCAGCACTTCTTCCATTTCCGCGCCGCGTACACAGTCGCAGTCGCATTCGCCGAGTTCAGCTTCGACGCCGCCAAGCCTTTCCCCACAGACACCGCCGCTTGAGCGAAGCGAGTCAACCGACTCCCGCACTTTCGCGTCTTCTCCGTCACCTGTGACGCCGCACTTTGCGTCTTTCGATCAATCGCTTCACACTGCTCCTCGTCATCCCCAGCCTTACCACCACCACCACCATCAGTCAGCCGTCAATTTCCCTGCAAAACACCATCATCATCACCACCACCACCACCTCTACAACCCCCACTCCGCTCCTCAGGGTCTACCTCACACTTTCTACTATCATCCTCACTCGTACGCCAAGATGGACGATCCTTCCGCGTCCATTTACCCGTCTCTTCCCGACGCAAATTCCGGCGTCATGGCATACCCACTCGCAGCATCCAATGCTGCTGCGCTCTCACCACAACAGCAACACCCGTCGCAACATCGTTCCAGCGCGTCTCCAAGCTCCGATGCGCACCCGTCCAATGGCTCCAACAAGCTTCAGCAACCAAAGAAGAATCAGTACCCGTGCCCAATGGCTAAAGAATATCAATGCACCGATTACTTTACCACGTCCGGTCACGCCGCTCGTCACGCGAAAAAGCACACTGGCAAGAAAGACGCGTTCTGCCCTGAATGCAACAAGGCTTTCACGCGCAAAGACAACATGGAGCAGCACCGTCGTACACACCAGAACGTGCGCGGTCCGTCTAAGAACCCGACCGCACCAGCCGCCAACAACTCGGACAATCGCGTCAAGAAATCGACCAAGCAGTCGCGCAAGCCAGACAACAAGCTTGTGACCGCCTCCATCGAGGCCGCAGTCAATCAGCAGCTTGAAGACCAACAACAGATGGTGCCGCAAGTTCAACCGCTCATGTCGTCATCGCAGCCACAACAAGCACCAACGACTCTTCCACAGTCCATGATGTCTGCCGGGTCTGGACCATACTTTGTCCACGCCGATCCAGTGCAAGCTCTACCACATCCAATGCCAATCGATTTTTCCGGCCGTCCACCCCTCTACCGTTCTGCTTTCAACAGCTCTCTTGATTTCATTCCGCAAGCCGCGCCGACCCTTCAAGACGCAAACGACCTTCACTTCAACTACCCTTCACCAGGTTTGTCCAACGGCTTGAACACTCTTGCACTCGCCGCTAGTGACCACAGACGCATGTCAGAAGAGGACTCGAATCACTCCAGCTGAAATCGTGTACGGCTCACGATGTAATTACTATCTCCCCGTCCATTCCGATGGACAAACTTTGTTATCGGAAAAGCTCTATTCTAGCGCGCGTCTTTTTGAAATTTCTTTTTAGCACATATACCCATTACGACGTAGGAAGGGACAGGCTTATTGACTATGCACAATGGCCCAAGGAGAGGCAGTTTGATGCATCCCAAATTCTACGACAGCGAACACCGAACACAGCGACGAAGATGGACCGCAGACCAGGTCAAGGCTATGACGAAGACGTCTTGCAGCCATTCGACAAAACTTCATTTAACTCGATA
>Ga0058704_10001105_pt1 | contig 12824 bp, 10 predicted proteins | sample AgamicMgSfe_FD_71363 | JGI IMG/M metagenome (GOLD analysis project Ga0058704, IMG submission 71363) | Agave microbial communities from Guanajuato, Mexico - Mg.Sf.e | ecosystem: Host-associated > Plants > Phyllosphere > Phylloplane/Leaf | place: Guanajuato, Mexico | collected 2012-05-30
CAAGAAGAACCACTACGAAGACATGCCCGGCGACGTCAAGAAACGCGTGGGGTCTCTGCCCAAGGGCTACCTGACGTATTGGACCTCGAGGTTCCCCAAGCTCCTAATGGCTTGCTATTGGATCGTGAGGAACTGCGGCATTGACGCAAACGATCGCTTCAAGGGCTATTTCCATCCCGCCGAGGTGTAGTGATTGAGGAGGGTTTGGTTGGGTGTCTTGTGTGTTTTTAGAGTTGTATTGTTTCTTCTGTCGCCTTTATACCTTCAACCCTTTTCAAACATGTGTGGTTCTTTCTCATAGTAAAGCCTGAGACTGTGGTGCCTTTGACCTCCCTACTTTTGACACGACATGACTGGCAAATTGACGGGCATTACGATTCCTCTGTCCCTTCCTCCTTCCTCCTCCCCTTGTAGCTATTCTGTTACTATCCGGTCACTCTCTTAACCCTCTTCCTCTTCCTCCTCCTCCTTCTCCTCCTTCTCCTCCCCCCCTCCTCCTCCTTCTCCTTCCCTAAACCGTCTTCTTCTTCCCCTCCCTCCTTACCACCATCACATCAACTACCCCCTCCCTCTACCCGAACACAACTCTATCCCACCCAGAACCCCCACATCTCACTCCCCTAAGCGAACCTCCCTCTAGAAAACCAACCCATGCTTTATCCGCGCATAACTTATCCGTGTCGAGTACAGTATCATGCTTCTCACGCCGGTAGCTGGCCCCCCTTTTCTTTTCGAAACAGCTGGGCGACCCTGTCCATAGGCCCCCCTTCCTTCTATGGCGAAAAGTGTTGTACCCCGTCAATGGTTTGGTGGATTCTACTTTTAGGGGAGGATGTTTGCTTTGGTATGCGGTAGTTGGGGGCCGAGATGTGGAGGTATGTCTAATTGTGAGTTAGGGGCTTGCGTAGGGAGTAGCCGGACTGGATTCCTTGTTTCTGCATCCGCGGCGAGGCGAGGCGAGGCGTATTTGACGGGATCGGAAAGGTTGGACGTTGGTGAAAGGTAGTAGTGGGGTATATGTAAAGAAGCTATGGTAGTATAATACAGTGGAGTACAGTGGCCCGGGATAGCAAAAAGAAACGTGGCTGCAGATTGGGTGAGCTGGTTGTATATAACCACGTCGAGCAAGCAGGTAGATGCAGATGCAGATGCAGATGCAGGATTGCAGCGTACAAAAAGCCAAACAACGCAACCGCTCCCCATCTCGTTGTGCTGCACATGCAGCAATGCGAGACTTTCCTCGCCTACCCCGTCTCAGCTCATCTCGTCAACCCCTGACGCCCACGCAACGCGCCCTTGACCATCCCCTCGATATCCCCCACCATCTCCCCCTCGGGAAACACACGCGCCAATAAGCTCTTCATCCTCGCGCTCCAGGCCCTACACTCCTCGTCTGCAACAGAGTCGAACACGCTCGCCACCTCGACCGCGGGCTGATTCCACGCCAGCATTGTCGCGTCTGCGCTCGCGGCTTCGAGGCCGGCTGTTATCTTCGCTTTTGTACTAGCTGAAGATGTGGGAGATGAGGGGGACGAGGAAGATGGGGAAAATGGGAGATGGAGGACGACGTTTTGCATGTGCAGGTGCTGCGGCACGCCCTCGAGGGGCAGTTGTGAGGATTTGGTCCGCGAGGACTTTTGTCCGCTACCGCCACCGGCGCCGTCGGTGGTGCCGCGGCGCTTGCCGCTGGTGTGAGGGCGGGGATTAGGGTCGTAGGATGGGTCTGTGTCTGATTCCTCGGGCCTGCTGTTTCCAGAGACCTGGACGAGGGCGCGCTCGCCGGCTTTGATGCGCCGGTGAGGACGGGGATGATGAGGTGGTCGGGGAAGGATTGGCGAGGGTTCTGGTGAGGATTGTGGTGGAGAAGTTGGATTCATGGTGAGGTCGCTCGCGGGTACGAAGTCCCCTGAGGCCAGGCGATGGCGTTTCTGGGCCGGCGCTCTGAGATGAAGAGGTCGAGGATTAGTGTTCTCGTCGATCATGGGAGGAATCTCCAATGTCTCGTTAGACTGTGAGGGATTGTTGTCCGGTACAGCCCGCCGAGATGCTCGTGGCTGAACGAAGCTGCGAATGTCTGCGTTGTTTGCGGGGCGTGAGAGTATCGTGGGCTGAGAACGATCGGGACTTTGTCCGCTGAAGGATGACCCTGCTTGCTGTCTGGTCCTACGAGGTCGCGCATTCTCGGCTTCTGACATGTCGAACCAGGCGTCTCGCTCAGGGTCAATAGGTGGTTTGAACGGCTTGTTGATGTAACCTTGTTGAGCCCTCCTTGGTGGACCCCGTCTTCGTGGAGGTGCTTCTGGGATCTGGTCAATTGTGAGCCCTTGCTGGTCGTAATCATCAGGGAGTCTGCTCCTTTGTTGGGTCATATTGGAAGGCGACATCTCTATCACGGGCACTTGTGATAACCTGCCGGTTGTAGGAGCTGCACCTTGGTTCGTATATGACCGTGGCACTGGAAGGTCGACCATGTTGAGTACAGGTGACGAGCCTCGAGGCGTGGGTAGTGACAGGTCAGCGAGATGCGAGGCATTAGGCCGTACCGGCGAACTCGATGCCTGCATCCTGTCCAACACTGATCTTGCTGGAGTTAGGGGTTGCAGAGGTTCAGAGTGTCCGAGGTTTAATTTCCCAGTCTGTCCGTTCATCTTGGCCATGATCCAGGGATTCGATGACGATATTTTACTGCTCGACCCTTGTCCAGATTCCTCGTCTACATCACTCGTTTCCCGAGCTGGCTCTTCTGCCATGCTGGCCATGAGCTCCAGGTCACCTTCCTCCATGGCGTACATGTTGGTCTTGAAAGCATTTGCCTGGTGTGGCTGACGTTCTTCCAGAAGCTCGTCTGTGTTCATGACCGGGGTCTGTATCGCATTCTCACTTGCCTCATATTGATCCATACAACTGGGTACGCGTACAGGCTGAGGCGATGGTGCGATAGGATATGTATCGTTGAAAAGATCACGGATCGCAGCGATGACCAACTCGAGGTCTCCAAACAAGACATCATCCTTTGCTGGCTCGACATTCGGATCGTAGCTTGCTTCGGGACAGCAAATACTCATGAACATGAACGGCTCCTTCACACCTTCTAGATCCATACCGGCATCTTTCAGGCTGTCCCTGAAGATCTTCACGACCTGCCTGGAAAAGCCTCGAGAAGTGGTCAAGGGTCGGCCATCGACAGATAGATACTGACCAGCTCCACTGATCTTCGATAAATCGGCATCAATTCGAGGCACGTATGCACGAATTTCAAACCCTTTTGACTCGACCTCGGACCAGGTACACTGAGTGGTGCAAGGTTTCCCTATGACCTTCAGCGTAGCTTCTTCAGCATCAGCGCCCGCCTTGGGAGCATACGTCCAATTATCCCGATCGTTTTTGGCTTTCAACACTCGGAAAGATAGTCGGATGGTGGGTCTGGCGAATGCATAACTTTGTAGGATTTGCTTCATCTTGCTAATTGTTTTGACGGTCCCCTTCAGAGCAACCTGTTTTCGAACAGGATGGTGACTGAGAAAATCTGTAATGCGCACCGTTGTTCCTACTGGGTGAGAAGCACGATCTTGAGCTTCGATCTCACCACCAGGATTGATCTTGAGCGCCGTGGCGATGTCCTCTCCTTCGATACGAGTAGTGATGACGATCCCTCCACTCATCTCAGCAGCACTACTCAAGGCCTCGCCACGAAACCCGAGAAACGAGCCGCCGATGGTCCTGAGGTCCTTTTCGTTCTTGATCTTGCTAGTACAGTATCTTCTTGCCACCAGGGGGCGGTCGCTTGGTGCAATTCCATGTCCATTATCACGGACCTGGATTACATCGAGGGTGTTACTGGATATCTCGACAGAAACAGAAGAAGCTCGGGCATCGATAGCATTATCAATAAGTTCTTTGACCACAGACGCCGGATCGGTAAGCGTCTGTGAGGATCCGATAGCCCTTACGGCTGTTTGAGGGAGGGCATGAATGGACATGTCAGACGATAGAGCATCTCATAGCTTTATAGTAATGATATACACCTCCTGTGGTCTCCTAAGAGTAGTCGTTGCTCCATGGAGAGTTGGCTGTGGCGAATGGTAGAAGAGATTATGTATGGAGACGCGTCGAGGAAGACGCGTTGTTCGGTCCGGGGTCTCGACGTCACTGCCCTTTGCGATTGGGATATCTTCCCAATTCGGAATCGTAAGCGAATCATCCATAACCGCCGCTTGTTTTCTCACTCCTATTCAGCATCAAAGAGAAGCGCCTACTTTAATCAACAAGTAATCAGCCGATTGTACCGATGAGCGCACACTTGAACCCTGGTTCAGTCTCGGATCAAGCCAGCTCATCATAGTTCCACTATTGCTTCAGAGTCAGTCGCAATTTGGTGCGAGACGCGGAAGCGGTAGTTACAATTTAGGCAGTGATGCTTGTGGTTTTCATAGCGAACTTAGCATCTACAAACTATATTGTCGTGCATCGGATGCGATATATGAGTGAGACAAGTAGCATGGTGGATGGCTGAATGACTGGACTGAAAGCCCAGGTAGCCTCAAGCGTTTCACAAGGTGAGGGTATCTATTTTATGGTATAGGACGTTCGAAGGTGTTGCAACATGTGCAAATGTGGCTAGCGTGATCCGATGCCAAGGCCGAAAGCAGCTCCGCACTCTACAGTCATCAATCTTCACATGTGAACAACAACCTGGAAGTCAAGTTTCACGTCCACTTTTCCTCGACATAACGACATAACGTGCCAACTATCAAGGCATCATCGAGTCGAAATCGCATGCCTCTGGTTGTAGCGCGCGATACTTCAAAATCAACAGTGGATGAAAACTAAGCTCCCAGTCGCTGGCGACCCATCTAAAGCTCCTCCACCTATTTCTTTGTGATCGGATACACGGTCTTCAGACGACAGTCTACACTCCCTAATCCTTGTCTCTGATCCTGACAGTATCAGGAGCTATCTGGAAATGGATCTCGCCAAGAATCTCATCCGCATCACAGCGCGCGCCTTTTATAGCACCGAACATGTCCTCATCATCGATGCGCTAGCGATTCACAGTACGCTGACCGATGCCGACCTGGCGCATATCCTCGGCATGCAAGTCAAGGGCTTGAGGCGACTTTGTGGGAAGTTGAAAGAGGATGGCTTGATTTCCGTACAATCTCGAGGTGAAAAGAAAGAAGGCGCACCGCCTGCAACCACGTACGGCAAGGACGGAAATTCCATGTTCAAGGAACGTCTCTTCTATCGGGACTGGTACTATCTCAACTATCACCGCGCAATCGATAGCCTCAAATATCGCATGTGGCGCCTGTCACGTCATATCGAGTCGTTAGGCGCTCCGACAACCGAAAAGAAAGACTGGGCTTGTCCGCGCTGCAAGAGCCAATACACAGATTTGGAAGTCATGGACAACATAAGCCCGCTCGGCGAGTTCTTGTGTCACATGTGTCAACACGTGCTCGACCCTGCCCCTGAGGATGACACTGGCGAGAATGAAAGCATGAAGCGTCTCAACGATCAGCTCTCCCGTATTGTCGACATCATGCGTCAGATCGACAGTACCGACGTGCCAGAAAACGACTTTGACACAGCACTGTCTCATGCCTTGCCAATCTCGAGAGGCGACTTCAACCCCGCCCGCAAGATGCAAATTGTTGACCAACCGAAAGCCTCTCTTGAAAGCTCAAAAGGTCTTGCCATGGCACCAGACAAGGTCAGCGTCTCCGTCACCGAAGATGGTGCAGAAGTCAAGGTCGATCCAGAAGAGGCCGCACGTAGGCGCGCAGACGAGGCCAAACAGAACATGCTGCCCGAGTGGATATCGAAGTCGACCATTAGCGGCGAAATCACCTCTGTGGGTGCTAAAGAAGCCGCCGAGAGAGCTGCGAGGGATGTACACAACAACGGCTTGCGCATTGAAGACACCACCGAGGAGAAAAAGGTCAGCACTGGCGACGATGGCGTCATGGACGCATACTGGGCAGAGCTCAAGGCCGAGCAAGAGAGACAGGCACAGGTCGAAAGGGACGAAGAGGAAGAGGATGAAGACGAGGATGAATTTGAAGATGTAAATGTCGGCATACCTGCTGCTACGTCTGTCCCAAGCATATCAGTCTCCACACCGGACGCGAGCGGCCAAGTATCTAGCACCGCAACAGACGACGAAGGCCCGGCTACAAAAAGACCCAGGACAGATGCGCCACAAGGCAGTGGGAATGCCACCAGCGTGGCCGTGCCCGAGACAGCAGAGTCAAAGAATGGGGAGTCTGACGAGGACGAGCTTGATTTCGAGGATGTGTAGAAAAGTACCCCGGGTCATGGAAAGCCACGAAAGAATGAACTCGAGCCCGCAGAAGCTCAAGAAAGCAAGTCGGTTAAGGGGGAGTCTGGTAACGGTCGCCTTGTGGATCTGTCTGATTCTTACGGTTCTGAAGAAAGCGATTTGAGGGACATCCAGAACTTACGAAGAACGCTTGCGGACATGAAGGCCATAATCGAAAGACTGAAAAGGCCGAAAACCCCGAAGGCAAGCCGCATGGCTGAGAAGGCTTGGAAAGCCGCATGAAGCATGGGACTTCAGTATTTGGACATGAGATACACAAGTGGTAAGATCGAACAGGACAGAAAGACGCGATATCGAGCCAAACAGAGAGCGAAGCAAGCAGAGAGTGTGCATAGCACGAGGTGGAGAGAGAGTCGTCATGCAGTGAAGCAGCTTGAGAAAACGGGGTCAACGTCTCGAATACAAAGAGCCGACCACGAGAAGTACACAATCTGACACGGAGCAGAAGCAGAGGTGACTCGAAAGGGGTTGATATCCCTAGATGTATTGCTACAAGAAGCAATGCTCAAACCCCGCCCTCTACATGCTTCGCTGGAACGCGAGATCAATCGCTTTTACAGTACTGTAGATGTGCACTCCATCAACCTAGAAACCTGCGAATCTCACCGCCGACACCATCCAGATCGAGCAGGAAAGTGTCGTGTCCGAACAGACTCCTATCCTCGCCCAACTCGACATGCGTCACGCGCCTGTTGCCGACCTTCCTGAGTGCAGCCGCAATCTCTCTCTGCTGCCAAGCAGGAAACAAAATATCGCTTGCCACGCCCATGACGAGCGTCGGCGTGTCCCTCAGCGCCTGCAGCCCCCTGACCAAATCCTCGGGCGGCTCCGTGGTGACCAAAGCCGCCGACTGCTTTGCCTCTTCGGCCTCTTGCGGCGAGGTAGCCAGCAGTTCCGAAGAAGCAGTCTCCTGCTCTTCGTAAGGAGTATCCGGAAGGGTCAAGTTGCATAATCCGGCCTTTTCCTCCTCCCCGGCTTTCCGGCCGCCGTTGAAGCCTTCCAGTTTCCAGAGGTTGCTACTCCGTATCCCTTCGAGCATGCTCATGTGTTGTTCGCCCAGGTCGAACAGGTCCATTGCTTTGCTCACGTACAGCAGACTGTTGGCGTCGTACTCGAGACACCATTTCTCGCCCGCGTGGTCGAGATATGTCTCGATTAGGAAGTCGGGACACAGAGCCGGGGGTCTGGAAGGGTCGGCACGGCGGCGTCCGAACCGGTTCTCCCACTCGGGCCCGCTGCGGTAGGTGACGGTCGCGATTTCGCGGGCGAGTTTCATGCCGGCGTGTGGTGGGATCGAGGAGTAGTAGTTTCCGCGGGTAGAGGACCACGCGGGGTCGTTCATGAGGACTGTTTTTGTAGCGTTAGACTAGAAAATCAGGAAACTCACTTGGTCATGAGAAGACACATGTTGACGCTTACCTTGACGCTGGGTATGTCTCATGGCGATACTGTAGGGGTGACTCCTGGCGCATCCGCTCACAGAGACCACTTTCCCCACTCGTTCCCGCTCCAACACACCAGCAGCCAGACTCTGCATGCCTCCCATACTCGACCCAACACTCGCATACAGCTTCCTGATACCCATCCAATCCAGCAGCCGAAACTGCGCCCTGACCATATCCTGCATAGTCAAGATAGGGAACCTCGTCGCATACCTCTCCCTCTCCCTCTCCCTCCCGCTCTGTCCCTTTCCCTCAGCACCCGCCTCCAGCAGCGGGTTCACCGAACTCGGTCCCGTAGACCCATAACAACCACCCAGGACATTCGTGCAAATGACAAAATACTTGTCCGTGTCCAGCGGGGCCCCAGGTCCGATGAACTTCTCCCACCACCCTGGTTTCGCGTTCTTGGCCGTGCTCTTGGCGTGGCTGCTCGCGCTCAGCCCCGTGTGCAGCAGGATCGCGTTGCTCTTGTCTGCGTTGAGCGTGCCCCATGTCTCGTAGGCGATGTCGAACTCCGGGAGCACGCCGCCCCAGTCTAGCAACAGCGGTTCGGGGCAATGGTAGCGTTCTGTTTCGCCGGCGGCGTAGGAGGGCTCAGGGCCGGAGAGGGACTTTTTTTGCTTTGTGCGGAGGGATTGTGTCTTGGTGTCTAGGGCGTCGAGGCAGGGAAAGGAGAGGGGCGTGTTTACTGAGGTGGTTTGGGAGGGTCGTTCGGCGTCGATTATTGGTTGGGAGGAAGCTGTTGCTTGCGATTGGGACGGGGGAGTGCTTGTGAAGGTGCGGGTTGGTAGTGCTAGGACTCGGCTTTGGGGATTTGTTCGTCGGATCAGATTGGTGGTGAGTTGGCGCGTGGAGCACAGTATACTACGTGGAGCAGACATGGCTGCACTGGCTATGTTCCTTGTTACTGCTACTGTATGATATTTTGCTCAACAGAAAGATTGAGCTAGAGAGATGGTCGAGATGATGCAATGGTATATTTGTTCGAGGTTGGTGTTTGTCAGCATGACAAACTCCCGTCGCGGGACCGACCCTGGCCCGATGTCGCTCGAGCACGCCATTCATACACTACACATGTAAATTGTGATCATGACATTCAAGATCGTTGCCAAAAACAATTCTTATGTAGACCACCCACGTGTATGCCATTATCCACAGAGTCTGCCCGGTACGTCGGGCTATAGTGAGTAAGTAACCATTTCACCAACCAATGAATCTCGAACCACAAACATACCCTGAAGAACTTCTGGCGATTTGCCATCTTTTCCATTGTCCATCGTTGGCGCGCTCTCGCTGCCATGTCCTGTCTGACTAGCTTCTTCTCTACTGCTTTGAGAGCTTTCTTCTGCTGCTCGGAGACACCCAACATGCCCATCTCGCCACGAACGGCCACACCTTGGTCTCTGGAGCGAAGCAATAGCTCTCGACTGTGCTGACGTTCGACTCGTGCTTCGTGTGGGCTGGGTTGTATCTCCGTAACCTTGGTCAAGACACCATTTGCAGCTCTTCGCCCAGGAGTTGTGGATCTCTTTGATTGTGGCAGTGGGGAGAGCTCGCTTCCCTTTGCCGATTACCTGCTCATCCCTGATTTGTCCTCTTCGTGTTCCTCGGGAAACTCCCAAAATTCGAGAAGCTCCGAGCCGGCATCCAAGTTGATCATGCAATGCCCCTTGGCAACCATGTGCTGCCGAATACCTTGCACAGATCCCTTGGTATGACCGCAATATAAGCACTCGCGGTACGTAAGGACCAAGGTTCCAAGGTAGCTGATGAACGTCCCGAGGTCGATGAGACAGGGAACGTGCGGGATATGGAGACCATGGGAAGACATATGTGTCAAGTTCTCTTCCACGGTAACAGATACCAAGTCGCAAAAGATACACTGCGAGGGTGGAAAATGCTCAGGCACTTCGTCAACACATTCAGATTCGATCAGAGGCGAATCATCGCTGTCATCGTTCGACGAGTCCTCAGAACCAGAATCGGACATGGGCTCCGTATACAGAGCCTGAATCTGCGACTGAAAGATCTTCTCGGATATTGGCGGGAGGGCTGTCATGCGACGCTTGATGTTGTATATGCTGAAAGGGGATGAGAATTGCACGTCCGTTTTCCTGGAATGAGTGCATGCTTCACTCACTGCCAAGGTCCTTTCATGTGCGAATGTTGCATTTCTACCGTCTCAGAGCGAACACCGCACGCATTGCAGGAGAAGACATGCCGAGGTCTTCCCTCGGGAAGAAGACGATCAGAAGATCCCGTACTTGTGTTAGCTGTGTTCTGTGTAGTGAGCATGGTGAGTGTTGAATGCTGAATCTCGTAATCAATCTGACTGATGTATGAAAAGGTGTCTTATGAAAAGAGCGATGCGAGAACCACACAGTAACATGTTTCCATCAATACTTATAGTGTTCTCTCCCTGGATTAGAATACACAACCATGGCAGTGTCATCAGTGTGCCCTCAGAACGAGGCCTCTAGCGAGTACTTCCAGATGACTGGCGTGAGATCTTGCATGAGTCACCGACCTGGCTACAGTCGTATTCAGTATCGTAAGTATCTAACTACCTATGCAGACCCTCTCAGGCCGTGTATCCTGAGACTAGCACCCAGTCATACTTGATATGACTGTTGGTTGTGGTTATGACTCAGAGTCACAATACGCCAAACTGAAGGCGAGGCCTGAGCCGGCCCGTCCCGCTTCCTTCTTCCGCCAGTTCTGACTCCAGACGACTCCAAAGCTCCACCACCACCTCACAACTTTCGCCTCACTCTTATTGCCAAACGACCCTTGATGAACTTCATGCACAAAGCAAGCGACTTGCCCGTGCCAAGGGTTTTAGAACGGATGAACAGGCCACTCACCTTCTGCGACCTAATCATCTCAGAACAAGCCCTATCTACATATGGGGGCCCAATGTGCAAAATTAGCAACAAAGACGCATCTTGCCAGAGTTGCATGAGCTTCACGACGCCTAGACGGTCCTCGGACAGAAAGGGTTGTGATTTGCCGTGAGCTCATATGGGTATGCGAATTCTCCTTAAAGACCACACACCTTCGACGACTATTATGTGCTCTCCAAGATCTTGAAGGATGCCACAACACGTTTAAGCTTTGGCTGCTTCAGATACCTCTGACTACAGCTTAGGCCTCTTCATCAGCTCTTGCAGTATCAGAGGCAGCGAGCATCGGAGATTCGATCCCGAATAAGGCGCCTCCGGACTTGCCAATGCCATACCAGGATGCTCAGCCGCACACCTGTTTCCTTGTTGATCTGACGCTGCTGACCACTTATATTAAGGGTCCGTATGGCTTCGAGTCTTGTCATCGTTTGTCTAAATTGACAACAAAGCTCATGCGTCCTTTCTTTCAGTCGAAGAATGGTTCTTCATTCAGGTTTGTTGCCATCACTTCGTTCTGAATCTCTTAGGAGGACGTCTACTCTAATCTGGTGCTCTTGAATTCTGAGGTTTCTTCAACCATCGACATGCGGCTTAAAACAGGAGAATACATCGAGTTGAGTGATTTTGAAGCATCAAAGAGCCCTCCGCCGTATGACGGCGCAACAAGCACGACGGTCGGTGTCTCGTCCAAACCTTCTTGGCGTCGACAACATCTTACTGGCTGGCGCTTCGGCGTTGTCTCTTGCGCAGCCAGCGCAGGCTGCGTATTTCTTATCAATGTATCTGTGACTCTTTGGGCCTCGCAACGGCTTGGGATCACCGAGGGAAGAGGGATTTTGTTCGAAGGAAATTGTGCTCGTTCCCGACCATACAGCACTGCGATACATGTTGTGATCAATATACTGAGCACACTTCTGCTTAGCGCCAGCAACTATTGCATGCAATGCCTGAGCGCTCCGACTAGGAAGGAGATCGATACGGCTCATTCACAGAACAAATGGGTAGATATTGGGGTGCCGAGCATCAAAAATCTCAGACGTATCAGTGGTAGAAAGACACTACTATGGTGCATACTCGGCTCGTCTTCGTTGCCACTTCACCTATTGTAAGTACATGATAACGATCCAAAATGCTGCACCAAACATGATCCCTGTCTACTTGTCGCAAACATTGTCTCTATCTCATGATTGCGGTCATGTTTTCGCTATCGTTAAGTGGCATCGTCTTGTTCTGACTTTCATATCAGCTACAATTCTGCCGTATTCTCGTCCATATCAAGCTATTCCTATGATGTCTTTGAGGTTAATGAGTCATTCCTTGGGGTCGACGACTTTTCTACCCTCAATGTCAGCTCACTGGAACCGATAAACAGCTTGTTGAGAGAGTTGAAAGCGTTGCATCAAGCTCAACTGTCACAGAAACTAGAAAGACTAACACCGGAGGCATGCATTGACGCATACGCTCTAGGATTTCAGAGTGCACGCGGCAGCGTGTTTGTGGTAGTAGACGATTCTGTTACTGCCGGCAATCTCAACCAGACCGGTACCCTTGTCTCTGTGGCCTTCTCGGTCACCGGATCAGGACAAGACTGCCCTGATACGACCTACGATTGGATTTGTTCTTCATACGACTTTGGCAAGCCAAATGATAGCAGTTCCTGTGCCGGCTCGTGCGGTGATCATACATCAGAAATCAGCGGAGACTGGAAACCTTTTGGTAACAAGGTCAAATACTGCCTCAGCCAGAGGCTCCCCGAGCACTGCAAGCTCCAGTTCAGTCTTCACATCGCTCTACTGGTTATAATCCTCAACCTCCTTAAGGCCACGGTCATGCTCATCTTAGCATTTGGTGTCAAGGAGAGACCTTTGATGACTATGGGCGATGCTGTGTCGAGTTTCCTACAACAGCCTGATCCTACTACTGAGAATATGTGCTTGCTTTCAAAGTCGGACGTCCACTACCAGCGCAGGAAAGACTGGGCGCCTCTTTCTAAGATTTATGACCACAACCGCAGGATGTGGTTCTGTGCGGCGAGCGTCCGTCGATGGGTTGTATTTGCAACCATGTAGGTCTGCATTCCTATAAACAACTTATTCAACGCTAACGAGCCACTTAGGTACCTTGCTGCTCTCGGAC
>Ga0058704_10001108_pt1 | contig 12816 bp, 9 predicted proteins | sample AgamicMgSfe_FD_71363 | JGI IMG/M metagenome (GOLD analysis project Ga0058704, IMG submission 71363) | Agave microbial communities from Guanajuato, Mexico - Mg.Sf.e | ecosystem: Host-associated > Plants > Phyllosphere > Phylloplane/Leaf | place: Guanajuato, Mexico | collected 2012-05-30
CCCCCAACCGTCTCTACATCGACTGTTCCACCATCTCCCCCCTCGACTCCCGCGCCCTCGCTTCTCGCATCGCCACCACCACCGGCGCCACTTTCCTCGACGCCCCTATGTCCGGTGGCACAGTGGGCGCAGAAAAGGGCACCCTCACCTTCATGCTCGGCGCCCCCACCTCCCTCGTCGCTCGCGCAACCTCCATCCTCAGCCACATGGGCTCGCGCGTCCTCCATCTTGGCGATCAAGGCTCCGGCCTCTGCGGCAAACTCGCAAACAACTACCTCCTGGCCCTAAACAACATCGCCACTGCCGAAGCTATGAATCTCGGTATGCGACTCGGACTGGATGCGAGCTCGCTTGCTGGTATGATCAATAGTAGTACGGGGCGGTGTTGGCCGAGTGAGGTCAATAATCCTGTTCCTGGAGTGGTGCCTACAAGTCCTGCCTCGAGAGACTATGCTGGTGGTTTTGGGCTTGCGCTGATGCGGAAGGATCTGGGGTTGGCGATTGAGGCGGGGGAGGCGATGGGCGTTGATGTAACGAAGGGGTTGGGTCAGAAAGCGAGGGAGGTTTATGAAGAGTGTGAGACGGATGAAACGTGTAGGGGAAAGGACTTTTCGGTTGTTTATCGGTGGCTTGGTGGCAAGGAGTGATTGCATGCAGTCACGAATAAATCCCTGAACAAGACTTGGAGTGCCGTGGAGGTTCCGGGCAGGGTATTTGTTCTATCACTAACATCGGGATGTCCACTTCGAGTACAGCTCATATCACGTCACGAAATGTTTGGAGGTATCTTGAGAACAGTGTCATAAAGAATTTACCTGGCGTCAGGATCTGATATCGTATCGTCGACGAGCAAGATCGCTACTTGAGCATTGCATGAAATGGCGGAAGAGAGGTGGCTGATGATACACCAATGAGGTACAGTTTGACAGCAAGAGCTTCTCACTATGACAGGAGTATCTTGGATATACAAGTCTATCTATCGAAAATATCTGATCTTACTGTACATATCCTCTCCATATCTTACACTACACACTCCCCCATCCCTCACTACCCTCTCTCACCCCGATCGTCTCTCCCACCCATCCCACGATCGCTCAAGAGAAGAAATACGCACTATCCTTCAAAAGTTTAACATCGAAGCTCCCTCTCTCCGGCGTATCCGGAAACTTCAGCGGCAGCCAAATATGCAGCCTCCGCACCACTTTGGGTTCCTTTCGCGGCTTGGGCTCTTTGGGTGCCTTTGGTGTCTTTCGCGCCCGAGATGACTTTGCCTTTGTTGTCTTTGCTGGCTTTTTGCCTTTGCCCCTGCCGCGTTTGGTGGTGGGGAGGGGCTCGGCGTCGATGTCTTCGACGTCGATGTCGTCTAAGTCTTCGAGATCAGTGGGGCTATTGTCGTCGACATCGATATTGTCTTCGTTAGCGGCTTCCATGCCCTCGGCGTCGTCTGTCGCGAGGGCTTCGGCGCCTTCGCTTCCAGGCACATCTTCGTCTTCTGCAGCATCAAGCGCATTATTAGCCATCGCGTCCTCCACTTCCTCGGCCTCTTCCTGGATCTCCGCCTCAGCATCCACAGCCATCTTCACATTCGCCGAATCACCCGCCTGACTTCCCAACAACGGCACCTCGCCCGCCTCCAAAACCGGCAACGTCTCCGCCTCCTCCGCAGCCTCGTACAGACTCGCTGGCGTGACCATCGCCTGTCCCTTCGCCCTCTCTTCTGCATCTTGCGACTTCAATAGCTGCTGCCGCGTATATTCCTCAATCAATTCGTCAACCTGCTTGTCGTTCGTGATCGCCGCAGCTTCGGTCCAGCGGCCCAGGGTGCCACGAGACTTGCGGAGTGCGGTGATGCGCTGCCCCAAGGCGGAGCTGCTGTCGATTGGGGCGTGGTGCAGGAAGTTGGAATAGCGCTTCTGCATCTCTTCGTGGAGACGGTCGACGATGTGTTCTTCGTGCATGTCGACGAAGGCGTCACGCAAGATCGCTGACATTTCCGGAATGTCCGAGGCGTGCGTCCAGAAAGAGTCGTGGACGGAGCTGAAGGTGAGGCCGCGGGCGTTGGACTTGATTGCACTCAGCATCATGTGTGTTGAGTCGAGGGAGTGGATGAAGTTTGGCGGGAACGCTTGCAGTTGCTTGCGCTTGGAGACTGGGTCGGACATTGACGGAGTCTCGAGGGTGATTTGCTGGAGGGCAGAGCGGATGACTTTGGTGCGGGACATGCGATAGGGTTGGACGACAGGCATGCCGATGGGGGTTGTCCAGATGATGGGGGACTTGAATTGGTAGAGTTCGTTGTCGAGGGCAGCTTGGACGGGGGCGAGGACTTTCTTTTTGAAGCGCTTGTCGGTGGAGGCCGAGGGGTCGGCGTTACGTTTGTCGATAATGAGCTGGACTTGGTCGGGATTGATGGATTGGGAGATGCGGGCGCCGCATTCGCCGAGCCAGAGTTGGATGGCTTGGGCGCCGGTGAACATGCGGCCGAGGGCGGAGAAGATGAGCTTGGTGACGTAGGCGGACAGATTTTGGTAGGTGATTGCGTCGGTGAGGGCCGAGGCTGGGATGATATCGAGCAATTGCTTTTTGACCTGCTCTTTGGCACCATGGTATGTCACACCATAGACGTTGGTCATGACGGGCTGCTTGACAACTTTACGGGTGATGTGTCCATCAAGAATCTTCGCATACGGATGCCCCTCTTCTGCTGCGACACGGATGTCTTGAACAACGTAGTCCTTGACAGCAGAGTAAATGTCAGAAGGCCTATCACCAGGCATGAGATTGACTTGCTGAGCTCCGATAGCGTCACCTCCAAGAGCCGCGTAATGCTGGAGTCCATTGCATGTACCATCCTGTTGGATTGGCAAATGTGAGAGGTAGTCTTCCGGAATGGGTGAGTCGAGTGCGCTCTTCAGCTCTATACAAGCTGCAAGACACTGCCACGGATGGCCCGCGGTCAACCACCACCTCTTGCCAGTGAGTGGCTTTTCCACCGATTCATACACATCTGCAAGATGCTCTTCAGCAAACTCAACACGATCATCCAGGCGCTCTTTATCAAATCCGTACTGGTTGGCGACTTGGATTTTGAGCCAGCGAAGACCAACCTGACCAAGCCGTTTTCCTTTCGCAAACGTGAACAACGACCGGACATAATCTGCTCCCATGTGGTTGAAGTAAGGCGGGATTGGATACGCTCGACCACGGAAATCCACATTGTGAGGTGTATAGAACGCACTCTCATCGGCGAAAGCTCGTGCGACTTCAAGCTGGAAGTTCTGATAGGCACGTTGAGATTTGAAACTATTGATCTCATTTGTCTTCAGCTGCTTCAGCTGCACATACTTTCGATAAGCAGCACGGTCACTGCTATCGACAGGAGCGGGATCAACACCTTGTTTACTGTCCACGTACTCCTCTGCATTCCCTGGGGCGAGCTTTCCAATGCGCTCACCAGAGTTCCAAGCATCAATCATGATCTTAAGTAGGGGTCGATTTACACGCCAGGGTGTCTTGCTCAGGACATTGAGTCCCTCGAACAGTCTCGTCATGTGACCGTCCTTGTCGGCTTGCCATAAATGACTTCCTTGTGCTTTGCTTTTGTCATTGATACGGACAGCCATGATCCTGGCTGAAATGGGATCCAATCTGAGATAGGCACCCTTTTGCATGCCAGTCCAAGATACCGGCTCGCATAGCATAGGCAGCGGCTTGGAAATATAGCTACCGACAGACTCTGTGGTCAGACGTCGCATCAACTCTGGATTAGTGCGAATGTTACCGCGTCGCTGGCCTTTGATGAACGACCAGCCGTGACTTGCAGCAGGCAACATCTCCTCATGCATCTCGCCTGTCTCCGGATTCTTGACTTTGACGGGAAGTTTCGCAATCTTGAGGATCAGAGCCAGGAACCAGGCGCCAATGCGCAATCTGAATCCTTGTGTCATAACATCGTCCTCGCCGTGGTCACCAGAGAGAGAGCCTGGTCCTATTGCTTCTTCGGTTTCTTCAGGTTCCTGCTGCGCAGGCAATATACTGGGTTGTGAATTCTTGAGCAATCTTTTGATCTTCAGTCGCCGCTCTCTCGAAGGCAGTGCCTTGTACTTCTTGAGCACTGATGACGACAACGAAGACAGCTGCATTTCCATCGAGATAGCGCTACCTATAGCAGCTATCATGAACGTGGCCGGACGAACTTCTGCAGACGCTTCAGTCTTGACAGCGGCTACTTGATCAATGAAAGACATCAATGCAGCTGCAGCGAGCTTCTCGGGTTTTGCCGATTGTAACGCAGGCCCAAGGTCAAGCGTCTGGTGCTCTTCGAAATTGACCCGATCCTTGGCCTCCACCTCTTCCGACTTTTTTATTTCGTCCTTGATATGTTCCGTCATCTCCTTTAACCACTGGAAGACATACGGACCAAGCTTTGAGTCGACCTTTTGTCCGTTGGCGCGAGCGGCTGCTAGATTTCGCGATTCCTCCTCCCACCTGGAGATAGCTGCCTGCCTGACGTCCTTTTCCAATCTTTCTTGTCTCAGCCTGTTCAAATACTCGAGAGAGTACCCCGAAATCTCCCAGTCCTCTTCTAGCTCGTACATAGATAGGAGAGACTTTGTCAAATACGCTAGACTTGTTTTCCCTTGTTCGGCCGCCCGGATTAACGGAAGCTGGCTTCGATCCTCGTCGGCGTCTATCTCTGCATTCCTAGAGACATCAACAGTATTGTGCCACAAGGGAGGTGGCTTTCGAACTTCTTTCTCTGGTTCAGATGCGACAGTCTCAAACTCTGGCACAAGTTTACGTAAATAGTCAAATTCTTCTTGCGTGAAGTATTCCCATTCGATAGCACTCCTTTTGATGTCCTCTCCAACTTGCTTTCCTGCCTCATCCGCCAACGTAAAGTATCGCCGAAAGTATCGATCCCACCGCGACTGATCTTGGCCGAGAAACACAGACTTTAGCATCAACGCGAGGATTCTAGCAGATGGGGGTACTTCTTTTCCGCGAACTTCCAACTCGAACCATTTCTGCATGTCCAGGAACCTCTCTTTGGTCTTCTCCACCTCAAGAGCATCGAGGAGTGCCGAGAGATAAACGTGGTGTGCTTGTTCCAGCTCTGGAGCAGTACTGACATACCACTCTGACAACTTTCTGATCAATTTCGCTGCTCTTTCATATCGACCGACTTTGGCGCATGCATGTAGATTGGACATGAGATCTTCCACATCCCCTGATATGCCTGCGAGTGTGCCTTTCTTGAATATAGGTAGGGAGCGAGAGGACTGGTTTCGCATTATGACGATGTCGTCTCCATTCCGTCGAGGCTTCGTCAAGTCATCGTTTCTTTGTAGTGTTTCCTGTCCAGGTGTGAGGTCGAGGAATGGCACGGCATCTTCTGTGTTCTCGTAGACACTCTGTGCTGCATTCGTCTGATGTCGTTTGCGCGCGCTTGTGACAAGGCATCTGCCTGCGGACCGAACAGCGGAGGTAAATACTATCGTGGAGAGTCTTCTGCGAGGCGGGCGAGAGGCGAGAGCGTGCACGGCCGGGCAAAGCCATGGCAACTGTAGTTGCTGGTAACATGCGCGAACATTGCGGGAGAGGCGCTGGTGTGCCTGCCTCTTCGCGCCTTGCGTGAGCATCGATGGATCCGAGTTACCAAGGTATCATTCGCGAAGCCTCTTGAGTGCCTGAAAGCAGCGCAGTGCACTGTGACAGAGGTTCTACAGCACGGAGGAGACTTGAGACTGCTATTCTGTGTCTACGACTGAGATGCTTGGCTTCGAGAAACAGAAGAACAGTAGCAAAGAAGAAGCGAAACAACACCTCTCCGACACTCGCTCCGGGTGCCTTTGCAGTCCAGTCTCTTGAGATCGTGGTCGTTATTAGGTGTATTGCCAAAGCTTCAGAGAACTTTCTCGAGATCGCCACAAGCCGATCGGGTCAAACTCCGATCCGTGTTTCATCGCTTCTTCGAAACCATCGTCTTCTCGTCATTGCCATAACAGCATGGCATGTCATGAGCAGTCATGTGGATGACCACGACGACGACGAGTACGATGAGACACCACTGCATCGCTTGCGTCCGTTTGGAGCTGGCATCAAGCGCAAAAGGATTGAATTTGTGCCCCAATCCTCGGCCACGGAGAACGCCTTGACTGCACCTGCTACGAAAGCTAGTCTTAGCGATCTCTACCTCTCCATTGTGCTCCCAAAGAAGAAACATGCTGTAGCTGTTCAGGAAGATGTCGAAGCTACCAAGGACAAGAGCGATCGTCGACTTGACCACGCCGCAGAAGTGAATATAGCACCGATTCAGGCATTACTGCCAACAGAAGAAGACCTGGCACCTCCGTCACCCGCAGCGGAACCTCGGCTGAGCAGCACCACCTGCCCCGATTGCAACCAGCCCATAGACCCTAGCGATCCTACACCCCACTCCACAACGCTTCACCACCAACTCTCCCTCCCACACTCGTACCCACCGTCCGCCCTCAATCGCACCTCTATGGGCTACACCTACCTCTCGAGCTACGGCTTCGACGTCGACGCTCGACTCGGGCTCGGCGCATCTGGCTCAGGACGACTGCATCCTGTGCGTGCTAGCAATAGAGCTGATAAGGACAAATTGGGAATTGGGGCGACGAAAGAGGAGAAGGCGGAGAGGATCAGGAGAGAGGGATTGGATGCGGGAGGGGTCAGAAAGGAGGAGGAAAGCAAAAAGAAGAGGGAGCAGAGAATGCGAGATTTGGTGTACGGCAGTGATGAGGTTAATAAGTACCTGGGGGTCGAGTTATGATGACCCCGCCCACTTCTGATGTCTGAAAAGGACCACAGTGGGCTTGATAACATGCGATAAAGGATCAGAAGGCTATTGAAAACCTCGCGCAGCAACGCCCTTGGGTCTTCCGAACGTTTCCACCTTGATTGTAATGAAGCAACTCCAGTCTGATCCGCGCGGACTCGAGCTAACCAGCACTAGAAACCACCCATATCACGACCGTCACCACAAACCTGGCATTATCTCAAGCATCACCTCCACCTCCGGCGTCTCCAGACCTAGCACTACCTGCAGTAGCACCTCATCGACTGCCAGTACGACTCAGTAAGAAGCCTTACTGCCCAAGCTGCTTTGGACGATCACTGTATCGTAGCGTTCAGATGTTCCATTGCAGCTTTCTTCGTCTCCAGGAAGAAAAATGCCGAGCAAAGATCGCTGGGAAAGATCTGGTAGTGATGCCCTGGCCGGCTAGACTGGATGTTCTCATCTGGCTTCTCAAAGAACGCTCGAAGGACTTTCTCGCAAGGGCGCTCACTCGGCCCTCGATGCAACCATTTCGATTCGCACTTTCGACTTCCGCAGATACTGTAGCGGTCGCCGTAGACGTGATAATCTTCGTATTCATCGCCGAGGTCATCTATGCATTCGAGACAGGTGCGGGTGAGGCGCTCGCGGTCAAAGTCTTCGTCTGAGAAGCCATTCTCCATCCACTTATCGTTGCCGTCTCTTTCGGCTCCGACTGGAGCACGTGCGAGGGTGCGAGCACAGAACAAACAGGTTAGCCGTTCCAGAGGTATAGTGTCAGGCACCTCGCTCTCAATCTTTCTGAGCATGCCATAGAATATTCGGAGCATGTTATTGTTGTCGCTCTTCGGTTTGATGTCCACAATATCTCCACCGTTTCGATTGAGTGTGATGCCGTACGAAGCTTTGCAGACAAGCTTGAAGGCGAGCATGGAAGGGGTGTCGAGCAACAGGTAGATGTCTCTAAGCAGCTCATTCGGGAGTCTTTCGAGAACTGTCATCGCCTTCTTGTTTTGTACCGTCTTCTGTGATCTGGAAGTTGACTTTGATGCCTTCTTGTGGTTTGTCTTCGCCGGCATTGGGTTTTGCGGATGGTTCACATCAGTGCACAGCTTCTTCGACCTCAGATTGTATCTTTCCGGCTCTGCGTCGAGTTTGTGCTTCACCATATTGAGTGGTGCTTGGAAGTTGATATGATGACGCTGAGAAGCGCCACGCGTGAATCTGAAGCTGACAAGTATTGAGAAAAGCTTCGTTCAATGAACAGTCAGTAATAACCGCTCTGTTATGTTCGCAGAACTAACAAAGTTTTCGGACAGATATCAGGTTACGTGAGAGGACAGAAGGAAATGATGCAGCAGGAGAGACCAAGAGGTTCAGTGTAGGATTTGAAAAACTTGAAAGATGTGAACTCAAAACTCAAAGTGACTTAGCGTCGTCAAAGTGACTCAGATCGTGAAACAGACACAGATCGTGAAACAGACCCAGATCGTGAAATATGAGATATGGACACTGCATGAGCTGACGTGACAATTGTTTGCCTCCGCAACTTCCACGCTACTATGACTTGGTGTGGATTTTGATGGTCTGTTTTGTTTGTCCTCTAGCTCCGTGGCTGGAGGCTTGCCCGATCGCGGTATTTAGTAGTGGTTCTATCACTTACGGCACTCTCCATGACTTTCATGCTCTGACCTTTTATCTTTAAGACTCTCTTGGTTTGAGAACAAGGTCCACTCGGATAGCATACCCCTCTCGACATGAGCGCAATCGTTAAAACTCTACGGTACTCTCCACGACTTTTGTCCTCTGACCTTTTTGGGGTCGAAGTACACCCACCTTACGAGAACTGACATCGAGAGAATAATGTCTTAGAGATATAAACCTAAGACAGAATATCGACGGCACTCTTCACAATTCTCAACCTTTGACCTTTTTCGTCAATTAACATGCATCCCGCGAGGACTTAACATCAAGATACTAGGAGATCGAGACGAAAATAGAAACGTATCATCGACGGCGCTCCTCACGACTTCTCTCCAATGACCCTTTTGCATCACTATACTTCTGGCTATAGGCTGAACTTGGTCGAGCTTCTCTCAATCTGCTAATTTCTGATGTCTGCAATATCCACAACTGCTTTCACCATCAACGACAACGACAACAACGACCACGACAATAATGTCTGCTATCGCCAGCGCCACCACTACCATCCTCGCCCTCCCCGTCGAGCTCCGCCTCGACATAGACGAGGGCGTCGTGAGCGACGCAATTCAAGTTTTCGCGTGCCGGCCTCGCTGGACTCAGATCGATGACCCGGAGGAGACACTCTGCGATACATGCTACAGACAGAGGAAGCGACGACTGATTCCGGCAGTTCTTTCTGGTCCTCTAGAGCACTCTTCACATTTTCTACCCTTTGACCTTTTTTGTCAAATCTTCTCGGTCTCGAGAAGACGTGTGTGCTGGAAACAGATAGCACTAGAATATAAATCAAGTTTCGTCCTTGACGGCACTCTCCACAGTTCTTATCCTTTGACCTTTTTTCTTGACAAACAGATTTCTTGCTTCTAGACACTGCTGACGAAAGCCTGAAATCATAGCGTAATCCTAAGATAAGTGTTTAGGGCACTCTCCACGACTCTCTACCCTTGATCTTTTTGGGAACGTATTTGTCATCTAGCTGAAAATTGCTGCTGGCGAGGATGGGATTTTCAAGCATAGATACAGATTAAAAGCATCACGGTACTCTTCACAACTTCTGTCCTTCGACCTTTTTTCGTGAAGGTATCGATTTCTTGCTTGCGGTTACTGCTGGCGAGAGTGCAATGGTCGGGCATGAATCCAAAAAAATATCACCACGGCACTCTCCATGAGGATTTTCCTTTGACCTTTGTTCTGCAAAAGTGAACGCGACTGAGTGCCCGTGGACCTGGAGACGAGAGTTGTCATCCTGTGGCGGTGTAGAAACAATGCTTGATATGTTTATACATAATCTACATACCAATCCCATCATCCAGTCATACACAATTACTCCTCCGTTACAGGCGCCACCACTCCCTCCGTCGTCCCATTATCCCCCTCTTCTGGTCCGCCAACCTCACCACCACCCTCCCTGATCGGCAGGGCCGCATTGGCCTTCTCCGCCGACTCTACAACAGCAGGTGTCTGTGCATCCATCTTCGCCTCAACCTCCTCCCTGCTCATCTCGACCGCGGGCGTCGGCTTCGCCTCCCCCGCGCCCGGAAACACCTGCTCCAACAACCCCGGCAAGAACGCCTCCAGCCTCTTCGCCGTAACCTCCCACAACCGTCTCTGCACCTGCGAGCGCCCGCCTCCGCCACCACTCGGCGGGACAAGATACCCTCCGCTCGCCATCACAAGGACGATGTTCTTCAGGCTCTCAGGTATAGCTTCGTCAAGACCTTCATAGCCGGTGCTAGACGATGCTTTGAGGAGACGATCCATCATCTGTAGGATGCGCGACCAGAGACGGATGCCGTCCCATTTAATTTCCTTTTCTTTGTCGCGACTTTCGCGGGGGGAGCTTGATTCGTTTGGGGCTGCAGCGCCCAGGGGCTCTTCGCGGCGTTCTTTTATGGGGGTGGCCATGGGTGAACTGGTGGAGGCGGATGTGCCTTGGGAGCCCGTGGGGAAAGATGCTTCGTCGAGCAAGGTGTCAAGATGGCGGACGAAAACTTTGCAGGTCATTACTGCGCCTTGGAGGCGGGTGTCGCCCATGCCGTTGGGGTCGGATTGCCAGATCTCGGGCTTGAGGAGTTGGGTGATGAGGGGGAAGAGGGCGTCGGTGAAGAGGTGGATTGTGCGGGTGAGGGCGAACTGGCGTGATAGTTCCGAATCTGGGGATTGTGCTTTGGTCGTGGAGGTGGAGATTCTGGATGGATCGGTCTCCAGTGTTGGGGAGAGGAGGATTCGTTGGAGGCAGCCGAGAGCTTGGATACGAATGCTGCGGCATGGATTAAGTGATTGGGTGACAAGCGTGCGGAAAGGTGGTGTCCAGTATGCTGTCCATGCTGTCTACTGTTAGTCTTATACACATGACAGAATAGCCTATTTGACTCACCTTCTTGTGCTTCGAGATGTGACTGCTGGATGAAATGCGGTACACGTGCAGTGGCTTCGTAAACGAGCTGGACTGCTCTTTGACCCCGAGCTACCACTGGGTTTAGTGGTGTCTTCTTCGGTGGTGCTCCTTTGCCTCTCCGGAGGGCCACTTCTCGTCTTTGCTCATCCTGCGCGCCGATGCTGCCTGTAGTGGCATAGTCGCCTAGCATCGAGATGATGGGTTCATAGTTGTCAGTAGTTACTGCTGACGCACTACCGATGACAACATCCTCGACCAATGCGAAGACAGCATTGGCGACGTCAGGAACAGCTTGTAGAGCTCGTATTACGGACCAGAAGTCGGGAGAGTTGACAATCTCGTGCCGGAGTCCTTGAGATCCACCAAGGCACAATGATAGTCCCTTCACGATGGCAGTCGCAGAGTGAGCGATGAGCTCTTGGTCAAGCTTCGATATACTATGTAGTACAATGGGTGCTCTTACGAAGTCGTGATCCTGTAATGATATTATTAGCACGCAAATTACCAAAATCACAGGGTTGCACAAGACGTACATTACTAGCATGTAAGAAGCTCAGCAGGTAATAGACAGTCCGCGAGAGTGTGATAGGATGTGCATGGTCCGCATCGCGAACTAAACCCTGCAACGCCTCGGCCAAAGTCTGGCCAAGCTCCGCCATCGTATCCTCATCGCGTACGACGAGATGTGTAGCCAATTCTAGCACGAAGACAACACTTGGATCATAAGCGTTACCTCGAGGCTTGACCTTTTGGCCATTTGGTCGTATTGGCGTGGGAGCCGGGATTTCTGGCTTAACACTGATCACCCGAGGAGTGGCATCTTCGGGTAGGTGAGCGAGCAGAGTTTGAAGAAAAGGCTTTAGCGATGCCGGTGGTAATTGACTAAGCCTGATTAGCGTGTGAAGCTTTGGGACGATCAAATTGGAAATACCTTATGGTGGAGAACATCCGGTCTAAATCGCACGCAGCAATGGCGTCCAAAGTGTACAAAGTATCCTCAATCTCCTTGTCCGAGGGTTCCGGAGGCTCGTCAGTAGCAAAGCTCGAAACATATGATGTGAACGCAGAGAACAGACCACCCTCTGCAGCGCGGTCAGCTCGGTCGACCACTTGTGCTGGGCTTTGCAAAGGTATTGGCGGCAATGCTTGCTGTGAGGCTATGCTGGAGAATGAAGTGCCAAGCAGTGAGTTGACGAAGAGGTTGAGAAGAATCCGCACGATCTAGTCATGATTTGTCAGCTTCAAGTACTGACAATGTCAAAACACGAACTTACATATGTCCAACCATCTCTTATTGCAGCCTCGTTCCCATCGATTACTTGGAACAATGTTGTTGTTGCCAGCTGAGCCCTGTCGTTGCGGCCGAACCTCACTGCGGTCTCGCTGACCATGATGCTACGCTCACCAGCTTGCACCTCAGTGTTGAGACTTGTGCTAGGTAGTGTGGCTGTTGATAGCATGGTCATCGAGCTAAGGGAGAAGAGGACGCGATCGAGCGCCTCATGTAGGTTGTACTTCGCAGCGATTTGGGCACATTGAACGAAGCCTGCGTTGACGCGCGAAAAGACTGTCTCATCTGTGGCTGAAATGAAGACATATGACAGTGTCGCGACAATCGGCTTCCAGGTCGCAGCAAACATATCAGCATCGAACATGTTAGTATTGCAAACCTTCAGTTCACCAGCCGACTCTAGCTTGAACAGGAGACTTCTCCACGCATGATCAAAACTACGTTGGTCGTCTCGTTCTTCGGCAAGGACGATCTCGTTCGTCCGAATGTTATCGAAGATCTCCTGCAAGAATTCTGGATCAAAATCTTCCTTACCATTCGTGCCGCGCAGGTTCCGGGCGAACGCCACGTCGGTCATGCGGTTCTGGCCTTTCACATTCGGGTTGTGCTGATCTGTGT
>Ga0058704_10001109_pt1 | contig 12807 bp, 14 predicted proteins | sample AgamicMgSfe_FD_71363 | JGI IMG/M metagenome (GOLD analysis project Ga0058704, IMG submission 71363) | Agave microbial communities from Guanajuato, Mexico - Mg.Sf.e | ecosystem: Host-associated > Plants > Phyllosphere > Phylloplane/Leaf | place: Guanajuato, Mexico | collected 2012-05-30
ATACGATGCTTCCGTCTACGGCTATGGTTATTCGCCTGCTGCCGCGGACGTCTGGGCTATTGGCATTGTGCTCCTCAACATCCTCTTCCAGCGCAACCCTTTCGCAACTCCCACCGACAAGGACCCTCTGTTCTCTGACTTCGCTGCCGACCGCCAGACCTTGTTTGACGTCTTCCCAAACATGTCTCAAGATACGTACAACGTCATCAGGCACTCCCTGGCTTTGGATCCCGCCAACCGTTCACTCGGCGCTGTGCGGGAGGCACTCAAGTCAGTGGTCAGCTTCACGACTGACGATGAGTCGCTTGATGAGTTCTGCACCGAGTCCCCTGACCTCATGCGTGTCAACACCCAAGCTCGCGAGCCGCTCAGGACTCCTTCCATCACCACCCCGCATGCCACTGGCGATTCATTCCCGTGGACTTCCGCTTTGCTCAAGACTCCGCAGAAGGCCACTCGCCAGCTTTCCACCATTCAGGACGAGTCCGAGATGTTCCCCGGCTCGCTGCAATCCGACAGGTGGCAGTACGATGACACAGATGAAGCCTCCTTGTCGTCCGCCCTCGATTCTGGCCTAGGCATGTCCTACAAGTCCTCCATATCAACGAAGTCGTTCGTTTCGAAACCAAGCTCGACCAACTTCGTTGGCTCGCTTCCGATCAGCTTCTCTCGACCGGACAAGTCACCGTACGGCGGAGCGAACGACTTCTCCAAGAGCTGGAGCGATTTGTGGGACGAGGAAGAAGAGTTGGCACAAGAGGGTCGGTCCTCGCTCGAGGTTGGTCTGGACATCTCGCGTGTCAGCACTGCCAAGCCGAGCACTCCTCAGCTGGCTGCTATCTTTGAAGATGGCCGCGGAAGCGTCACACCTCGTCAAGGGAACGCCGAGCTCAACACGGCCCAGTCGTCTGGAACCACAACGCCGATGCCCAGCAGAGAAGAGAAGCCTGAGAAGCCTGAGTTGCCCAAGCAACGCTCCTCTTCTATTCTGGACAAGTGGTCTACCCTTGGCAACTTTCGTCGCGCCAAGCAGCAGCAAGACATCACCACCGCCACTGCTGCCCAGACTCCACCGCAGAAGAGCAGGTACACGGATGTATTGAGCAGCTTCAGTCCCTTCGGAAGCAGTGCGAAGAAGAGCAGCTCGACTACAGGTAAGATCAACGCTCGTGAGCGTTCTAGTAGCTGGCGCCAAGCTACCAGCCCTGCTCCACGCAACCGCTCTTCCTCTTCGGCATCCAGAAACTGGGAACGCAAGGTGCGCGACCACAGCCCGACGAACGCGCCACCGGTCCCCAACATCCCGGCATCATGGTCTCTCGACAACAACTGGCGTGACCACAAGGCCAAGGTCAGCACGACTAAGGCCACTGCCATTCCTGTCGGCATGTCGACGCCGACGAAGTCTGGTGGCTCGCGCAACAAGCCTAGCAGACATTACGAACACAACAACAAGAAGGACAAGGCCTTCCAGGACAATGACATGGACCTCTTTTCCGCCACCGCGCCTTTTGATGACGCAAGCGATGGCGACGACGATCTTGAGCTCATGGTTGGAGGTTGGCGAGGCGACTTCCATGTGTAGTTCACTCCCCTTCTCTCACTCCTCTTCCTCTTCTTCTCAGCAGCAGCAGCAGCAGTAGCGATGGGCATGGCGTGGCATTGAGGCACAATCTTCACTTTTGGGTTTTCTGGGGGAAATCGGGGCATCTGAACACAACAAACAAAACCATCAAGCGAGCGAGCGACGCTCCGGGCATGGGATGGGGGAATTATGGCGTTATAACTTTCCTTTGTGTTTTTGCGGGACATATCGGATGTGGCTTTTCCGCCTGCCGACGGAAGGACTGATACCACGACAAGGGAAACGGGATTTGATAGCTGCTGGCTGCTGAGTGTCCAAAGAGAAGATGAGGAAGCGGATGCGGGATGAGGAAGCGGTGGACTGGCACCATCTGTATTACGTAGACTTTCCCAGCTTTCAGGCTTGACGCCCTTTGCTCGCATATGCCTGGAACGAGGCTGCGAGGGGGTGGGAATACAGATTCACCTGCTCAAGAACAACCTGCTCCGGCTCTCATCTCTTCGTCTCAACGCTACTCGGGCTGCTCGACTTATCAATCGCGTACGATCGCACGAGGTAGGTGGTTCGCATTGGATGCACGGCAATGAGACAATCCAAACTTACGTCGGTCCATCCTCACCGTTTGGTATTGTTGGTACTATCAATGGTCATGCCACTCGGGCATTCTGCCGTCCACTACACCAGCAGCTTCGGCAAATGTTGCACGCCACTGAGAGCCTTGCAAACCACCCATGGCTACGATTTCAGCTCTGTGATTGACCGGACAGGTCAAATCGCCACGCGTGACTGCATGTTGATGGCATGGCTTGATGCATTGGCCCAGTCGACGAGCATCAGTTTATGCCAGTGCTCGCGGGGATTGTCAGGTTGCGTCGCTCAGTGGCCATGCCAGTCATTTTCTTGCTGTGTGGTGCAGTAGCAGCTTGATCAAATGCTGTGCCATGAAGAGCGTCGCAGCGCGGTCTCACGGCGCCAAACAAAGATCAGGCAATGATGTGGAGGGTCTTTATAGGGCAGGATGATCGTGGTATGGTATAATATTTACGGTGCTTGCAGTCCGCGAGCGGGATCGAGTAGGATCAGAGCAGGTTGGCAGGTCGCTTGGCATGGATTGGGGGAATGCGATTTCTGCGCAATGCGCGAGTGAGATGTTAAGGTATCTACAGTACTATCGACACATCCTCAAGCTAGACGTACACCACGATCAGACGCCGAGACACCTGCCTATGATTCGCAGGGAGGATGCTGCGCAAGCTAATCTGATGGCGGACACGTCAACGCTGCGTGACCCAATGCGTTCTGTGCTCAAATGAGATGGCGCGGCGAGTTCTCTTGCGATACAGTGGTGCCGGATCGAGGGCTTGCAGCCAAAGCGTTGGGTTGAGCAGGGAGACGACTTCAGAGCAAGTCGATACAGCTCATAAGATGGCAATAATGTGCCGGGCAAGCCTGAAGGTTGAGGAGTCAAGATGCTTAGCGATGCCGAGTGTCTCACTTCGCCAGCATCATCTCCCGTTGCGGCGGCTCCGGCACGTATTCGTACTCGATGTTCGTCTTCGCGCCCTTGCTGGGCTTCTTGCGTGGCTTCGGTGCAGGTGCGCTGGGTCTCTTCCGCTTCATACCGTCCAGCTTCTTCTTGAGATCCGCCGCATCATCGCCGCTGCCGTCATCCCCATCTCCGTCCTCGTCATCCGAAGAGGCGTCCGTAGCTTCGTCCGCGCTCTCGCCTCCAAGCCAGTCCTGGAAGTCTTCGAGATCGCCTTCCTCATCGTCCGACTCGTCCACGTCGCTCACGTACTCGACATCTGCTTCCTCCTCGCCAGGCTCGCGTTCGTACTCGTACTCCACGCCGTCCTCTTCCTCCTCGATACCCTCGTCCAAGTCCTCGTCCCTCACACCCTCCTGGCTTCTCTCGAGACCGCGCATGACCTTCCTCCAGACACCTTCCTCCACGTTCAGCGGTCGATCGCCGTAAGCGCCACTCCTCAGTCTCTCCACTAGCTCTCTCTCGATCGCCCTCTCAATCTTCGCCGCAGCCTCTGCCTTCCTTTCCCTCGTCTCCTCCCTCCTCCGTACCTTCGGCGCAAGTCTGGGCACCAGCTTCTCACCTAGTCTCTCTTCCTCTTTCGCCAGTCTCTGCGCACGCACTCTGACTTGCGTCAACCTAGTAAGACGCTGCTTACACTTATGCTGCAGAAACTTCGGCCAGTACATCATCCTCTCGTCCACCTGCTGTAGCGCTTTCGTGTAATTCGAACTCAGCCGAATCTTCTCCCACCATTTCTGCGGCAAGTGTGCGCGCTCCACGGTCTTGATATACAGGTACAGGCGCTGAGTAGCCGGATCCGCACGTACGGTGGCATATCTGCTGTTGGCCAGCGGACAGGACTGGCGATTGCAGAGACCGGTGACGTTATGCTCGTTGCGGCAGAAGGTTGACTTAGTGGACTTTTGGTGCTGGGTGTTGCCAGGGAGCTTGAGCTTGAAGGAGCAGAACTGGTTGTTGATGATGCCCCAGACAATCTCGTCGGAGGCCATGGTAGGCTCGGGAAGGCGCTATGAGGCGCCACTGGATTAGAGGTGAGTCCCGGGATTATCACAAGCTATGCGATAGCAACCGAATATGCGATCAGGAGCCGGCAGAGTAGGGAGAGCAGTCGATTGCGGTATATACAGGACGGAAGACAAAGCACAGGCAATCTTCAAGAGGCTAACAAAAAGTTCGGTCGCGATGCGAAATCTTGGCGGCTTACCTACTGCAAGTGTGCCTCAGGCTGCAATAAAAATCGAATGCACTCGGACGAACGTATTAGCACCAGTGAATAACATTGATGCATGCGCGCTCTATGCTTTGAGAACACTGTATAGTCGCGATAAGAATTGGCATTCGTGACTCGAAGTGATGTAAACAATATTTCATGCAAGGCGGAAGGGTGCCTGGACCCTCACTTTCACCAAACGCCGCCGCATCCCCGCCACTGCGCTTAAAGCGCTGCATCACATCACCACGCAACTCAGAGCTGCCTGCTTCAGATACACCCAAACTTTGCTGAAAACTACGACTCACCACACTCCACCGTTGCCACTTTACCACAACTCATACTACCACGACCACAACTCATATTTCTCATAGCGACACACCGCATCCTCTATCGCATAGCCAGAGCTCCCCACCATGAAGCTCACCTTCAAGGACCTGAAGCAGCAGCGCTTCACCATCGACGCCGAGCCCACCGACAAGATCGGCTCGATTAAGGAGAAGATCTCACAGGAAAAGGGCTGGGAGCCGTCAACGCAGAAGCTCATCTACTCCGGCAAAATTCTTCAAGATGACAGCACAGTAGAGAGCTACAAGATCGAGGAGAAAGGCTTCATCGTCTGTATGACCAGCAAGCCGAAGGCCGCACCCAAACCCGCCGCACCGCCCGCCACTCCCGCGCAGACTTCATCGGCGACTCCAGCACCGCCTGCTGCGCCAGCTTCACAACCTGCCTCCGCCGAGGCACAGCCGCCAGCGACTCCCTCACCCGCACCAGCCAACCCGAACGCTCGCTTCGATGACCCAAACTCGCTTGCTATGGGCGAGCAACGCCAAGCCGCGATCGCCAACATGGAGTCCATGGGCTTCCCGCGCGCCGACATCGACCGTGCCATGCGCGCCGCTTTCTTTAACCCAGATCGCGCGGTCGAGTACCTTCTGACTGGCATCCCGGAGTCTGCACAGGAGGAGCAGCGCCAAGCAGCAGCCGCGCCGCAGGGACAGCAAGCAGCACCGCAGGCACAGGCGCCTGCGCAGGGTGGTGAGACCGGCGCACAGCCCGCTGCGCCTTCTGGAGGCGAGGAGCCGGTGAATCTGTTTGAGGCTGCGGCTCGTGCCGGTCAGCAAGGTGGTGGAGGTGCGCGCGGTGCAGGCGCTGGTGCAGGAGGAGGTGCTGCTCTTACCGCGGCTCTGGGTGGTGGTGCTGCTGGTGCTGGCGGTGACGCTGGCAGCCAGCTCGACTTCCTCAGGAACAACCCGCAGTTCCAGCAGCTTCGTCAGGTCGTCCAGCAACAGCCGCAGATGCTCGAGCCGATTCTTCAGCAGGTCGCTGCCGGCAACCCGCAGCTTGCGCAGATGATCACACAGAACCCAGATCAGTTCATGCAACTGCTGGCTGAGGATGGTGATGAGGATGTGCAGCTTCCGCCGGGCGCTCAGCAGATTAGTGTGACCGAGGATGAGAGGGAGGCGATCGAGAGGGTGAGGCAATCCTCTTTCTTCATCCTTTATGAACGACAGCTAACATCTCTCCCAGCTCTGCCGCCTCGGCTTCGAGCGTGATCTCGTGATCCAAGCCTACTTCGCCTGCGATAAGAACGAGGAACTGGCCGCCAACTTCCTCTTCGACCAGCCCGACGATGCGGAGGAGGGTGCATAGATGGTGGAGAAGAAGCGATGGCGTACGGAGACTTGACTTGAGTAGGAAAGGAGAACACCATGAACTACGACGGCTGCTTTATAATGAGCAGCACTTGGCTTATGAAGGTGGAGAGGCACTCGCTTGCTTAGTTGGCAAGGTGCAGTATTCCATCGAGCACGCAGCGTGCTTCGGCATGCTCTCATGAAACAAAATTTCTGCAGCGAGCTTGCACATAGCTTGCTCAAAACGATTCATCTCATCTACGGTGCTCCATTTTTTGTGTCAGATTGCTTTGTATAGGCGATAAGTGATACCCACAGACATGCACTAGATAGTTATCTCTGTTAGCGATCTTGCATGAGCGAGTACTATAGTCCGCTTGAGAACGACAAGCCTTCGCCTGCTCACCCTACCCTCTCAGCAATCGCCCACCAATTATCCTTCTCATACCCACTCTCCACCACCCTCCCACCCGCCGCCTCCACATTCCCCTCCAACTCCCCTTTCTTACACAAATGATAATATCTCTCAAACGTCTGGTCCTCTTTTCCCTCAGACTTCTTCCCCTTCATCACCCAAGGCACCATCACATCCTGCTCTCCTCCTTCCGCCCACCCTCGCCGGCTGGCTTCCTGCTCCAGAGCCCAGACGTACAGCAGCGCTTTACCACCGGGTTTGAGGGTGGCGAGGATGGACCCGATGGCTTCGATGCGCCGAGCAGGGGTGGAGAGGTGGTGGATTACGGCTATGGAGATGGCGAAGTCGAAGGATTGGGTTGGGTGGGGGAGGGAGAGGATGTCTGCCACGACCACTGAATGGGGCGGGTGGCGGGTGGCTATTGTGACGAGGGAGGGGGATCTGGAGGAGAAAAAAAGGGAGGAAAGTCAACCTACCTGAGCGATTGGATGCGGTGGAATTCGAGCGCACCTGTCCGAGCCTATGATGAAGATGTCTTTGTTCACGGCTAGGTACTTGCCGTTGCCACAGCCTATGTCGAGGCCGATGGAGCCGGGCGGGAGGGATTTGAGGAAGCGTTCGATGATGGGCCAAGGCTGCGGGCAAAGTCAGTATTGAACTCGATCATTTGTGTCCGTATGGTGCTGCGTACCTTATATCTGGTCGACGAAAAGTGCGAAGCGATCTGCTCGTACACTTCATGGACGTGTTCCTCTTCGTAGGCCGTACTCCCCTCGGGAAGCGACATTGTCCTTAGCGGTCCTGCTAGGAGACCGATATCTCGCAGGTCACATACAGTCCAGGTGTGTGTGCACTAGAACTATTGTTGTGGCAAGCATGCAGGTTGCCGTCGAAATCGACGAGGTTGAAGCATCTTGGTCCGTGCGCTGCTTGGACTCCTACTTCAACCTCACCTTCAAGACAGCACCATCCGTGCCATCGAGATCAGCTCTGTAAGTTAGCCAGCACGGATAGACGTAAGCACCATCTTCGTCCAGGTCGTTGACGACCTACATCTACAGCGGCAGCTGGTATGTTGCTACCGCCCGCGTGCAATCTTCCTTGACTGCGCACCTATGGTGGGACGGTTCCGCAGACAAAGAAACCGCACAACGTCACCCACTAACGAGATGAGAGGAAGTCGCGATCTGTTTGTTCCAACAACAGGTACTAAGATTACATGCCGTATAGCTAATATCTGCCGTTTGTCTCTTCAAGCAGCCGTCAATACATTACAAAGGGTCATCACGAACAAAAAGAATCATCCGCAGTACTCCAACCTGCATCCCCCATTGCGAGCCAGACCGCTTTCCATTACTCCTCTTCATGCAGCAATCAGTCATTCCCTGCGGTCCCTTTTCTTTCTTCTTCCTTTGCTTATACACGCCTATGACCCTGGCGAGAAACATCGCCCGCTGCTTCCGATTCGTGGTAAAGCTGGGCTTTACTACCGCACAAGAACTCTTCCTTTCTAAGATGGAGCTGCGAGGCGGCAAAGTATACACGATGAACCCGAACAACCCAATATCTCCAACGCGGCACCGGTCGTCGAACAAGGCGCCCGACATGCGATATGTCCGCGTCGAATGTGTCTTCCGTGCGCTGAGACTGCTTGCTAATGTGTACTGGTACGACAAATCCATGCTAGCACCGACATCGCGCTCGGTATACTCGACGAGGTGCTGGAGCGACGCTGGGCTCCGGAGCCTGATTACACCTTCGTGGACCTACGCAACCGGGACCAGCAGTGTGATCCCCACGAGTTCCTCAACCGGTTGGTCGAGTCGCTCCAGACCGACCCGGCTGAGAATGAGCGCATCGGCAAACTCTTCTTCCTGAAGTACGTTCTCAGCTCGATCTGTCTTAAATACGATAAGACTCGTACCGCCCACGACGATGACCTGGGCCTCGGCCTTCCGTTGTCGAATCGGTCTCATGGCAAGCGACTGACCAAGTACCTCGCCGAACACTTCAACGAAGGCATGATGCACACCTACAAATTTGAGTCGGATCACTGCCGTGCGCGCGACATGCCGGGCATGGACCAGCCAGAGGGCCGAAGGATACTCCAGCCGCCGCAGATCCTAGTCATCCAGCTCAAGCGAATGAAGTTCATCGATCTGACACCCCTACCGGCGCCAAAGCGCACCTGACAAGCTTCCAAGCTCGACGATTGGGTCAGGTACAGCGACCGACTAGAGTTGGGCGAATGGCCAGAGAGCGGCGAGCGGATGTCGTATCAGCTCACGGGCGTTGTGGCCCACGATGGCGAAAGCCTGGGCGTCGGCCATTACGTCGCGGCAGTCAGGCGTCGGGGTAGAGACGGCTTCTCGGTCATCTCTGACGATCGTGTTGGCCAGCCTCAGGGTGGCGGCTTCGAGGAGATGAGTGATCCCATCTTCGGAACTGAACGGTTCGATCCGTACCTCCTAGTGTACACGAGGCTGAGTTGAGCCTTTTATAGCATTGTGAATCAAGTCATCGCGCAGTAGCATCGAGATTCGGTGTTCTTCACTCTTCGTTAGAGAACCAGTGCTGTTCACACCGCTCCATGTTTCGGGGATCGTGGTCGGGCTTGGGTGACACTCGAAGTTCATTCGATGGCGCTGCTCTCTTCGGCACTGGCATCGCGCCATCTCCTGGGCACTTCCGGCACTTCCTCCGCGGCATCCATGTCTCCTGGATGCTGCTGACGCAACGCCGAGGGACGCCGTACACTCCTGAAGCTACCTGCTCGGCTCCCGGCAGGTGTGACTGGCCTGCTTGAGCCCACAGACAGCCTCCTGCGCGGTCCTCCCGCGCTCTCTGTACTCACAATCTGACCCGCGAATGGCGATGCTGTTACTACTGTCCCTGGTGAGGGTGTCGGCGGCGGCGTAGGGCTGTGTGTGCGGAACAGCGGGTGGATGTGAGCCTCGCTCGAGCAGCTAGGACGACGGAGCGGAGGCGCTGGCGGCAGGCAGTACAGTGAATCGACATCGTCCGTCGGAGATATTGGCGAGTGCAAAGGCGAGTCAGGCAGCGGCATGTTTTCCGGAGAGATCGGCGGGGTGTAGCCCGGAAAGGGTCCTCTGTCAAATACTTTGGCGGGGGAGACGGGTCGGCTTCCAGGGATGGTGTCGAGCTTGTTTGGCTTCAACGCGTTGTTTCCGGTCTGCGCGACCGGACTGACTAAATGCTCTTCCACAGCTGAAGTGTCCCATTGTTCGAACCCATCTCCTCTGCAGGCGATTTCAAGCGAAGGCTCTCGTCTTGTAGCGATCATACTCTGCGAGTCGCGGAACGTTGGCGATAGTAACAATCTAGTCTTCGATGTGATTGGTCGAACGATCTGGTAGAAAGAGTGTCGAAGAGATGAGCGTGTACTTCCGGCCGAGTCCAGATAGCTTGCCAATCCAGGTGATGGCAGCTCGGTCGTGGCGTGCGAGAATGGCGAAGTGTTGGGCGAGAATGATTTGAGCTGGATCGAGAGCGAGCGTTTCCTCATCGATCGGGTGGGAGTGGCCTGTCTTTCTGTGACCGACTCTACTGGGCCAGACTGAGACTGGTCGCGCTTTCGTAGCGAGTTGAGAACGTGAAACGCTGTCTGCACGATCATGTTGAATGTCCAGAATACCAGCCCGGCGATTATGAGGCTGCGTGACCGATGTACTGCCGATGTTGCGTCGCCAATGGCGATGGTGTTCCAGGTCCAACCCAGAACATAGATTGACAGAATGCTCGCTGTAATGAAGAGCATGAACAGTGTGATGTTCAGCGCCAGGTAGCGTCCACCCTGAGCGTGTGATCTGGAAAGCGTGATAAAGGCGGCATTGCCCACGAGTGCGAGCAGTACAACGAAGTCCAGTATTATCGCTGCAATCGCTGGTCCCCAGATACGGCTGCCAATCAAGCTTGAAACTCCGAAATGCGTGAGCAGCGCGGTGAGGAGGGTTTGAGTGCCCAAGGACATGACCAGTATCGTCTTCGTCGTCATGGTACTCGGGAAAGTGATAGCCATGATGTAGATCCGTGAGCTGTGCAAAGATCCTAGATTATCGATCCGTCTCGTCGACGCAGCGGGCTGTGAGATATGTCGAGTTCATAAGCTATGGGTTTCCAGCTTACAGTGATCCAAGACCGGCTCGAAGATGGGAAAGGCACAAGACACGGTATCTCATTGACTGGCCATTGGCGATGTCTCGTCCAGTATGTTGCTCTGACGCGGGGTCCTTCTTCTGTCAGCCAACGCACGCGGCTGTGGACGCAACGCGAAAATGATGCGTAGAGATGTACCAAGGCGAGAACCGAGGGACAGAAAGGCGGCTGCAGAGGAACCTAATATGATCTGCATCAAGAGGCTTTGGGCCGCCCACGTTATAGAGAAAGATGCCACAGAGACGCTGAGCGCGTTGTCCAGGTGCTACCCTGCACTGACCTGCAGGTTCGCGCGGACTATAGCATAGCAGTTCATTCGTACCCACCCGCCCTACCTTGTACGGCGTCATCTTGGACGACCTGGGATGCCCTCTCGAAGAACGCCTCCGGATGGAGAAATTGCCATGTAGTCGATGGCGCTATAGGCGAGAGGGGTGGCCTTAACACGCGTTTGTGACATGGAAGTCCTAAGAAGCGTGCTCAGCAGGGCAAACCTTAGTAAGATGATACGTGCGGTCCGCGAAAGGCTGTACGATGTTCGCAGACAGGCCGACGAGGAGAACGGATGTGGTTGCGCAGACGCGTGCTGATGGTTGCAAGGATGAGCCGGGACGGGATCTGCGTTAGCGCGTAAAGGCGCCAGCCCATCGACGGTTATTTCTAAACGGCGCAGATTCACATCCCGGACCCTAGACTTTACATCTCGGTTTGCAAGACCACGGTATCCGGTCATGCATGTCTAAAGCCTTGAACTCGAGTCCGATCGCATGGAAGCGCAGGGCAACGGACATCGCACCTTGAACAGACCGAGCGGCTGGAGATGAGGATCTCACGAACGGACATCTCCTCTTGCAGGTCCGCCGCGCAAATCGCAGCTTGCGCAGGTACCGGGCGAAAGCTGCTGTCAGACAGACTGACGTGTACAGACATACCGATAATAGTCTGGATGAGACACAGAGGTCACACAGATGCAGTCATGCTTGCACGGGAACCATCCCATTGGTAAGAGAAGGCTGGACGAGCGAGCCCTGCCTGAAGCCCGCGAAAATCGACAACCACTCTTCGCAACGGCTGTCCTTGGCTCCCGCGTATGCGCTGCATACTAGATCTTCATTGATGGATGTAGCTTGAACTTGTTACGATGATGTTGAGTGGTCCATTGATATGAAGGTAAAGGGCTCATGCTAATGGTGAAACAGTATGAGGAAGGAAAGACCATCAACAAACAGAGCGCAAGACATCTCACGGCACCGTGCGTTTGTTCTCGAATCCGCACAGAGCATCAACATCGAAATGACCTCGGCAAGTCATCAACGTTGACAACTTGACAAGCCGTTGGAACGTCAGCTCGCGCGCGGAGCATGGATTCTCCAGCGTCTACCAACGGCGAATCCCATGGTGTATCATCTGTCGGTCTTGCTGACAGCCTGCAGCCTTGTAGAAGACTCCGCAGGTGCCTCCGATCGAACCGCCCATCAGCAGCAGATCTGGGAAAGCTCACGATCAATCTTCCTCTGGAGCAAGCTGACGATAGCAAGACGGCACGGTATTCTGGGCTCCTATCATCATCGTCGCTCTCATCTCCGCAATCCAGAGACAATGACATGTCCAGGCAGATCTTCTACACCACCATACGGTCGTGTGAACCGCCTGATCACGACTCAATGATCGCCACGCACCCCGTCTCCTGTTGCCGGAGCCCATGTGAAGAATCACACCTGCCGATGCTATCGTGCTGGAGGACGCACGTCGGCCAAATACATTAGCGGGATCACGATCCAATAGTCCGGTGCTACTGAAGTGGGACGGTCTCATCACTGCGCTGTTCAACCGTCCGGATCGCTGCTGGTAAGACCACCTGCACACCACCTGACCACGTAGTTTCCCTCCATATATCCTATGTTCTGCGATAGAGATTTCCCTACTATCGCGACAGTCTCACGGGAGTCACAGGCTTGGAACCCTGCCCTACGATGCTACATCCGGCCTTCGCTCCGGCCGTGCATGGCAACCATGAGACCTTGCCTCAATCATCTGGCCGCGTGGACGCTCGATCTCGATAGTCGATGTGAGTTGTTGCAGGGCGGACCCAACGGTATAGGGCTGCGTGTTCTGACTCGTGCACGACGAGCAGTCGTACGTGTTTCGTTATAGCATCATAGGATCCCGCACTACCTCCGGACTGTGAGTCCAAAGGCAAGCGGTCCCGCAAGCCATACTACCATGGGC
>Ga0058704_10001110_pt1 | contig 12799 bp, 13 predicted proteins | sample AgamicMgSfe_FD_71363 | JGI IMG/M metagenome (GOLD analysis project Ga0058704, IMG submission 71363) | Agave microbial communities from Guanajuato, Mexico - Mg.Sf.e | ecosystem: Host-associated > Plants > Phyllosphere > Phylloplane/Leaf | place: Guanajuato, Mexico | collected 2012-05-30
GTCTTTCTCTCTACGCATTCGAGGCAAGAGAGCGTTGGCTTGTTACGCTTCTGCTTGGGCTTTGCAGATATCTTGCTGGGTGTGCCGCTGCTCTCCTCTCTGCTCTCCTCGGGAAGTGTGGCGTGTAGAGCGCCTGGTATTATATCAGGGCCGAGGCCAGCGGGTCCAGTAGTGCCGCCTGGCAAGGATCCGAAGGCCGTATTGATAGCAAAGTCAGGCGTTTCTCGTTGTGTGACCTGCATCTGGGTTCGTTAAGGCTGGCCCTACTTTCTATCACCTCGGCTTTAAAGCTTGTGTAGGTACCTGTTATTTCCTTCGCCGCTGTTCCACGCCAAAGCATGAAGCCACTGGTGACGTTCTTTCTGGGGGACCCGAGATTGTGTCAACGAAGACGGAAATACGAGAGATAGCAACAGCATGCAGCGATCATTTTTTGACTGAGTTCGCGCTCCCAAGATGATGTCGCTTCCTGGCTCGATCGTTTCCCCTCACGGCCTGCGGCTGCGATGGAAGCTTGGACCAACTTCTCGCACATGTCAGAATTCGTTGCTGGCGGGGAGTTGTTCTCCAGAGGAAAAACTCGACAACAGAGCCACTGGACAGTTGGCAATATTGTTGAGCCTGTGTGTGGTTCGCGCATAATAAGTTCAGTTTTCGTGCAAATTTGCCAAATCTCGCGCTGCTGCAGTGCCCTCCATTGGTCAGAAAGCCTGGCTTAGCAATTGAAGCCTGAAGGAGGTGCGCCCAGGAATTCTGTAACCGACTCTTGCAAGCTTGGGCGGTCTAGCGCGAGGGCGGCTGTCCAGCTGTGATGCTTCCACCATATTCCTTCATTCCGTTCGTCCTCTATCACCATTCAGGAGATGAAGATAAGTCGAAGATACCTAAGTTGAAGTAAGTGCTATTTTGAACGGATTGCGGTATTACTAAGGTAGGCAGCCGGCCGAGAGTACGACGTTTTGTGCGCACAGACTATGTGCTTCAGGCACATCTTGATAACTCACGACCCCAGTGCTTATAGTATGACCCCGAATACAGCGTAGTTACGGATGACAGCTGTCTGAGTAGCTACTCTACAGCTTGTTATCGACATTGCAGAAATTGGCGGTCAATGGTCAATCAAGGAAAACGGACGCTCGTTCCAAGACCATCAGAACACAACGGGTGTGACACGCTTGAAAGTAGCATTAGGATTTGTATGGGCACTATCAATCGCACCGTTCCAAACCGAGAAGAAGTTTTTCAAAGGAACATCACGAACCACTAAGTCGCGCCTTGCCTTCTCTCTGCTTGTGCTTCCTGCGCAGAACCTTTACAACGACGGTCTTTGGTACCCCTCCGCGTCCGTGCTGTTGGCGAGCTTCTCATACTTGGGATACAACTCGCCGTACGCCTTGATCTTGCCCATGATGCTAAGATAGGAGGGTCAGCAATGCTTCTCGCGCAGTGAGAAAGAGTGCAGGATAACTTACGCCGTGTACGCATCACTGCCGATGACCGTCCGGAGTGGAGGGTCCTGCATCTGCGCAATCTCCCACATAGCACGGGCACCTTTGGCTGGGTCTCCAGCCTGTGTGCCATTTCGCTTGCCCATGGTCTCCTTGGCGTTAATGTGGTCCTGCCAAACAGTGGATATTAGCCGTCTATGTCTCAGCTATGGGTTACATCCTTTAATACTTACATACGCCGGGTTCTTGTTCTCGGCAAACATCATACTGCGGCCAGCCCAATCAGTCCGGAACCCACCAGGCTCAATGCACGTGAGCTTGATATTCCACTCGGGTTTGAGCTCGTGACTCAATGATTCCGTGAATCCCTCCACCGCCCACTTGGAAGAGCAGTAGATGGAAAAGGTGGGCACACCGCGCTGGCCACCGATGGATGTGATCTGCTGAATCTTGCCACCAGGTGGGCTCTGTCGTAAAAAGTACGGTCAGCAGGCATAATGGCAACCTAGCCCTACAATCACATCTCATCTTTCAATGCTGCCATAGGGACGGTGACAGGATCAACTGGATACCTTGTTTGAAGGTTGAAGCTTCCCATCACGCCCGGTGGCCTCAATTGCTTGGACTTACCTGCTTCTCGCGCATGACCTCGAGCGCTTTCCGTGTGACATTCAGAAGACCGAAATAGTTCACTTCCATCTGGGTCCGGATCTGCTTCTCAGAAAGCGACTCGAACTCACCGGATAGACCGTAGCCAGCGTTGTTGACGACGACATCGATACGGCCAAACTGGGAAAGTGCCTCATCGAAGGCGTTGTCGATGGACTTCTGATCGGTGACATCGCAGTCGACGGCGAGAAAGTTCTCCTTGCTCGTACCGTCGAACTGAAGTTTCGAAGAGTTGCGAGCGGTCGCGACGACCTTGTCGCCTTCAGTCAGACACTTTTTGACTAGCTCATATCCAAAGCCCGTCGAGGTGCCGGTGATCTATGCAAGTATTCGGGTTAGCACGTGTCGTTGTTGGACATGTTCTCGCTACAAACTTACGAAGAAGACTTGTGGTGCCATAACGATGGAGTTAGATGTCTTGAAGTTTACTGAAGTGTGGTGGAATACTCTTGAGAGGATAGGCGAATCGGGGTGCTCGTGACATACCCTGAAAATGTTGGACGTGATGTCCGACAACGCCAACGAAGCTACAAAGTGACATCATAATCTCCGCCCAAGGCCGAGGATGCAAAGTATGAGATCACCAACCTCCGTCACATTGATTGGATATCGACTGTGCAGAGTTCGTTAGGTTGGAGGGTACTGGTACTGTGATGCAATAGAAAGCTATACCACATATCCGCATCCGCTCCTGCACCGCCAAGCATTGTATTGTCACGCACTGCCCTGGCACATGTCCTCCGAATGCAACATTCTATGTACCATAGCCGGACGTGCCATTGTTCCCTTGGAAGCTCTGCTTCAGGATCTCCGGCTGCCTATCGTCCAGGTCAAGGATCATCTGTCCGAACAAGCCGTTTGCCCAAGAGAACCTGCGCATACCATCAGCTGCTGCCTCGTACGCAATGTATGGTGGGAAGGACTTACCACTGACGAGTCCAGTCGCTCACGTTGAAGGTATTAATGCTCTCGTGAATGAGCCCAAGCCCGTCAGTGCTGCTCACAATTTCTTGGAGTTGCTGCGTAATCTCCGCTTCGTCGCTGCTGGTGAAGATGCGTACGATCATTGCCATGGGCCAACCGAAGCCAGGCCCGTCATGCGCACCGCCAATGGCGCTCAAGACAGGGCCACGCATGAAGTAAGGGTTGTTGGCGCTGAGTAAGAGCTGGCGGGTGCTCTGGTAGATGCTGTCGTTTACGCTCAAATAGCCGAAGAAGGGTGCCGCGAGCAGAGAAGGAATGTTCGCATCGTCTAAGAGCGTACGGTCAACAGTTGTCTCAAATGTCGGATTTGTCCGTCGCTTGACGTACCCATGATATTCTGACTCATGTAGCCATCGACTTCATATGCGTAGATTTGACCCTGTTGCGTATTGACGATGCCATTGTTCGTAATGGCTGTCCGTAAGCTGGCGGCCAAAGAGCTCATACGGCTGGCAAGCGCATCCTGACCTCCGATTGCGCTCATGATTTCTGCGGCTGATGCAAGGTACCGAGAAAACATCATGTTTGCTGGAATGAAGCCTTGGAAGATGGTAGCATCGTCGGAAGGTCGGAAGAAAGAGCGGATGAGTCCAGTACCGTTATTGAAAGGATTGCCCAGGCCGCCGTTCTCTGTAGTCTCTGAGGCGCGATTTGTTTCGCGTGTGAAGCTGTACGATAGCACGCTCACGTTGCCATCTGGCTGGTATGTAGGCACCGTCATATTCTCGGCGACGGCCATGACGTTCTCGATGGCCTCGACCCAGTTATACTTTTTGAAGAAAGTGGCGTCCTGGGTCGCGTTGTAGTAGTTTGTTGAGACCTCCAAGAACGCGGCAAGGGAATCGAGCTCATACTTGCACTCGAACACAGAGGTGTTGGTGTAGTTTGGCCGAACCGTATCCTCGCTCGCCGCTCCGTTGTTCGATGGACTGATGTTAGACTCCACCGGAGGCTGGAACGAGTTCTGAGATGGATGGTTAGAGGCGGTCTGTTATTGATACACGGCGTGCTTGCAAGTCACTCACGCAGTAAGGATCGATCAAGATGTAGCGAGCTTGCAGATTGATGACGCCTCTGTAGAGAGAAGCAAGCGAATTCGTCGAGTTCGACGCCGTGAGCAACGGCAGGTACGACTGCATTTGGTTCGCACTGTCTCTCAGCCACATGGCATTGATATCGCCAGTGATCACGAAGGTCAGCTCCTGGTCGGAGCCGTTGGCGTAGCCGTGCCATGCAATAGCAGTGTCCAGTGTGTTTGGGTAGGCGTTGACAAAGAGCCTCCGCAGATCCGGGTCTGAGATGTCGCCGGAGATTCTCGTTATCGTGCTCTCGACGATTGAAGAGTTAAAGGTTCTACAAGCAGGCTCGGGGCGCATGTATGAAAGGTTGTATCGACCTCCGGAAAACGGACCATGAGGCATCGTGCTGTAGTCATAGTAGTCCGGGCACGCTGCTGTGGCTGCTGCCACGCAGGCGAGGAAGACAGCACTGCTTTTCATGCTGGCTTGTTACTTTGCGATTTGAGAAAGCTAGTATTCCACTAGAAAGGTGAGAAGAACTGCTAGAGTCCTACTGTGACCTTATTGTACCTTGCCATGCAACGCTTCTCCAACGATCGACGTGACCGTGCTCACGCGCGTGAACGCGGGGTTCATGAAGCTGCCGGTCTCCGGTTTGACTCGGATGCCGCATATCGAATGTACAAGTCTTGATGCGGCATGGTGGTGCTGTAGTTGCCAGCGGCATGTGCAACCTCTATGCAGCCTGTCTCACGCTATCGGCGCTCATCGCTGTCGCTGTCCATGGGTAGGTAGTATCGCGAGAACCGCGGGATGACGCACATACAGAGTGCTTGATAGCGGGTGTTCCTGAAGTAGCTTTGCGTTACTTTCATCTATGGTTCCCGGGTGGGTGTCACGCGCTTTCGAGATGCATGCGGTGCAACCGTACTGCGCTGCGGCAAGGCGGTGCGATGTTGCTGGCCCCGAAGTGGAGGTCGTGGACTCGTGGATAGGGATGGGCGCTCACATGTGTACGATCAGAAAACACAGGTGTTTTTGAACACGTGAGTGCCACAGTGGTGAGTGTGTATTTTGGCCCTATTAGACAGTCTGGCCTGATTTTGGCCTAATTCTGGCTCGGTTCAGAATGGATCAGGCCAGAATCAGGCCAGATCAGGCCAAATATAGCCGAGTAAAGCCTAGGTTAGGCCAAATTGGCGAACTCACGATGTACCGCTCAAAATACACTTGTAAAGTACGCAAGAAACATACGTGTTTGTGTCTGTTTCTCACACCGCCCACCCCTACTCTTGAAGTCGTGGGAGAGGTGCCGAAGTGGAGGTCCCGAATGTCGTCAACGCGGAACGTGCCGACGGGAGGCTGTCGCTCAGTGAAAGCATCAAAGTTCGCAAAGATTCAGAGAGCTCTCTCAAAATCCCTTTGACTTGTAACTAGAGGCGAAACGTCTTTACAGACTCCCATGCTCAGGGATAGCTGCAGCACGATGGCGACTTCACAACGCTCAACCGACAAGCTGAACGGTTCTGAGATCCTCAGAACGCTTCATTCTAACATCGCGTATCGGACATCCATTTCATAGGAAGCCTGCCGCTCAATCAATGTCTTAGACGTAGTCACCCTGGCGATCGTGAGACTGCAGTCCATACGATGTATCCAGTGTCCTCTCTACCATAACAGTAGTATACATGAAACGCCGTATACAATGTCAGTGGGTCTACAACCCCGTACAAAGCCGGCTCATAATGTAACGTTCCCCATCAAGCCCTCCAACTTACTATCCTGCTTAGCACCTCCGCCTAACACGCCATCTTCATCATCTCCAGTCGAAAGTGCGTCGTCCAGTGTTCGGGAGTACGGCTCAAGCCACACTTCGGCGCACAGTCTCGGCGCGAGAACTTCGAATACCGCCAACCTAATGTCATTATTCAACGCCTCCTCCATGATCACTTCCCTCATCTTCGGCCTCTTCAGCGCCGTCAGCCTTGCCTCGCTTTCGCTATCCTCCTGCAGCTCCGCCCTGACAAAATCGGTCCAAGGCTTTCCAGCCTTGAACGCCCTCTTCGCCCTCACGACGAATGAGCTCGCAATACAACTGTAGAAGCGATGCGTACTCTCGTAAAACGATGCGTTTCCGGCCCAATCTTGCCAGTCATCGGCATCCGCACCGACGTCCCTAGTGGTCTCTGCGGTATCCTGCTGCTGCTTCCACCTGCGCATCGCCTCGCTAAGCTGCGTGAGATCCGTCGGACGTGGGCGTGGCCATGGATATATCTGCAGAGTGTCCGCCGACAGCCACTTGTTGATAGCCTCAGGGAGTGCGCCGGAGCCTGCTTGAGTGGTCTGTCTCATGGCGGAGATTTGCGCTTGATATTGGTTGTTGTAGTTAAATTGTCGTTGAAGTTGGCGTTGGAATTTGATGCAGTTGTGCTTTCTGTCTCATGCAAACCAGGGTCGCCAAAGCGTCGCCGTGGCGTACCACGGTTGCTTCTGGCGGAGCGCCGTGGTTGAGACATCTTGGCGTTTGCCGCGGACCATGGGATGGCGTTTCCGATGTGTATACTGCGTTCTCGAGCCGTTTTGCCAATAGATCTGCAATAGTATGTGACTACGCTCATGCGGAGGCCTCCCATCATGAAAAGATGTGCAAGATAATGTTGCAAGATCCCCAGATGGCAGCCACAGTGTCGAGATACTCGAGGGTAGTGGCGACTATACAGAAAGGGGAGATGCACTTACCGTGACATGGAGTAGCTTGCGGCTATGCTCTCTTACCTTGTCGCCCAAGACGATGAACCTCATCTCATGGGAACATGTGGTATCGGTTTCAACCACAAAGACATTCGCACATACCTATCCGTACATAGCATGCCTGCATTCGCTCGTTGCTGTAGGGTTCTTGATGGCCTGCAATTTTAAGAGTATGGTAGTCTCCAAGATCGTGAAATGCTCCTCACACGGTCCTCATATCATCGTCGAGTTTGGCGAAGGTCCAAGATCACTGTATGCTCGTGTGTATGAACCTGTGTCGAGGATTTTCCGCGTTGACGAGCATGGAGCCACGGATGCCATGTTGCAGTCATTACTGTATCGGGACCAATGTCAGTGTGGTCAGGTACGATCTCCAGCCAGCAATTCTCGATCTCCGTCCGGACCTGCATGCCGCCACGTCGTCCGATTCGCTGGCTAGAGATCGCGACGCTGACGCGCGTGGGATGTCGTCACGCGTTGAATGCCCGAGCGAGGAGAGGAACATGAAACGGTCCCATCGCGCCTCTTCTTCGCCGAGTCGTACAGCATGTTCTTGTTTTGTTATCGCCAGTGCGGGCTTTTGGCACTTTTCTCGAATTAATTGCACGACGACGCTTTGTGTGGTAACATTGCCATTGGAAGACAATGTCTTCAGAGCCAGACGATATGGCCGTCAGCACGCCTCCTACTTCGCCTGACACCGTTCAGGATGGACCGACCAAGGCCATGCAAGAAGAGGAGGCCAAGATGAAGAAGATGCGCCGCAAAGAGGACGAGAAGCGCGAGCGCAAAATGGCTGCCGAGCGTGAGAAGGACATCAAAGGTGGCGCGGAAGCTGTAGACACGAAGTACAAGGCGTTGGAGTACCTGCTCAGCCAGAGCAAGCTGTACTCGGCGATCATGCTCCAACAGATGACACAGCAAGACGAAGCGGCCAACGCGAAGGACGAGAAATCCAAGAAGCGTGCTCAGAAGCGGGAGGCGAAGGCTGAAGAAGCCGCACAGGCCAGTCAGAAGAGGACGACAAGGACTGCGGCGTCGACACAAAATAAAGCCGAGAAGGTGGACGAGACGTCAATACAGGAGCAGCTGCCAGCTAGGGGCCGTGGGCGACCTCGAAAGAGCGACAACGGTGGCAAGATTTCGGATCACTTCAACAAGGAAGAAATACAAGCCAAGGCGGGCCAGACGTCCATCTCAGAGGCTGTGGCCGAAGAGACCAAGGGTTCCAATATCAAGCCTGGCGACATTGGCATGCAAGACCTACGATCTGCGAAGCAGCCAGATTTGGTGACGGGAGGCCTGATGCGTACCTATCAGCTTGAAGGCCTCGAGTGGCTTACTTCGTTGTATGAGAATGGCCTCAACGGCATCCTGGCAGACGAGATGGGTCTCGGCAAGACGATTCAAACAATATCCTTCATCGCCTTCCTGCGGGAGAAAGGCATCAATGGCCCCTTCCTCATCGCAGCCCCCCTCAGTACAACAAGCAATTGGGTCGCCGAGTTCAAGAAATGGACCCCAGATATCCCCGTCGTGCTCTATCATGGCAGCAAGCAGGAGCGCGAGGAGATCCGACGCAAGCATCTACGCAACCCAGGCAGCGCAAACTTTCCCGTGATCTGCACAAGCTACGAGATCTGCATGAACGACCGCAAACACCTTGGTCACTTTGGCTGGAAGTTCATCATTATCGACGAAGGCCACCGCATCAAGAACCTGAACTGCCGGCTCATCCGCGAGCTGCAGTCGTACCAATCGGCGAACAGGCTTCTCATCACGGGCACGCCGCTACAGAACAACCTCACGGAGCTATGGTCACTGCTGCACTTCCTCATGCCCAACATCTTTGACAAGCTGGAGTCGTTCGAGTCATGGTTCGACTTCAGCGCTTTGAAGGAGAAGAACGGATACGAGCAGATATTGTCCGAGGACCGGAGAAGAGGCCTTGTCACGAGCTTGCACGCTATCTTGAAGCCTTTTCTGCTGCGCAGAGTAAAGGCTGACGTAGAGACGTCATTGCCGAAGAAGCGAGAGTACGTGCTTTATGCGCCGCTCACGCAGACGCAGCGAGAGCTATACCAAGCAATATTAGAAGGCAACAGCCGCAGCTTTCTCGAAGATAAGGTTGTCCAGAGTATTAGTGCACGATCCACGCCCGCAGGAACGAGGAGCAGCAGCCTGAAGCGCAAGGCTGCTAGTCGCGCTGATACTCCGAACAAGAGCGCGAAGTCTAGTCGAGCATCTACACCCGCGACCAACAGCACAGCTGACCGCTCAAGAAAGGCGAAGAGGAATCAGCAGTATGAAGAGGTCTCGGACACGCAGTACTTCAAGCAGCTTGAAGAAGGGACATCCTCACCAGCAGCGGACGACGTCGAGTCAGAGGATGAGGAGGAGAGTAAGCGAGCGAAGACACTCGCATTGGCGAAGCGTGAGATTGCACAGAAGAAGCTGCAGAACCCCGTTATGCAGTTACGGCAGTGCTGCAACAGCCCGCACAACTTCTACTATCCATTCGACCTAGACGACGATACGCCGGTAGATGAAAGTCTGGTCACAGAGTCCGGAAAGATGCTGTTGCTTGACCGACTACTACCAGATCTACTGAAGAAGGGTCACAAAGTCCTGATCTTCTCGCAATTCAAGACACAGCTCGATCTACTTGAAACGTACTGCTCAGAACTCCGCAAGTGGCCCGTCTGTCGCATAGATGGCTCGATAGCGCAGTCAGATCGACAGCAACAAATACTAGAATTCAATGAATCGGACAGCGACGCCAACATCTTCCTCCTCTCCACGAGAGCAGGTGGGCAGGGTATCAATCTCGCAGCCGCAGATACTGTTCTGCTATTCGACAGCGATTGGAACCCGCAGCAAGATCTGCAGGCACAAGATCGCGCTCACCGTATCGGGCAGACGAGGCCAGTCATCGTCTACCGCTTCGCCACGAAGAACACTGTCGAGCAGATGCTACTCGAGAAAGCTGATAGCAAGCGCCGGCTCGAGAAGCTTGTCATCCAGAAGGGCCGCTTCCGGAAGGGTGGCGAGGTGCAAGGTGCGGACTTTGCCGAGTTGCAGAAGTTGTTGGGAAAGGATGATGGCGAGCGCATAGATATCGCTGATGGGAAGGGTTTGTTGAGTGATCGAGATTTGGAGATCTTGACCGATAGAAGCGAGGAGGCGTTTGAGCGGGCGGAGACGGGTGTGGATGCCGTGGGCGAGGCGTTCAAGGCTGTCGAGACAAAGAAGGATGGTGATGGGTTGTTGGAAAGCTTGCAGAAGTAGTCAATTTGTACGATGGCTCCCATTGCAGGGTTACCGTATCATGCTATGTTCCGCTATGTTCGCTTCTCCACTGCAAGAGCGCCCTTTCAACCTGGTCATCCACTCACAATTGCTCGCTCGCCCATCACATCATCCTTTTGATGCTTCCCTATCCGCGCTTGACCCAAAATGTCTGGTGTGCAGTCGCAGGCAGTACGCGGCTGCCGCACTGCGATTTACTGCATGTATACGATCCGCCTGGTGCCTTGTCCCTGAGCTCTTCCCACTTGCATGTTGGACATTTCAGGTACCGCTGCTCCACCAGAGCCCCCACGAAACCGGCTCGGAGCTTGTCTACGATACTCATGCTGAGGTCAGCGTCACTGCGCATCAGACCCCGGAATGCGAGATTGTTCAGGAGGAGATCCAGACGCTGGTTCCGAATTTTGTCGATCGCGTCAGTAACTGCGGTCGGGAAAGTGGTGTCGGTGTATCTGACTTTCCCTATCAATTTGACGAGGTCGCACTCATTCGCTGTGTCGAGGTGAGTCTTGAGGCGCTGAAGTGCCTCGTCCCGAAGGCCCGCCAGTAGGTACTTGTCCGCCACTACGCGGACATTCAGTTGAAAGTCTAAGGTATCTTCCTGCTTGTCTCCACTGGTCGGAGTTTTGTAGTCGAAGGTATACAGCCAGCGCAGCATCGCTTCTACGGCGGCCTCGTCATCGTCCTTCAATTCTACTACTGGCTGGCCGGACTCTACGAAGCTCTTGCTCGGTCCGCACAGGTCATTGAAGTAATCCGATTTGGAGCACAGTATCATCTTGTGGCATCCTCGCTCGCGCGTGCCGAACTTGATAATGACGTCGGAGTAGGCCTCCTGATCGAAGAATCTGTTCGCGTTAGGAAATGCACTATTAATATAGGACTGCGGTATCGTACCTCGTGACGTCGAATGTGCGAAGCATCTTTGAGACGGTGCAATACTGCAGTGCTAGTATCATTGTCGCTGTAAGAGTGTCCGAAGTCGTGTGAAGTGACGGTGGAAACGCGACGTAAAGCAGCTATGGCGTGACGAATGAGGCACGTGAAAGGATCTGATGTCATTCAACTCCTCAAATGAAGCCACTCCCTAGAGCAGGAAAGCACGGTCTAGGTAGGTACTGTACCACTGTACGGCTTTTCTTCCCCAAAGTCTTAGAAAAAGTCATACTCCTCGAACCTTCTCTGTTCTTCTTACTCGGTATGGCTTTGCCAGACCATTGACTGTGCTTGCCAACCCACGCACTGTCCGTATGCGCGACCCTGACCTCCAGCTCCCCACTAGCCGACCATCTTCTTCGCGTCAACCTGACTCATCCAGCATGTAGAAACTGTGCTGATCAAGTTCAAGCACGTGCTGTGACCCATCCGAGCTCCGCAGGTGTCATTAGGCTTGCCCTCCTTTAGCACTCGTATGTGCCCGCAGAGCGAGAAAGTCTTGAGTTTGACAGACACCAACGAGGTGAACTTGGCGCTGAGCTGAGGGAGCAGAGTCGGATGACTTCGAAGCAACTGTTGGAACGTGTCGAGCTTGAGCAGCTCCGGCAAGTCTTTATCGCGTCTCTCTTGAACCTCGCTCACCACATCAACACCGTAGCCTCCGTCATAGATCTCAATCATGGTATCGACGAAGACCTTGTGATTGCACTGTTTCAGCAGAGGCCGCAGATTCTCGAGTGCCTTTTTCTTGAGTACATCGAGCTGGTACTTGTCCGCGACGGTGTACACACTGAGATGATGCGCCGTCTCAGCTCGGTCGCAGTCTGCGCCCGTGAGCTCAGGCACAGCATAGTCGAAGGTATAAATCCAGCTGAGCATAGCGTCGATCGCGTGCTCTTCGTCGCCCTTAAGCTCAATGATGCCCTTCCCGCCTTCTGCAAATCCAGCCTGCGGCCCACAAAGCTTCTTGAAGTACTCCGACTAGTTGCGGAGTATGAACTTATGCGCCTTGAACTCTCGACTGCCATACTTGATAGTGATATCGCTGTATTCGTCCTTATTGAAGAAGTCGGCGGTGTTGATGGTAGGCATAATGGATCGGGTGCGGCGAGCAAACGCGCTCTTCCTGATGTGATTGTCTGTTGATGCTGTCGACGCCCGTTACGGATGCTTGAGGTGGATGTATCGGCTGGCAGAAGTCGTTCGAATGGAGCGTGGTTGCTGTCAAGAGTGAAAACGGTCTGTGGCGACTGTCAGTCCGAACGCAGAAGAGCGGTACAAACATCTCCTTTTGTAAACGCCCAGATGTGTTTCATGTGATGCGAAGCATGTGAGACAGCGGTAATGTGCTGACTCACTGAACCTAGTGATGCAAGATAGCTGCAACAACCTGTCTTGTTTCAACACACAGAATACTTCGTCGCTATGCATGACAGCGCCATTGCACGTGCTTGAAGCATAGTGGGAAGAGCTATCCTGCCATAGGTTCTAGATTCTACCTTCAAAGTCTATTCAACCAGCGTTCAGCTGTCTCATGCACCATTAACATCCTCCTTCAGCGCCGGTGACCTACCCAACGCCAAGTCCTCCAATTCCTTCCCATCAGCCCTCAAGCTCACCCAATTCGTCATCTGCTTCGCCCCAAGACTATCATAGAACGCCAACGATGCCGTATTCGATCTC
>Ga0058704_10001112_pt1 | contig 12772 bp, 17 predicted proteins | sample AgamicMgSfe_FD_71363 | JGI IMG/M metagenome (GOLD analysis project Ga0058704, IMG submission 71363) | Agave microbial communities from Guanajuato, Mexico - Mg.Sf.e | ecosystem: Host-associated > Plants > Phyllosphere > Phylloplane/Leaf | place: Guanajuato, Mexico | collected 2012-05-30
GAGAAGAGGTCATCCAGGTCCTCGTTGTCGGCAGCGTCCTCCGCAACGGCGCCGTCACTCTCTTCTCTGCGAATGCGGTCAGCGAAGAAAACGCGCTGAAAGGTACGACGTACTTACCGCTTCACCGGCTCTTCCACGTTGGAGGCTTCTTCGCCATTCTCTTCACCATCACGATCATCACCGGCAGTCTCCTCCCTGACCGTCCCCTCTGCGCCAGTCTCGACACTTTGCGCCACACCGCCATCCAGGTTCTTCACAGCCTTCTGCACCGCCTCCGTGATCATCATCCTCAGCTCTTCAACCGTCAGCGGTACCGTCACCGTCTTAGCGGCATGGCTGCCATTAGCGCTCATCGGTGGCGATGTTGCCATGAGCAGCGGGTCGATTTGCATCTGCTGCTGTGGCATTGTGCTGCCCATCATACTCTGTGGCCGTGGCTGCATCTCCGGTGTTGGCGTGCAGACCCGCGAACTTACGTACTTCTGTCCTTCCATGACCGGCGGCAGCGGCTCGAAGACTGGCTGGACACTGTTCCCAGGACCCATTCCCATGTGCCACATTGGATGCGGAGCCATTGGCGACGGCATCGGTACGCTCGTCGGTGCCATCGGCGGCTTTGAAGGTTGCGTCTGCGCTCTGCGTAGCTGGTACCGCTGCTGCTGTTGTTGCTGGTCCGGCGCCGGCATCTTACCGTTCTTCATCTTGTATGGCTGGCTGCGCAACGCTTCTCTTCTGTGCTTCGGAAGGCTCTTGAGCATCTTGGCCTGCGGCTGACCAAGGAAGTGTCCGCCACGGTGAAAGGTCACTTGCGGCGGGCCTTGCGCATGGCGCTGATGGTGAGGAAACATGTCTGCTGGAGGCTCGGAGAGGGAACGTTGGCGATTGGGGTAGCGCATGCCTGCCGCGGGATGATGAAACGGCGCGGTAAGGTATAGATCTAGGGCAGGGTGGAAGTATGGCCCTGGCGAAGCTTGCTGGATGTCGAAGTCGCTGTAGATGCCCAAACCGACTGCGGCGTTGGATGGGTCGGGAGAGAGCGTGTGGTCCATGCCGGTCGCGTTGAAGGCGGTGCTGGCGGGTGAGGGAGGGTTGTTGAGCATCTGCGGGTCAATGCCGTGTTGATTGTTGTTGCCATTGCTGTCGATGCCGAACGTAGCGTTGAATTCATCGATATTTTCAAGATTGGTCGTTTCCGGGTTTTTGTTGCCCCAGCTCTCGTCAATGAAGTCGTTGGAGAAAGGAGAACTTCGCGCAACCTCGCAGGCCATATCGCTGAGTGCAACGAGCGCAATATCGATGTAGACAGACCTTGGCAGATACTAATGCTCTGTGAGCTGTTGTGCGGCGATGACTTGACAAAACGATGTACGAACCACGTGCGTGTTGGGGTTGTGCAACCAACTTCGCAGGAACAGGAGCGGCAGATATGACTACATGAACACCTGCTCGCAGAAGCGTTCGCAGCGGTGGTCGGGGCACGCCCTGACCACCTTTTCTTTGTTTGTTCGTCTTCGCTGCATCAGAAAGTGAAACATACGCCATGCAGATGTTAGCCACCTTGCGATGGACTCCACCCTTTGCGCCATCCGCTTCGCGCCAGCGGGTTTGACAGCGGAAGCGTGCGGGATTGGAGATGAGTCTCCCAGTACACCGGCGCACTTCCATGGTGGCGCCATCCAGTGATCGTGCTGAGATGGCGGTTGTGATGCAGCCTTCCTTCAGCCTAACGGAGTGTTCGAACGCTCGTTCACTGCGGGACCTGCATCATGCGTTGCTTGAACGCATGCTCAGCTGCCAGAAATCTAGATGTTCGCAGTGACCGACGTGCAGATTGCATTGCATGAACGCATGTTCGTCGTGAGACATACATTGCATGAACTCGCAGCTCGCGGCTTCGTCAGCGGAAGGGGCTAGAGCGACGCATCTTTCGGTGCAGGTACCCGTTACCCGTGTCCGCTGCGGAAGAGTCTGTGCGGGAGAAAGGAGGGATCGATCGATGGGCGCAGTGCTACTACATGAACGATCGTATAGCGGAAGCAAATGGGCTGTCAATGGGCTATGATGTGATTGGTGACGGTGGGAGAGTAGTCTATAGTCTATACATACATCATCTGGGTATCATATACAGTCACAAGTCGTCAGGTGGAATAGCTCACCTCCACCCCAACACTGCCGAGCATCCTCTCCCTCTTCTTCAGGTCGAAGCCTGCGCCTAGACTGACGAGCAGCTCCTTGACCCTGCACTCCCACAACAACCCCACCTTCCCATTGTTGTCCATCTGCGCTTTCAGCACGCCGTTGACGTCCTCCTCCACATCAGCCTTCTTCCACTCCGGCCTGATCAGCTTGTTCGCCCACGCCACTTCAGGAGGGATATGCTTGCGCTGCCAGAGCTCCATACCAATGACAACATCGCTCTCGTAGCTGTAGACATTGAAGTCGAAGCGCGAACACAGCGCTAGATCTTTGCCCGCCTTGACCGCATATGTGGAGCTCAGATTGCCCATCAGTGGGTTCACTGTGAGGGTCATGGTGTACGGGAAGCCAGTATGCACGGGTAGTGTTGCGAAGCGCAACCCACAGCTCACACCTCCGCTCTTGTTGATGGGGCTGAAGTACGCTTCGGCACCAGCGCTGAGACGGCCGTGCTGGTGATCATGCTGCGGATCTGTCGGCAAGAGTGACGGTGTTCCATGGTCATGTTCGTATGAGCGAGGATCGTAGCCGAAGTTGTACAGTCCGCGTACGCCGAGCAAAGCAGAATCGGTGGAGTAAAGGTACTCGGTGCTGTACTTGCCGTAGTCGTTTTGTAGTAGAGCAAGGATGCTACCGCCGTTCGGGAGATTGCCGTCAGAGACACAGTTTAATCGTAACAACCTCGTGGGTGATATGCGCCGAAGGTAGAGCGCCTCGAGCGTGCTGGTTGGGAGGTACAAGCGGCCATACAGCAAGGCGTCTTTCCGATCGATGCGCTTCCCATGCTGCCATATCTCGTTCCAATGCACCTCGTCTGACCTATTCAATTCCTGCAGATGTCTGTACCCTCTCACCAGATGCTCCAAAGCCACATCACTGCTCTTGCTCGGTATGCTCAAGCCCAGGCTCGAGTACAGGAAGGACAGCGAGCCATCTACCACCCCTCTACTGCCCAGTGTGTAGCTTGTCGCGAAGTTCGGTGACGATAGTGACGAGACGTGGAGACGTGCTCCCTGTGGGATGTGGAAGTCGAGGAGATTATGGGCGCTAGTGGTCAGGGAGGCATAGCTGTTGTCGATGTTCCAGCGTGATTGGGCATGAAAGGCCGTCTGGACGTAGTCCATGAACTCGAGCATCGTGTCCGTACTATCATCCTTGCGGCGGCATCACATGAGGAGTCCAGTAACTGGAGTGCTTGAAGTTGACGCCATGCACGTGGGAGATGGCATGTGAAGATGCTCTAAGAACCGGCTTACGGCGCTTCTTCGGCCTCAACAATATCTGGATATAATATTTTCGAGGTGGCGAATTGTTCATCTGTCCCACCGGACGAAAGGCAACGTAGCAAAGTGGTTACTGCGATTGACTCGAACAAAATCGATGCAAATCGGTTACACTCGATATCAATTCCCTTCGGGGGTAAGCATGCTGAACTACCTACCTACTCAAACATCCATTAACACTGTCTATAGGCGTAGGTTCGAATCCTGCCGTTGTCGTATGATACTTGTGAGGTTCGCAGACTTCACTTCTTGTTTTGCTTGGGGTGTTTCGCTTGCTCCGCTATTGCTTGCAAAATCTCAGAAACCGCTGGAACGCGGGTGTTGCATAAAATCTTGTTTTTGACCGGGCGACGACGGTAGCTCCTCCACCCCTACTACTGGCATACTCGCATGCGTTCTTCTCTCTAAGCTTTTTGTTACCCTACTCGATGTTTACAAACCATCGCCAGCAATACGAGAACGAGACCGAGACCATCCACAGAATGCTTTTACGCCAGGCTGATTCTGGCAGGTCACACGGCTGTGCTACAGCCTACTGCAGGTACCAGTGCGTCCGCGAAGGATGACGATTCAGTGACCGTATGCTTGAACAGAAAGGGCAAGACAAGGTGCTAGTTTATCTTCGCCATGTTTGCTCTTAGGAACACAACGTATGCGATTGGAGGATACCAGGAGGCCGCGGTAAACATGAAGGAAGAGGGGTTCGTATCACTCCTCCAGACAGACAAGCATCACTAGACCCATGAACTCCGGGCTATAAAGACACATGTCCCACTCATGGTGAGTCTACTACCTCCGTGGGTCGCCTCAGACTTCATCACATAACCTGCGCAAGATGCGTTTCCTTTCTTTGATCGGAGTGGCTCTCCTTGGCCTTGGTTCAGCTGCTCCCTCACATTATGATGCCCATGTCTTACACGAGAAGCGTGACGGGCTACCAATTGCGTGGAAACGCCACTCTCGAGCGGAGCGTAGCACTGTGCTTCCTGTTCGAATCGGATTGAAGCAGAGAAACCTCGAGCACGGGAACAGATTCTTGGAGGATGTGGCCGATCCAGACTCGCCAAACTTCGGTAGGTTAGCTCGAACAGTTTCACATTATGCTTATCGTACTGATCAAATGCATCAGGGAAGCACTGGAGCCCAGAGAAGATTGCCAATACGTTTGCGCCTTTGCGGGAGACCTCGGACAAAACAACCGAGTGGTTAGAGTCATCCGGTATCGCCTCGAATAGGCTGCAACACTCTGTCGGTACGTACTGTGTTTGGTCATACCGTTTGTCTCGTTCGCCGCTGTACCTTCGATCTTCCCAGCAGAGTGTTCTGTGGTCAACTAGCTTCGGGCGACGGAGAGACGCTGAGCATATTTTCACGTTGAAAATTTACACGCACCTACGTAGCAGCTTCCTTACAGCCTCGCTGTCAAGCCTTTCTGCACCCATTCTGACTTTCGAATGCAGGACGAAATTGGATCGAGTTCACTGCCACTGTAGACGAGGCTGAGCGTCTTTTCGACACCGAGTATCATGTGTATCAACACAAGGAATCCGGAGGTTACCGCATTGCCTGCGATCAGTATGGCCTGCCAAAAAGTGTGCGGGAGCACATCGATTTCGTGATGCCGACAGTTCAGCTAGACGGTCTTCGCCCCGTGGCCCAGACGAGACCAGCGATAATGGCACCCATTCCGATCACTGGCTTGACAGGCGTGAAGAATTGCAGCGAGTTGATTACAATCGACTGTCTCAGAGCGATCTACGGCATTCCTGTTGGCAAGACTAACCACAGCGGCAATGAGCTTGGTATCGCGGAGTGGGCGGACTATCTCTACTTGCCGGACCTTGCAATCTTCTTCGAGAATTTCACCAACCCAAAGATTCCGTCCGATACCGTGCCGGAGTTCATCTCGATCGATGGCGGCAAGCCTTCCAATCTTACCGTTGCCAACGCAGCGGAGGTCGTTGAGAGCGCACTGGACTTCCAGACGTCATACTCAATCATCTGGCCGCAAGGTATCAGGCTGTACCAGAACGGCGACTCTGTCAACGTTGACAGCGTCGGCACGTTCAATATATTCCTTGATGCCTTGGTAGGTCTGCTCCAGTTATTGGCTCCTACTCTTGCTGACTAACATCAGGATGGTTCTTATTGCACCTACGAAGGTGGCGATCAGCCGTACGTTGATCCAGCATATCCAGATCCGAATGAAGGCGGCTACACTGGACCCTTACAATGCGGTGGCGCACCGACGAGCAACGTCTTCTCGGTATCATATGGTCAAATTGAGGGTGCCCTTCCGCGCTTTTACCAAGAGCGTCAGTGTCACGAATGGATGAAGCTGGCGCTGCAAGGTGTCAGTGTCATTTACGCCTCAGGCGACTCGGGCGTAGCTAACCGCTACAATTCTGGCTATAACAACAGCTGCCTGGACTCGCAATACAGCTATGTGGATACATACGGCAAGCGCTTCTCGCCATCCTTCCCAGTCAACTGCCCTTACATCACCGCCGTAGGCGCTACAACTCTTCTCAATAACTCGATCTATGGCGGAGAGAAAGCTGTCGCAGATCCTGATGGCCTTCTAAGCTTCTACTCCGGCGGTGGGTTCAGCAACATCTTTGAACGGCCATCGTGGCAGTCGGCAGCTGTGGAAAACTACCTCGAGAAGTATTCGCCGAACTACACAGAAGCGGTCTTCAATCACTCTGGCCGAGGCTTCCCGGATGTCTCAGCACTCGGTCTGAATCTTGCCACTGTATGGCTTGGCAAGACCTATGGCATCGGCGGTACCAGTGCCTCGGCTCCCATCTTCGCCAGTATCATCACGCTCCTGAACGAAGAACGTCTGGAGCAAGGCAAGGGCCCGATTGGCTTCTTGAACCCGACGATCTACAAGCACCCGGAGATGTTTAATGATGTTACCGTTGGTACGTCATGCGCGCATATTAGGCCCTGCCTTAACGAAGATTTTGCTGACTTTGCTGGCAGGCTCCAACCCAGGGTGTGGCACCCAAGGCTTCCCGGCATCTCCGGGTTGGGACCCTGTTACGGGCATGGGCACACCGAAGTATGAAAAGATGAAAGAGGTATTCTGTAGCCTGCCTTGAGTGAGCACCAGCGCAGGCTGGAGGACATCATCGTATGAAGGCACTGTTCACTGTGTCACTATGTAGGTATCCGACATAATGAACGTGCTATCAGCCGATCCGAGAGCGCATATTGCGGCAAAGTGCTTGCCTGTTACGCAACGTCTCGCCTGCTGAAACTACCAATCCTCTGCTGGAAAGGCCCCAGATAGTACGTGCGAACTCCACCTACCAGTCATCACGACTCGTACACCGACTTGCATTCCTCCAGAAGCCTCTTCGCAAGCTGCAACCAGGAAACCTCCCTTCCGCGCTTGACAGACTCTACGTTCGCCTTCTGCAATCTTTCCTCCAAGCTCCAAACAGGGTCTTTGATGGCGAAGACATACAAATTGCCGCAGCCTAGGCTCGGTGCGCGCCTTGGGATCATGATCTGAATCGTCGCCGGCATTTTATCTTGCAATTTCGAGGTCCTGCTCCACAGCTCGCATGGTGCCTCCAAGAGGAAGGCCCTGACGTGTGGCCAAAATGTTCCCCTGCAGACGAGATAGATCTCGCTCAGCTCAACAAGGATGGATTGAATGACGGCGAGATGTTGCTGCGGGAGCATGTCGTTGAAGTCATCGAAGGGTTTCAGCAACGCTTTGGCTTCGTCGCCGATCCTTTTCGCTAACATGTCGCCATTTCCGTGATCGGAGTCTTTGCTGTCGAAGCTTTTATCTTCGTCATCCCGATCACTGGTGACTACATTACCGGAACTTCTTCGCCTTTGGTATCTCCATCCTTAGACTTTCCATCCTCCCGGTCAAAGTAGGGTCTCCAAGTCCACGAGATTCGCCCATACGACCCACCACAGATGTCGAAGCTATTGCTGGCGTAGAAGAGTCCAATGTCCTCCTGCCGGACCTGTCTGCAAGATGCAGTCAAGGCGAGTGGATGAGGGTACGTGGCCTCCACGCGCTTTACGGTTTGCCTTTCCGCCGTTTCCTACAATGACCTACTTGTGAACTTCCTTCTTTCTCCTGGCGGAGCGAGAGTTCGCAGATGTTGTTATGCAGCTCGGGCGGGACTCTAACGAGTGGGTAGCGATTTAGACTAGCTAGACGCTGTGAGGTCAGTGTAACTCCTTGGCTCTTGCCACTCTAGGCTGATGTGCAATGGATTTGATTCAGGGACTCAGCGAGCGGCGTCGAAATGACTGTTGGTGCTGCGGCAAACTTCTACTTGGAAAGGGAGCATACGTCCACGAGACTAACATTTTGGATTTGAATCAGTGGATCATTACAGCATGTACATCGCTGGGTGGGAAGGCGCTGAGCTACGAGCCTGCATGCTGGGTCCGTCCACCCTTCACTCATAGCCACGCTTGCCCACCAATAGTCGGTACACGGTCACTATTCTGGGTGGGCAGCTGTAATTTGGGCCCTTTTTGCTTGACCGCTTTTATGTACTCCACCCATCAGTCACGCCCATCTCATCAGTCCGCGAGCAAGCCCTCCCTCCACCCTACCAGCGCTGCCTGCAGCAAGCGGGTCTCCTCATTGGACAGCTCTGTCCTGCAATCAGCCTCGGCCACGTGCTGTAGGGCCTGCTCGAAGCTTCGTACCCTCTCTTTGACACCCATCCTCAGCTCCAGCTCCAGCTCCATATCTTTACTTTCCCTCGACCGCATGAAGTTCGTCCTCAGCGCGATGCGAACAGCGAGACGCACGTTGGGCGAGCGTCGGCACCAAACTTGCAATTCCTGGAAGACGCTTTCCATGGTCTTCTTGTTAGACCCATCCACCAGATCCTCCACATCCAACCACCCGCTTACGTATCCGATCTGCGCGATGACCGAGCCGAGAGCAGCCCCGTTCTTGTGCCCGAGTTTATTGGTGAAGGTGTGCAGGGTGATAAGTGTCCTTGCAGTACTCTCCTCGACCCTCTCAACAGGCTCCGGCCGCCCGAGGACCCACAAGTGACGCTGAGGTAGGATGAGCACGAACTGATTGCGGAAGTAAAACGTTTCTGCTGTCTCTCGTCGCATCTGGTTGCACGTTTCCGTCAAGGCAAGCGTATTCTTTGTATGACGGTCAAATAACAAATATTTGCCGTCGGGGCTTGCATCGAACTCGAGTGCCATGTCCTGGTGCAAGGCAAGCTCGAGAATCTCATTGCGAAGTTCCAGTGGCAACCGGCCGAGCGGTGATTGATCCATCGTCGAAGCGACTGTGTAGACCGCAACGCTCGAAGATGGAAGTATTGCTGGAGATAAGGCTTGCTGTCTGGCGAAGTAGGAGCTATGACTAGCAAGTTCAAGCGGGAAATCTGGATTCGCGTGCCGCTAAACGACAGAGCACGTGAAAGCCTCCGAATAGGCAAGCGCGACCGCTGTTATTCTAAGCCCATGCATAACACTACGTCAGGGCGAGAATGCAGTGCATTGCTGTCTTGGGAATGGGTGGAGCAATAGGTCAAGTCGTCAAAAGAGAGCAGCTTCTCCACATTGCTGTACTGAAGTCGTGCAGACTAGCTGACACCTTCTACACGCCGCCCGCCGCGCGGGATACACTCCTTGTGGCCATCTGCTACATCCCCGAGACTGCACGCTTCCACCCCTCTAGAATTCCCTTCCAGGCCAAGACCTCGTCCCAGGTGATCCGCCGTACCTCGTGCTTCGCATGTAGATAGCTCAAAGCACGTTCTACACATTCTACAGCACAACCGAAGTCGACCACGAAAGCCAGCTCGCCGTCACCCCCCATCTCAGTCCGCATGTCGACACTGAGCACAAGCCGCAGCTTCGGTGAACGTCCCGCCCATTTCAACAACTTGTTCAGGAATGCAAACATGATCCTATCGTTGTTCCTCTGTCCTAAATCGAAAGAGGTGAGAGCGTCGTCCAGCGTATCTATCCGATGACCGAAGTGTAGGGTGATTGACGTAAGAGCGGAAGCGTGCTGGCTGCCAATTGCGTCGAAAGAGGAATGCAATGGAGCGAGTAACGCTGTTGTTCTCTCTTCGAGCGTTCGCTCTGGGTTATGAGCCCACTTGGCTTCCCACAAGGTGTAGATGTGGAGCATCACGTGGAATGAGTTGAGAGAAGTGAATAGGCCCGCGGTCTCCTTGCGGATCTGTTTACAAAGCTTCGTCGTGGCAAGCGCGGTGCCAACTCTGGCGAGAGGCATAGTGCGCGATCCATCTGTGTCCCATTTGAGAAGGCGTATTTCGACGCCGTAGTCTTGCTGCAAGACGAGCTCGTGAATCTGGATTCGCAGCTCTGCAGGCAGCCGCGCGAGCGGCGACTCGTCCATTTTTTGTCTGATGTGGTTTTCGAACGGGCGACTGAAACTGATCAGTACGCAGTGGTGTTGGGTTCGGGCACGAATAAGTGCCGAAGGCGAAGTGCACTGTTCTAAGTGAGAACTGAGAGAGACTAAATTAAGCGGGTGCACGTGCAACCTTGTCACATGCCGGATACACCATCGAGCGTTCAGCACGGCTCTTGTGGACGCTCACGACCTGAGGCACTCACGCTGCGCGGCTTGCTCTACGCGACAAAGTCTAGATCAATTCAACTCAAGGAAGTCCCTCCAATCCTCAAGCGACCTCTCCAGCAGCCACAAATCATCATGAAGAACCGAACGAACCCCATAGGCTTCACGCACTTCCCGCAATGCCTGTTCGAAACCCGATACCTGCGCGTCGCGAAAGTCGATGCGACGCCTGACACTTACGCTCACTGCCAGGACTGAACTCCGGCCTGGGGACTGCTTCGTCCACCACTTCAATTCTAGCGACACAGCAGTGACAAGGTCAATGATCGCGAAGAAGAGCCCGGCAGTCTCTACGTTCACCTGCCTGCACGTTTTCACGAGGCGAAGGCTGGCGCGGACGTCATCTAACCCTAGGCCTCGGATTTGTGAGATCCTGGTGCAGGACAAGCTCGTATAGGTAGTTGCGCAGCTCCGGCGATGGTCGTGCGAAAGGTGAGTGATCCATCGTTTCGGCTCGGAAAGTTCATGAGGGATGTAGAGTGAAGCGAGGACTCGTGTAGAGTAAGCTGAACCTTTCCGAATGCGGGGAGCGCCTTCACGTGTTTCCATTGAACGATTGAACGACTGCTACGTCAGTTATGCGTGAGACTTTCATGAATACAGAGGGCGTCAACGGTCACTAAGAATTCGAGCGCTGCTCGGGGAACGTATTCAGCCAGCCCTCACGCTGCACCGCCGCCACATTGACGTGGTTAGCCCGAAAGTACTGCATTTCTCCATCCCTTGATCGTCTCCTTCATCATACCGCACTCCACTCCAGAAACCTTCCCTTTCTCAAATTGACACTGTAACTGTTGAACACCTTGGTCCAGACTTTGAAGGGCTCGCCTGAGATCGATGACAAGCTCCACCAGTGACGTATCAGGAATGCCCGGCCCAAGCGGCCTAAAGTTCACACCCAGCTTAAGTATGAGGCGCAAGTTCGTTGCGTCTCGAGTCCAGTCACGTAGCGTGCGGAGCACATGTGTGATAACATGCGCGTTCGCAATGTCTGTGACCTCCTCTGACATCAGTCCATCCTCGTAACTCCCGTTTCCGAGGTGAAGCGTCAAGGAGGCAAGTGCGGTCGTGTTTGCAGGTGTAATGGCGTCGGTGAACGCATGCAGCGGCGCGAGTATAGCTTTACACCTCTCCTCGATGCTTGTCCTTGGGCATGGTAGGGAAGGGTACCAGAGGATGTGCGGATGCAGGATGATGCAGAACGAATTGGTCGAGAAGAACAGCCCTGCAGTTTCTCTTTGGATTTGTCGGCAGATGCACGTCAACGTAAGTGGGCCACGCCTCGGTGTGACTTGCAGAGGTCCGTAATTGCCGGGATGATCGCCTAATGGAAGCCGGATCTCGACTTCGGCGTCTTGCTGTAGGACCAGGGCGTAGACCTCGTTGCGCAGCTCCGGCGGGATTTTCGCGAGTAGCGATCGGTCCATTATGAAGTTTTCCTTGAGTGAGTATTCGTTGATGTAAGAGCGAGCTGCTGCAGAGCTGAAGATGCCGGCCAAATTTATACAGAAAAGCGCATGTCCCTTTTCATTAGCGTGCTGTCACATGCAGCGTGAGTCAGCCGTGCGCTCACAGTGAGTGGAGGTTCGTTTGTGAGTGTGAGTAGTCAATGTAGCGACCAGGTTTCGATCAACCACGGGAATACTGTTACAGCCGTTGATCTAAGGGTATCAAATGATCCCACCAACGCCGCCCAAATGCTCGCTCAAACTTACACCTACACCTACACGACCCACCCTGATCTTACACCGCCATGCCATCACATGCTTATATCTTATATTGATGCCCGTGATACGGATCCCACACACCCCTGACACTCTCGTTGCTACTCCCCACGACCTTCCGCACCCTCTTCAGCTTCTCCCCACTCGCAGCCTTCAACAACTCGACCTTCTTCAACACCTCATTGGGCTCCATGTTCCGCACACATATCGCTTTCTCGCGGCCGTTGATGTAGTGGCCTTTGATGACGGGGTGTCGGCCGGGTCGGGGGGAGACGGAGAGCTCGATGCCCGGGTTGCGGGCGGCGAAGGCTGGGAGGGTGGATTTGAGGAAGGCGCTGTGAGAAGAAAGGTTTAGTGGGCGAGAAAGGATGGGGGAGGGTAGAGGAGAGTGTGTACTTCATCCCTCTACTGCTGCCGGCCCAGTCGCAGTAGTGGAAGTCGAGACGCTTGCATTGGAGGATGAAGGCGCCTACGCCGTTCTGCAGATCCAGGTCAGCGTTGCACCTCTCACAGCTTTGCGTGGATAAGTACTTGAGGCTTGGCTACCGTTCGTAGGGCTTGTAAGGGCATCTTCACATGCTCACCCCTCGTAAGAGCGAAGGCGCGAAAGGGAATGCTTCCCGAACGTCGCTCAGAAGGCTTGGCATGCCCGAAGTTTGGCTCAAGCTCCGCAGCTCGCTCCTTTGTCCGAAACCACGAGGGCCATCAACATCGACGACCCACGACCCACGACCCAGGACCGACGATCCACGACCGACCACTCATCGAGAAAGGCCGAGTGCTTGCTGAGAGCTCTACGAGTCGTTCGTTGCTGCTGCCTATCTCGTCAACGGGATCGACGCCCGACTGCGCAACCGACGCAACCTCGCCCGGCGCGCCTCACGCGACCAGTGCAGGAAAGCGCGTCGCAAGTAGCGCATCTGGCGACACCATTGCGCATACAC
>Ga0058704_10001114_pt1 | contig 12760 bp, 4 predicted proteins | sample AgamicMgSfe_FD_71363 | JGI IMG/M metagenome (GOLD analysis project Ga0058704, IMG submission 71363) | Agave microbial communities from Guanajuato, Mexico - Mg.Sf.e | ecosystem: Host-associated > Plants > Phyllosphere > Phylloplane/Leaf | place: Guanajuato, Mexico | collected 2012-05-30
AGCGTAATCGCGGCACAGTCTTTGTGCTGCCAATTCTTCGGCCACATCTTTTCTCTCGGAGCTTCGAGTGGGGTGCTGCTCACCGGTGCGGGAGCTGCGCTGGCACTCAGTGCTGAATCATCTTTGCAGCAGCACCTGCAGCGCCAAGAGGAAAACTCGGAGCCCACAGATGTATTCTGGCTGTTGATGAAAATGTTGTACTATTGGAAGACTTACTCATTGTATGTTGTGTGGTTGACGCGGGCCACTGCTCTCAGGACCTACTCCTCGTTCCTCCACCATCTATTTCTAAGTCCTGACGGACGACCAACCTGCCGTCAAGTGAACTCCGTAGACTCGGACCTTCCGTCATCTGTGGTCGGTAGGCAAACACGAACTGCCTTGGAGATGGCCGACAGTACGCCAATGACGTGAATTGAGACGAGCGCGTCACAGCTGTTCTGTAGGTCTCTCTTATTGTTCGCAAGCGGCGGGATTCAACTTTAGAGATCTCTCCGATATGCACACCGCTGTCAATTGCTCGACGTAGCAAAGCGAATCGAGGAACAGAGATGGAGAGGTGGAGAAGGTCGGGCCTCGTTCTTATTACGCGTTCTGCTCACCTCAGGCAGCAAGATTCGCGCCAGGCAGTTGTTCGAAACTGCGCATTTCAAACAGTCTCTCGTGTCTAAACCTTTCGCATAACACATAACGGTCTGTCGCACTTGAAGGTAAAGGAGAGTGCGCTGTTTTGCTCCGCGGGCGATCGACCGCAAAGTGTTCATCATGTCATCTCTCACATTTGGCAGAACAATTCTCACATTTAGCAGTTCACCTCTCACATTCAGCAGTTGCTTCGACGACTAAATCAAACATAGGGTATTCCTCAGCAGCTCACATCCTCGAAAAACGCCAGACGTCCTTCTCATGACCTTGCTCATCAAAGACGCCATAACTGAAGATCCTCCTGTACACCCGTCGTAATCCAAGCCATGATAATTACGATAGCTTGGAAGAAGCCGAAAGTGTGGGCAGTCTGTGTCTACAAGAACACACCACTCCCGAGAAGCAAGCACAGCTTAGACAAACTCGTACTCCTCATCCGCGTCCGGAACGATGACCGGGCTTGACTTAGCCTTCTTCTTGCTCGTCTTGCCCAAGACCACCTCGCCCTCGATGTCCAATAGCTCATACTCCTCTTTGACCAACTTGACGGTCTCGCGATCTTCAAACTTCTCGACCGCCTTGGCAAGGGCGACGTTTAGGATCTGGCTGCCATGGGATGGGCCACGGTTCGCATCAAATGAGTACATAACACCCGCATCTGCTGAAGGGGAAGGCGTGTCGTCGCGGTCGGAAGACGAGTTGGACGAGTCATCGGATACCGCAGTGCTCTCAAGCATGTCTTGCTTGCGAGTCACTTTAGCGCCGTTGTGAAGAGCGGCGACGGCGCCTTTGGCCTCACGACGCTTCGCGTTGTATTCGCTGCTACCAGTCAATACCATGCTACGACAGCAAGAGAGGTTATACTTACGTCTCAGACGGACGGTGAGGCCGCGGCTTGCCTCCAGCAGCTCTGCCAGTGGTGGCGGCTACACCGAGGGCCCACTTGTGCTTGCGAGCAGCGTCGCGTTTGTAGTCTTGGGCAGTGCTGCGGAGGTCGGAGGTGGAGAAGGTCTGCTCAGAGGACATTGTGATGGCTGTGCTTGGTATTGTCGATCTTGTGCGGTGTGGTAGATTGGCTGTTGAAGGTCTGGCGTAAGCTGAGGCTGTGCAGTTGCCGAACAGTGGTTGGATGGGTGAAGAGAACGATGCTTTGTTTCCAGGTGTAAGATATGCTTAGGGCGCGTGAGCTTATTGAGAACAATGAACGAAACAGAAGCTACGTGACGAGTTTGGAACGACGAGCTGGAGGCAGGAGCGCCTGCGATGAACGTGACTCCGTTGGCTGACTCACGAGTCCGAGGCGCGGTTGCTGATGTCTTGACACCGTGATGGCTTCCCGGTTGCTTTGAGCTGTTGTTGCCTTGATGGAAGGATGTAGGGGCGCGTGCGGTAGCCGTATGTTTGGATAAAGGGGATCAGCACGGCAGTGAGGTAGCCAGTATAAACAAGGCTCTCTTTATCAGCCAGCCGCGGCCGCGTACGACATGAGGGAAGCTCGAGCTTCGTCGAGCTGGCCTACAACCGGGGAGTGTGGGGTGGCGCTTGCCTGATGACCTACGCCGTGAACATGCTTCACCGTTCGTTCACAGAGCTGTCTAAACGCGCGCGCCCGACTGGTCAGCTGCTTTTGCTGTTCTAGCGTTCACACGTCGATGGACTGAAACCAGCTTTGTTGGTCAGCCACGACTGGCCCACGAGATGCGTCATAAGGTCACGGCGCATCCCGAACCCGCATTATGCGAGACATCGGCACGTGCATAAACTGTTCCTCTCACTGCAGCGTCGAACTCGACGAAGAGTATTGACCTCAAAGTGCAACGACAGAGCATCAATAGCCTTGATGCTCAAGCCGCTTGGTGTTTCCAGATCATTTAGTTACATTCTCCGCATGAATGCTGGACTTCAAGCTACTGTATTGCCCGCTACCAGGCAGAAGGCTTGGATTGGCCGTGCAATAAGGAGCGGCCACGAATATTAGTGCCGACCCTTACGCAAATACATCAAGATTGTCCATAGACATACGAACAGAGACCGGGCTGCCTGCCGTTGCAGAAGCAGTCCATGGACCATCGGCGTTATGGTACATACACACTCGGTGCATGAACTTCAGGACGTCGGATAGTAGGACAATTGCGTATCTTACATGCACATCCATTGCTCAAAGCATCTGCAAACTGCCATGCAGGCAATGTCTTTTTGAATATCACTCAGAAGTGTCTGTCATATGCGAGCGGCTACCTACTGCGGCTTCTTGCTTCCATCGTCTACCACCTTCGGAGGCGTCGGGATCTCTATATCATCCAACTGCCACTCCATACCAATGTAGCTATCACTGACAACCACCACCTTCAATTTTCTCTCTACGTCGGAGTCAGGTAGCTTGATCACCGCCCTCGTAGACGGTCTGCTCGCAACCCCACCCTGCTTCTTCTGCCCCGGAGAAGACCAGCTGACTCTCTTCAGAGCTACGATGTCACCCTTGGCTGCATCTGAGACGATGACGAAGTAGCCTTCGGTCTGCGGCTTCGGATAGCAAGGCGCGTAAATGCGGTGCTCAGAATCCTGTACTGGGTTGAGGCGCGCCAGGTTGACAGTCAGGCCGAGGGCGTTGACGTTCGCCACGTTGATACGTAGCTGTGGCAGCTGACCCAGAGCTTTGAAGATACGGGCATGCGAAGCATTGGGCAACCCAAGTCGCCTCAACGCGCTTGCCATCTCCTCCTTGGGCGCTGTAGTAGCCTCGACAAGCGTCCTTGGCTTGCTGTCGTCATCTGCCATCCGCTTCTTCTCAACATCCACCTCAACACTCGGAAAGATAGCCAATGGCCCGTCTTCCGGCCAACGAGCAGACTTGACGCACTGCAGCAGCATCATCATCATGCGGCAGCTCTGCAGGTAACCCATCTCCGTCAGCACGTCGATGCTGGCTTGGATAATACGGATGGCTTGGTCGAGCACAGAATTCTGATCGCCAACGTAATCGCTGATCGGAAGGTTGATGCGAGAGAAGTGCGCTTGCAGGAGTAAAAACGCCTTGACGTGAGGGTCCCACATCGGCATACCGAATGACTCTGCTTTCAGCGGCAAGTTGTTTGACAGCTCAACATTGATAAGATCTTCATTGTGGCGCACTGGCAGCTCATCGTACTCAGTGGCTCTCGACATCCAAGACAGCACATCGTTGAAGGATGCCGTAGGCTTAGCATGCTGCGTGAGCATACGGATGGTCTTGTGGGCCAAGTAGTAGTACGACATGATCTTGCCAAGAGCCGTGGGGTCGATGTCGCCGTTGCTGTGGATGGTGAGACAGTTGGATTCCGCAAGCTCATTGAGCGACTTGTCGACCATCTCGATCATGTAGTCGTTCGCGGCTTGCTGTGCCGCAATTGTATTGTTCTCCTCAGCCGCAATCTCTAGGCCGTAGTAGGAGGGGTTCTTGTGTAGCCGGCGGAAGAAGAACGTCCAAGTCAGATAGTCCAAAGCATCCTGTTTTGTGCCAATCGTCTCCGCTGATACCTCGGCACCCAAGTGGTTGTCTAGCACATTGTGCAGTGACGACTCGACCGGAAACCCAGTATGCAAAAAGTGCTTATAGAACGCCTTCTTCGAGTCCTGCGTGAAGATGCGAGCAATGCCCGAGGTATCGAACTGTGGCCTGCCGGCACGTCCAAGCATCTGCAGTACATCGGTAAGATCCATGTCCTTGTACCCTTCAATCTTAGCGTCGAAGAACTGCGTGCCTTTGACGACAACCAGGTGAGCAGGCAAATTAACACCCCAAGCAAGCGTACTAGTGGCGACGAGGATCTGAATTTTGTTGTTCGCGAAGAGCTCCTCAGCCAGTAGCCTGTCCGACTCAACCAACCCAGCATGATGCAAACCGATACCGAAGCTCAAGGCTTCCTTCAGTGCTTCGTCCTTGACACGCGCAAGATTGAGTGCCAGATCATCTTCCGACATGCGCACAAAGCGGCGAGGGTTATCTTCCATACCGCATAGGTTGATGAGATCGCGTGCTGTCAGTCTGGTCTGTCTCCGCGATGCCACGAACACAATGACTGGCTTGTCAGGTGAATGCGACTTGATAGCAAGGAATGTCGGCCTGTTCATGCTCTGCATCAATGGACAGAAGCCACGTTGTTGAGGGAACCCATCGATGTAGATCTCGAGCGGGACAGGACGAACAGAGTGCCGGAAGTTGAACAAGCCCTCTTTGACACCCAGCCAGTTTGCAAGGTCCATAGCGTTAGCGCAAGCCGTGGACATGCCGACTATTCGCACCGAGCCCTTCTTCTGCGAGGCGATGTAGTTCATACGACTGACGATGATCTCCAAGATTGGTCCTCGATCTCCACCAAGCAAGTGAATTTCGTCGATGATGACCAGGCTGACTTGCTGGACGTAACTTCTCGTCTGCCAGCTACGAGAAATACCGTCCCACTTCTCAGGCGTTGTGACGATGATGTCTGCGTCTCTGATTGTGCGGGTATCAGGCGTGTTGTCACCAGTCAATTCGACGAGCTTCAAGCCCATCTGCCTTGTCAAGCGCTTGCTCCAGTCTTGCACACGCTCTCGCACAAGCGCCTTCATGGGCGCAATGTAGACCACTTTGCTGCCTGGCCGCTCACGGAAGGCCCACCACATTGCCAGCTCGGCCGCGATAGTCTTGCCGGAACCGGTAGGCGAGCCCAATAGAACATTTGCGGGAGTGTGGTACATGCAATGGAATAGTTGCGTCTGCATTGGGTTGAAGAACTGAAAGCGTTGGCTATAGATCTCCTCAAGCAGTGGGTTCTTTAGCGCCTTGATTGGCAACGGCTGCAGGTTGAGTAGGTCAGTGTAGACGCTCTCAGTATCCGGTCTGATGAGATGCTGGAACGAAACGGGCGTCACACTCTCCGCACCTAGCCATCGATCGCTGACTGCTCGCACGTAGATTTGGCTCGGCAACGGGTCCGAAAGCGGAATCGTGAAGTTGAGCTCATGGTCATCGTAAAGCTTCCTACGACTCAGGATGAAGAACTCATGATGATAGATCTCGCTCGTCTCCGAGTTCTCGACCCAGATCCAGTAGCTCTCGCTCTTGCCGTGATGACGATCGTTCCACCTGAAGTCCGGTGTGATGAAGAGCTTAATGCGCAGCACGTCTCGGTTCAGAGGCGCCATCTCAGCCTCGACCGTCAAGGTTGGGAAGTTGTCCAGCAGCTTGGAAATGGTGCCGCCCATCCTCTGATTGTGCACCAAGCTTCCGATCTCTGCAGATTCCATGTCTCGTAGCGAGTCGATTGACGCCGACGAGCCCTTCTCATCCAGATTCCTCATTACAGCCTGCGGTAGATCGAACTGCCGGAACGGATGCTCATAGGCCCACACCCTCTTCTCGATACTCTTGCACATGCTGAGCAGCACCAAGCACTGATAGCCCCATCGCCTATTCAACGCAATCTGGAAAAGTGCCCTACATATTCTAGCCGCATTCTGAGCGACATACGCTGTGTCACTAACAAGCGTAAAGTCCTCGAGACGTGCGTTCGAAATGTATGACTGCAGCAGAACATTCGTCTTGCCTTGCTGCGTGCCAATACCTCCCTCGATAGCGCAAGGCACATCTTCCTTGAGGCGCGTAAGCTCTTTCTGTTCGGTCTCGCGCGACTGAATATTGTCGAACTCGCCGGACATCGAGATCATCTTCAGCACGTCGGCCTCTGTGGCTTGTGGTCGCATCATGGTATTGAAGATCTCGACGCTCGTCTGCAGGACGTAGAACTGGCTGGCAATGCGGCCAACATCCTTCGATCGTAGCTCTTCGGTAGTTTCGTTGAAGATGATCATCTGGCTCTGTTGCAACACTCGCGCAGCCTTGACGATCAGCTCGCGGCGTCTCTGCACTAGGTTCGGATCATTGCTCATCTCAGCCCAGTCAATGCCGTATGCGATCGGGTTGCGCCGCATGCGCACAAAGAGGTAGCTGTAGCCCAACCAGGTGATGGCCTCTGGCACGCTCGTCACAGTACCAAGCGCGATCTCGGCGTTCAAATTATCCACCATCTTCTTGCTGAACTGCGACTCAATCGGCTGCTGCTGCGTCACAGCCGTCAGGTAGTGTTGCAGCTTGTCCTGCGTCGTGAGAATCATGCCAATACCGGTATCCTGGAACTGCGGCCGACCGGCGCGACCGAAGATCTGCAGTACATCGAGGATGCCTAGATCGACAAACTTGCCGGCTTCAGCGCTGTACAGCTGCGTGCCCTTGATGACGACGGCCGCTGCAGGTAAGTTCACACCCCAAGCGAGCGTTGCAGTACAGCAAAGTACCTTCAGCACACCCTCACCAAAAAGGCGTTCAACAAGATTACGGTCCGAACGCGGCATACCCGCGTGATGCGTACCCATACCCTTTGCTACCAGCTCCCTGATCTCCCTGCCCTTCGACTGCTTAACGTCTCGTACAGCATTGGAGTAACCCTCGTGACCAGTCGGGTCGAACAGGTCCTGTACAGCTTCCTCTTGCGCTTTCTCAAGCAACATTTGTGCTGTTTTGACGGTATCTTTCCGGCTATGAACGAACACCATGACCTGGTGACCTTGCTCAAGCTGCTCCCTAACCTTCTCGAAGGCCGTGTTGTCGATGTTGTCTCTGCTTGTCTTCGAGCCAGGCTTGCCTTTGACGCCGATGAAGTGCTGCTCGAGCGGCACCGGACGGAAAGATTGGTCAAAGTAGAAGAGGCCTGCCATGCGGTTGACCTTGAGGAAGTCCGCCACATCGACATAGTTTGGCAGCGTAGCGCTGAGCCCTATAATACGAATAAGACTCTGCGTACTCTCGACCTGTCGCTCGGTACGGGCCACAAGCGATTCCAGTACAGCACCACGCTCATCGTGCAGCATGTGCACTTCATCGATGATCAGCAAGCGTACCTTCTGCACGAGCTCAGTGTCACCGGTGCTCTTGCGAGTTACGACATCCCACTTCTCCGGCGTAGTGACAATGATCTGCGTCTGCATGATCTCCGCCTTCGTAAGTTGCATATCACCAGTCAGCTCGCGGACTTGGATGCCGAGCCAAGCGAGCCTCTTGCCCAGCTTCTCGGTAATCTCAGCAGCCAGCGCCTTCATTGGCGCTACGTAGACGATCTTGAAGTCTTCGGTATGCGCAATGAAGTCCGTCGCCTCCGGGTGTTCAACAGGGCTGGGCTGGATGTTCTTCGCCACCGTGTTCAAGATGGTAAGCATGGCTGCATCTGTTTTACCGGCACCAGTAGGAGCACAGATAAGCATATTCTCACTCGTCTGGTATGCAACAGGATACACCAAGCTCTGCATGCGATTGAGCGTTTTGTAGCCCTTGAACGTGCGCGTACACAGTCCGTCAAGTTCGCTGATCTGGATGAGCTTCTGCTGCCTGCCCAGTACGCCGACCTTCGCAGCGGGTATGCTGTACTCCTCGTAGTGATCGCGTTCTAAGCGCTCGCTACCGAACGGAAGCGAGTACTTCTTGCCCTGCGAAGAGAGGGTGTTGCCAGCATCGTGGACGCGGTAGACATGCGGATATTGCTCCGCAGATCGATTCTGAGCCGCACCAAGAATGGCCGTCTTGTGCTCGAGGTCGGCTTGACGGAGGCGAGCATCCCTCTCTGCCTTGGACAGCAAACCAGACGGAGGCTTCGCGGGCTGTGCTAAAAGCTGCTTGCGGTATGCGATGATGTCCGAGACGAGGTCCAACTCTTCGAAGCCCAGCATATCCGCTAACGTCATCTGTAGCTCCTCATCACTGCTGTCTGACGCCAGTATAGCAATGATCTGCTCCTGCAAAGCGTTCGCGTCGAGCCCGCTGCCCCTCCTTGCCACCTCCTCGCATCTCTTGCTAAGCCAATCTCGTGACCCAACAGTCACTGCTGCATGGAGATCATCTGCCACCGGCCTCTCTGGTGAGACGCTCTCCTCGCTGTAATCCTCCTCGTCGTCCTCGCTGATCAGGTCCCAGATATCGTCGCCTGATAAGGCGGGAGACAGGTCGTCGTTGTCCAGCTCAACGTCCTCGCCGTACTTGTATCCATCTACATCACCGTTCGGCTGTGGTAACTTCAGGTCTGCGATGGCCGCTCGCATCGCCGCCAATTGCTCGAGCCATTTCGAGGCCGCTGTATCTGCGGCGGGTGCCATGTTGAAACTAATCCAGCTGATGCTTGAGCGAGACGAGTTATTGAGAGAATTCAAGAGCAATCAAGCCGAGAAAAGGTTACATTACCCCCTTACGGCGGTGTCCGAAATTGTTACCTGACCGTAACACAGAAACACAGCGCGCAAGTGAACGCTAGAAGTGAATGACGGGACGGTTTGGACTCGGGATCTCCTATCGCAGCTTATCGCCACGTGAATCGGTGGGGCGAACGCGAAGCGCGCTAAACTTCGCGATGGAACATTGGGGAGCATTTACGCCCACCTCCCTCGCTCGTTCTTCGCGGTACGTTGTCGATAATACAGCTGGCCTCACGATCATGGTGCGTCACATCATGGAAACCCGGAAGACCAAACATGACTGACTGTTCCGCAGGAGAGCCCACACGAGCACCAGCAGAGCCTCCTGCTCTCGCGTATTATCACCAACGTGGTATGCTTAGTCCCACTTCTCTTCTCCAAAACTGAACGCTCATATGGCTTTGTAGGAGAAACTCAACGAGGCCGTCATGGTGCTCAACAAGAGTCTCCAGGTACGCCACGAGTCCGACCCTTGATATCACATAGCGACTCACAGTAAGCCAGGAAATCAACGTCCAGAACATGAACGTCGAGCTGGTGGCGCAGATGTTCAAAAACTACCAATCGAACGTGCTGTTCCATCTAGAAGGTAAGTTCGACAGCATGCACGCGTATGAAATATGTGACTGACATGCTACAGCCACCGACAGTCTTAAGGAGCCATCGTGAGGAAAGGAGTAATGGTAGAGAGGAAGATGGAAGAGTGATGCATTTCATTTCTCATGATACCCAAGAATGTGTTCCAATCGTAACCACGCATCTCAAATTTCGACAGTGGGCACCTTCACATTGCTCCTTAACTGCGTTCGACATGCGTATCTCTAAACAGCATAACCATGGGTATCCCTGGAACGCCTATCCGCACGCATCGCAAAACTAAGTGAAGGACAAGGTCGTTCATACGCACTCGTTCGCCGTCTCCAAACCATGTGATCTGTCCCACCGTCCGGTACCTCATGCGCGGGAGGCGTGACAGTTCGAAGCGACGCAAGTGTCGTCGTCAGCGTCGAAGATAGAATCATCTGTTCTGCCCAACCCTGCCTATACGCCGAAGCCAACCGCCGCGAGGACAGCGAGAACAAGGGCGAGTGAAGCTCCAGAAGCCTTTCCTACAGCGCCAGATGACTTTGTATGACTCGCCGAAGGTGTTGTTGAGGCAGATGTCGCCGCCGTCGCCGCCGTGGAGCTGATCTGCGAAGTCGCAAAGGCTGTCGGCACTGGTGGTGTATATAGCCCGGTACTTTTTGTCGTGGTTGCATTCCTCGTCGCTGAAGATATGATTGCGGAGGCTGTAGTAGTAGCATAGTAAACACTGCTGGCCGACGCCAAACTAGCATTACTCGCCGCCCCAGCCGTGATGTTAAAATAGTGACTCTCGAATTGCTGCTGTGACCCCTCATCAAAGACACTGAAGAAAAACACGTTGCCTTTAGATAAGTCATATAGACCGGCGACATCGACTAGCCAGGAGAAGCTCTGCGTTGTCGGAACTGAGTAGCCGCCGGGCAGGTATTGGGAGCTAGCGTTGTTGTTTTGCCATAGAACGGCGGAGATCTTGGTCCAGTTGGTCTGCCACTGCATGGTCATTATGTCGCCCTCGGTGTACACGTAGTTGGCGGTATAATTGCTCGAGCTGGAGTAGGCCATAGGCGGTGGGGAGATAAAGTGGTTCCAGTAGGCTGCTGAGGCGACGTTGGGTAGCAAGGCTCCGATGGTGAGGATAGCGAGGCGCACAAGAGCATTGATTCGGAAGGCCATTTTGTTGATAAGTCCTTCCTTCTCACAGATGGTGAGTGGCAAGAAGCAATTGTATGGATTCAGGATGCAATTGGAAATGAGGAATCCGACAGAGAAGTGGAAAGAACTGCTCCTTATGCATAGGTACTCTGATGTTCTTTTCATAGCAATAATGGTAGCTCAGCCATCTGTGCCGCCTGTCTCTCAGAGGCACAGCATTACGCCATGCGTCTGAAACCGCAGCTGACAACGCCTGCAGCCTGCAGCGAGGCTGAGCAATTGAAAGGATGGACATCTGCGAGAACCCAACATCGCAAAAGCGCGGCACGGTCAAAGATGGTGAGATAGTACAGTACGTGTTGGGAGGTGAAGAGATGTTGTCATTTCTTGTCCATGTTGTATTGTGAGTGGAGTTGAAGAAAGAGGAAGGCACGGTACCATAAGAAAGTTATATTGAGCGCATGTGCATGTGATAGCGCGACATGGCCTGTGCTGTCGCGGAGCTTGCTGGCCTGAGGCAGGACGATCGATTGAGCATAGGTTCATACCTCAAATGTTGAGAGGATTAGATGCTCGAGCTGGTGGTTACACACATCGATCAACAGGGGAAAGACATGTGATTAATCCAAGAGATCATCATCATCAATAGCGACGATGCCTCACTTCACCGTCCCCATCGAGACGCAGTCTGGCCGCAACTCGCCCAAAGCACCGCCAACGAGCATCTACACTGTTAGCGAGCCGCCATATCAAGGCCAGCTGCCCACCAATACTGAAGCATACCGTCGCAGCTCACGGGACACGGCGATCATCATCGACAATGGCTCTTCAAGCGTTCGCGCGGGCTGGCAGACCGATGCGACACCACGCCTACAATTCCCATCACTCATGGCAAGATACACCGATCGCAAGCTCAATCGCAAGTTGATGTTTGTGGGGAGCGAGATATATTTCGACGGCACTGCACGAGGGCAAGCGAAGAACGTCTACGAGCCGGGCAGCAACATCGTCAACAACTGGGACGTGCAGGAAGGTGTATTGGACTACATCTTCATGAAGCTCGGGATAGACGGGAGGGGTGGCGGCGTGGATAGGCCGGTGGTCATGACCGAGCCGCTTGCCAACACGGGATATACGCGGAAGGTTATGAGTGAAATATTGTACGAGCTGTATAGTGTGCCATCTGTCGCATACGGCGTGGATAGCTTGTTCAGCTATAATTACAATGGCGGTAGCACTGGCCTGGTAGTGTCGAGCGCGAACATGAGTACGCATCTTATACCAGTGGTGGATAGACAACCTCTTATCAGCCATACGACGCGGTTAGACTGGGGTCGGGCACAATGTGTTGAATACATGACGCGCTTGCTGAAGACCAAGTACCCAGGCTTGCTTGCAGCAGGCAAGATCAACGAGGCGCAGATCGAAGACATGGTGCGGGCACACTGCTATGTCAGTCAGGACTATGACCAAGAAATGCTGCGCATTCTCGACTGGACCGGTCTGGAAGCGCGCGACCACCTCGTGCAGCTACCGTATCAAGAGAAGGAGGTCATACAGAAGACTGACGAGGAGATTAAGCGAGCAGAGGAAAAGCGGCGCGAGGGTGGGCGGCGGTTACAGGAGCAAGCAGCCAAAATGCGGCTAGAGAAGCTGATCAAGAAGGAGCAGGAGCTTGAGTGGTTCAAGGAGCTGCAGATTAACGTGCAAGATGCCCCAACTAAGAAAGAGAAGCAGAAGCTGCTGGAAGAAGAGGAGTTCCGGGACGAGCTTGCCCTTGATCGCAAGATCAAGGAGATGGAGAAGAGTATCCGCAAGCAGCGAAATAAGGATGTCGGTGATATGGAGGAAGAGCCTGAGGAGGCACCGACATACCCGCTACTGGATGTCCCAGATGAGGACCTGGACGAGGATGGCATCAAAGCGAAGAGAGCACAGAGGCTTCTAAAGAGCAACCACGAAGCTCGCGCAAGAGCGAAAGCTGAGAAAGAAGCAGAGAAAGCTCGCCAAGCCGAGATTCAACGCCAGGATGATGCACGCCGAGCAGTAGATCTCGACGGCTGGGTGGAAGAGCGTCGTGCTGCACGTCAAGCAGCGATTCAGCGAATCAAAGACCGTG
>Ga0058704_10001116_pt1 | contig 12751 bp, 11 predicted proteins | sample AgamicMgSfe_FD_71363 | JGI IMG/M metagenome (GOLD analysis project Ga0058704, IMG submission 71363) | Agave microbial communities from Guanajuato, Mexico - Mg.Sf.e | ecosystem: Host-associated > Plants > Phyllosphere > Phylloplane/Leaf | place: Guanajuato, Mexico | collected 2012-05-30
ACGAAATTGCGCGGAACTTGGATCGGCTGGTGTTCTTTGCGAGGAAGAGGAATCATAAGTTGTTCAAGCATGCGCCGGCACTGGAAGGCCTGTGGGCTGGACGTATGGATGAGGGGATTGTGAGGTGGACTAAGTGGCGGATGAAGCTTTGGAAGCTGAGGCCGAGTCCTTGGGTTGGTGGGAATGAGGTGCAGCATGGAACGAAGCAGGTCCAGAGTGCCGATGGCGGAGATGGCTCGTCGGATGCTGAAATGAGTCAGTTCGAACCTTTTGTTGTGCCGAGAAAGGTGGCATCTGATACCGCGGACCAGGTAGTACTCCGGCAGGAGATCGACCGAGAAGCTGAGCAGGATATCGACAAGGACGAGATCAACGACAGGTTCGAAGACGAAGATCATGAGGAGCCGCTTAGTCTCGACGCGCAGCAGTGCAACTTGTTACCGGATGCCGTCCCCTCCGACAGCATTGAGATGGCAGATACCGGGAGGGTGGTCTTGCCCTCAATGGACAGTACGCAAGACAACTCATCGTTATCGCGTCTATGTGCGGCTGCAAGCACCACGGATACGTCTGCACCCGGTCGCCCGGGGAAAGCAAGAAAGGGCCGCGGGAAATGAAATGGAGGGTTATGATCGAAGTGTACATATAGCTTCACATGTGTGCAGGAGATAACGGCGTGGCATACATAGCTTCAATTACGTAGATAGAGAGATACCCCGAAGCGTGCCCGCTACCATCTTGCTCTTGGTGAACGATCTTGCAAAATTTACGATTCACCTGGCTGCGAAGGGAAACCCGGAGGAGGTGGTGAGCTATGGTTCCTTGCTTAACTTCATCAAGTTTCGTTAGTGAATGAAGATGCACTCCCCCTAGCGTCCGCCTCCAGCGGGCCAATGACACTCCAGTGTGGAGACCGCACACCTTCGCGCTAGCGGAACAGAAACATTCGATTCGCTGCACCTTTGATGCGATCGTCTCAAGAACTCTCGAAGTACACCTTTGTCACAGGGGACACTACTCTTCGTTTACTGAAGACTCGCAAAAATCGTTGGTACTGAGTGAAATTTCCAGCAAAGGTCCCTCGAGCGAAGCGGCCGAAATGGCGGCGGTGGAGGAAGAGATTGCGAACCAAGGACTCACCAGCACGCTGAAGGATCTATTCTCTGGTGCCGTGGGCGGTGTGGCGCAAGTGTTGATAGGTATGCAACTGATCACGTTTCTTCGGCTCTACAATTGTCAAAGCTTCTTGACTTACCATTCTCGATGGATCGCAATACTTGAGTGCCAATCGTTTCAAAGTTCCGTGTCGAAAACATCGCGATCACGGTTACTCTACCTTTTCTACGTGTAGGACAAAGTGCTAACAGCTACGCAGGTCAACCTTTTGGTAAGCCCGTATCTTAGACACACGGTGCGCTAGCGTTCTAATATATGCAAGATATTGTAAAGGTCCGCCTTCAGACGACGACTCAGTACAAAGGTGCGCTCGACGGCGCGACTCAGATCCTCAAGAACGAGGGCGCGGCAGCATTCTACAAGGGAACGCTTACACCACTGATCGGTATCGGTGCCTGCGTCTCTGTCCAATTTGGCGCGTTCAACTACGCCCGCAAAGCCTTCGAGGCGCAGAATGCGGCAAAGCAGCACAAATCCGTTGATGCGGTAGCACATCAACAGCAGCCCTTGTCATATGGGCAATACTATGCCGCTGGCGCCTTCGCCGGTATATCCAACACCGTCCTCTCGTCACCCATCGAGCACATCCGTATTCGGCTGCAAACCCAACCACACGGCGCTAACCGCCTGTACAGCGGTCCTCTAGACTGCATCCAAAAGCTCTCCCGCTCGCCCAGTGTCGCCAGGGGTCTCTACCGCGGTACCTCCGTCACGGCGCTAAGAGAAATTCAAGCCTACGGCTTCTGGTTCCTGACTTTCGAATACCTCATGCACTCGGACGTTAAGCGCAACAACATCAAACGCTCTGATATTCCGACATGGAAGATCGCCTTCTATGGCGCCATCGCGGGTGAGATGCTCTGGATCGCTTCATACCCTTTCGACGTCGTAAAGTCGAAGATGCAGACGGATGGGTGGGGTGAGAAGCAGAGGTACAAGACTATGCGGGATGCGTTTTCTCAGACGTACAGGCAGGAGGGTGCAGCGGGGTTCTGGAGGGGTATTGGGCCGACGTTGTTGAGGGCTGCGCCGGTTAGTGCGGGGACGTTCGCGACGGTGGAGTTGACTATGCGGTTGATCTCGTGAAGGAGCGAGTGAGGCGCTACTGTAGGCATTCAAGGTGCTCAAAGCATGGCAGGCTTGCTGTGTTATGAAAGCTGGTGTGCGGCATGCCATCTGTTGCTACAATGTACAACACGACAATGTCAGTGACAGCATCTTCTTGTAGTATCAGTTCTTGCAGGTGTCAACGGCTCTGGATGCGCTGGTGAATTGATGCTGGTGGTCCCACTTCCTTTTAGACCATTGCTGCTGACAACTCGCAATATCCACTCCGTTCGTTTGTCCTGAATCGGTGCTGAATCGTCCCAATGATAATCCTCTAGCGTGCAAACTGGAGGGGACTGCCAGCGTATGCAAACTTTAGTCTGAGGACCCTGATCTCGCTCTTTGCATGATCAAGCGGATGGCCTGGATACCTTAAGGATTGATCGCTTTACGACTGCTCTTCGCGTGGGTCTTGTTTCGTAAATCTCACTGAGGTGTCGAGTGTCCTGGCAGCTGCCTCGGCTTGTGCAATTACTTTCCGTGGTAAGGTCGGTTGAAGGTTCAGAAGACAGCAGACGCTATGAGGCTGCCTGTCAGAGCTCCAGGTGGGGTATGCACGCATACCGTGGGGTGATGGACGAGATCTAAAAGACGAGCGCTTGCATATGCTGCTGCTACAACTTCTTCACACCTACCTTTATGAATCACAACATGATGAGGGTTCTTCCGTTCGAAGACAGATACAATAGTAGACTGTCAGACTGCCAGGATCACTACACTTGCCGGATTCGTCTAGTCTTTTATATCAGCACTTGCTATACTTTTGACGAATAGTACCTTGATGTAGGCTTTATTTTCCTCGAATCGGTTACTAAACTCTAGCCAGGAAACCCACCTCTCGCCATCTTCTTCGCTCGCTGATCACGGCGGTTATGGTTCGCCCTGCTGCCTTTGCTCGCCTCTTTCCTCCTCTGTGCAGCGGCCGTGCTTGGGTCACTCGATGGTCCTGCAGCACTACCTCCTCTGCCGCGTCCACGACTACCTCCGCCACGCCCACCTCGGCCCCTGGAACCACCTCTGCCGCCCGGTGCGTCTGAGTCTTCCGTCTCCGTCCCGGCTGGGCTCTCCCGGTAGGCTGTGCGTCCAAGCTCGGTCTGCTTGCCATCGAAAGCGCCGAAGCGTTCCTCAAGTTTCCTGAGCCGCCTCGGATCGCGCTGGAGCATGATTGCCCAACCCTCAATGGCCTCATCTGTCATACCTGTCTCCGACTTGAGCGCGGCGCGGGCCTGGCCTTTCCGCACATCAAACGTGCGTCCTAATAGCTCAGGCGATGCTCTGTAGGCTTGGAAGAGAGCCATGTCGTTCTCTTCTTGCGTTACCTTTGCCGATGGCCCAGGTTCGCCGTCTGGATGCGCGGTATCGATCGTGCCGCCTACATCTTCGACGTCGTACGTATCGTCCCGCTCGTCGTCGTCGGCATCAAAGGCAGCTAGAGCCGACAGGATGGCAGCTTTGTTCGCAGGTCCTGATTCCTTGCGCTCTGCTTTCTTGCCGATATGCAAACGCGATGCATCTGCTGACAGCAGTTCGTCTTCGTCAAAAACATTTCGTCTGTCCGGTATGAACGGCTCTGGAGGCGGTGGCGTTGAGCGAGGCGCAAGGTGCTCGATCTCTTCTTGTGGATCTGACTCGAACACAGGTGCCTGCTCAAATCGATCAAGCGACTGCAGATACGCTGGTAGTGACTCATCGAGCAGATGAGCTGTGACTTGCTCTACGTTCTCGTTATACTCGTCCAGCAGCCTTAGAATGAATCCAGATCCAAGATCCGGGAATAAGTCTTGAATTTGAGTTACCAGGCTCATACGATGCACATGTAGCTCGCCATCCACCTGTCGTGCCTTGCCCTTGCCCTTACTGACAGTACGGCGGACCGGTCTCTTCGGTCGCGCTATGCTCGGCATCCGGTAGGTCTCAAGCGTGTCCAACAGCTTAGCCAGTCTTTCGGCACCCTTGCCCGTGACTGTACGCCTAAGCTTCGCCACGAGCGGTGTGTTCGTGACCAGATCAGCCAGAAGCGAGGGTCTGCCACCCTCGCTGTCTGCCTGGCTCTTCAAGTCATACAGACCATCCGATAGTAGAGAAACATTTGGCGTCTCTGTCTTGACAGTAGAAGCAAGCCCAACATACGCTACAGTGACGATCGGCTTCCTCTGTACGGCGTCCGTGAGCTTGCCATAAGCTGCGGCCAGAGCGTCCAAGAAGTCGGACCCGGTTACGAAGAAAGAACCGGCATCTGCAGAGGCTCGCAGCACGGGAGCAAGCACTGTAAGATCTGTGGTAGCAGCGGTTGGGTCGGATGACTCCAAGCGCTTCGTGAGAATATCTTTCTGCATCTGGAAGGCATTCTCGAGTGAAGCACCTTTCCGCTTCCAGAGGGTGTCCATCAACCTAGCAAGGGCGGCAGTGCGTATGTGAGCATAGCAAAAGGCCGAGAGAAAGTCCAAGCTTAGCAGCTCCAGAGGTACATCCGCCTTACTCACTGCGCGGTTAAACAGCAAGAAGCATGTCCTCCGAAGGCTGTTGGCCTTCTCGCTCATAAAGGAGCCATTCCCTGCAGCGTTGATGGCGTTCTCGCGATAAAAGGAGCCGATGAAAGGTGCCAGCTGTCCTCTTGTAGATAGCGAGATTGCGTACTTCCCAGCAGGTAGTCGTAAATGAAGCTCCGCCAGCGTAAGCCATGCGTCCAGACAAGCCTCCCACTCGTCAGGTCCTAGGCTCAAGCGCACATTGGCGGGAGGTATTGGTGCGAGTGGTGGTAGGGAGTCCGCCATGGTGGTCTGATGCGAGTGAGTTGTGTACGGGAAGAGCACTGTGTACTGATACTCGAGGAGAATGCAGACGGGCGCTGGAATGCTGTCAAAGTGTCATGGCGGCGTTCACATGTCAGAAACACCGGACTACCAGGTCCTTGGCCAGAAGAAGTGGCGGTTCCAATGGGGTTGTATTTTGGAAGCGATTTAGATCTTTCCACTTGGAAAACGTCACTATCTCGTTATGGTATTGATTCTCGCAGGCTGTTGATGTGAGGACTTGACGAACAAGATGTCAAGTCCGATGTCTCGGCCAAGATTGACCTTACTGTCGCCAGCCGAGACATCGCTACTACTTTTGTCACGTACTGTCTGTGACCGAACTCTTGGCACGCACAATCTGAACTTTGCGATTTCCCAGCAGCCAGACCATCTTCTCTCCTCACCGTCATCAGTTTGCCGTGCCGCTACAGTGACCGACGTGAGTATCGTAAGAGTCGCATGATAGCGAGATGGTATACTGACAAGTCGCGCAGTCGTGACGGACCTTTCGCATACCAAAACACCTTTTCCAAGAACCCATACCAACCACCCCCAACATGTCGTTCCAAGACCCGAAGAAGACGTCGCAGCTCGACCAGCCGAAGATCCACAAGATCCGCATCACCCTCACCAGCCGTAAGGTCGCTTCACTGGAGAAGGTGTGCAGCGAGCTCATCGAGCGTGCCAAGAGCAAGGAGCTGCGCGTCAAGGGCCCAGTCCGCATGCCGACCAAGAACCTCAAGGTGTCGACTCGTAAGACTCCTTGCGGTGAGGGCTCGAAGACATGGGACATGTACGAGATGAGGTACAGACAAAGCGATGCCAATTTACGGATATGGGTATCACATGCTGACAATGCGACTCAGGATCCACAAGCGCCTGATCGACCTGAACGCACCGACGGAGGTGGTCAAGCAGATCATCATCAACATTGAGGCGGGTGTCGAGGTTGAGGTTACCATTGCTGCATAAGCGCCTTAACGGGCACGCAGCAAAGCAATAATGGGAGGCGACTTCGTCTGGCGCAGATTTAGCGACGAACGAATGCAACAACTTCATCATTGATCAACGCTTCATCAATATTCGGTTTACAAGTCCACACTTCTTTAAATCGGTCTGCCTCAGCAAGTCTTGACGATCGTGTTGATAGTCCTATCACGTACCGTGCGTTCTTCCCTCAGATCTGTTCTGTACTTCCACTGCCGTGGGCGTGTTGCTGAACATCTTATTGGGCATGACGAGAACAGTGAAGCGGTCATGCGAGAGGCTACAACACCCTACCTATCGGGATATCTCATGCCATGCCATGCCAAATCTCAAAGCGCTCTCCACAAAGTACAAATGCAACGCTTTCATGAACCGTCAATGACCTCCTCATCACAATCACAATGACCTATCTGCCACCAATCTGGCCCTTCGGAATGGGTTTGATCCAACACAATGCCACGTTAATGGCAATGACGACGACGCCAATTATCCAAAAAGCCTTCGGCCAGTCCTTGCCCTGGTACCGGAAGATAATGGCAAAGACAATCCCACCAAGATTGCCGCACGCACCAGTGAACCCCGAGACGACTCCGTTCGCATACGGATGTACATGTGGTACCAGCGAGTAGTTCAGGCCATTGGCGCCTTCCAAGAAGAATGAGAGGCCAATACCGACCAGTAGCACCAGCGTGTAAAGCTCGTGCGGGTCCGAAAGGCCGATCGCAAGCAGAAAAACGCCCGTGATGATGCTGTAAGTGTGCAACAAGATCTTCTTGGCCCAGACGCTACCGGTGCTCTTGTACGCGATGTCCGAGACCAAGCCACCAAGAGGTCGGCAGACGACGTTCATGAGACCGAACATGGCGGCCCAGTCACCGGAACGTTGCAGGCCAAGGAACTTGAAGCGGGCGTGATAGTAGTTGCCTAAGATACTGTTGATGCTGAGCTCAGTGCCGAAGGTACAGAAGTAGCAGGCGCCGGTAACGAGTGTCTGTGGCGAGATAACGACGTTGATGATTTCCTTGAAGGAGGGCTTCATCACGATCTCACCGCGGGCCGTGTCGAACATCTGTTGCTCGCCCATCTGCATCTCGTGGTCGTCAAAAGTACCGCGGGTTTGGTCTAGCTTCTTCTCTTCGTCGGATAGTCCGGACGGGGACACTGTGCCGTCGTTGGTCATGTTCTTTTCCTCGGTCACCTCGCCGGGTATATCCGACGACTATGCCCTGGACCTCGTGCTGGCGTAGGTTGTTCTCGGCTACTTGCATGCGGTCGGACCACTTGCCCGTAGGTGTGTCTGGGCAGCAGAGAACTAGGGCTATTGCGACAACAACAATCAAGATGCCAGGGACAACGAACGATACACGCCATGCGGTGTGCGGAGTGAGGCCATCGGAGACCAGGCTCTTGTAGACCGCCGGCATGACAAAGTATGTTATGCCTCCACCAGCGTTACCGAATCCCGCTGTCAACGAATTGGCAGTGCCGACGATGTTCTTGTCGAAGAAGCCCGTTGTCCATACCTGACAAGGGACGAAGCTGCCTCCCAGGATGCCGATGAAAAAGCGTAGAGCATAGAGCTCGCCGACAGTATGAGCAGTGCCAGCGAGAAATGTCGGGATGGCGCCAATGAGCAGACATCCTGCGAAGGTGTACCGAGGACCGAATCGATCGCAAGCTGGGCCAGCTATGAGACGGACCAGTAGAGTAGCGACGAGAGCGATGATGTTGGAGTTGGCGATCTCGTTGGTCGAGAGCTTCAGGTCCTTCTTGATCACGTCGCTGAGTAGTGGTGGGAACGCATACCTACTCCGAGGGTCAGCACGAGAGCGTTCGGAGTGCCGTCAGGTAAAGGAATACGGTGTTACCGTACTTACCAGGACCAGAATGCGATCATGAAGCCGAACCACGAAAAGAAGAATACCCGGCCATGAACGTTGATAGGGTTGAGCAGAGGTACAGAGCGGGCCTTCCTGTTGATCGGATTGACCTCAGGTGCCGCGAAGAGCACCGACGGTGAGAAGACCATCGTGCTGAGTATGTCCTATGCGAGGACTGTCTACCAGTGCCGAGGGTGGGCGTTAGAAGAGGTTGGACGCTTAGGTGAATGTAGAGAAACTCGTAAACAGGCAAAGAGTGCGCGTAGACGAGGGATTTGATGCTGACCGCGAGACGATCGAACAGCATTCGCTCTTAACACTCGCACAATCTTCTTTCTTGCTGTACATCTCCGGTATGGCGCCCACACCAGATGAACTATCATGCACGGGCAAAAGAAACAAGTCCGCATATTTCATCGCTTGTGGAGACATCTGGCGGATGGCACGCTATCGCCATGATCCAGAGACCAGGAGAACGTGTCAAGGTCGACCAGAGCTTGGCATGATAACGGACACGATCCTTGCGTACGTTCGGGTGCAGAAGCGCTGCGTGGGCGTCTTCACCACTTGGCCAATTGTGGCACTAATTGATAACGAGGTGGCTCCATGTCACGTCTAGAACCTTTAGTTCTAAGCTCTGCTGATGAGTGTAAACGCTGTTGTCCCTCATCTAAATTTCCAGCCGAACTCGCAAGACATAATGCCAGCTGTGAAGTCAAAATGCGCACAGGCAGCAGGTATCCAGAAAGCTTTAGTGCAGCACCGTAAGGCGTTCTAAAAAGCCGTGGACGGTTCGTTCGCGCGGTAAGTGAATCCGCTATCGGTTCACAAGCATCGTCGAAGATTGGGGCGTGGCTAAACAGGAGAGATTGGTCTCCCTGCGACTGATGTTTGGCCAGTGATAACGGTATCCGAATGTGGATTGCCTGCAGGCCTAGTCGCGCTCACTGCTGATAAGCATCTCGGCTCTAGCCCAAGGGTCGACTACGGGGTTGTATCGTTCTGGAGACAACCACCAACACACAATTGCGGGTTGCTCGGCCTTCCGTCTGTCTGGACAAGCTGGGTCTCGCCTACACGCTGTGTTGTTGACACTCCTGCTGCTTGAGGAGATTTCTCGGTTTGGCGGTAGACAACCGGTTGACAGTGTATAGCCGACTTCCTCCGTTCACCAGAAGTCCTGCTTTGTTCAGATGCGACGTTTGCGGTTCTGATAATCAGTCAACAGCCGTACTTGCCGCCTCTCCTGTGCGATGTTGGGAAATGGTTGTCGTCGTGGAGGTGTTAACAGATTGGGTTTGGCGCCCTTCTGTCCCGCTCCCGCCTATCATCTAGCCGCTCGCCAATGAGATGTCACCTGGCCTCTCAGCCTTCGTCTTCCTCCTTCATCCGACTACCTTAGCATGAAGAGAAACCTGGGGCGAGCATCTCGTGTGCTAGCAGGTTACAGTGGCATAGCCACCTGTTCGAAGAGACAGATTTGTATTAAGCGTCACCCGGAGGACCAAGTACTCCTGAGAGGCGAGAACGAAGTCACCTGCAAAAGCAAGCTCACCGTTTACGTGGTATTTCACGAACACTCAGCATGGAGGTCATCAAGTCGCAGCAGGTCTGTCATAGTGTCGGAATGGCAACCTTGGAAACTCATGGCTACAATACATCCCAACGACCGGCCTCGCGCGTACAGTATCCTCATCACACGATACCCAGGATGCACTTTTGCGGAAATCTGGCATACAATTTCGTGGGAAAGGGAGCCGCATCATGACACTGGCCGGATTCAATCAGCGGGAGCGACAGCACACAGCGCGACGCTGTAGTCATAGGAGGTTGTAGTGCTTGGATGCGGCGGTTAGACGCATTCCGCAGCACGCCCGAGAGATGAGGTATACGCGCGGGCACACGATACGGTCTAGGTGCTCCTGTTTATCATTCCTCATGTCTTGGCATGTAAAGTGGTATCACTACCAGATTTGTCTCGCGTGCGTTGCTCTGCGCTTTGCATAGCTCAGCTGGCTTCTCTTCTCCAACTATTGTCACTCATTTCGTTCGTCGGGACGCGTCGCGAGCGCAAAAGAACACCAGTTATAACTTCATAACGCACAGTAGGCCAAGCGTCAGCGGTCACCATGTTGTGGCACGGTGCTGCAGAGCTGTCGTTGGCGGCGGCAGCCCTCTTCGAAGCGGCACAGGGTCAGGTCGTCACAATCACGGAATATGCGAGCGTCTGCAGCGCAGTCTACACCACAGGATCGCGGTCCGTTACTGTTGTACAGTCCACAGTCATGTTCGAGCCGCTACCCGCGTCTGCAAACGCAACTCAATCAACATCAGTGGCAACGAACTTCTACGTCAACAGTAGATCAGCGGGTACTCCAGGTGGCTATACTGCTACTGGAGGGAGCGGTGGCAATGCAGGCAACCCTTCCAGCCCGGCATCTGCGAGTAATGTCGCTGCACCATCGACCAGCTCGTCCTCTTCTGGTCTGGTTTCACGGAACGGGCTTTGCGGTGCTAACAATGGCGGCTGGACTTGTCTTGGCTCAGGTTTCGGCGACTGCTGCAGTGCATATGGGAATTGCGGCAGTAGTGACGCATACTGCGGTACAGGATGCCAGTCAGCCTTCGGCACCTGTGAAGGAAGCCCAGCAAGTTCCGCGGCCGCAGGCTCTAACGGCGGCAGTACACCGCAAACCATGTCCCAGGGCGGCTCTGGTGGACCAGGTGGCACAGGCACAACGATGAGTTCGATGTCCATGCCCATCTCTATGTCCATGGGTGGCATGACGTCCAGCGTGCCTGCTGCGATGTCGTCGACGATGTCGTCCCCAGCAAGCAGCGCTTCGCCGCTCACGACGGTCTCTTGCCCTGCAAACAATGGGTCTCTAGTCCAGGATTCAAATGGCGCCGAGTACACCCTCGGATGCGGCTCGGACACGTCGAGCTCCATGACTTACAGTTCTGAGGGGCCAGCGGACTCACTCCAGCAATGCGTCGACCGTTGCGACGCGGATTCCACCTGTACTGCTTTCGCGTACGATGCCGGCGCAAACGGTGTTGGCGCTGGTGACTGCTATATCAAAGATGGCTCTTATACCTCTGTGAGCGGACCCAGCGGTTCAAACACTGTTAGTGGCTCTCAAGTCCGCGCTGCGCCAAAGGGCTACGGTGGTGCATCATCGATGGGTGTATCGCCAACCTCGACTGGAACGCTACCGACTTTCACTACGGCAGGGCAACCAATCGGTCCCATAAATCCGGGCAGTCCTTCGATGAATGCATCCTCGACATTGACTGGCACAATGCCGACCTTCACTACGGCAGGACAACCAATTGGTCCCATGAATCCGGGTTACCCTTCAATGACTGACACGATGTCTACCAGCAGTTCTCCCAGCACGTCCTACGCTATCGGTCTATCCGTGCCCTCGTCCTCATCGATGAATATGGCAATGACATCTTCGAACGCCCCGAGCTCGATACCAACTCAGCCGGTTTCTCCGAACGGCCACTGCGGAACGCAAGACAACGGCGGAACATTGGATGGCTTCACTTGCACGGGCTCCGATTTCGGTATGTGTTGTAGCTCGAGTGGCTTCTGCGGTAACAGCACGGATTACTGTGTTGCAGGCTGCCAGACCGCTTTTGGATCTTGCACACGGCAAACGGGCAACCCAATCACATCGTCCGGCTGGTGTGGGACGAGTTACGACAATCAGACATGCACTGGCGGAGAGTACGGGCCTTGTTGTAGCGTTTACGGCACTTGTGGTTCGACGAGCGATTACTGCGGCACTGGCAACTGCAACCCGATGTTCGGAACTTGCAACGGCGGGAGCCCATTAACGATGGCTATGTCGAGCACAGCTATTGCCAGCTCCATCGCAAGCTCTATGCCAAACCCAACGTCAAGCAGTATGATGGCTTCCACAACAAGTGCTCCAGTCGCACCAGGATATGGCTCGCCGGTCTCATCAAGCAGCATGATGGCTTCCACATCGAGCGCCCCAGCCGCACCAGGATATGGCTCGCCAGGCTCGTCAACCTCCAGTGCGAACGCGATGGCTTCTTCAACAGCAAGCTCGAGTTCCAGTATGATGCCATCATCTACATATTCAAGCACGATGGTTTCTTCGTTCATGTCTAGCAGCATGATGCCGGCAATGTCGAGCTCAAGTTCTAGTAGTCTCAGGGCTTCCACGACAAGCACTCCAGTCGCACTGGGGTATGGCGGGCCCGTTTCGTCAAGCTCCAGCTCCTCATCAATGGTCGCCACGCCAACCGCTGCCTGTCCAGCCGCCGACGGCCAGATCATAACCGATGGCTACGGAGTTCAGTACATTATCGGCTGTGGGAAGGACATAACTGCTGGCAGTTATAGCACATTCCAGGCACCGTCGTCTTTTGACGATTGCTTCGATATGTGCTCGAGTGACCACAGCAACGGCGTATGTTCAGGCTTTACCTACCAGGGCGGGGTTAACGGTGTAGGTCAAGCTGCCTGTTACGCGAAGAACAGCACTACGGAGAGTTTCACAGCTGGCAATAGTGTACGTGTGGCGGCGATCAGACTTGATCACTATAATGCGGCGGGCAACCAAGTTTCTTTCTCTTCGGCAAGGTCGACGAGCTCGACTAGCAGTGCGATGAACTACGCTACGACAAGCACGACGACAACGACGACGAGTAGTGTAATGAGTACATCGAGCAGCCCGTCGTCTAGCCCAGCAACGATGACCAGCAGCACCGTGTCATCGTGGAGCTCGACATCAAGTCCAGCCATGACAACGACAACCACTTCTGCTT